>Ga0265293_10000492_pt1 | contig 93758 bp, 84 predicted proteins | sample Munlanlewell138R_FD_192505 | JGI IMG/M metagenome (GOLD analysis project Ga0265293, IMG submission 192505) | Leachate microbial communities from a municipal landfill in Southern Ontario, Canada - Leachate well 138R | ecosystem: Engineered > Solid waste > Landfill > Unclassified | place: Canada... | reverse complement strand
TGGAATAGTATAAATGTTGTGAGGGGAAGGACGGCTGCTCTTGCCAGATTAAACGGGACAGTCCCTTTGCCAGATTAAGCTGGACATTTGCTTTGACTCACTGTCCAGCTTACTTTGTCATTTATCTCAATGGCTGTAACAGACGGCAGGCCGCCGTTATTTCTTGCGTTCCACCCGGCCACGGCGTATACTTGGAAAGGTCGGGGGCAAGCGAAGAATCAGACGAGAAAACCTCCGGCAGCGGGGGATTTTTTTACTCTCAATCATTGAGCTTGATAAAGGGATCGGAGGCATGATAGCAATGAAACAGTTTAATCGCGCATTGGCAGAAGAGCTTAGAGGCGGCGTCATTATGGACGTCGTTGATGCCGAGCAGGCCAAGATAGCAGAAGAGGCGGGAGCGGTGGCAGTCATGGCCCTGGAACGCGTCCCTGCGGATATCCGGGCAGCCGGCGGTGTTTCCAGAATGAGTGACCCGGCCATGATCAAGGCCATTATCAAGGCAGTCAAAATCCCCGTCATGGGCAAGGTCCGGATCGGCCATTTTGTCGAGGCCCAGATTCTGCAGGCTATCGGGGTCGATTTCGTCGATGAAAGTGAAGTTCTGACCCCGGCTGACGAGGTCTACCATATTGACAAGACCCAGTTCCAGGTGCCCTTTGTCTGCGGCGCCCGTGGCCTGGATGAGGCCCTGCGCCGGCTGGCGGAAGGCGCCCTCATGATCCGGACCAAGGGGGAGCCCGGGACGGGTGATGTGATTCAGGCCGTCCGACACATGCGCAAGATCAACCAGGAGATCCGGGAGATCATGTCGCTCCGGCCCGATGAGCTTTACGTGCGGGCCCGTGACCTGGCCGTCCCCATCCACCTGGTCCAGTATGTCCACGAACACGGCAAGCTCCCGGTTCCGAACTTCTCGGCCGGCGGTGTCGCCACGCCTGCGGACGCGGCCCTCATGCGCTATCTGGGCGCAGAAGGCGTCTTCGTCGGTTCGGGCATCTTCAAATCGGGTGACCCGGTCCGCCGGGCCAAGGCCATTGTTGAGGCCTGCCACCATTATGATGACCCTGAGCGTCTGGCACATGTGTCGGAGAATCTGGGCGAGGCCATGGTAGGGCTCAATCCCGATCAGATTGACCTCATCATGTCTGCCAGAGGGATCTGACCCGGCCATGTCGATTAAGAAAATCGGTTTCATCGGCACGGGTGTCATGGGGTCTTCCATGGCCGCCCGTCTTTGCCAGGGGGGCTACCAGGTCCGGGTTTTCAACCGGACCCTTGAGAAGGCTGCGGCAACGGCATCCCGTACAGGCGCTCTCTGTGTTGATTCGATTGCCCGCGCCGTTGAGGGGGCTGACGCCGTCCTGACCATGGTGGGCTACCCATCCGACGTTGAAGAGGTCATGCTTGGCCCAGGCGGTGTTTTCGAATCTGCCCCTGCCGGCACCCTGGTCATCGATATGACCACCTCTTCACCTTCACTGGCCGCACGTCTTTACCGGGAGGGGGCGAAAGCGGGCCTCATGCTCTTGGACGCCCCGGTCTCCGGCGGCGACGCAGGAGCCAGAAAGGGTACCCTCTCCATTATGGTGGGGGGCGACCGGCTGGTTTTCGAGCGTGCCCTGCCCATCCTGTCTCTCCTGGGGCAGAATATTGTCTACATGGGGCCGGCCGGCAACGGCCAGCACACAAAGGCCGCCAACCAGATCGCCGTAGCCGGTGCCACGGCCGCCATGACGGAGGCCATCCTTTACGCGGAGCGGGCGGGCCTGGATCCCCAGACCATGCTGAGCGCCATCGGGGCCGGAGCCGCAGGCAGCTGGCAGATCGCCAACATGGCGCCCCGTCTTTTGTCAGGCGACCATGACCCGGGTTTTTTCATCAAGCACTTCATCAAGGATATGCAGATTGTCGAGGATGAAATGGCCGAGCGCCACACCCACCTGCCCATGCTGCATACGGTTTTGGGTCTTTACCAACAGATGGCAGAGGAGGGGGAAGAGGACTACGGCACCCAGGCCCTGATCCGCCTTTACCGCAGGGAGTCCCTGGACAAAAGCGGAAAAAACTGACGACTGCCCGGCCTTCCATTCATGACATGGAGGCATCTGCCGGCTGATCCGGAAAAAGGTTCCGGACGTGCCGGCGGATGCCTCTTTTTTAGTATAGAATGAGGGCGTTAAAAGGAGGGCGGCATCGATGAAAATCCGGGTACAAATCTTGCTTGGCTTCTTAGCCTTGCTGCTGGTCCTGGCTCTTCCGGCTGCGGCCGTGGAGGCCGGTGTCCGCTTCCATCCGGCACCCGCTGACGCCGGTTTTTTCGGCGGTGACAGTGATTTCGGCGGCGGCGGCGGAGGCTGGGGCTCTTCCGATAGCGGCTGGGACAGTGACTTCAGTTTCGGCAGCGGCTCCTTCGGCGGAGGGGGCTCCCTGGTGGGACCGGTAGTCATTGTCATCATTTTTCTGGTGATCGCCCTACTCTCGAAAAAGCAGAAGGGCAGTGCCCCCACAGGCCCCGTACAGGTTCCGCCTGTCCAGTCGGCGGGTATTGCCGACCGCATCCGGCAGACAGACCCCTTCTTCACCGAGGCCGAGATGCGCGAGAAGGTCTCCAACCTCTATTCCGAAATGCAGCGTGCCTGGGAAATCCAGGATTGGGAACCCATGCGGGCCCGCCTGACAGATGATCTCTATAACCAGATGGGCCGTCAGCTGCAGGAACTGATCACCCGCAACCAGATCAACCGGGTGGAGCGTGTGGCCATTATCAGCGTGGGTCTGGAGAATTTCTACCAGGATCAGCTGCACGATAACCTGGAAATCCGCCTGACAACCCGGATCACCGACTACACCATCGACCGGGCCAGCGGTAATGTGGTCAGCGGAGATCCACGGCGTGAGAAATTCATGACCTACATGTGGACCATGATCCGGACAGTCGGTACCAAGACCGCCATGCCGGACGCAGGCGGCAAAGAGGCCGTCAGCCGCAACTGCCCCCACTGCGGGGCACCCATTGACCTGACCCAATCGGCTCGCTGCAGCTACTGCGGTTCCATTGTGACAGCTCCTGAGTTCGACTGGGTTCTGTCCAATATCCGGGGTATTTCCCAGCAGACCATCTGATCAGGACTTGTAAGAGAAAGGCAGGGGGCCTGTCCGTGCGGACAGGCCCTTTTTTAAATGGCGACAGGCAGAACCCGGGGATCCTCATCCGGCCCCGGTTTTCCGCGGATGGCCCGGGCGGCCATGCGGGCTCTGCTGACCAGCAGGCGGCGCTCCTTCCAGGGCATGGTCCTTTTTGAGACGTAGAGGGTCAGGACGATCTGGATCATGATCCGGTTGAGCCAGTGGCCGTAGGCTTTCTCCCATTGGTCCCAGAGGTCTTTGGTGAAAAAGTCATGGCGCAGGAGATTGGCCGCCGTCAAATAGTCCCGGACGTGGCGGGCCGTCAGGCCGTGTGTCAGGCTGGAAGGCCTGCGGACGTAATGGTAGCGTGGCTGCTTGGAGGAGACCACCTTGCGGCAATGCAGGAAAAGAAGGGGGACCAGATAGGCGTCCTCATAGATGATGGCGGGGAAACGGATGGCATGGTCCGTAAAGAGGCTGCGGCGGAAGAGTTTGTTCCAGACGAAGGTCGGAAAGAAGAGGACCCGGAAGGATTGCCGGACCGCTCCTGAGCCCGTCAGTTTCTTTCGGACGGGGACGAAGGGATAAGGGAGTCTCCAACCCCGCGGCGTTTCCAGAAAGAAGTTGACGGCTACGGCGTCCACCTCCTCCGAGCCCAGGCCGTCCAGCATGGTCTGGACATAATGAGGGCTGACATAGTCATCGGCATCTACAAAACAGACCCAGTCCCCCTGGGCTTGAGCAAGGCCCCGGTTGCGGGCGGCGCTGACTCCCAGATTGTCCTGGCGGATGAAGCGGACCCGCGGGTCCCGGGCCTGGAAGTCCTGGATGATGGCGTCCGAAGCGTCTGTGGATCCGTCGGAAATGACAAGGATCTCAATGGTCGGGTAGGATTGGCTGATAACGGAGTCCAGGCAGCGGGCCAGCCAGCGCTCGGCGTTATAAACAGGAATGATGACGCTGACCAGTGGATCGTTCAATGGATCATCTCCCGGGCTTGGCCCCACTTTCTACGCCGATTATAACAGGAAGATGGGGCCTGCGGATTCCGGCCGGGCTCGTGATAGAATGGCTTCGTGCGGCCCTGGCGCCCAGGGCAGACGGGGAGGAAGAGAGTCCGGATGGAGACAGGCGGAAGATTCAAAAAAATCCCGGCAATCCGACCAGCCGGCAAAGTCTACGCGGCCTTTCGGCGGCGGACCTTCCAGCGCTCCATGGCTGCCGGCACCCTCTTGGCCATCCTCGTCCTCTTTGTCCTCATCTATCTCTTCTGGGGCGAACAGACCATCGCCTTCTTTTCGGATTCCATGCGGGTCCGCATGCTGGTCTCCAAATACCCGCTGACCAGCAGGCTGATCTTTTTCTTCGCCAACTTTCTCCAGGTGGTGGTGGCGGTCATCCCCGGGGAACCCTTTGAGTTCGCGGCGGGCTTCGCCTTTGGTGCCATTGAGGGCACCCTGATCTGCATGGCGGCCATCTATGCTGCCAGCATTCTGATCTTCCTGTCAGTCAAGCGCTATGGCCGGGCCGTCATTGAGCTCTTCTTTGAAAGCGAGAAAATCGACCAGATAAGACTCTTCCAAAAGCCGGGCCAGCTCAATGTCCTCATGTACATCCTCATGTTCATTCCGGGAACGCCCAAGGATATTCTGACCTATCTTGCCGGCCTGACCCCCATGCGCCTGTCAACCTGGCTGGTTATTATCTCGGCCCGCCTCCTTTCTGTTGTCACTTCGACGGTCAGCGGGGGGCTTTTAGGCTCACAGAACTATCTTTTTGCCCTGGTGGTTTTCAGCGTTACCGCTGCGGTCGCCCTGGTGGGCATTCTCATGTACCGGAGGCTGGACCGGCAGGCCAGGGCGGATCAGAAAAAGGAAAGACTGGCCCAGAGGCAGGGGCGGTCTCAAAGGTAACAAAACCTACTTTTACAGGTCTGCTTTAAGGCTTTGCCTTTTACTAAAATATATGTGCTATAGTTGTTGAGGTTTGGCTTTCTGGTGAAACCGGGCCCCGCCATCAATTGACAATCACACAGCAAGGAGAAAAAAAATGATCGATCTGACGATCCATGAGGACGGTCTCGAGAGCGCCATCAAAGTCGCGCGCGAGAACAAGATTATTATTCCGACATTTGCACAACTTCGTGATCCAGCAAAGAACGTTCCTGAGAAAATTAAACAAGCCCTCCACGGCGTAGGCACTGATGAAGTCAATCCGCTCAACCTCTTCCGCATCACCTGGAAGAATCAACCGCGGCGTGACGGAGGCGAATACGGCGGCGTCAACTATATTGAAATTCCAAAAGAATTAACCGCTGTCAAGCCGCGCATTTTCGTCATGGTAGGCAAGTGGTTCCCCACCGGCTGTCATAAGGTCGGCGCCTCTTACGGCTGCCTGGTACCCCGCCTTGTGACCGGCCAGTTCAACCCCTACGAGAACTGGGCTGTCTGGCCTTCAACCGGCAACTACTGCCGGGGCGGCGCCTTCAACTCCAAGCTCCTGGGCTGCAAATCCATCGCCATTCTGCCGGAAGAGATGAGCCAGGAGCGCTTTGACTGGCTCAAGAGCATCGCCGATGAGGTCATCGCCACTCCCGGCTGCGAGAGTGACGTCTACGAGATCTTCGCCAAGGTCAAGGAAATCCGCGCTACCCGGCCGGATGCCTTCATCTTCAATCAGTTTGAGGAGATGGGCAACGTCCTCTGGCATTTCCACGCCACCGGCCCGGCCCTGGAAGAGCTCTACAATGAAGTCAAAACCCCTGATTCAAGGCTCTTCGGTGCCTTCTTCACCAGCGGCAGCGGCGGCAGCCTGAGTGCCGGTGATTACCTGAAAGAGAAATTCCCCCATGTCAAAGTGGCTGTCGGCGAAGCCCTCCAGTGCCCCACCATTCTCAACAACGGCTTTGGCGGACACCGGATTGAGGGTATCGGTGACAAGCACATCCCCTTTGTTCATAATGTCAAGAACACCGACATGGTGGTTGCCATTGACGACAACAACAGCCAGAACCTCCTCCGCCTCTTCAACTCGGAAGTGGGCCATGACTACCTGATGTCCGAAACCGGCCTGTCCAGTGAAGCACTGGATCAGCTGGCCTTCCTGGGCATCAGCGGCATCGCCAACGTCCTGGGCCTGATCAAGATGGCCAAGTACTATGAGCTGACAGAGAAGGACGTCCTTTTGACCGTGGCCACGGACTCGGCCGAAATGTACCAGTCCCGCATCCTGGAGCTGGACCAGCAGGCACCCTACACCAAGGAGCTGGCCGCCCGTGATTACTGGCACAACCTCAAGTCCATGAAGACGGACCACATGGAAGAGTTCACCTACTGGACCCGCAGGCGGGTGCACAACCTCAAGTACTACACCTGGGTCGAGCAGCAGGGCAGGACCCTGGAGGAGCTCAACGCCCAATGGTATGACGACGATTATTGGCACAATATCCATAACCAGGTCTACGAGATCGATCGCCTGACCGAAGCATTCAATGAGCGCGCCGGTGTTCTGGCAAGCCTCTGATCCAAATCAAAAAAGGAAGGGAAAAGACACAATGACATTCAACGACTTGATCAAAGAGCTGGGCAGCTACGACTCCAAGGGCTTGTACCAGGACGATTTCTTCCTGACATGGGATAAGTCCCAGGACGAAATCATGGCCATCTTCGCGGTCGCCGACGTCCTGCGTCTGCTGCGCGAGAACAACAAGAGCGCCCGGATTTTTGACTCGGGGCTGGGCATTTCGCTCTTCCGCGACCAGTCCACCCGGACCCGCTTCTCCTTTGCCTCCGCCTGTGATTTCCTGGGCCTGGAAGTCCAGGACTTCGACGAGGGCAAATCACAGATCGCCCACGGCGAGACTGTCAAAGAGACGGCCAACATGATTTCCTTCATGGCCGATGTCATCGGCATCCGCGATGACATGTACATTGGCAAGGGCCACACCTACATGAAGGGCTTTTCCGACTATGTCAAGGAAGGCTATGAGGACGGTGTCCTGGAACAGCGCCCCACCCTGGTCAACCTCCAGTGTGATATCGATCACCCCACCCAGTCCATGGCCGACGCCCTCCACATCATCCACCAGTTTGGCGGCGTCGAGAACCTGAGGGGCAAGAAGCTGGCCATGACCTGGGCCTACTCGCCCTCCTACGGCAAGCCTCTTTCGGTGCCCCAGGGCATCGTGGGCCTCATGACCCGTTTCGGTATGGAAGTCGTTCTGGCGCATCCGGAAGGCTACGATATCATGGGTGAAATTGAAGGCGTAGCCAAGCACAACGAAGACCTCTACGGCGGCAAGTTCACCCGGGTCGAGTCCATGGCGGAAGCCTTCCAGGACGCAGACGTTGTCTACCCCAAGAGCTGGGCCCCCTTCAAGGCCATGGAAATCCGGACCGACCTTTACGGCAAGGGCGATCAGGCCGGCATCCATGCCCTGGAGCAGGAGCTTCTGGCTCAGAACGCCCTCCACAAGGATTGGGCCTGCACCGAGGACATGATGGCCCGCACCAAGGGCGGCAAGGCCCTCTACATGCACTGCCTGCCCGCCGACATCACCGGTGTTTCCTGCGCCGAAGGTGAAGTCGACGCATCGGTCTTTGACCGTTACCGCATCCCTCTTTACAAGGAAGCCAGCTACAAGCCCTACATCATTGCGGCCATGATCTTCCTGCAGAAAATAAAGAACCCGGGCGCCAAACTGGAGGAGCTTTGGAAACAAGGTACCCCCCGTTGGGCGGATAATGCCTGATTAACCAAACACGCCAGGGCAGCCCGGAAAATCCCGGGCTGCCAGCCAAACAAGTCAAAAAAGAAGGAGTACTCAAATGGCAAAACAAAAAATCGATTACGATCGCGTGCGTCAAGCGGCCCAAGGCTACGAGAAGGACATGATCAAGTTCCTCCGTGACCTGATCCGCATCCCCGGCGAGAGCTGTGAAGAAGAAGGCGTCGCCCGCCGCATTAAAGAAGAGATGGAAAAACTGGGCTACGACAAGGCCGAATTTGACCAGCTGGGCAATGTCCTGGGCTGGATGGGCACCGGTGAGCGCATCATCTCCTTCGACGGTCACATTGACACCGTCGGGATCGGCGAGATCACCAACTGGGAATTCGACCCCTATGAGGGCTTCGAGACCGAGACCGAGGTTGGCGGACGCGGCGCGTCAGACCAGCTGGGCGGTGTCGTCTCTGCTGTTTACGGCGCCAAAATCGCCAAGGATCTGGGCCTGATCGACGATGACGTGACCCTCCTGGTTGCCGGCACCGTTCAGGAAGAGGACTGCGACGGCATGTGCTGGCTCCACCTGATCGAAAATGAGAAGATCCGGCCCGAGTTCGTCGTCTCCACCGAACCCACCGACATGCACGTCTACCGCGGTCATCGGGGCCGCATGGAGATCCGTGTCGATGTCAAGGGCATTTCCTGTCACGGCTCCGCTCCCGAACGCGGTGAGAACGCCATCTACAAAATGGCCGATATTCTCAAGGATGTCGAAGAGCTCAACAACCACCTGGCCTATGACGAATTCCTGGGCAAGGGCACAGTTACCACCTCACAGATCTTCTACACATCGCCTTCGCGCTGCGCCGTCGCTGACAGCTGCGCCATCTCGCTGGACCGCCGCCTGACCTGGGGCGAGACCTGGGAATCAGCCATCGCTGAAATCGAGGCCCTGCCCTCCGTCAAGAAGTACGGCGCGGTTGTCACCATGTACAAGTATGACCGCCCCTCCTGGACCGGTTTTGTCTACGAGCAGGACTGCTACTTCCCCACCTGGAAGATCGCGGAAGACGCGCCGCAGACACGGGCCCTGGTTGACGCTTATACCAACCTCTACGGAGCCCCCAAGGTCGACAAGTGGACCTTCTCCACCAACGGCGTCGCCATCATGGGCCGCCACGGCATCCCCTGCATCGGCCTCGGCCCAGGCAAGGAAGCCCAGGCTCACGCTCCCAACGAAGTCAACTGGAAAGAAGACGTTGTCCGCTGTGCCGCTATCTACAGCGTCATGCCGGCCCTCTACGTCGATATCACCAAAGAAGACAAATAAGTAAGCCTTTGGCTTTGAAGGCCGGGCCCCCCTCGGGGGGGGCCCGGTTTTTTTCATAGGCCGTAAAAATCCAAAGAAGCTGGTAAAATGAAACAGAGCTTGCGCTTGAATGGGCCGGAATCTTGGCTAAAATGCAAGGAAGAGCTATTGACCAAAGGAGAGGTTGGATTATGAGCGATATTATGAGGCCGATCGGCTTTGAACATTTAATCAGATGGAGCCTTGAGGAATATCGGAAAGAAGGCAGTATTTTCGGCCTGGACAAGGACAAATTCTATGTCAACCAGTCGGGCAGCCGCTTCAAGACCCCCTTCGGGGAGTCCATCGCCTCGGCCATCGGCCCGGCCGCGGGGCCGCATTCCCAGCTGGCTCAGAACATTCTTGTCTCCTATCTGGCCGGTGCCCGCTTCATCGAACTGAAAACCGTGCAGAAGATGGACGGCGAAGAAATCCGCCATGCCGTGGCCAAGCCCTGCATCAACGCCGAAGATGAATGTTACAACTGCGAATGGTCCACGGAGCTGACCGTGGAAGAAGCCTTCGATGAGTACGTCAAGGCCTGGGTGGCCATTCAGGTCCTGGCCCCTGAACTGGGACTGTCGGACGGCAAGGACTTCGCCTACAACATGAGCGTCGGCTACGACCTGGAAGGCATCCGCCTGCCCAAGATGGATGCTTTCATCGAGGGCCTCAAGGATGCTTCAGCCAGCCCCGCCTTCACGGAGTCCATTGCCTTTCTCAAAGGCCATCTCCAGCTCTTTGAGAAGGTGGACGCTGAAGCAGTCGACGCCATCTCGCCGGCCATTTGCCATTCAGTGACCCTGTCCACCCTGCACGGCTGCCCTCCCGACGAAATTGAACGGATTGCCCGTTATCTGCTGACGGAAAAAAAGCTCCACACCTTTGTCAAGTGCAATCCCACCATGCTGGGTTACGACTATGTCCGCCAAACCCTGGATGACCTGGGCTACGACTACATCGCCTTCCCCGACAAGCACTTCCTGGCTGACCTGCAGTATCCCGATGCCATCGGTATCTTCCAGAGAATGCTGGAGACAGCCCGCAAGGAGGGTCTGGCCTTCGGCGTCAAACTTTCCAACACCTGTCCCGTGGACGTCAAGCGCGGAGAAGTTCCCTCGGAAGAGATGTACATGTCAGGCCGCTCCCTGATGCCGCTGACCATTACCCTGGCTAAGAAACTGTCCCAGGCCTTTGACGGCAAGCTGCCCATCTCTTTCGCGGGCGGCGCGGACGCCTTCAACCTCAAGGACCTCCTGGAGGTTGGCATCGGGCCGGTGACCGTGGCCACCACACTTTTGAAGCCGGGCGGCTATATGCGCTTCCTGCAGATGGCCCGCGAGACGGAATCCTCCCTGGAGGCAGGCGGCCGCGTGGATCTTGCCGCTTTGGACAGCCTGGTGGAAAAAACCCTGGCCGATCCCCGTCTGCAAAAGCGCTGGCGGCAGAAAGTAGCTTCCCGTAAGACTCAATCGGAGCTGCCGCTTTTTGACTGCTACAAGGCCCCCTGCAAAGAGGGAGGCTGTCCCATTGAACAGCAGATCCCCGAATATAACACCCTGGTGGCTCGGGGAGACTACGCCGAGGCCATGCGGGTCATCGCCATCGACAACGCCTGCCCGACCATCACGGGCATCCTCTGCGCCCAGCCCTGCCGGGATCACTGTACCCGCCTGGACTATGAGGAATCGGTTCATATGCGCGACCTCAAGAAAATTGCCGCCGACCAGGCTCAGGATGCTTATACAGCCGCCAGTGCCGCGCCGCCCCTCCGCAGCAGCAAGCGCGTCTGTGTCATCGGTGCAGGCCCGGGAGGCATGGCAGCCGCTTACTACCTGCGCCGCAACGGGCTGGACGTGGATGTCTTTGAGAAACGGCAGGCCTCGCATGGGATCGTACGCTACGCCATCCCTTCCTTCCGCATCTCGGACCAGGAAATCGACCGGGATTTCCGCCTGGTGGAGGCGGCCGGTGTCCGCTTCCACTTCGGAGCTGACCCTGCCATTAATCTGGAGGAGCTCAAGAAGACCTATGATTACGTCGTTCTGGCCACCGGTGCCTGGCAGGCAGGCCGCAATCCGGTCGCAGAAGGCGACGGGCCGGTAATGGATGCCCTGGACTTCCTGGTCCGTGTCAAGGAAAAGGGCCCCCGCGACCTGGGCCGCAAGGTGGCTGTCATCGGTGCCGGCGATGTGGCCATGGACGCCGCCCGCCTGGCCAGACGCATGCCCGGCCAACCGGAGGTGACCCTGGTCTATCGGAGAACCGAAAGCTACGCCCCGGCCAGCACGGATGAATTTGACGAGGCCATGGAAGAAGGCGTTCTCTGGCGCCAGCTGCTGGCTCCCGTCAGCTACCGGGACGGCCAGCTGGTCTGTGAAATACAGGAACTGACCGGCTTTGATGAATCCGGCCGCCGTTCTTCGGTCGGTACCGGCCAATATGAGACCCTGCCCTTTGATACGGTCATCGGCGCCACAGGCGCCCGGGCTGACAGGAAATTCTTTGAGGACCTGGGCCTGAATCTGGACAGCAGGGGCAACCCCCTCCTTACAGGCGGCATGGAATCCTCCCGCAGAGGGGTCTATCTGGTCGGGGATTGCCGCAAGGGCCCTTCAACGGTCGTAGCGGCCATGGGGGACGCCAGGAAGGCGGCCCTGGATATCCTGGCCAGGGAAGGCCTGGATGACGATTTCATCAAGGTCCATGTCCCGGTTGATGAAGACATCATTCTGGAAAGACGCGGCCGCATGGAAGAAGGGCGTGAAGCTTCGGAGGAAGGCCTCCGCTGCCTGATCTGCGATCAGGTCTGCCGGATCTGTACCGAAGTCTGCCCCAACCGGGCCAATGTGGCCCTGGCTCTTGCCGGCTTTGCCAATCCCCAGCAGATCGTTCACGTGGACGGCCTCTGCAACGAGTGCGGCAACTGTGCCACCTTCTGCCCCCACGCGGGCAAACCCTACAAGGACAAACTGACGGTCTTCTGGACCCCGGAGGATTTCGCCGATTCAGACAACACCGGCTTCCTGCTCCTGGAAGAGGGGCTCCTTCGGATCCGCGACGGCAGCGGCAAAGTCTTCGAGACAGAAAGAGACCGCCTGGCCCGGACAGTGGACCAGGAAATGGCAACCGTCATTGAGGCCATTCTCAAGGACTATCCCTGGTTGCTCAGGCATTAAGCAGATGACATCCGCCGCTGACTGCGGCTTGACTGGGAGGAATCAAGATGATTATCGGAAACGGCAGATTAGTGACCAACGACCCAGATCACCCCTATTTCGAGCAGGGAGCTGTTCGGATCCAGGGCCAGGTGATCGATGCGGTGGGCAGCTGGAAGGAAATCAGGGACAAATACCCGGACGATGAGGTCCTGGACGCGGAGGGCCGCCTGATCATGCCCGGCATGATCAATGCCCACACACATATTTACAGTTCCTATGCCAGGGGCATGGGAGTCTCCCGGCCCACCCGCAATTTCCCCGAGATCCTGAAGAATCTCTGGTGGGCCCTGGACCGCAGCCTGACCATGGAGGACAATGAGCTGTCCGCCTACACCACTTACATTGACAGCATCCGCAACGGCGTCACCACCCTTTTTGATCATCACGCCAGCCCCCACGCGGCGGAGGGATCCCTCTTCACCCTGGCGGAAGCCGCCAAAAAGATCGGGATCCGGGGCTCCTTTGCCATGGAGCTGTCGGACCGGGACGGGGTCAAGATCGCGGAAAAAGAGATCAAGGAAAACATCGACTTTATCCGGGCCATGAATACGGATGAACAGGACATGATCAAGGGCATGTTCGGCATGCACGCCTCCTTCACCATCTCCGACAAAACCATGGAAAAGGTCAAGACCGCCATGGAGGGTCTGGATGCCGGCTACCACATTCATGTGGGGGAAGGCCGCGAAGACCAGACAGACAGCCTGGGCAAATACGATATGCGGGTGACCGAACGGCTTCTGGGCTGGGGACTTCTGGGCCCCAAGACCCTGGCCATCCACGCAGTCAATGTCAACGGCCGCGAACTGGATATTCTGGCAGAGACCGATACCAGTGTGGTCCACAACCCCATGTCCAATATGGGCAACGCGGTCGGAGCGACCCCGGTCCTGGGTATGCTGCGGCGGGGAATCCGTCTGGGCCTGGGAACGGATGCCTATACCCACGATATGTTCGAATCAGTCAAGGTTTCCAAGATTCTGCAGTCACATCGCCTGTCGGATCCCACCGTGGGCTTCGGCCAGGCCCTGCAGCTGCAGTATGAGGGCAACCCGGCCATCGCCGCCCTCCACTTCAGGAAGCCCCTGGGCGTCCTCAAAGAGGGTGCCTACGCGGATGTCATTACACTTGACTACTTCCCCTTCACACCTTTCGGAGGAGACAACTGGAAGGGCCACCTGCTCTTCGGCGGCTACGGCCGCATGACCAATGATGTGGTCATCAACGGCCAGGCAGTCATGCGGGACCGCCAGATCCTGACTGTGGACGAAGAGAGGATCTTTGCCCGCACCGCTGAACGGGCCGCCCTCATCTGGCCCAATCTCTAAGAGGTAAGCATGGAAGAAAGCGTATTTCTGAAGGACGGTTTCATCGTCCGCCCCCAGGAGACCATCCGGGGCAGCATCCGGATCCGGGGAGAGAAGATCGAGGATCTGGGTCAGCTGACCCCCAATCCGGGTGAGACGGTCATCGACTGCAGCGGTCATTACTTTCTGCCCGGCGGCATCGAAACCCACACCCACCTGCAGCTGGAGTCCATGGGGACGGTAACGGCTGACGACTTCGCGACAGGTACCCGGGCCGCCCTGGCGGGCGGAACGACAACCGTGCTTGACTTTGCCACCCAGTTCCACGGCCAGTCCATGGCCCAGGGCTTGAAGCGATGGCATGAGAAGGCGGACGGCCGCTGTTCCATCGACTACGGCTTCCACATGGCTCTGACCGAGTGGAACAAAGACCTGAAGGCTGAGATGGAGTCGGTGGTCCGGGATGGCGTCAGCTCCTTCAAGCTCTACATGGCCTACAAGGACAATATGATGGTCCAGGAAGATGAGATCTATGAGGCCCTGGAAGAGTCCAACCGCCTGGGCGCCACCATCGGCTTCCATTGTGAAAACGGCCTTCTGATCGATCTTCTGGTCAGGCGCTACAGGGAGGCGGGCCACCTGTCCCCCTACTATCATCAGCTGACCCGGCCGCCTGAACTGGAAGAGGAGGCCATCGTCCGCCTGGAGGCAGTCAACCACTTCCTCCACGCCAGGCACCATATCGTCCATCTTTCTACGGCCAAGGGCCTGGCAGCTATCAACCGGGGCCGGTCGCGCGGCATCGGCATCATTGTTGAGACCTGCCCCCAGTATCTGGTTCTGGATGCCTCCCGCTACGGGACGCCGTCCGATGAAGGCTTTGAAGGGGCCAAATTCATCATGAGCCCCCCCTTGCGGGAGCGCCGTGACCAGGAAGCGCTCTGGAGCGGCCTGGCCTCCGGCGAAATCCAGTTTGTAGGAACTGACCACTGTTCCTTCAATTTCGCGGGTCAAAAGGACATGGGCCGGGATGATTTCTCCAGGATCCCCAACGGGGCGCCGGGGATCGAACTCCGCCTCCATTTGCTCTATTCGTACGGCGTTGCCAAAGGCCGCCTGGATATCAACCGCCTCTCCGTCATAAGCGCTACCAATGCCGCTCAATACTTCGGCCTCTATCCCCGCAAGGGCATCCTGCTGGCCGGCAGTGACGCCGATATCGTGGTCTTTGATCCCAGGGCCCTCTGGACGGTTTCTTCGGACCATCTGCATGAGAATTGCGACTACACCCCTTATGAAGGATTTGAGATGGAAGGCAGGGTCCGCGATGTCTTCCTGCGGGGCAGGCGCAAGGTGGCATCTGGTAAAATTGTCATTGAAGAGGCGGATGGCCGCTATCTCACAAGGGGCCTGCCCCAAATGGACATCCGTTGATTTTGTTTTGATTACCCTGATTCATCCATCGGAGGAGGAAGAAGATGTCCTGGACAATTACGGTCAACCGGCAAGCCTATAAGCTTGCCGAGGATAAGCGGCTGATCGATTTTCTGCGCGAAGATCTGGGTCTGACATCGGTCAAGGATGGCTGCAGCGAAGGCACCTGCGGCACCTGTTCGGTCGTGGCCGACGGCAAGCTGATCAAGTCCTGCCTGATGAATCTCTCCCGCCTGGACGGCGCAGAGATTACAACGGTCGAAGGGCTGAGCCCCAGGGAGCGGGAAGTTTACGTCCATAGCTTCGCTGAATGCGGAGCAGTCCAGTGCGGCTTCTGTACGCCGGGCATGGTCATGGCAGCCAAGGTTCTCCTTGACAAAAACCCCGACCCCAGCCGGGAGGAGATTGCCCGGGTCATTACGGGCAACCTCTGCCGCTGCACGGGTTATAAGAAAATCATCGATGCCATTGAATTGGCGGCCCGCTTCCTGCGGACGGATGAAGCCCTTCCTCCGGAGGGGGATGAAGCCCGGGTCGGTGACCGGTCCCCCCGGATCGATGTCATGGAAAAGGTTCTGGGTACCGGCAAGTTCCCCGACGACTACCGCTTTGACGACATGGTTTACGGGCGGGCCCTTCGTACGCCCTATCCGCGCGCCCGTGTGGACCGGATTGATATCTCCAAAGCCCTGGAACACCCTGACTGCATCGCAGTTCTCACGGCGACGGATGTGCCCAACAACAAGATCGGCCACCTGATCCCCGACTGGGATGTCATGATCCCGCAAGGGGAGATCACCCGCTACATAGGCGATGCCGTGGCCCTGGTTGCCACCGGCAAGCGGGAAAGTCTCCAGGAGGTCCTGGACCTGATCAAGGTCGATTACACAGTCCTGGAGCCGGTCCTGGATCCCTTTGAAGCCATGAAAGACGGGGCTCCCAGGATTCATGAAAAGGGCAACATCCTCTCCAGCGAACGCCTGGTCCGGGGGGATGCCCACAAGGCAGTCCGGGAGGCAGCCCACGTGGTAACTGAAACCTACCGGGTCTCCTGGCAGGAGCATGCCTTTCTTGAACCTGAGTGCGCCATCGCCTGGCCTGCCGAGGACGGCGGAGTCCATCTGATCACGGCCTCCCAGTCCATTTACGATGAACAGCGCGAGATCTCCATGATGCTCAAGCTGGAGCCTGAGCGCGTCCATATCCGGTCCGCCCTGGTCGGCGGTGCCTTCGGCGGCCGCGAAGACATGAGTGTCCAGCACCATGCCGCCCTCCTGGCCTGGAAAACCGGCCGCCGGGTCAATGTCCGCCTGTCCCGCTATGAAAGCACCCTGGTTCACACCAAGCGGCATCCCATGACCATGAAGATGACTACCTCCTGTGACGAAAAAGGGCGTGTAACAGCCCTGATCGCTGAAATCATCGCCGATACGGGCGCCTATGCCTCTCTGGGAGGGCCGGTCACCCAGCGGGCCTGCACCCACGCCGCCGGCCCCTATAATTTCCAGAACATCGATATTTCGGGCAGGGCCGTTTACACAAACAATGTTGTATCCGGCGCCTTCCGCGGTTTCGGTGTCACGCAGAGCGCCTATGCCATGGAGTGCAACCTCAACCTCCTGGCCGCCAAATGCGGCATGGATCCATGGGAATTCCGCTTCCTGAATGCGGTCAGGCCAGGCGACGTCCTGCCCAACGGCCAGATCGTGGACCCCAGCTGCGGCCTGGCCGAGTGTCTGGAAGCAGTCAGGGAAGCCTATGAGTCCAGTCCCTATACAGGGATTGCCTGCAGCTTCAAGAACAGCGGACTGGGGGTCGGGGTCCCCGACTTCGGCCGCTGCATCCTTTCGGTCGAGGGCGGTAAGATCCATATCCGCACTTCGGCCGCCTGCTCAGGCCAGGGGGTGGCCCAGGTTGTGACCTCCATTGTTTGTCAGACGCTGGACTGTGACGTCAGCCATACAGTCTATGAACTGCCTGACACAGACCGGACACCGGATGCCGGCACCAGCACGGCATCCCGCCAGACTCTCTTCACCGGCGAAGCCACCCGCCAGGCGGCAGAAGACCTGAAGGCGGCCCTGGAAGCTGTCGGAGGGGATCTTGGCAAAATGGAAGGCATGGAATTCTTCGGCGAATTCGGCCCGCCGACAGATCCCCTGGGTTCGGCCAAGGAGAATCCCATCAGCCACATCGGCTACAGCTACGGCTGTGAGGTGACCGTCCTGGATGAGAAGGGACAGATCCAGAAGATGGTCGGCGCCTATGACGTGGGAACTCCCGTCAACCGGACTGCCGTGGAAGGCCAGATCGAGGGCGGCTGCGTCATGGGCCTGGGTTATGCCCTGACCGAGGACTTTGCCAACCCGGGCGGCATCCCCCAGTTCAAACTGGGTACCTACGGCCTCTTCCGGGCCAACAGGGTTCCCGAGATTGAAACCCACATCGTCAAGGGGCCGGGCTATGTCGATGTGGCCTACGGGGCCCGGGGAATCGGTGAGCTGGCCTGTATCCCCATCGCCCCCTCTGTGGCCCACGCCTATTTCCGCCTGGACGGCCGGATGCGTACCAGCCTGCCCATGGAGGACACCTTCTACAGGAAGAAGAAAAGCGATTGATCAGGTAAGGCGCCGGCATGGTCAAGACCAAAAAACAAGGCCAGGATCCCTATAGGCGCGGCGCTGCCATCATTGTCGCGGCCAGACCGGCAGATGACCTGGCAGCTTCCATTGAACGGCTTATCATCCGTTTTCAGACGGTTGGACTGGCTCCCGTCATTGTCATAACCGGTTATGACAATGAGGCCCTGGAACGCCAGCTGGGCAAAATGGGCGTTATCTGCCTCAACAACCCCGGCTGGCGGGACTCAAGCGACCTGGAAGACGCGAGAATAGGCCTGGACTACGCCTGGCGGACCTGTCCTTCCTGCCAGAAAATCCTCCTGGCAACCTCAGGGATCCCCTCTGTGCGGACGGAAACCATTCGCTCGCTCCTGGAATCATCCCAGGATCTGACGGTTCCTGTCTACCAGGAAGAAAAGGGCCTGCCGATTGCCATCCGCCGGGAATTGATCCAAAGGGCTGTCCAGGCAAGAGGCGGCGGTGAATTGACCGGCCTTCCCTCCCTGGCGGCGGGCCCGGTCGAGTTCCTGACCGTAGGGGATCCGGGAGTTTTGAGCCAGACCGGACAGGAGGAGGGAGAAGACACCCCGGACAAGCGAGAAGACAGCGCCGGCCTGCTGCCCATGCGGCCCAGGGTTAAATTGAGCCTGGCCAGGGATTCCATCTTTTTCGGGCCGGGACCTGCCACCCTCCTGCGTCTGATCGATGAGACGGGTTCGGTCCGCACGGCCTGCGTCCGTATGAAACTCTCCTACAGCAAGGGCTGGCAAATCCTCAATCTTTTGGAGGAAGAACTGGGGGTAGCGGTCATTGACCGGAGACCTGGCGGCCAGGAGGGCGGCAGCAGTAAATTGACGGCAGCAGGCAGGGAGCTGCTGGATCGCTACGAACAGCTGGTCTCCGAGGGGCAGACCCAGATCAATCTGATCTTTAATCGCCTCTTTTCAGACTTCCCGTCCGGGCAATCATGAAGATACCTTGACACAGCTGCAACCGGAATGTGTCTTTTGGCAAGCTGGTTACAAATGGGGGCTATCATGGCCTCTTTGTATGAGATAATACGCGCAAACCACACGAGAGAGGCAAGCATCCGCCAGAAAGGAACATTTCATGACAGACGAAATTTTGATCCCCAACGACCAGCCGCAAATGGACAGTTCCGATTATGTGCCGCCGGCTCCTATGCCGCCTGTTCCTATGCCGCCTGTTCAAGAGCCTTACCAGTACGCTGTGCCCATGCCGGCACCGCCCGCTTCGCCTAAAAAAGAGAAAAAAGCCCGCATCGGTGTTCCCGGAATCACGGGCTTCGGTTTTACCTCAAGCCTGCTGGCTCTCTTCCTTCTGCCTTTGTTCAAGGAAGCCTTTTCCAACTACATCTTCTATGACGGTTCAGTTGAATTCCTCCTTCGTTACTACTACTATGCCGCCATCGGCCTTGGCGGTGCCAGCGCCCTCTTCGCCCTCCTGGGGTTTATTTTGACGCCTATCGGCGTACATATTTCCAGACGGCGTCAAAGAGATGGAGCGGCCTTGGGTGTGGCGGGTATCCTGATCGCGATCGTGGCCCTTCTCCTGATCGTCGGCGTCACCCTTTCACACAGTATTTTGTATAACAATCTCTATCCTCATTGATCACAGGAGAACGCAGCCAATGACAAACAGTCAAAAACAGCTGAAGGAAGGGAAGGCCGGCCAAAATTCCGGCTCCAAGCTTCAGATCGTCACGGGGAAGACCTGGTACAAGGTTCCTCCCATCCATTCCCTGCGGGATATTGTCCTGCGAGGCTATCAGATTTATCCCGACCGTGACGCTGTCCGCTGGCGTGCCCGGCCGCGCGATACGGAAATCATTTCGAAGACTTACCGGCAATTGGCCCAGGATGTCTCCAAGATGCAGTCTTGGCTGAGCTCACAGCTGCCCAAGGGGAGCCGCATCGCCCTGATTGGGGAGAACAGCTATCTGTGGATGGTGACCTGGCTGGCCGTGGCTTCGGGTTTTGGCGTAATCGTTCCCATTGACCGCCTGCTGAAACCCCATGAAGTCGAACCCATCCTGGAGCGCAGTGAATCGGTTCTTTTCGTCTACGACGCTTCCTGGCATACCTATGTCAGCGCTGTCTGCGATAACCTGCCCTTCCTGACCCACCGGGCGGTCATGGACCGCGGCCTGGCCTCCCCGGAACTGCGGGATGCCATCGAAATGGAGAGTTCGGCCGACCCCAATCTCTTTGTCCTGGACCAGGTTCTGGAAGCCATGCCAGATCCTGTCGGGGAGCCGGAGCTTATGTCCGCTGCCGATCCCGGCGACGATGCCGCCATCCTCTTTACTTCAGGTACCAGCTCGACTTCCAAGGCCGCCATTTTAACGGATCGGTCCATCACAGCGGATGTCCGGGCCCTCCTGGGGTCCGTCTCCTTTCCTGACCCCCTGGCAACCCTGTCCATACTGCCGCTCCACCACGCCTTCGAGAACACCTGCGGTTTCCTGACGGTTCTGTCTTTCGGCGGGTCCATCCACGTCTTCGACGGCTTGCGTTATATCGGCAAGAACCTTGAAGAATACAAGGTCCATCTGACCGTAGTGGTGCCGGCTGTCCTGGACGCTATTTTCCGGCGGGTCATGAGTGAAGCGGCCAAAAGCGGCCAGGAGAAGAAGCTTAAACTGGGCATGAAGATCTCCACCCTCCTTTATAAGCTGGGGATCGATATCCGGCGCAAGCTTATGAAAGAAGTCCTGGACAAGCTGGGAGGCCGGCTGCAGTTCATTATCTGCGGAGCGGCTCCCGTTGAGCTGGACACCTTGAAGTTTTTCCGGGCCATCGGTATTGAAGTACTGGCAGGCTACGGCTTGACCGAGGCTTCACCGGTTGTCAGCGGGGGCAACACCCGGGTTAATGAATTCGCAACCGTGGGCCACCCCCTGTCCGGCGTTGAAGTGGCCATAGACAACGGGGGCAAGGGCGAAGGGGAGATTCTGGTCCGTTCGGACATCGTCATGAAAGGTTATCTCAACGACCCGGAGGCGACCGCTGAAATGATCGATGCGGACGGTTGGCTGCACACTGCCGACATCGGCCGCTTTACCAGGAAGAAGAGCCTGGTTATCACCGGCCGCAGCAAGTCCATGATCGTTTTGTCCTCGGGCAAGAAGGTTTTCCCCGAAGAGATCGAAGCTTTGCTCTACCGCCATGGTATGGTTCGCGACGCCCTGGTCTTCGCCCATCCGGGCGTTGGCGGCGATGTCATTATCACAGCCAAGGTTGTGGTTGACCGCGACAAGATGCGCGAAGAGCTCCAGCGTGACCCGACCGAGGAAGAAATGGCCCGGGCCCTGGCCCAGGTCATCTCCGAAGTCAATCGCGGCCTGCCCTCCTTCAAGGAGATCCGTTCCTACTTCTTCAGCCTCCAGGACATGGTCAAGACGACGACCATGAAGATCCGCAGAGGCGTTGAACTGGCCGCCATCGAGCACTATTTTGCCTGCTCCAAGGCTAGCTGGCAGTCCATCCGCGGGAAGAATATTGATTCGCTGATCGAACCGGCATGTCAGCCGGAAGGTTCAGCCGGCCGCCCCTGAGGCCCGGAAGAAGGAGAAGAAACGATGACCAATCTTGTGTGGCTGGTTAAGGCCCCCAACGACAATCGGGACCCCAATCTGACTGCATCATGCCAGGCCTTTCTGGACGAAATAGCCAGAGCTCTGGATCAAAAACTGGACTTCACCGAAGACCGTAACGCTTTCGCGGAGCAGGCCCTGCGCCTTTTCTTCGTCGGATCCGGCGGTTCGGAGCAGGTTTTCAAAAGCGTTTACAAGGACCTGGAAGGGCCCTACATCCTCTTGACAACGCCCTCCCACAACTCCCTTGCCGCTTCCATGGAGATTCTCTCCTACCTGAATGAACAGGGCGAGCGGGGCGAGATTCTGCACGGGACCCCCCAGCAGATTGCCGAGCGCTTGCGGATTCTGCTCAGGGTCGCCCAAACGCGCAAGAAGCTCCGGGGCATGCGCCTGGGTGTGACGGGTGAATCCGACTGGCTGATCAGCCGGCCGGTCGATGCAGACCTTTTGCGTCAGCGGTCAGGCATGGAGCTGATCTTCATCCCCATGTCCGAGATTATGGAAGAGATTGAGAAGAAGACCTACGAGGACAATGAGTGGACCCTGCAGTTGAAGTCCAAGGGCTACCAGGGCCAGGAAATGGAAAAAGCGCTTGAAGTCTACGGAGCCTGCCGGCGGATCGTCGACCGCTATCAGCTGGACGGCTTTACCCTGCGCTGCTTCGACCTTCTGGAACCCTTCTGTATCACGGGCTGTCTGGCCTTGGGCATCTTGAACGCCCAGGGTATATGGGCTGCCTGCGAAGGCGACAGCCGTTCCCTGGTCGCCATGACCGTCATCGGTGAGCTGACCGGCCAGCCAGTCTTCATGGTCAATCCTTCCCGCCTCTACCCGGCGGACAATCAGATTGTCTTCGCCCACTGCATCCTGCCGCTTGATATGGCGGACGATTACCGGCTGACCACACACTTTGAAAGCGGCCTGGGCATATCCGTGACGGCCGACTTCGAACCGGGGGCTTGCACAGTCTTCAAGTGCAAGGACGACTTTGAGACCTTTTATGCCGCCGACGCGCGCCTGCTGGAAAGTATGCATGAAGGCAATCTCTGCCGGACCCAAATGAAGCTTCAGATTCCGTCTGGCCTGGATTATTTTATAAGCCGGCCCATTGCCAACCACCACATGATCGTCCTGGGCCACCACCAGGCCCTGGTTGAGGAATTCTTCAAATCCTACAGCTGAGGCCTGTTTCAAGCAGGTTGATTCAAGTAAAGGGAGCCGCCAGGACTCCCTTTATTTGACAGGCCTTATGTTATGATGGGCATGCCAAATATCCATGCGAGGATTCAACCAAAAAAGCTATCGCTCACGTAATCAAGGGGGTAACGCGATGAGAATATCCAGCCGCAGTCAGGCCATGCAGGCATCACCAATCCGCAAACTTGTGCCATATGCCAATGAGGCCAAGAAACGCGGAACCAAAGTCTATCATTTGAACATCGGGCAGCCGGACATTGAAACACCCGCGGTTTTCATGGAAGCTGTCCGCAATGCCGACGTCAAGGTGCTGGCCTACGCAGACTCCAATGGATGGGAGCCGCTCAGAGACAGTATTTCCCGTTACTACAAGCGGATCGGCCTCAGTTATGAAACAGAGGACATCATTATCACAAACGGCGGCAGCGAAGCACTTCAGTGGGCCATGCTGATTGCCTGCGATCCCGGCGAAGAGATCCTGGTTCCGGAACCCTTCTATACCAATTACCGCGGTTTTGCCGCGCCTTACCTGGTTCAGCTGAAACCCATCACCACTTATCCGCACAATGGCTTCGCCCTGCCGGAACGGCCGGTGATTGAAGCTTTGATCACGGAAAAGACGCGGGGGATCGTCCTGTCCAACCCGGGCAACCCAGCCGGCGCTGTTTATACCTATGAGGAAGTCCGCCGGATCGCCGACATCGCCCGTGACCGCAATCTCTTCATCATCGCGGACGAAGTCTACCGTGAGTTCTGCTATGACGGCAAGACGGCCACCAGTTTCGGTTCCATGACCGATGTGCTGGACCGGGTTATCATCATCGACAGTGTGTCCAAGCGCTTTTCTGCCTGCGGTGCCCGGATTGGTTCCCTGACAAGCAAGAACCGCGACGTCATGTCCGCGGCCCTCAAGCTGGGCCAGGCCCGCCTTTGTGTGCCGACGCTCGATATGATCGGCTCCAAGGCTTTGTACGACCTGGATCCTGACTATTTTACGCCCATCCGCCAGGAATACGAAGATCGCAGAAATCTCATGATCGATGCCCTCCAGCAGATGGAGGGGGTCGTCTGCGAGAAGCCCGGCGGTGCTTTCTACGCGACCGCCAAACTGCCGGTTGATGACGCTGAGGCCTTTGCCATCTGGCTTCTGACAGACTTTGAACTGGACGGCAAGACGGTCATGGTGGCCCCGGTTGAGAACTTCTACCAGACGCCGGGTATGGGACGCGACGAAGTGCGCGTGGCCTATGTCCTCAAGCTGGAGGATCTTGCGGAAGCAGTCCGGATTCTCAAGATCGCCCTGGAAGCTTACCCCGGCCGCAAGAAATAAAAGACAGGGCCTGACGGCCCGGGCGCACCTTCCGGCTTGGGGATCAAAGCCGGGGCTGCGCTTTTTTTATGCTCCGAAATGGCGCAGTCCGCGCGCCCCAAGGACGTTATCATGGGAGCAGGCTGAGTGGACGGCCGGCAGACCGGCATGGAGCTTGCATGTCTGATCGCTGTGATAAATCAAGGGACCAGAATCAGGTGAAGGAGCGGCTGCAGGCCTGCATGCGGCGGTCGGACCTCATGAGCGGGTGGAGCGTGGGTTCCTGCAGGGAGTGCCGGGAGAAAGAGGCCAGCGCTTTCTTCGAAGTCTTTGACAGGGAAGGGCGGGCTTATTGGCTGCTAACCGGTCCCCTGCGCAACTGGCAGCAGGTCAGCTGTCTTTGGACTCATCTTCAGTGGGTCAGCGGGATTATCGCCCAGTCCTCCCATATCTTCCGCTTCCTGGGCCCCATGCTGCCTGAAATCTGCTGGCAATTCCACGAAGACATCTATATAGGCCATTGGGAGAGACGTTCCGATATGCCATACTTCCAGGCACTCTCGCCTGACAATCCTCCGCGTTTTGAAAATCTGGTTCAGCTGACGGCCTTTTTGCGTCTTTTACAGACGGGGCCCAATCCATTTATGAAAACCCGCAGCGTCTCCACGCTCCAGGCGACGGAGGAGCGAGCCCGCCGACTGGCGGACGCCATCGAAAGCAGGATCCCGCCTAAGCCTGTCTTTCGCAACTGGCGTTCCTTCTATCTCCAGAACGCCCGCGCCATCTCCCGATCCGCCCACTATGAGCTGACTCTCTCCCTGGGCCCCTATGTAAACGAATGCTTTGCCTATACAGATCGCGGAGCCCTGCTGGTTGACTTTCCCTTCTTTCTGGGCCAGGGAGTGGCACATATGGATTTATGCCGGATACTCCACGGCCAGAAACATTTGAGCGTTCAGGACAGACAATATCTGGTCGACCTCTATTTCAATATGGACAGTCCGCCGCACTTTTTTACACTCCTGGCCCACCATCAAATGACCGCCACCCTCCTGGATCTGGAATCAAGCCCGGGGGATTCGGCTCAGGAGCAGGAGCAGGTCAACCAGCTGGCGGCCCTCAGCCGCCAGTACGATCTTTTCAGGACTCCTGTCCCTCACTGGTATAGATGACGGCTTTTTTGTGACATTTCCGTTACAGTAACCCAAATCACTCTTTTGAACTTGCCAGAGGTCAGCCCCGGAGCGTATTATTAAACACCGGGATGAGCTTAATAAGCTAATGAACAGGTGATAATCGGCAGGATCTGCCTGATGGCAGGTTGTACGTGCGGATTTGTCCGCCATCCTTTTGTCGCCTGTGACCCGTAAGCGAAAGAGGGTGATCAAAGTGAATGGGATACGCTATTTCAGGAAGAAAAACCACATGACTCAAAGCGAGCTCGCCGACCTGCTGGGTGTGACGCAAACATCTGTCAGCCAATGGGAGGGGGGGCGCAACTATCCCGATATCAAGACGGCCAAACGTCTGGCGACCATGTTCGATGCTACCCTGGATCAAATCCTTGGCATGGAAGACATGACTGCCGAACCCTCCGATTCAGCCAGGACAGGCTATCTCCGTGAAGCGGAGGCAGTGGACCGGGAACTCTTTCCCCTGGAGCAGAAGGCTCGCATCCTGAGCCTGATGAGCAAGCTTTCCCCTATGGCCAGGCAGCGAATTCTGGATCGGGCGGAGATTTATTATGAGATTGAGGCCGGGGAAGAAAACCAGGAATGGGGGGCGCTTGATTCCTGACATAAGTTACATATTCATGCAGGATAAGCGAAAATATATTGACAAGATAGACCGTCCGTGCTAGGCTCTTTGTAACCTCATTTGGATTACATAGATGTAGGCGAGCGCTCCGGCTCAGGCCGGATTGCTGGAAACAGAAGGTAATCGAATTACAGGGTGTCCCGATCGGATCGCGCGTGCGTTTCGAGGTGCGGAGAATCTGAAGCCAGGGTTGCGTAACCTCTTTATTTGAAAGAAACAGAGGAGACCGCATCGGCCAAGCGCACCAAATTGAATTCTGACAGCCGGAATGGTTCAAGAAGTCCTCTGACTTTGCCCGGCATAGCAGCGATCGAGAATGGGACAGGAAAGGAGGCGTACTTTGAAAGTACACCTCGAAGAAACGGGCAGCTGATTCCCCGTGAAAAAAGTGGGAATCCTGCCCGTTTCGCGTCTTGCTTTTTCTCACGGGACTCGACACCTGCCAGGGAAATCCCTAAGATTGAGACATGAATATGACTAATCTTGACCATGCCGCGGGCCGGGGCTCCGGGTCCGCTGTTTTGCTTGGCCTTTCAGGAGGCGTGGACAGCGCCGCCTCTGCCATCCTTTTGAAAGAAGCAGGTTACCGGGTTCGCGCGGTTACCCTTTGGACCTGGACCGAATCATCGGACCGCAGCCTGATTGAGCAGGCCGGACGTTCAGCGGCCCTGCTGGGCATCCCGCATGAGGTCGTGGATGTCCGCCAGGCCTTTTACCAGGAGGTGGTTGTCCCCTTCGTCCAGGCCTGGCAGGAGGGCTTGACCCCCAATCCCTGTGTCTTTTGCAATCCCGATTTCAAATTCAAGGTCATGGCCCGGCTGGCGGACCAGCTGGATTGCCAGTATCTGGCGACCGGTCATTACGCGCGTTTGGCGGACAGAGGGCAGGGGCCAGCCCTTCACCGGGCTCTGCACCGGGAGCAGGACCAGAGCTACTTCCTTTACCGGCTGACGCCGGCCCTCCTGGACCGCACCCTCTTTCCTGTCGGTTCACTGACCAAGGCGGAAGTCCGTCAGATAGCCGAACGTTACAGGGATCCGGCGGCCGGCCAGAGGGACAGTCAGGATATCTGTTTTATCGGCAAGAACCAGCTCAAGGGTTTTTTGAGCCGCCAGGGTCTGAAAGACCAGCCGGGACCTTTTTTGGATCGGGCGGGCCAGATCATCGGCCAGCACCAGGGCAGCTGGCATTTTACGCCGGGCCAGCGGCGCCGCCTGGGTCAGGCCTTCGGCAGGCGGATGACCGTGCTTTCGGTCGACCGGCAGAAGAACACCGTCACCCTTGGTGATGAGGAGGATGCCCTGATCCGTCAGCTTGAGCTGACTGACCTGGTTTTCCCGCGCCTTGCGGCTTCTGAACTTGACGCCCAGGTCCAGCTGCGTTCCCAGGGTACCTCCCTGGCCGCCCGGCTGGCTATAGAGCCGGATGGCCTGCGGGCCAAGGTCTTTTTGGATCAGGCGGTCCGCTTGACAGCGGCCGGCCAGTCGGCTGTTTTCTATGATGACGATGAGGTCCTGGGCGGGGGTCTGGTTGCTTCCATGTCGTCATAGCAGGCCTTTTGCCCCTGTCCGCTTGATAAAAGAGGGAAAAAAAGGTATAATGCGGTTTGATGGCGAATTGTGCGCCTTTTGATTATTTCTAGATGGGGTGAATGCTCTTGATTGCAAAAGCTGAATTGGCTTCATGCCGTGCTGAACTTGAAGAACGCCTTGGACAACGGATTATGCTTAAATCAAACGGAGGACGCCGCCGTACGGTTATTCATGAAGGATACCTTGAAAACTGCTCGTCGAATGTCTTTACCGTCTGCTGTCCGGTCAGTCCCACCTACAGCGAACACGTCTGTTTCAGTTACATTGATTTGCTGACCAAGGTTGTCGAAATCGCTTTCGACGACGAGGGTCTTGAAAAACTGCTCCAGCAGTCGGAGGACAGCCGCTAGGCCGTGACCGTGTTCCCTCTTTTCCGGTCTCTTGAAAAGGCCCGGGCCAAAACCAATTTATCTCTCAGGATTGGCGGGCGCCTGCCGGATGGTTACCATGAGCTGACCAGCCTTATGGCGACGCTGGCTCTCTCTGACAGCCTGCATCTTTCCCTGGAGGGGAGACCCGGCCGTGACGGGACATGGAAAGTCAGCTCCAATGCGGCTTCGCTGCCGGAGGGCCCTGACAATCTGGCCTACAGGGCCGCGCAAGTGTTTTTTCAAGCGTCAGGTCTCCAGCCTGACGCTTTTTCTTTTGAATGCCGGATCGAAAAAGCCATCCCCTGGGAAGCTGGTTTAGGCGGCGGCAGCGCGGACGCGGCGGCGGTCCTCCGCTTCCTTTGGCAGGCCTGGCAGGGAGGTTTGGCGGAAGCCGGGGGCTTGAACCCCGACCGCCTGTCTCCTGATGATCTGGAAGCCATGGCGCTCACCTGCGGCGCTGATGTCCCCTTTTGTCTTTACGGGGGTCTGCGCTACTGCCGGGGCGTCGGCCAGATTCTGTCCCATCCGCTTGCCGGCTCCAGCTGGCCGGTCCTCCTGGCCCTGCCTCCGCTGAAGATCCGGACAGCCGAGGCCTTTATAGCCCTGGACCGTTTCCGTGAACAAGACCTGACCGGTAATCCAGAGGCCGGCCAGGATCCTGGTTCTCTCAGGGGCTGGCAAGAGGCCCTTTCACGCCCGGAGCCTGCGGCCGCGGCCTCCCTGGCCGTCAACGATTTCCTGCCGCTTCTGGCCCAAAGGCACGGACTGCTTTCGGATCTGATCTGCCATATGAAAGAAAAAGGAGCCGGAACGGCCTCCATGTCGGGCAGCGGACCTGCCTGTTTTGGTCTCTTCGCCCAGGAGGAAACCCGGGATCAGGCTGCTCGGGACCTGGCTTTGGCCTTCCCCCGCATCCGCCTGATCCGGACCCGGCTATCACCCGAACCCGAAGACTTTCCCTTTTAAAAGAAATCTGTGTCCAGCCAGATGGTGAAAGGTCCGTCATTGATCAGGCTGACCTTCATTTCCGCGCCGAAGGACCCCGTCGCCACCCGGGGGATCTGCCGCCTTGCCAGTTCCGTGAAATAATGATAAAGACGCTGGCCCTGCTCGGGGGGGGCCGCCTGGATAAAACTTGGGCGATTGCCCTTTTTGGTGTCGGCCATGAGGGTGAACTGGGAGACGATCATGACATCCCCGCCGACCGCGGCCAGGTCCAGATTTGTTTTGCCCTCCTGGTCCTGGAATATCCGAAGCTTGCTGATCTTCTGCCAGAGCCTGGCGCAGATTTCCTCGTCATCATGGATTCCGACGCCCAGCAGAATCAGAAAGCCCGGACCGATTTCCGACCGGAATCCGTCATCACATACAACCTGGGCCTCACTGACCCGCTGAATCAAAGCACGCACGAAACTGTCCTTCTTTCTCCGCTTTTCATGGCCAAAGGGTACTCGGCATCCTGCTAGTATCCTACCACGCCACTGTCACCGTCTGCGACCGGCAGCCTCAAAAGCAGGGCTCCGGGCGGGCCCCCTGTGCTATAATTTACTCGTTTGAAAATGGAGGACTGTCCGGAAAAACGGGACAGGACAGCAATAAGGAGGAAACTCTATGAAGAATTGTCATAACTGCGGCGTTGGACTGGACGAGAATGCGCTTTTTTGCTTCCAGTGCGGGAGCAAACAGGAGATCCTTGAAGCGCAGGCCGCTCACCATCCGCAACCGCAGGTCCAGGCTCCGCCCCCTGCCCCGCCTTATCCCTACCAGCAGCCGCCTCAGCCGGGCATGCAGCAGCCGCCTCAACCTGGCGCGCAGCAGCCCCCCTACGCCTATTACCCGCCACCGCAGCCCAAAGAACCCTCGGCGCTGGCCCTGGACGGCAAACGATATCCCGGCTGGCTTTTCAAAGGGCTTCTGGGAAGCAGCGAGCCCATCCATCTTCTCTACGCGGCCATTGTGCCCTTCCTGATCACCCTCTTCGCGACACTGGGTGCCGCCAGCCTCATGAGCTGGCACGCAGGCGGATTTTTCCTGCTCTGGTTCTTTAATCTGATCATCATGGCCGCCATGCCGGCCGTTGCCTGGGTCTTTGCCCGGCTGATCGCCAAGAAGCAGGAAGGTCTGGTTGCCCTTTGTGTCCGCTTCTCGTCCTATATGAACGTGGTGCTGGCCGTCTCTTTTCTGACCATGCTTCTGGGAATCGCCATTCCCGCAGGCAGCTTCACCATGGTTTTGAGTTATGTGGTTCCCATTCTGATTCTGGCGGCCTCCCTTCTGGTTGCCAGCCAGGGCCAGGAGGAGGAGAACCGTCCCCTGTGGCCGGTTTTCCTGGCTATTACAGGCGCCTTCATCTTCCTGCTCTTCGTCTTCAACGCCATTCTGGGCGTGGGGATGGCTTGGGGAACGCGGAGTCTGCTTGGCGGACTCTTTGGTGTCTAAAGGATTGTCAAAGGGAGTTTCATCTCTTAACACTGGGGAATGCCCATGTCAGCATGGGTATTCCCTGACCAAGGCAGGTAAGTGAGCGTGGTTGAAAGGAATGGAAGAAAGGCTGCGGGCAAGCCGCGGTCCGTCTTCGGAAAGCTTTTTCCGGTCCGTTTTCTGGTCCTGGGGGTCCTGGCGGGCCTTTTGATTTCTATTTTTTCAGGCGTCTACCTGATATACGCCGACCTCATGTCCCGCGTCAACTATGTCTCGGATGACCCGGATGAGTTTTATCAGATTGCCAACCTCATGGACTATGACCTCTTCATCGACGGGGAAGATCCTCTGAACCCCGACAAGGAGGATCCTGACGACCATGATGACCCGGATACAGAACCCGCCGTGCGGCCGGAACTCCAGCAAAGCGGGACCATTGAGATGGCCAGGATGCCGGGGGTTGAGAACATTCTCCTCTTCGGAGTCGATTCACGCACCAACGATTATCGGGGGCGGTCGGATGTGACCATGATCATCTCCATCAATCACAACACCCGAACCATCAATATCATCTCCCTCATGCGGGCCATGTATGTCAGGATCGGCGCCCGCAACAATCCCTGGGGCGCTCTGAACGCCGCTTATTCGTACGGAGGTCCCGGTCTTGCCATCCGGGCGGTCGAATACAATTTCGGCATTCCCATTACAGGCTTCGTGGCCATCAACTTCAATTCCTTCATACGGATTGTGGACGCTTTGGGAGGTGTCAGCATCAATCTGACCGGCAGAGAAGCGGAACTGATGAATCTGTCATCCGGCACCAACAGGCTCAACGGCAAGCAGGCCCTGTATTACGCCAGGATCCGCAAGATTGACAGTGACTTCCAGCGCAACCAGCGCCAGCGGAATGTCATCAACTCAATTCTCAATGAGCTGTCCGCTCAGGGGGGCGGCGCCATCTACAAGGCAGCGACCGTTATCCTGGCTAATACCTACACCAATCTGGACCTTAACAGCTACATCAACAAGGCGCCTTCCCTTTTGACCTACCAGAGACGCCAGCTGCAGCTGCCCGCTTCGGGGGAGACCCGCTACTATTACGTCAACGGTCAGGAAGTCTGGTGGTTCGATATGGTCAAGACACACAAGCGCCTGGTTTCTTTCATACAGAACTAGACAGGTCCGGGGTCCAGGGCCATGGCGGGTCGGTCGGCATTCTCCTTTTCCCGGCAGAAAATCAGGGACCTGGGACAGTCCCTGCTTTTTGATCTGGCGGGTTCCTTCTTCTTTGCGGCCGGCGTTTACAATTTTGCCGCCCAGGCGGAATTCGCACCCGGCGGCGTCACGGGCCTTGCCATTATTGCCAACCATTACACAGGCCTGCCCATCGGGGTCCTGGCCCTGCTTTTCAACCTGCCTCTTATCCTGCTTGCCTTCAATATCCTGGGCCGGCGCTTTCTTCTCCGTTCTTTCCGGACCCTGCTGATCAGCACTCTGTTTTTGGATGTCATCTGCCCTCTTCTGCCCGTCTACCAGGGGAATCACCTGCTGGCAGCCATTTTCGCCGGTGCCCTGGCGGGGACCGGACTGGCTCTTATCTATCAGAACAAGAGCAGCACCGGCGGCTCCGATCTGATCATCATGTCGCTGCGCAAGAAAAAGCCTCACCTATCCTTCGGTCAGATTTCGCTTGTGGTTGACGGGCTGATTATTTTGACCGGCGGCCTGATCTTCCACCAGATCGATGCCGTCCTTTATGGTTTCGTCTACAACGCCATCCTGGTCCTGGTCATCGACAAGATCATGTTCGGCTTTATTTCAGGCAAACTGGCCATGATCATCTCCGAAGAGAGCGAGGCCATCGCCAAACGGATCGGCCGTGAGCTGGAGCGGGGGGCCACTCTTTTGCGGGCCCAGGGGGCCTATTCCAAAGAGGACCGGCCGGTAGTCCTCTGCGCCTGCAGCCGCTCACAGGTTTCTGAAGTCCGCAAAATCGTACGCGATATTGATCCGGATGCCCTCCTGATCATCTCCTCATATGACGAGGTCTACGGCCAGGGCTTTTTGCCCATTGAGGAATAATGTTTCGTTTGTAACAGGCCCCGGCGGTCCGCTTGCTAGAATGATGCCTAGCCATCCGCCTGCCGGAAAGCCGCCCGAGAATCTGACCGAGGAAAGCCTATGCCGCCCGTTCTGGAAATTCAAAATTCGATTCCCGTCCTGACCGTCTTCCTGCAGGGTCTTGTCAGTTTCCTGTCACCCTGCGTCCTGCCCCTGCTTCCCATGTACATCGGCTACCTGGCGGGGGGGACCTATTCGGTTGATGATCAGGGGCAGATTCAGTACCCCCGCAAACGCGTTTTTCTCAATACCCTCTTTTTTGTCTTCGGCATCGCCTCTACCTTCTTTATCCTGGCCCTGGGCTTCACGGCGGCCGGCGGCTTTTTCCAGCAACACCGGCGGACCTTCGTCATCGGCGGGGGAATCCTGGTCATTCTCTTCGGCCTTTACCAGCTTGGCGCCTTCGGATCTTCCTTTTTTCTGGCCCAGGAGCGCCGCCTGCCCTTCAAGCTGGACCGCTTCACCATGAATCCCCTGATTGCCTTTCTCATGGGCTTCACCTTCAGTTTTGCCTGGACACCCTGCATAGGGCCGGCCATGTCGAGCGTTCTCCTCATGGCGGCCAGCGCATCCCAGCGCAGCCTGGGTTTCCTCCTGGTCGGCGTTTATGTTTTGGGCTTTACCATTCCCTTCCTGATCGTCGGCCTCTTCACCACCCGGGCGCTGGAATTTTTCAAGCGCCACAGTAAAATTATGAAATACACCGTCATGGTCGGCGGCCTGCTCATGATTGTCATCGGGATTCTCATGATCGCAGGGCTCTACGGCGGCTAGCAGAGTGAGGATTAAACCATGATTCAGAAGATAAAAGAAAAAGACAAAACAAGCCTCAGGAAGGCAGGGCTCATCCTGCTTGTCACCCTGCTTCTGGCCTCCCTGCTCCTGGCCTCCTGCGGCACCAAAAAAGATCCCCAGCCCCCGGCCACGGATCCGCCGACTGCCAGCGGCAGCCAGGATCCCAAGCCCAGTCAGGATGAACGGGTCAAGGCCTACGACTTCTCCCTGACAGATCAGTACGGGGTCAGCCACAGCCCTGAAGACTATCTGGGCAAGGTCATTTTCATTAACTTCTGGGCCACCTGGTGTCCGCCCTGCAGGGCAGAACTTCCTGATATCGAAAGCCTTTACCGGGACCATAACCTCAACCGGGGCGACCTGATTGTCATCGGTATTGCCAATCCCGATGAAAGCGGTTCAGGCGGCAGCCAGAGAGAGAAGGATACCGAGGGGATCAAGGAATTTCTTTTGGAGAACGGGATCACTTTCCCGGTTCTTATGGACCCGACAGGCGAGGTCTTCCAGAAGTACTGGATCAGCGGCCTCCCGACCACCTACCTGATCGATCATGAAGGCTACATTATCGGCTACGTACCCGGCGCCATGTCCCGGGCCGTCATGGATCACCACATCGGCAGCGCCCTGGAAGCTATGGGCCACTAAGGGGCAGGCCAGCTCTTCCCAAGCCGCAAGGGGCTGCCTGTGATAGAATAGACCGGCAGCTTGCCTGCCGGGAGGAACTTATGCTTGATCTTGTCTACATCCGCAACAAGCCCCAAGAAGTGGCTGAAAAACTGGCTCGCAGAGGCTTCATGGTCGATTTTTCCGATTTTCTTGAGGCGGATTCAGTCCGCCGGGCGCTCATGCATGAAACGGAGCAGCTCAAGGCCGAGCGCAATCAGCAGTCTGCCCGGATCCCAGAGATCAGGAAGGAAAAAGGGGATGTGTCCCAGCTGACGGAGAGCCTGCGCCAAATGGGCGAGCAGATCCGTGAAAATGACCTGAAGATCAAGGCCATGCAAGAAGACCAACAGGCCTTTCTGGCCTCACTTCCCAATATTCCGGCCGACGATATCCCCGCGGGCGGCAAGGAAAATAATGAAGTGGTAAGCGTCTGGGGGCAGCCTCCGGCCGTAGGCGCGGACACCAGGAACCATGTCGACCTGGTTGAATCCTGCGGAATGATTGACTACGAGCGGGGAGCCAAGCTCTCCGGAAGCGGCTTTTGGATCTACCGGGGCCCGGGCGCCGTCATGGAGTGGGCCCTGCTCAATTATTTCATCAGCCAGCACATCAAGGATGGCTACGAGATGATGCTGACACCGCATATTCTTAACTATGAATGCGGGTATGTGGGCGGCCAGTTCCCCAAATTCGAGGACGATGTCTTCCAGCTCAAGGGAGACAGTGACCGTTTCCAGTTCATCCTGCCGACAGCGGAGACAGCCCTGACCAATGTCCATGCCCAGGAGATTCTCAAGGAAGAGGAGCTCCCCAGGAAGTACTTCGCTTTCACCCCTTGCTACCGGCGTGAGGCCGGATCCTACCGGGCCGATGAGCGCGGCATGATTCGCGGCCATCAATTCAACAAGGTGGAGATGTTTCAGTACACCCGGCCGGAAGACTCCGACCAGGCCTTCGATGAACTGGTTGCCAAGGCATCGGCCCTTGTGGAGGGGCTGGGCCTGGTGCACCGGGTCAGCCGGCTTGCGGCCGGTGACTGTTCGGCGGGCATGCGCAAGACCTTCGATATTGAGATCTGGATTCCCAGCATGCAGATTTACAAAGAGGTCAGCTCGGTCTCCAATGCCGGGGACTACCAGGCCAGGCGGGGCAACATCCGCTATCGGCAGGCGGAGACGGGCAAGACCGAATTCTGCCATACCCTGAACGGCTCCGGCCTTGCCACCTCACGGATCATTCCCGCCATCGTTGAACAATGCCAGCTTCCTGACGGTTCCATCCGGGTGCCGGAAGTTCTGGCTCCCTGGATGTACGGCATCGAGATCATCCACCCGGTCAAGCCGGGCAATGATTGAGTCCTTTCAGACAGTCCGCCGTCAGGGGACCTTCGAGCATACAGAGCGCGGTTCGCGCTTTATCGGACTTTGCCGTCCCATCCTGACGGAAGAGGATGCCCAGGCCCTCCTGGATGAGGCCAGAGTCCTTTATCCGGAAGCCCGCCATTATGTATATGCCTGGCGGACCAATCAACCCTCTTTTCTGCAGCGTTTTTCAGACGACGGTGAACCCCGGGGCACGGGAGGCCGCCAGTTGCTGGAGGTTCTCCTGGGCCGGTCCATAGACCGGGCGGCACTGGTCGTCGTCCGCTACTTCGGGGGTATCCTCCTGGGGACGGGCGGCCTGTCAAGGGCCTACGCCCTGGCCGCCAGGGAAGCGCTGGAGGATGCCGGGCCGGTTACCTTCATCCGCTGCGAAACCTTCCTTCTGCAAGCGGACTACGCGGATTTTCATCAGCTGGAAGGCCGCCTTGCGGCCGCCGGTTTTTTCCAGGAGCCCCCTGAATTCGGTGTCGGCGTCAAGCAAGTGGTCGGGGCAACTGCGGACCGGATCGAGGAGCTCCGCCAGCTGGTTATGAGCTCTTCAGCGGGCAGGGCCGTGCTTGCGGCCAGCGGCCTGCGCTGGATTGAGCAGGGCCCCTGAACAGTTCCCGGCTCTCCCCCCATGTATAATAGAATCATAAAAGTTCGGCCGGCAGGTCCGGCCTCATGTTAAAGTATCCGGAGGTTGGCCATGGCAGGGCATTCAAAGTGGAGCAATATCAAGCGGCGGAAAGAAGCCGTCGATGACCAGAGGGGGAAGGTCTTTTCCAAGCTGGGGCGCGAGATACAGGTCGCTGTAAGATCAGGAGGCGCTGATCCGGTTTCCAACACCCTCCTGCGCGACGTGATCGCAAAGGCCAAATCCTATAACATGCCCAACGACAATATCAAGCGGTCCATCGAGCGGGCAGCCGGGGATCCTGGCGGCGCCGCCCTGGAAGAGATTTACTATGAAGGCTATGGACCCGGAGGTGTTGCAGTCATGGTGCGCGCCCTGACGGATAACCGCAACCGGACGGCAGGGGAGGTGCGTCATCTCTTCAGCAAATTTGGAGGCAACCTGGGGACGGACGGCTGCGTTGCCTTTCAGTTTGAACGCAAGGGTCAGATCCTGATCGAGCGGACGGAAGAACTGGATGAAGAAGAGCTTTTCCTTGATGCCATTGAAGCAGGAGCCCAGGATGTCGACCTGGATGATGACCAGCTGATTGAAATTCGGACAGGGCCGGACAGCTACCATGAAGTCCTGGACCGGCTGTCCTCCAAGTACTCCCTCTTCGACCAGAACCTGGGTCCCCTTCCACTGAATTCAGTGACGCTGACTTCGGAGGAGGAAGCGGAAGGGATGGAGAAGCTGATAGAACGCCTGGAAGACAATGACGATGTCCAGGATGTCTTCCACAACTGGGATCAGGATGACTGACAGGGATCATGGCAAACGGATGGTTTAGAAGAAAGAAAAATCTTCCGGCGCCGCTGGATACACGGGACTACGGCGGTATCCCCGGGCGCCCTCAATCCGACACCCTCCGCAACCAATTCGGCAGGCTGGCGGACGCTGTTATCGCCCAGATGAACGAACGGGCTGATGCCTTTGAAGAACAGACACAGAAAGAAATCCGCGAGCTTCTGTCGCAGATTGCGGTTGTCTCCTTTATCGGATCCAGCGGGAGCGGCAAATCAACCCGGGCCATCCGGGTAGCCCGCGACTACAAAATTGAATACATCATTGATGACGGCCTGCTGATTCACGGCAGCGCCATCATTACCGGATCCTCCGCCAAAAGGGCGGAGACCAAGATGGACTCGGTCCGTCAGGCCATGTTCCTGGACCCGGTCCGGGCTGAGAATATGAGGCGGGCCCTGGCGGAACACCGGCCCAGCGCCCTCATGATCCTGGGGACTTCCGACGCCATGCTTCTGCGTATCTGCGAGAACCTCTGGCTCAATCCCCCCTCCATTAAAATCCGTATCGAAGATGTCTCAACGGAGCAGGAACGCAATCTGGCCCGGCAAACACGGCTGAGTGAAGGGAAACATACCATCCCGGTCCCCAGCATGGAGATCAAGCACGAGTTCTCGGGTTATCTGGCGGAACCCCTGGCAAAGCTCTGGCAGCGTTTCGATTTCGGAGTCTTCGGCCAGCCGGGCAGCCATGTTTTGGCGGACCAGGACCGGACGGTTGTCCGGCCCACCTTTTCCACCCTGGGCAGCTATGCCATGTCGGATCAGGCCATGAAAGATCTGGTGGCCATGCTGGCAGTCAAAGTCAACGGTGTGGAAGAGGTGGTCAATCAGAAGGTCCACAAGGAACCCTACGGCATTATCCTGGATCTGGATCTTTCCATCTATTACGGTTCCAGTGCCCAGCAGGTCCTGGCAGAGGTCCAGGCGGCCGTCAGCAGCGGAGTGGAGCAATACACGGCTATCAACGTCCTGGCAACCAATGTCCGGGCCATCCGTGTGGCGAAAAATCCCCGCTCCTGAAAATTCTCAGAAGGAATCCCATGACGTACGGCCGTCACCCTGGATAGGGCGAACGGGGCTGGAATGGAGAGGCAGGGCGCCTGTCCGTGTCTCGTAGACTGCCTTGATTCGGGCGCCGAACTCACGGATCAGCAAATAGGTATGATCCAGGTATACCCTGGGGTCGGTCGCGTAACCGGAGGCTTCAAGGCCCGTTTTTTTGGAAATGTAAAGGGCCCGCTGCAGGTGGAAACGCTGGGTCGCGACGATGGCCGTCCTGATCTGGAAGACCTCCCGGGCCCGGTAGATGGTGTCGTAAGTGTCAAGGCCGAAATGGTCCATGAAGATGGCTTCTTCCGGAATCCCTTCCTGGATCAGGTAATCGCGCATGACCCGGGGTTCGTTGTAATTGTCCTCCCGGTGATCTCCCGATACCAGAATCCTCTCGGACAGACCGGCCCGGTAGAGTTGGATGGCGCCATCCAGACGATCCTGGAGCATGGGCGAGGGCCTGCGGTTGCCGATGACCTGGGCGCCGGGGACGATGATGCAGTCCACTTTGGCAGGCAGCTTGTCCAGAGTCTTGATGCGGGCGTTTCCTGACAGGCTGATCCAGGTGAAGATGAAAAGAATGCTCAGGGAGACCGCCAGAAAAATCCCCAGGATCAGGGTAAAAAAACGGCCGATCAAGCCGGGAATGGCGCGCAGAAAACGGCCTCTTTCTCTGGAAAAGTCTCTCATTGCCTCATGTTAGAATAATTGCAGGAACAAGTCCACTTGCAGCCCCTGGGGAGGTGAGCGTCTGATGTTGCCGGGAAGAGGTCTACCCATTACAGGACCGGACAGAAGATTGGCCGGTCTTCGCCTTCTGGCCATCCTCCTGGCCCTGCCTCTTTTCCTGACTGCCTGCGGCCCCGGCCGGGGGCTGACTCCCTCACAGGAGACGTCCAAGACCGATCCTGCCGGCCCGACTGAGCCCGCGACAACCAGGCCGTCCGCTGACCCGGCCCAGATCATACGGGGGCTTCCCGGCAATCCGGAGGAACGTTTGACTCTGGCAGTGGAGGATCCTGCCCAATTCAACCTCAACCCCTTCGCAAATACAGTCCCTGCCCTGCCGGTCGATCCGACCGGACTCTTCCAGCCGGTCTACCAGACTCTGGTCTTCTATGACCCCGCCCTCATGATCTACCAGCCGCTCCTGGCTGAGGAAGTCGTCTGGGACCAGGACCAGGTGACCATCCGTCTTCCGGCAGGCAGGCTTTGGCAGGACGGCCAGGCCCTGACTCTTTCAGATATCAGCTTCACCATTGAAGCCCACCAGAAACTGGGGACCGGGACCGGTCAGATCTTCAACCGCATGCTGAGCCATCTGGAGACGGTCGATACACAAACCCTCCGCCTGGTGCTCAGACAAGCTCCGGACCATGCGGCCTCTTTTCTTCTGGACGCCCTGGCCGGGATGCTGATTACACCGGAGCATGTCTGGCGGCCCCTGGTTTACGCGGCTGATACGGCGGAGGCCTTGTCTGCCCGGCCGCTTCCCCTTGTGGGGAGCGGAAAATGGGCTTTCTACCATGAAGATGAATTCGCCCTCTCCCTGGTATGGGCGAACCCTGCCGGGCCGGCCCCCGGCCAGCCCCTCTACCTGGTCCTCCTCAAGTACAAGGACCTTGAACTCATGTGGGGAGCTTTTTCCAATGGAGATCTGGACCTGATCGCCGGCCCTGCCGCCGTGGAGGCCCTGCTCCAGAATCTTGGAACCGATACGGATACAGGGGTCTTCCTTTCCAGCCAGCTGCTTCGCGGCCATCAGAAACTGGCTGGCATAAGTGTCAACCCTTCCGCCAGTCAGCTGACCGGGCTCCGTTCTTTCCGTCAGCTGCTCAGCCTGGCATCCAACCCTGAAGGTATGGGATCACTCCTGTTGCCGGGAAATCCGGATATAGACCGGACGGAAGCCCTGACTATTCCCGCGACGCTCTCTTCGCTTGAGCCGGACGAGACAGCCCTGCCTGCCAGGGAGCCGGAGACCATCAGCCGCCTGATAACTGAGTCGGGTCTGTCGCGGGAGCGGGGAACCGGTTTTCTCCTCCATGAGGGCAGCCCCCTCCAACCCCTGGTGCTCAAGCATCCTGATCACTCCCAGGCCATCCGGGAGGCCTGCCTGCTCTTTGCCCGGAGGGCAGAAGACCAGGGCTTTCAGATCGCCTTGCTGGAACTGCCCAGGGAGGCCTGGCAAGAGGCTTACGAGACAGCGGACTATGACCTGATCTACACCGAAAGCGGGCTCAACGAATCCCTTGCCGGCCTGGCCCAGAGGCTTTCAGCCATTCCCCGCTTTGAGCGCGAGCCAGGGGCCAGTTTTGGCATCGAGTTCGACGGGGCCGCAGGCTACCGGCATCTCTTCACCCTTCTGACTTCCCAAAACAACAAGGACAGGATCGGCCGCCTGAAGGAAGTCTCGGACTGGATGCTCAGGGAAGCGGTCTTCATCCCCCTGGCCGGCGGGGATACAAGTCTTGCGCTCTGGAATCCCGCCCGCTTTCAAAACCTGGATCTGGAGTCCCTGATGCCATTCCCTGTCCGGATAAATCCTCTGCTTTCTCTCTTTGATTAGCAGCGGACAATTCCCCGCATAAGAAAACCCGCAAGTCCAGATTGCGGGTTTTTTGGTGGGAGCAACCGGGCTCGAACCGATGACCCCTTGCTTGTAAGGCAAGTGCTCTCCCTGCTGAGCTATGCTCCCATAATCCATGAGCCATGCTAGTTTAGCACACGGTTGCCTTTCTTCAAAGTGCGCCATTTCGGCGCATCAGGGCCTTTTTGGTTGTCGGCCAAAGAGCAAAGATTCATAATCCAGTTGCAATGCCCAGGCCGCTCGAAATCTTTGCCCGCCGACTCAGGGGACTGAGGAAGGAAAGGCACCTCCGCCAGGAGGAGGTCGCTGTCCGCCTCAATGTAAGCCGGCAAACCATTTCCAAGTATGAGCGGGGTGAACGGGAACCCGACTTCCACATGCTGAGAAAATTGGCTGACTATTACCAGGTATCCATTGACTTCCTCTTCGGCCGCACACCCATCCGTCAGGTCAACACCCCCCCGGATCCATCAGCAGCTCCATCTGGAACCTTGAAAGTTGCGGAGCAGGGAGACTGGGACAGACAGGCTGAAGTGCCCTGATTCCGGCAAATTCCATCGATTGTTGACAAGCGTTTGATCCATCTGATAGACTGACACAGCCGTTTGAAGCGGAGTATGGCGCAGTAGTTCAGTTGGTTAGAATGCCAGCCTGTCACGCTGGAGGTCGAGGGTTCGAGCCCCTTCTGCGTCGCCACAGATTGCCGGCTTTATGCCGGCAATCGCATAAGCCCAGATAGCTCAGCAGGTAGAGCAACGGACTGAAAATCCGTGTGTCGACGGTTCAATTCCGCCTCTGGGCACCAACTGAAGAGACAGCTGGGATCTGGCATACCGGCTGTCTCTTTTTTTTCCGATAAACATAATCCCAGATTTGTAAGATATTCGAAAGGATGCAAATAATTCACATTGTCATTCTGTGATGTGCAAATATTGCACAACAACCTTGTCAGAAAAGCGCAAATCCGCTATTGTATTGAAGAGGAGGAGTGCTCATGGAAGGCAGGTTAAAGCAAGCTCGACAGGCAAGTAAACTAACTCAGAAAGCAGCAGCAGAGTTGCTGCAGATTTCGCTTCGTTCCTACGTGACATACGAAAACGATCCCGACAAAGAAGAAACGCTGAAATATAAGTACATGTTGGAGCAACTTGAAAAGCTGAGTATTCTTGATGAAGATCACGGTGTTCTGGAGCTTGAAGATATTATTGACATATCCGGCGAAATTTTCGAGAAATATCCTATTGATTACTGCTATCTCTTCGGTTCATATGCCAGCGGGGAAGCTGGTGAAACGAGTGATGTAGATCTTTTTGTCTCAACAGAACTGACAGGCTTGAAATATTTTGGCCTGATTGAAGAGTTACGCGAAAAACTGCACAAGCGGATAGACCTTGTCACATTACAGCAATCGGCCGACAATATGGATCTGGTTGATGAGGTTCTGAGAGAGGGCATAAGAATTTTCAGGCGATCTTGACTTGCAGGGGGTGCCCGCCGGAAAGTTTGCACCCTCCCCCACGACAGTGTGCGTTTGCAGCTTTGATGGCATGGGAAGATAAAAACCCCGAAGTTTCCAAGGCGGGGGTTTTTGTTTGGCGCTTTTTCAAGCCTGATCGGCCGTCCATCCTAATATGTTGTCATGATGACTGTCCTTGTGTCTACCAGTGGTGGACAGTTGAATAGGTAGCATAATATCGATAGCTTGTAATGTCTGATGTGAGGGCATTATAAGCGAAGGTAAGAAATATCCGTTTTGAAATATGAGATGAAAAAAGGAAGGAAAGGACTAGCCGTAAGCCTTTCGAACCAGGGAAAAGACAGAATCATTGTCGTGTAAGTTATACACATAGTTATCAACATTATCAACAAAATGTGGGAAACCTTAAGGTCCGGAGGCGGGAAAAAGTCTGTGGAATAATGACAAAAAACAGGGGAAAAGGGAGGATCCTTTGGTCCTAATTTTGTGGCTGTCAGTGGGAGGCCGGGTCCTGTCTGCGTTGTCAGGTTTGGCCGCCTGCGTTAGAATGTAACAAGTGAAAAGAGGGAGGGGCTGTATGAAGATCGTTATCGCCAGTGACCATGGCGGCTATGACCTCAAGCAGGCAATTGGAGCCTATTTGCTTGAAAAAGGTCATGAAGTGGACGACATGGGAACATTCTCCAATGAGTCGGTCAGTTACATTGAATTCAGTCAGAAAGCCGCCGATCGGATTGTCGACGGCAGCAGCCAGCGGGGGATCATTGTCTGCGGCACCGGAATCGGTGTCTCCATTGTAGCCAACAAGAATCCGGGCGTTCGCTGCGCCCTGTGCACAAACGAATTTATGGTTGAGATGGCCCGGCGCCATAATGATGCCAATATGCTGGCTCTGGGGGGACGACTGCTGGCTGTGCCATACGCCAAGCTCCTGGTCGATCTCTTTCTGGAAACGCCTTTTGACGGCGGCCGCCACCAGACCCGCCTGGATCAGATGGCGGAACATGAAAGGAGTGTCTTTCGTGACAAATAAAAAAGAATATGACGGTGTCTTCATCTTCGACCATCCCCTGATTCAGCATAAACTGGCCTTGATGCGGGACAAGAACACCAGTACCAAGGAGTTCCGTGAGCTGGTCAGCGAAGTTTCCATGCTCATGGCCTATGAGGTGACACGCGATCTGCCCCTTCGCCCTATTGATGTGGAGACACCTGTAGGGCTGGCCCACTGCCAGATCATTGACGGCAAGAAACTGGCTCTGATCCCTATCCTCCGCGCGGGCCTGGGTATGGTTGAGGGCATGATCAATCTGATCCCCATGGCCAAGGTCGGCCATATCGGACTTTACCGTGACCCGGACACCCTGGAGCCGGTTGAGTACTACTGCAAGCTGCCCGATGATATCGCCAACCGTGATGTCATCCTGCTGGATCCCATGCTGGCCACCGGCGGCTCGGCGGCGGCTTCTGTCGGCTTTCTCAAGCAGCGCAATATTGAGCATATCAAGTTTGTCTGCCTGATCGCGGCTCCCGAGGGAATCGAGCGGCTGCACAGCGAACATCCGGATATCCCCATCTTCTGCGCCGGCCTGGACGATTACCTCAATGAGCACGCTTATATTGTGCCGGGCCTGGGTGATGCCGGAGATCGCCTCTTCGGAACCAAATAATTTTCACGGAAGGCCCGAGGATCTTAGGTTGATGTGCCTCCTGCCCCCTGGGGCGGGAGGTGCTTTTTTATGGCAGGGATCAGTTTGTCCGGAAGTAGTAGCGGATGTCCGCAAAGGCAATCCGGCATTTGGCGGGCAGGAGGCAGGGCCGGTGACGGCTGAGGCGGACACCGTCGACGGCCGTCCCGTTGCTGGATCCCAGATCTTCCAGGAAGAAGCTGCCGTCCTTGATGAAGATGCGGGCGTGCAGGCGGCTGATGGAGGGGGAATCGATACAGAGATCGGCTTCCCGCATATCCCGGCCGATGAAAAACTCAGGGGTCAGGATATAGGCGTGACGGCCGTATTCTTCATCCGGAGTCCCGGGCAGGCCCTCCGACAGCTGAGCCATGGGGTGTCCTTTGCCCAGGAGGTCGACTTCCTGGGTTGACTCATGAATGGAGTCTTCCCGGGGCCAGCTCAGGCATCTTTTCAAGCTGTGAATCAAAGAGGAAAAGAAGGGGGCCGGGCCCTTCTCATGTGGGATAGCGATCGTGTCATCCTTGTCAGCCTGGCCTGACCCTGCCAGGAGGCGGACCTGGGCTAAAAGATCATCGTAAGCACCCTCTTCCAGAAGACTGTCCAGTTGATCGCTTATGGAGGGCTCCCAGAAAAAGACGGGGGCCAGTTCCCGGATAAGGGAGGGCCTTGTCACTGGTGGGCCGCAGTCAGGGGGCGGGAAAGGGAGGCAGGCAAGTTTAGCCGGGCTCTTGGCTTTGGGAGACCAGGATTCCGAGAAAATCCGCCGGCATTCAAGCTGGTCAGGCCAGACATAAAAAAGATGATCCCTTGCCTGATCCAGAGACTCCAGGATATGCAAGAGGAGCTGGAAACCGCTTGGGGGACTCTTCTCCCAGGAAGCCAGCCCCTCTTCCAGGGAAGTCAGGCCATCCGTATCCAGATGAACCAGGATGCAGCCATCCGGGCCGGGGAACCAGGAGACAGGCAGGACAGAATCGGGCCGGTGCCGCAGAAGGGCTGTGTCCAGGTTCCAATCGCTGGTCTCTGCCGCTTGCTTTAGGTCCGGCAGGCGGTAGACACCGGCAAGTTCCCCGGTATGCATGCCGATCTCTTCCGCTTAAAGGCTGTCGATAACGGACGAGGTAAAGACCTTGTCGATCAGGTTGCGGGCGAAGTGGATGATATTCTCCCGGAACAGGAGAGCAATGGTAATCAGGACGGCGATGATAATGATCACCTCCAGTGTTCCGAAGCCGTCCCAGGAAAGCCGCCGGGGTTCATGTGTCTTCTTCATGATCTCCTCCTCTTGGACTTGTATGTCTCCAACTGCCTGTCATTATGGCCGCCTGACTGGTTGGCCGGCCCGTACTCCCGGTGCCTTGGGGGAACCCCTGCTGCGGAAACGACGGAAAGTATTTATTAAAGATAAAGCTGCTGCATGCTGACCAGGGCGGGGAGCACAACAGTGGCCATGACGACCAGGAGGTCCATGGCCATGGGGAGGACAAAGAGAAGAGAGCGCTGTTCCGCCCTGCCCCTGAGGGCGTCGCGGTAGAGCTGACGGCTCCTGTCCGCCTGCATGCGGATGAGCTCCAGAATCTCCAGGGCGCCTTCCCGCTCATAGCGGGCCATGAGGCGGATGGCCGCCTGGACCTCCGGAAGGGGGCAGTTCTCTGCCAGGAGATTGGCCGCCATGACGCTGTCATAGCCGGCTTCCAGAAGCAGGGCTGCCTGACCCAGTACAGCGGCGACCGGGTTGCCCGCATGGGGCCCGGACAGACTGACACGGGCCATGGTGCGAAGGGAGCGGTCCAGGGTCAGGCCGCTCTCCATGAGAATGGCCAGCGAGTTGACGACCGAAGGGTAAAAGAAGCGGTATTGTTCCTTGAGTTTCGCCGCCTTGGTCGTTGTCATAAGATCCCGCAGGGAGGAGAAGAGAAAGGGAACCAGCAGAACCAGGAACCAGGAGACCCTGCCGGATGCGGCCAGCAGGATGGCCGGGATGAAACCCAGGGCTATATCCAGTCTTTTCTGTGTCATGTAGCGGGCCCAGGCCCCCTGACGGTCAGCCGCCAGAAGGTGGACGGCCGAGGAGACAGACAGGCCGATCTGGCCGGGCAGAAAATCCAGATAGAAGCGGGAGAGCCAGGGGACGGAGGCGGGGGTCGGGTGGACCTTTTCCCTGATGGCCTTCCGCTTCTTCCTGCGGTTCTTCTTCAGACTTGTCCTTTCGGGGGCCAGGAGCAGAAGGAGAACAAAGAGGGCCAACATGGCGGTCAGGTAGAGAATGCCCAGGAAGACAGACAGCCAGGGACTTTCCGGGATGGACTGGCTGTAGGTCGAAGCCTTGCCCAGGATGAAGCGGGCCATGAAAAAGGGAATCAGGGCCAGGATGAGGGCTTCGCTTGAATGTCCCCGCCGTTCGTTGGCGACCTGGCTCTGGGCATTGATCTGTGCAGTCAGGTCGTGGTGGCTTTGGCGGATGAAGATATCGGTCCGGCCCCCCGTCCGGGCCAGCATGATCAGGATAGTGAAATCCCGCTGGCAGGCAGAAAGGCGCACCTCCCGCATGAAGGCCAGGAGGGCTTCATTCAATGACATTTGAGCTTCCAGGTTGTTTTGAAGCCGCGAGAGTGAATGCACGATTCTGTTGTGGCGGCCCAGTTGTTCGGCCAGGGGGCCGGCCGATTCCATGAAAGCGGCTTCCAGCGGAGCGCCGGCCGCCAGACGGGTCGACAGATAACCCAGAAGGTGCAGGTATTGGGTCTGGAGCATGTGCTCCTCCCGCAGATGGAAGAGCCGGGACAGGCCTCCGCCCAGGAGGAGGGCGCCCAGGACGGTCATGGGCCAGCCGGACGTGTTCTCGCCGGTAAAGGACAGGAGGGCGAAGCGGGCGGGAATCAGGGCCAGGAGAATCCATCGGATGGTCGAAAACCAGGGGCGGCTGCCGGGCTGGAAACTGGATTTTTTGCGGTGCATGGTCTAGTCCTTTCCCTTGTCCAGCCGCAGACGGCTGACGGCGCGGGGCCTGATCTCTCTTGGAGGGCCTTTCTCATAGCCGGATCCCCGGCTGCTCCCTTGTACCGCTGAGTCAGGCGGATCTTCCTCTTGGGCCTGGCAGGCGGGGTTGCGGTAACGGACCGAAAGCTGGAAGTGGTCCTGATCGAAGCCCGTGATCCGGCTGATTTCAGCCACCAGGCGGCGGCCGTCGGGCATGCGGACCAGATGGACGATCAGGTCAATGGATGAGGCGACCATCCGCCGGCAGGCTTCCCAGGGAAGCTGGGAGGCGGTCATCAGAAGCAGGGACAGGCGGTTGAGCATCTCCCGGCTGCTGTTGCCGTGACCGGTTGACATGGACCCGGGGTGGCCTGTCTGCATGGCCTGGATCATGTCGTAGGCTTCAATGCCCCGGACCTCCCCCACGATGACGCGGTCGGGCCGGAGGCGGAGGGAGGAATGGATCAGGTCAGACAGGCTGATGCCGCCGCCCCCGTCAATGGAAACCGTCCGGGCTTCCAGGCGCACCAGATTGTGAAGACCTGTCAGTTCCAGTTCCGCAGCGTCCTCCACCGTCACAATGCGTTCATTGGGAGGAATAAAGGCAGCCAGGGCGTTGAGAAAGGTGGTCTTGCCTGAAGCCGTGCCGCCGCTGATGAAAATATTCCTGCGGGCGCGGACAGCCTGGGCCAGAAAGGACGCCTCCTCCTGGGGCAGGGTTCCGTTGCCGACCAGGGCTTCCATGGAGGGGTGGATGCCGGTAAAACGCCGGATGGACAGGACCGGTCCCTCCGGCGCGGCAGGCGGCAGGATGGCATGAACCCGTGATCCGTCCGCCAGGCGCATGTCGGCGATGGGCGAGCGCTCGTGGACCAGCTTATTAGCCCGGCCGAAGAAGCGGCTGATGACATGTGTCAGATGGGCGGGTGAATCAAAGGCCAGGCTGGTTTCCTCCAGCTGGCCCCTGCGTTCAATGTAGATCTGGCCCGGCTTGTTAACCATGATCTCCGTGATGTCCTTTTCATCGAAAAGGGGCTGCAGGATATCCAGGCCGCGCATGGCGTCGAAGAGATGGCGGATCAGGCGGGTTTTTTCCGCCACGGTCAGGGAGGATCCCTGGGTCTGGGCCGAGACCTCGGCGGCGATCAGCCGGCGGAGTTCGTCATCGGACGGTTCGCTTCCCGGGTCCAGGTGGCCGGCAATGCGGCGGATCCAGTTCTGTTTTTCCCGATAGTCTGGCAGCAAGGTCAGGATCCTCCGGGCAGGATCTGCTCCAGGACGGCGCAGGAGGGAGGGAGTCCTGCCAGGAGGATTCCCAGCTCGCGCCTGGCCGAGTAAGCCGCAGCCGAATCTCCCTGGGGGATGTCGACGTAGAGGTGGTCGCAGAGGGCGGCAAGGCGGAGGTGGCGGTCCAGGAGGAGTCCTTCCGTGTCCAGCCAGACCTGGGTGGCTTCCGTGCTCTCCCGGGCGTAGTCATGGGTAAGGGAGACCAGCTGTCTCAAGACTTCGATTTCACAGGACACCAGGTCATCTGCCCGGTCCGGCAGACGGAAGGTGAAATAGCCTCGTTCGTGCAGGTAGAGCCAGCGGCCCACCTCGGAGGCCTGAGGTCTCTGACCGGATGCCAGCAGGCAGAGGAGGTCACCGGCAGTCATTCCGGGGCTGGAGCGAAAGGAATCCTCCAGCCGGTAGAGAGGTTTGACGGGCAGGTAGATCAGGCGTTTGCCGGAAGCCAGAGCCTGATCCAGGACATGGCGGTTGATGGCTCTGGCCCGGTCCTGGGAAAAAGAAAGATGGCAGCCGCAGGTCCGTTCTCCTTGAGTCCCTTGGGCCGCAGGGTTGACCGGATTCAGGTGCAGGCGGACCATCCGGTCGATTTCACCGGCACCCGAAAAGCGGGGAACCCGGTCTTCCCCCTCAGAGGCTTGACCCCAGAAAAGAAGGGGGAAAGGCTCTCCCGCAAAGAGGGACCAGTCAGCGCAGGCTTCCGGCAGGATAGCCAGGCATGTGTCAGGAGGCAGATCCTCTTTCCTTGCAGGCCAGGGAGCACCGGGGGCCAGGGTGCTGGCACGGTAAGCGCCGCCAGCCAGATGGTTGAGGCGGGCCGCCAGGCGGGCGGCATAGTGGGGGTGCGTGTCGATCAGCAAGAGAGTCGGTTTCATGGCTTTGGGGGGGCTGCCGGCCGGGAAGCCGGGGCCGCCTCTGTCAACATAGGCAAGACCTGCCTTTGGGACTATCCGGTCTGCCGGCCGGGGAAGGTCATTAACCGCCCTTTCGACCAGACAGGGGGCTTGTGGTATAGTAAGCAAAATTGAATAGATTTCTTATCTTGAGAGGTGGAGGGACTGGCCCTGTGAAACCCGGCAACCGCGGTCATGCGGCGGTGCTAATTCCTGCAGACAGCAGTGTCTGAGAGATGAGGTTCAGTCGGCCTCCTCAGGAGGCCTTTTTAGTGGCTCTTTCCCCTTGTGGGAAGATGAATGTAAGGAGAAACGCAATGTTCAACTCAACCAATGACTCGTGGCTTTTCACATCTGAATCGGTGACGGAAGGCCATCCCGATAAAGTTTGTGATCAAATCGCCGATGCCGTCCTGGACGCCCTGATTGCCCATGACCCCTGTGCCCGCGTCGCCTGTGAGACGGTCGTAACGACGGGCCTGGTCCTGGTCATGGGTGAGATCACTACCAGCGCCTACGCGGACATCCCACTGATCGCGCGCGATACCCTGCGCCGGATCGGTTACACGGGCAATCCTCTGGGCTTTGACGCCTCTTCCTGTGCCGTCCTGACTTCCATCGACGAACAGTCCACCGATATTGCCATGGGTGTCAACTGCTCCCTGGAAGCCCGGGACAGCGGCAGTCTGGCCACAGGCGCCGGGGACCAGGGCATGATGTTCGGCTTTGCCAACAGTGATACACCGGAGTACATGCCCCTGCCCATCACCCTGGCTCACCGCCTGACCCGCCGCCTGGCCGAAGCCCGCAAGAGCGGCCATGCCCCCTCCCTCTATCCGGACGGCAAGTCCCAGGTAACCATCCGCTACGAGGGGGAGCGGCCGGTTCACATCGATACGGTCGTCATCTCGGCCCAGCACAATGGCGAAGCTACGCCCGAACAGGTCCGGGACGAGATCGAGGATGCCGTTATCTATCCCATCCTGGCCGGCGACCTTTTTGACAGCAACACCAAGATTCTCATCAACCCGACCGGCCGCTTCGTAATCGGCGGTCCTCAGGGGGACACGGGCCTGACCGGCCGCAAGATCATCTGCGACACCTACGGCGGTTTCGGCCACCACGGCGGCGGCGCTTTTTCCGGCAAAGACCCCACCAAGGTTGACCGGACCGGCTCCTATGCCGCCCGCCATATCGCCAAGAATCTGATCGCGGCCGGCCTCTGCAGTCAATGCGAAGTACAGATTGCCTACGTGATCGGCGTGGCCCAGCCTGTTTCGGTGACCGTGACCACCTTCGGAACCGGGGCAGGTCACTCGGACGAGGCCTTGAGCGCCCTGGTCCGCCGCGCCTACGATCTCCGGCCTGACGCCATCATTGAACGCTTCGACCTCCTGCGGCCCATCTACACCCAGGTCAGCAATTACGGTCATTTCGGCAGACCGGAGCTGGATCTGCCCTGGGAGCGTCTGGACGCGGTCGAAGAACTCCTGTCAAACTGAGGGCCGGCAGGCCCGTCAAGGCAAGGAGTGCAGGATGGCAGACAGGGGACACAAAGACCAGGGGGAGCTTCTCTCCTTTGCCGGCGTCGTGACCCGGCTTGTCTTTCGGAATGAGGAAAACGGCTACAGCGTCATTGAGGTCGAAAGCGGCCAGATGGAGTGGACCCTGGTCGGGATCATGCCTTATCTGGCGGCTGGCGATGATGTAGAGGGCCAGGGCCTTCTGACCGATCATCCGGCTTACGGACCTCAGATCCAGGTCCGGACCATCTCCCGGTCCCTGCCCCACGGCAAGGACCGGATCGAACGCTATCTGGCTTCAGGCGCCTTGAAGGGTATCGGGCCGGCGACTGCCAAAAAGCTGGTTGCCGCCTTCGGGGATGAGACTTTGGAGGTCCTGCGGCAGCAGCCCAAGCGGGTGGCTGCCATCCGGGGCGTAGGTCTGAAGAAGGCCCTCTCTTTCCAGGAGCAGCTGGCAGAGGATCAGGGTTTCCAGGAACTCATGCTCCTCCTTCTGCCTTACGGTATCGGCCCCTCCCGGATCATGAAAATCCACAAGAAACTGGGTTCCCGGGCTGAAAGCCTCATCCGGACCAACCCTTATGAGCTGGCTTCCCTGGTGCCGGGGATCGGCTTTCTGACGGCAGATGCCATCGCTGCGGCAGTCGGTATCCGGGGAGATCATCCGGCCCGTTTGCGGGGAGCCGTCCTCTACGCCCTCAATCAGGCCCTCTTCAGGGACGGGCACACGGTTGAATCCATGTCCGACCTTATCCGCTCTCTGTCCGAACAGCTTGTGGTCAGCCAGGACAAGATCCGCCAGGCGGTCATGGATCTGATCTCACAGGGAGACCTGGTCCGGGCCGGGGACCTTTACGGCGCCTGGAAGGTCCCCTCCGCCCCGCTGGCCGGAGGCCAGGGCAAATGGGCCACAGCCGTCCGACAACTGGCCCAGGAGTTCGGGGCGGGTGACCAGGGCAAAAAGAAGGAAGCCGCAGCGGGGCAGGAAAGTGCGGAAGATCGGATTGCCCTGGCCTCCGTGGCTGTGGTCGAGGAAGCCTTGGCCCGCAGGGTGGCACTATTATCCGCCAGCAAGCTGACAGGCCCTCCGGACTGGCAGGAGGCAGCCAGGCAGATCCAGTCGGTCGCCAGGCAGGAGGACTTCCAGCCGGGAGAGGAACAGTACGAAGCCCTGCTCATGGCCCTGACCCAGCCCTTCTCCATCATCACCGGCGGGCCGGGAACGGGAAAAACGGCTCTGGTCCGCCTCTTGACCCGCATCCTCAAGGAACAGGGCGAGACCATTCTTCTGGGAGCCCCGACCGGCCGGGCAGCCAGAAGGCTGTCGGAAGTCTGCAAACTGCCGGCCCAGACCCTGCACCGCCTCCTGGCCCTTCAAGTCCAGGATGATGCCATGCTGGATCCCTCTTTCTGGCTTACGGCGGAAGCCCTGGATTGCCAGACCCTGATCGTGGACGAGTGCTCCATGATCGACCTCTTCCTCTTTGCCAACCTGCTCTCAGCGGTCAAGCCGGGGACCCGGCTGATCCTGATCGGGGATGCCGACCAGCTGCCCTCCATCGGCCCCGGCCAGGTTCTGCGCGATATTCTCCTGTCCCAGACAGTGGCCCATAAGCGCCTGACTGAGATCTACCGCCAGGAGGCCCATAAGCTGATCGTCACCAACGCCCACCGCATTCTGCGGGGGGAGGATCTTGACCTGGATCAGTCCCTGGAGTCGGACTTCATCTTTATAGACTGCGAAGACGAACAGGTCATGCAGGACAGTGTCCTCAAGCTTTACCGGGATGTCCTGCCCCGCTACTACGGCCTGGACAATCCTTTCAAGGCCCAGACCCTGTCGGCTGTCCGCCGGGGAGCCGCCGGAGTGGCCGAACTCAACCGCCAGCTCCAGCTCCTGGCCAGAGGTCCCTCCTTCCAGGGTATCGACAGAGGCGACCAGCGCTTTACCAGCGGCGACAAGGTCATGCAGACGCGCAACAACTATGAGCTCGAATGGAGTGACCTGGAAAGCGGCCGCAAGGGAAGCGGGGTTATGAACGGGGAGATGGGAGTGGTCCAATCCGTCAGCCTCAGCCAGTCAAGTGTCACCGTCCTCTTTGAGGAAGAACGCCTGGCCGTGATCGCGGGCGAGGACCTCAAGGATCTGGATCTGGCCTATGCCGTGACCATCCACAAGTCACAGGGCTCGGAATACCCTTTTGAGATTCTGGTCATCCCTTCGGGAGCCCCCGCCTTTTTGACCCGCAATCTCCTTTACACGGGTGTCACCCGGGCCAAGGAACAGCTCTTCCTTCTGACCCGCAAACGGACCCTGGCCATGATGCTCAAGAACAATGAGGCCAACGAAAGACAAGGCATGCTCCGCCACTGGCTGAGCCAATGAGCCGTGGGCGGCTGGCTGGGCCGGGTCATCCGGCGCGCCTACTACGTTCCCTTCTGCTCCATCTGTGACCAGGCGGTTCATCCGCCCCTGCCTTCACCCTCTGTCTGCCGCCTTTGCCTCTCCCGTCTGCCCTTTCGCATGGACAGGGAGGCGGTTGGCTGGGACGGCCCCTTCCCTCTCTTTGCCACTTTTTTCTACCGGGAACCCCTGACGGAAATCCTGGTCTCCATCAAATTTGCCGGCAGGACAGACCGGGCTATGGCCCTGGCTCCCCTCATGGCCCGGACCGTTCTTTGCCAGGGCTTGGAAGCCGATGCCATCATCCCCCTGCCCCTTCACGAGAACCGGCGCAGAAGGCGGGGATACAACCAGGCCGCTCTGCTGGCGGAAGGCCTGTCCGAAGAGCTTTCCATCCCCTCCCTTGACAAGCTCCTGGTCCGCTGGCGCGATACCCGGCGCCAGTCGGAAACCACCTCGCTCAAGGAACGCCTGGAGCATCTGGAGGGGGCCTTCCGCCTGAGCTCCGGATCCCGGCTTCCGGCCGAATTGAGGGGGCGGACAGTTCTTCTGGTCGACGATATCCTGACCAGCGGCGCGACCATGAAGGAGGCGGCCAAGCCACTGCTGCAGACAGGGCTCCGGCCTGTCGGCCTGGTGGCGGCCACGGGCAGGGACCGCTACAGGGCCTATGGGGAGGCCATGGATCAATGGTAAAATGGGCAAAAGCTGAAAGAGGTTTCCTATGGCAAATAACTGGGTCATCGCCGCGGGCTTGATTATTCCGGGCATCATGACAGGGATCGGGGCCATCCCCGCTCTCTTCGCGCGGGATGTCTCACGCAAATGGCTGGATGTCATGCTGGGATTCGCGGCGGGCGTCATGCTGGCCGCTACCTGTTTTTCCCTGATTCTCCCCAGCATCGAGCACGGAGGCGGCCATCTGACCGCGGTTCTGGTCACCGCTGCGGGAATTGCCGCAGGAGCCTTCCTGATTGATATCATCGACTACTTCGCGCCCCATGAGCACCTGATCAACAAGCACCACGAGGGTGTGGCCAGCGATTCCCTGAAAAAGATCTGGCTCTTTGTCATTGCCATCGCCATCCACAATATCCCCGAAGGCCTGGCCGTCGGCGTCGCCTTCGGTTCCAACAACCCGGCCCACGGCATCCCCATCGCCATCGGAATCGGTCTTCAGAACATGCCCGAAGGGCTTGCGGTTGCCTTCGCCCTCATGCGTGAGAAATACAGCACAAAAATGGCCTTCTGGATCGCCCTGGTCACAGGTGTCATCGAGCCGGCCATGGCCTTCCTGGGCTTTGGCCTGGTCCGTCTCTTCAAGCCGGCCCTCTCCTTCATCCTGGCCCTGGCCGCCGGAGCCATGCTTTTCGTCATCGTGGATGAGGTCATCCCCGAAACCCATAGCAGCGGCAATGAGCGGATCGCCAGCTACGCCATGATCACCGGCTTCATCATCATGATGGTTCTGGATATCGCCCTGGGCTGATCCGAACGTTTCAGGTCCGGTCCAGGAAGGTCTCTGTCAGGGAGCCGAACCGCAGGTGGCTGAGCCGGATCAGGCGTTCCATGGTGAAGGGGGGAATCCCCAGAATCTGGAAAATATCCAGGGCGCCCGGTGCCATGGCCTGGCGGATCTGCTGGGCGAATTCGATCTGGGCCCTGATCTCCCTTAAAAAACTGACCATGAGAACCGGGTCGTGGATGAAATAGACCACGGCCAGCAGGCAGGCGAAGGTGTCCTTCTGTCCGAAGCCCGACTGGTACTCCTCCAGGGACAGGATGCCCTCAGGCAGGACGGCCTTGAGGGGCTGCCAGGGCAGAACCGCTGTCATTTCAACAGGGAAGACACGCTCTCCGTGGGCGATGGTGTTGCGGTATTCGCGCAGGATCTTCAGGGCCGCCTCGAAGAAATCCGCGGCCGCCTGGGCCTGCAGGCCGGCCGGCGGCTGGCCGGTCTCCCCCCACATCATCCGGTCGCGCACTTCCGCCCGGTCGGCCTGCTGCAGGATGTTGTACCAAAGGACGGCCAGGCCGAATTCGATATCGTGGACGAACATCCAGGGGGGCAGCTGGCGGTTGCCTGCCAGGAATTTGTGGGAGTAGGAATTGGCCTTGGTATCGGAGAGAAGGAAGCGGAGTTTGTTCCGAAGAGTCCGCAAGGTCCCCGGGACAGAGGGGTTGGCGGCATCGTAATAAGCCTGGTGGAAATAGTTGTTGCCCTTCCGGTCCAGATCATCGTGGGCTTCGGTTCCAAATTCGCGAGAAATCAGATAGGCCAGCTTGGTCTTGAAGGCGGCCTCGACATAGAGGATGCCCTTGAGCAGGATGTGGTAGAAATTCATGTTAAGCATGTGGGCCAGCTGGAGGTCCAGGATGGAGGGGCTGCCCTCGAAGTCTCTTTTTTCCAGGCCTCCATAGAGGTGCTTGTTGAGATTGACCAGGGAGTAATAGGAGAAGGTGCTGAGGGCCTCAATGGCCGCTTCCTGGTCGGGGACCCGGATACCGCGGCTCTGCATGAATTCAATCTGTTCCTTGTAATTTCGAAAAGTCTTGTTTTTGAGCATGGGGCCAAAGCCTCCCCCTGTGAGATGCTTTCATTATCTCACGAGCCTGGTCCTTTGTGTCCCCGGTCCTTGACGGGCCGGTAGGCTTCCGGGGCTGGAGGGGCCTCCGCCTGGCCCTTGCCGTCCATCCACCAGCAACCGGTCAGGGGAGAGTAATAGAGGGGGACGTGCCGGCCCTGGATCAGGCAGAGCCAGCACTCGCCGGATCCGGCCGAGCGGGCGGCCTTGCGGCCCAGGTAGAGGGAACGGGTGATCTCATAGCGCCGGCCGTCCTCCCACACGATCTCAAGCGGATGCCGGGTGCCGGAAGCCCGCATCTCCAGGATGACGGTGACAGGGACAGGCCGGCTCATGGTCCGGAGAGGCCCACCGGGTGGATGACATTCTCGCTCTTGATATCGTGTTCGGTCAGTGAGCGATCGACCAGAGAGATACCCCGGCGGACGGAGAGGCCGCCGTAGCGGCCGCGGAGAGAGTCGATGGTATCTTCCAGGCGGAAGACTGCCTGCCGCCGCCTGTCATCCGGCAGGAAGGATTCCTGGTTGAGTCTGGACTGGGGGATCAGGTTGCAGGCGCGGACTCCCAGGCTGCGGATCCACTGGCCCGGCTGGAAATGGGCCATGATCAGCTTGAAGGCCTCCGGCGCGATCTCCGAGCAAAGAAGGGTGGGCCGGGGGAGGGGGGCCTGTCGTTCGAAATTGTAGAGGGCGTAGTCGCGCAGGGAGACCTGAACGGTCCGGGCGGCCATGCCGGCATCCCGGAGTCTGCCGGCTACGGATTCGGTCAGCATATAGGTGACGGCCTTGATGTCCTGCTCCGTGTAGAGGTCGCGCCGGGTGGTCAGGGAATTGCCCACGGACTTGATGGGGACCTCCCGGCCGGACAGGGCGACGGGGGTCTGGTCCAGGCCGCCGGCGAAGGCGAAGAGACTGAGACCGACGATCCCGAACTGGGCCTGCAGGAAGTCGGGTCCCGCGTCTACCATCTGGCCGATGGTCCTGATTCCGAAGCGGCCAAGCTTGCGCTCGGTCGCCCGGCCTACGTAGAGCAGATTGCCTGCCGGCAGGGGATAGACCTGTTCCCGGTAGCTTGCCCGGCTGATGACAGTAGTGGCGTCCGGCTTTTTCAGGTCGCTGCCCAGCTTGGCGTAGATCTTGTTCCAGCTGACACCCACGCTGACGGTCAGGCCCAGCTCGGCCTTCATGCGCCTGCGCAGGGCCTCGGCCACGGCCGGTCCGTCCCTGTCGGGGCAGCCGGTCAGGTCCAGCCAGCACTCGTCGATCCCGAAGGCTTCAACGCGGTCCGTATACTCCCGGTAGATCTCCCGGGCCACCCGGCTGTAATAGAGGTAACTCTTGTAATCGGGAGGGATCAAGACCAGGCCGGGGCATTTTTGCTTGGCTTGCCAGACCGTCTCCCCGGTCTTGATGCCCGCCGTCTTGGCCAGCTGATTTTTGGCCAGGACGATTCCGTGGCGATTGACGGGGTCACCCGCCACGGCGCAGGGGACAGTCTTCAGTGACGGCCGCCGGAGCATTTCCACGCTGGCGTAGAAAGCGTTCTGGTCCACGTGAAGGACGACGCGGTCACTCATTTTCCCTGGCCTCCCCGGGGCAGGCTGGATTCGATTGACCAGCGGTGGGTGCCGGCATCGTAAAAGAGGGTCACGGGCTTCCGGTCGATCAGGCAGGAAAAGCGCCAGGCGGAGGTACCGTCCTTGGCTTTGTTCTTCTGCGGCGCCTGCAGGCGCCGGTCGACCGTGAATTCCGATCCGTCCTCCAAACGGAGTATGAGTGGGAAAAGATCACCCTGAGGGGTGATCCGGGCCACGACTGTGACGTATGTGCGTTCCATAGGCTACCTCGGCAGAACAATCGTTCGCGTTCAGTCTATCACGCACATATGTTCGGCGCAAGAGCCGTCAGAAATCAGAGGCCGGACTTGATCTCCCTGCCCTCGCTGTCATAGAGCTTGCGCTTGCCGGTTATGGCCTGGATTTCAATCCGCCAGAGGTCGGTCCGGTGGAGGCTCTCGCGGACGGCGTCCTCGAAGGCATCCATATGGTCGGGCGTATAGCGGAGGCAGATGGCTCGAAGAGCCCTGACTTTTTCGTCGTGGTCAGTGACCCGCACGGCTGTCCCGTCCACAATGGCCGATTCATACTCGGTTGTGAACTCATTCTTGAGCGGCCGGACACGGCCGACACAGGCGACGGACACCTGAGGGCAGGCCAGAAGGGCGTCCAGCTTCTTGCCCCGGGGGGCGCAGTGGAAGTAAAGGAAGCCATCCATCCTGACAATGGAGAGGGGAATCCCATAAGGGCGGCCATCGGGCATGACCATGCTGACTGTCGCGTAGGAGCAGCTGTCTACAATCTCCAGGGCAAAGTTTTCATCCGCCTGTCTGTCTTTTCGTCTCATCATTCATACCGGCCTTTCGTGGTCAATGGGCAAAGCCTTCCTCATTGTACGACAAGTGGGAAGCTCCCTTGCTGCCCCGGCCGCCTGCATTTGCTTGCACGGATGTGTATACTTAAAGAAATTAAGGAAAAGAAAGGACGCCATATGTGACTCATTATTGAACTCTTCGCCTGGTTAGGCCGAAAATTAAAAGAACTGGTTCTTTATCTGAGCCGAAAATTGTCCAAAGAAAAGAGACCTTGAAACCTTCTGGTTTCAAGGTCTTGCCAGCTAAATGTAACTTGTTTCTCATCTTTTTCCCCAGTAAAATATGGCGTAATAATGTATAATTTGTTAACATTATTCGTATAAATAGCTTGACAAGGCCCACCTGTATATTTATGATTGGCTTACGTATCTCATAAGTAAGGGATCGAAAAAGCGTTGATTTGTGAAACGCAAATCGCTCCTGCCGGTCGTCCGGCGGGGGACAGGAGTCCGGGCAGCCGGACTGAAAACAATTTGGAGGAAACATATGATTAAGAAGATTCTGGTGGCGGTGCTCGCCGTGATGATGATTCTCACGGTTGTTGCCTGCGATCGCGGTTCCAAACCGTCGACAGGCGGCGACTACAAGATCGCGCTCTACACAGGCACCGTCTCACAGGGAGAAGAAGAGTACCAGGCGGCTCAGAAGATGAAAGCCCGCTACGGTGACATGATCGTCACCGCGACCTATCCCGACAACTTCTCCTCAGAGGTTGAGCAGGTAATCCAGGGCGTACTCCAGCTGGCATCGGACGACAAGGTCAAGGCCATTGTCTTTGTCCAGGCAGTCCCGGGCGCCGCAGCGGCCATTGACAAGGTCCGCGAGACACGTCCCGACATGCTCTTCATCGCCGGTGTTGTCGCCGAGGATCCGGAAGTCATGTCAGGCAAAGCCGATGTCAACCTCCTGGTTGACGAGATTTCCATGGGCAGCGCCATTCCTACGGAAGCCGCCCGCATGGGAGCCACCCGCTTCCTGCACTACTCCTTCCCGCGCCATCTGGGCTACACCACCATTGCCACCCGCCGCGCCATCATGATCGAGACCTGCAAAGAGCTGGGTATCGAATTCATCGACGTCGAAGCACCCGACCCGACCGGTGACGCCGGCATCTCCGGAGCCCAGCAGTTCATCGTTGAAGATGTGCCCAAAAAGATCGCTGAATACGGTCCCGACACGGCTTTCTTCTCGACCAACTGCGGCCTGCAGGAACCCCTGATCCGCGAAGTCATCAAAGGCAAGGGCATCTATCCGCAGCAGTGCTGCCCCAGCCCCTACCACGCCTACCCGGCGGCCCTCAACATCGATGTGACAGGCCACGAGGGTGACGTTAAGTTCATGCTCAAATCCATTCAGGAAAAACTGAAGGAATCCGGTCAGGAAAGCCGCATGTCCACCTGGGGAGTCCCCATGAACATGCTGATGCTGGAAGCCGGTGTTGAGTACGCCATCGAGTTCTGCGAAGGCAAGTTCACAGAGCGTCACGACAAGGCCGCCCTGGACCGCGCCATCAAGAAGGTTGCGGACGAGTACAAGGCCGGAACCATCACGCTCTCCAACTATGTGACCGAGGAGAACAAGACGCTGAGTAACTTCTACCTGATCCTGGCTCCCTTCATCGACTTCAGCAAGCCGATCGAGTAAGAAACCAGGGTAAACACGCATCATGCGTTTAGTCTGAGGCGTGAGCGCGCCGGCTCCCCCAAAGGAGTCGGTGCGCTTTTTTGAAAAAGAAGACCCGCAAGACAGGCACCGCCCGGCTGGCCGGGCGTCGGGCTGTCCGGGCGTGAAGGGGAGGAAGAATGGACGGGCCACCTATTTTATCCATGAAGGGGATAAGCAAGGAATACTTTGGCAATCAGGTATTGAAGAATGTCGACCTGACCGTCAAGCCGGGTGAAATACACGCTTTGGTTGGCGAGAACGGGGCCGGCAAATCAACCCTGATGAATATTTTGTTTGGGATGCCGGTCATCCACACTACTGGCGGTTTCAAGGGTGAGGTGGAAATCGCCGGCGAGAAAGTCTCCATCGCCAACCCTCACCAGGCCATGGAACACGGCATCGGCATGGTCCATCAGGAATTCATGCTGATTCCGGATTTTACCATTACGGAGAATATCAAGGTCGGGCGCGAGATTGGCCGGCCGACCCTGTTTTCAAGGATCTTTGGTCCTGCTATGGATATTCTGGACAGACAGGCCATGCGGCGCGATGCCAGGAAGGCCCTGTCCAGGATCGGCCTCAACATCGAGGAATACGTCAAGGTGGCCGGGCTTCCCATCGGCTTCAAACAATTCGTCGAGATTGCCCGCGAAATCGACAAGACCGGCATCAAGCTTCTGGTCTTCGATGAGCCGACGGCCGTCCTGGCGGAAACGGAAGCCGACCGCCTGCTGGAGATCATGAAGATGATCACCGACCAGGGCATCGCCATTATTTTCATCACCCACCGTCTGGATGAGGTCAAGGCCGTCGCCGACAGCCTGACCATCCTGCGTGACGGGGAACTGGTTGAGCGGGCCAGGACGGAGGATGTCTCCGTCACGGAAATCGCCGGCAAGATGATCGGCCGCAAGGTGGAACGTCTGGTTGAGCTTTCCGATACCTGCCGGGTCTGCGATATGGAGACCACCGCCCTTGAGCTTGAGAATTTCAGTGTTGACATGCCGGGTGAACAGGTCAAGGGCATGGATGTCTCCATCTACAAGGGGGAGATTTTCGGCTTTGGCGGCCTGGCCGGTCAAGGGAAAATCGGCGTCATCAACGGACTCATGGGTCTTTACCCGGCCCAGGGCGACGCCTTTGTATTCGGTGAGAAACTCCAGCTGGATAAACTGGGGGACGCCCTTTTCAAGGGGGTTGCTTTTGTGTCCGAGGATCGGCGGGGTGTGGGCCTTCTGCTCAACGAATCAATTGAACGCAATGTCATCTTTTCGACTATGCAGATTCACAACCGTTTTTTACGCAAGCTGGGGCCCTTCAAACTCCTCAACCGCAAGCAGGCAAAAAAACACACCCTGGACATGATCGAGCTCCTGGATATCCGCTGTACGGGCCCCCAGCAAAAGACGGGCAGCCTGTCAGGCGGAAACCAGCAGAAGGTCTGTCTGGCGCGGGCCCTTTCCATGGAACCTGAAATCCTGGTCGTGGCAGAACCCACGCGGGGTATCGATATCGGGGCCAAGAAACTGGTCCTGGAACATCTGGTCAAGATCAACGAGGAGCTGGGGATGACCATCATCATGATCAGCTCCGAGCTGGTGGAACTGCGTTCGGTCTGTGACCGGATCGCCATTGTCGCAGAAGGCAAGATCGAACAGATTCTGCCTCCGGACGCGTCGGATGTCGCCTTCGGGCTGGCCATGTCCGGTATGTCTGACAGCGTGGCTCTGGAAGGAGGTCAGGCATGAGTCGCATGAGATTGTTTATGCAGCGCGTCGGATGGCCCCGTGTCATTATCGGGCTCTTCTTCGTCCTGCTGGTGGTAGCCTCGCCCCTGCTGGGCCTGAAGCTGACGGATGTCGTCAGCGATGTGCTCCGCCGCTGGGCTCTCTTCGGTATTCTGGTCCTGGCCATGGTGCCGGGCGTCCAGAGCGGCATCGGCCTCAACTTCGGCGTCTCTTTGGGGATTGTCGCCGGCCTGATCGGCGCCACCACCTCCATTGAACTGGCCTACCGCATGGGAGGCCCCGCAAGGCCCTGGACAGAACTGGGTATCGCCTTCCTGGTCGCCATTCCGGTGGCCCTGATCTTTGGCTGGGCCTATGGCCACCTGCTCAACCGGGTCAAGGGATCGGAGATGACTGTTTCGACCTATGTGGGTTTCTCCGCAGTCGCCTTCTCCAAGATCTACTGGGCGGTCCTGCCGGTCAAGTCCGGCACCCTGATCTTCCCCTACGGCGGGGAGGGCATGCGCAATACCATCAGCCTGGAGGGGACCTACGGGGGGCTTTTGAGCGATCCTGACGTGACAGCCAACCAGCCGGGCATCCTCAAGTGGATGGCCTTTCGGATCGGGGGTGTTTCCATTCCCATCGGGACCATCCTGCTCTTCCTCTTCGTCTGTTTCCTGGTCTGGCTCTTCCTGCGCAGCAAGAGCGGCATCGCTCTCTCTGCTGCCGGTGAGAATGAACTCTTTACACGGTCCAACGCCATCAAAGTCGACAGCAAGCGCCTGCAGGGGACGATTTTATCGACTGTCCTGGGGGCTGTGGGCATCATCATCTACGGTCAGGTCTACGGCTTCCTCCAGCTCTACGCGGCTCCCCTCTATATGGGTTTTGCCTGCGTGGCGGCTGTCCTGATCGGAGGGGCGACCACCCGCCGGGCCACCATCGTCAATGTCATCATCGGAACCCTGCTCTTCCAGGGTATCCTGACCACGTCACTGCCGGTCATCCAGAGGCTGGTTCCCCAGGGGAGCCGCCTGTCGGAGGTCGTCCGGCCCATTGTTTCGAACGGCATCATCCTCTACGCCCTCTCGAAGACGAAAGGAGGAAACCAGATTGAAAAGTAAGAAAAAAACCAATCAATCAGAGGTTTCCCAGGCCGACATCCAGGTGATCGACGGGACGAATCCTTTGAAGGCATCCCTTGACTGGATGTTCAACAACAAGGTCATGCTGCTCTTTGCCGCGCTCAGTGTCGGGGCCGTTCTGGTCTCCGGCATCTCCATGAACTTCGTAGTCAGCAATATCCTGACCCGGTTCGCGCGAAACGGCTTCACGGTCCTCTCCCTACTGATCCCGGTCCTGGCGGGCCTGGGACTCAACTTCAGCATTGTCATCGGGGCCATGGCCGCCCAGGTCGGTATCTTCTTTGCCATCGACTGGGGGACCATCGGGGTTCCGGGCATGCTGGTGGCTTTCGCTATCGCGACACCATTGGCCATGCTCCTGGGCTTCGGGGTGGGCCGCCTTTTCAACAAGATGAAGGGCGCCGAGATGATCGCCGGCTTGATCATGGCCTTTTTCGCGGAAGGTTTTTACCAGCTCTTCTTCCTCTTTCTCCTGGGCGGGGTCATCCCTGTCAAGACTCCCAGCAACGTCCTGGCAGGCGGGGTGGGCATCAAGAACACCATTGACCTGACCGGCAATCTCAAGTACGCCCTGGATCTGGTCAAACTGGCCGACCTCTTCCTGGTGGCTGCCGTGATTCTGCTGGTTGTCACCGCCTTCAAGGCGGTGTCCAGTCTGAAAAAGAAAGAAGCCTTCCCTCTTAAACCGGCTGTCTTTCTGTTTCTTTCCGCTGTCCTCTACGGGGTGACCTTCATTCCGGGGGTGGGCGACTACTTCAAGACGGACCGCCTGCCCATGATCAGCGCTATTGAAATCGGGGGACTGATCACTGTCCTCTATTGCCTCTTCAAACTGATCGTCAATTGGCGGCGGCCGGCAGAGGGATTCAAGAAAACCCGCTACCTGGTCATGATCCTGGCAGCGGCGGTCCTCTATGGGCTGACCTATATTCCGCCTGTCTACGACACCATTAAGTCGGCCTCCCTGGCGGTTCTTCCCTTCGGCCTGATTGCGGGCCTCTGTGTCTTCAACCGGGTCTTCCTATCCACCCGCCTGGGACAGAACATGCGGACGGCCGGCCAGAGCCAGGTGATCGCCAATGCTTCGGGCATCCACGTGGACCGGGTCCGGGTCATCGCCATGATGATCTCCACGGTCCTGGCCAGCTGGGGCCAGCTGATTTATCTGCAGAACCTGGGCACCTTCGGGACCTACGGGGCCCACACCAACGTAGGCCTCTACGCCATTGCCGCCCTTCTGGTCGGCGGTGCCTCCGTCCAGAAGGCTACCAACAAGCAGGCCATAACCGGGATCATCCTCTTCCACACTCTCTTCGTGGTCGCCCCTGACGCCGCCAATACCCTCTTCAACAACGCCATGCTGGGTGAATACTTCCGTGAGGGAGTCTCCTACGGGGTCATTGCCCTGGCTCTTGCCATGCACGCCTGGCAGCGCAAAAAGAAACCGGCCCTGGAAGTGCCTGAATAAGGCAGGATTTTCCGGATTAAAAAAGCCTTGGGGCATCTGCTCCAAGGCTTTTTTTATGGCGCGCCCGCCAGAATTTGAATCCGGAACCTTCTGATCCGTAGTCAGACGCTCTATCCAGTTGAGCTACGGGCGCGTGACAGCTTTAATATAGTAGCGTCAGGGGCGGACCTTGTCAAGATAGAAAAGGGCCGCCTAATGGTCAAAACTTAAGGTAATCCGGGTGATGTGGTCCGATTCAACCTGGACGGCCAGGGTGCCGGGGACACCATTCTGTCGGGAAGAGATCAGGTAGCCGTTTTCCCGGGCAAAGGGGTAGCGCAGGTAGAGGGCGTGAACCGAATCCCCGGGGGTCAGCCCCGAGCCGGTCGAGTAGAAGCTGTAAGAGGCGGAGATCTGATGGATCTGCCCTTCAAAAGCCAGATTGTCCGGATCACAGGTGCCCCAGGCCTCGACGGTCAGGCCGGGCCAGGCTGCCTGGAAGACGTCCCGGCCGTCTTCGGTCCGGTCAACGATCACCAGGGAGAGGGGGATGCCGGCCAGGCGGATGGCCGTGTCCGATTCGATAAGGGCTGGAGCCTGGTCGCTGTCGATGAAGGGCTCGCCCTTCAAAAAGAAGGTCATGTCCCGGGGATCCAGCACCTGCGGGATTTTTTCCTCAGCCCGGAAGAGACCCTCGCTTTCGGTAAAGACAACGGACCGGGTCCGGCTGGTGCCGTTCTCGGAGGGCAGGAGCTGCTCTTCGAAGACAGCCCGGCCCGGCATGAGCTCCAGGCAGCGGAAGCTGGCTCTGGTCAGGTTGACGTTGTTGCGGTAATAGGTCAATAAGGCATCGGTCCGGCCCCTGAGCGCTTCTTCCTGAAGATCGCTCCTCAACTCCTGCATGGAGCTGAGAAGGCCGAAAAGAGCTGACTTGGAACCGCTGGTCAAGGCATCCAGATAGAGGATGACGTACTCATAGAGCTGGACCTGGCGGCTGATCCAGGTTTTGGAGAAGAAGGGGATCCCTGCCTTGTCGCAGGTGACGGGAACGGCAAATTTCAGTTCGCGCAAATCAGAGGTCTTGGCCTTGATCCACCAGATGGCCGCGTCCGTTGATTTGGGCGTCAGCTGCTTGTCCAACCTGGCCGCGTAGCTCCGAAAGAGGTCCGCCTCCTCCTGGGTGGCCTCCTGGAAGGAGGAGAGGGTGCCGGGCAGACAGTCAGCCAGAATGGACACGTAGCGGTAGAAATCCGACTGGGAAATCTCCGCCCGCTGGCTTGCCGGGATGGATTCCCAGATGCGGCCCCGCTGATCGGCGTGGGTGATGGCCAGGGTGATCATGCGGACCCATTCGTCTTCGCGCAGATACTTGTCGTTTTGGGGGCGGATCAGGAAGGGCAGCCCCTCGTCTGCCTGGGGCCGGTCATCTTGCTGGGGGATCAGGGAGCAGGAGGAGAGCAGGAGGGCGGCGCAGAGAATGAGAGCCGCCAGGGCAAGAAGGCGGGGACGGGGTCTGATCAATCCTTTGGTATTTTCCAGGTTTTTCAAGTTCTCGGCTCCCGGCGAAGGCTCTTACTGACCTTTCGCCCTTTTTATTCTGCCCCAAAAGGGGGCCCGGCTTCAAGCCTGGGCCGGAGTCTCCTGACCCCTGCGTGAGGCTGCCGCTTCAAAGGCGATGATGCCGCAGGCCACTGCGGCGTTGAGGGAATTGACGCGGCCGTGGAGGGGAATTGACAGATGAAAGTCACAGTGCTCGGCGACCTTCTTTGAGATGCCCTGACCCTCACTGCCGATGACCAGGGCGATCTTGCCGGAGTAGTCAGCCTCCCGGTAGTTCAGGCCGTCCCCGGCCCGGGTCCCGAAGATCCAGAAACCCGCCTCCTTGAGCATGAGGATGACGCTGGTCAGGTTGTTGACCCGGCAGACGGGAACATGCTCAATGGCACCAGCGGAAGCCTTGGCCACGGCGGCATTGAGGGGGACCGACCGCCGTTTGAGGATGACGACGGCATGGGCGCCTGCCCCATCCGCGATCCGCAGGATGGAGCCCAGGTTATGGGCATCCTGGATCTGGTCCAGAAGCAGAATGAAAGGTTCCTGGCCTCTGGCCCGGCAGTCAGCAAGGACCGTGTCCAGATCTGAATACTGGTAGGCCGCGGCCTCGACGATGATGCCCTGGTGGGCCCGGCTGGTAGCCATGGCGTCCAGGCTGGCCCGGCTGACAAACTGGACGATGGCGCCTTCCTCGCGGAGACGGCCGGCCAAAGCTGCCAATTCGCCTGTGGCCTGCTCCAGAATGAAGGCCCGGTTGATGGACCGGCCGGCGGCCAGGGCTTCAGCTACCGGATTTCGCCCTTCAATGCGGTTGGTCTCCAGCTCTTTGTCGATGTTTTTATCCATGGTTCTCTTCCGTCGGATTCCATTGGTCCAGGGCGCAGTCAATCAGGGCTGTCACCCGGCTGTTCTTTCCCTGAAGCCAGAGCCAGCCGATCAGGGCCTCGAAGGCGGTCGCCTTGCGGTAATCTGCCTGGTCCGCATGCTTGGCCATGCTTTGGGGGTGGTAATTGCGGGCCCGCCGCAGGATGACCGTCTCATTCTCCTCCAGGGGGAAGGCCTCGTCGCCCTTGAGCAGGCGGTCGGTAAAGGCTGCCTGGCCTCTGGCGCTGACAAAGCGGGTGGCGATCCTGTGCAGGGGGCCTGAGGCTGTCTGGTGCAGGCGGGAGAGCCGGGTCCGCACATAGAGTTCAAAGACGGCGTCGCCCACCCAGGCCAGGGTGGAAAGGGAGTACTCCAGAAGTTCGTTCTCAGTCAGGTGTTCTTCCCTCAGGCCCTGATCCGCCTCAATAAGTTTCATGGGAGCTTAACCCAGGGCGATGACGCGGACACCCTGGGGTGTGTCCTCGATCTTATAGCCCATGGCCTGGACCTGGTCGCGGAGGGCGTCCGCCCTGGCGAAGTCCCGGGCTTTTTTTGCATCGGTCCGTTCCTGGACCAGGGCCAGAACCTCGGCGGGTACAGTCTCCTCGGGCACATCGGCCTCAAGGCCCATGATCCGGCAGAGGTCGATGATGGTCTGGCGGGCCAGGAGCAGGGTGTCTCCGGGGACCTTGCCGGACGCTGCCGCCGTGTTGGCGGCCCGGACCAGCTCAAAGATGGCCGCGATGGCGTCCGCTGTATTGAGGTCGTCATCCATGGCCTCTTTCCAGGCGCTGCGGCAGAGGGTCGCTGCCTCCTTGAGGTCTTCATCCTCGGGACTGCCGGCCGGCAGGTCTTCTGAGGCCCCGGCGACAAAGGCCAGGTGGGCGACACTGGAGGTGATCCGCTGCCAGCTGTTGACGGCCGCGTCCAGGAGGTCGGCCGCAAAGTTGATGGGCATCCGGTAATGGGCCTGAAGGATGAAGTAGCGCAGGATGGTGTAGGGGTAGAGTTTGACCAGATCGCGTACCGTGAAGAAGTTGCCCTGGGATTTGGACATCTTCTCCTGATCGACGTTGACGAAGCCATTGTGCATCCAGTAGCGGACGAAGGGCTTGCCGGTCGCGGCCTCGCTTTGGGCGATCTCATTTTCATGGTGGGGGAAGGTCAGGTCCACGCCGCCGGCGTGGATGTCGATGGTCTCCCCCAGATTGGCCAGGCTCATGGCCGAGCACTCGATGTGCCAGCCCGGCCGGCCCTCTCCCCAGGGACTGGGCCAGGCGGGTTCATTGTCTTTCTTGAACTTCCACAAGGCAAAATCCAGGGGATTGCGTTTGTTCTCGGTGTCCGCCACCCGCTCGCTGGCCCCGGCGATCAGGTCGTCCAGCCTGTGGCCGGACAGGCGGCCGTAGGCGGGGAAGGTGTCGATGGCGAAATAGACGCCGTCGTCGCTTGCGTAGGCGTGGCCCTTGTCCATGAGCAGGTCGATCAGATGAATAATATCGTCTATGGATTCTGTTGCCCGGGGGTGAACACTGGCCCGCATGATCTTGAGGGCGTCGGCGTCTTTGTAGTACTCCCCGATCATCCGGTCTGTCAGCTCCTGGATGGTGATTCCCTCGGCATGGGCCCGGTTGATGACCTTGTCGTCAATATCGGTGAAGTTCTGCACATAGGTTACCTGGTAGCCGAGCCAGAGCAGATACCGTCTCAGGGTATCGTAGATAACAAAGGGGCGGGCATTGCCCAGATGGAAGTAATCGTAAACGGTGGGTCCGCAGACATAGATCCGGAAATGGCCCTCCTCAAGGGGTGTCAGCGTTTCCTTGGTTCTTGTCAGCGAGTTATAGACTTTCACCGCTCAGCCTCCCAGACCGGCCTTGCCGGGTAATTTTCCTAAAAGGAAACCCGAAATGCCGCACTCCCTTTTTGATACCCAGCCTTACAGCCAGGTGGGTGCCCTGCGGTGGTCTTGGAATGTCCCTCGAGAGGCCTATTCCTATTCCACTTCGACCCGGACTCCCCTTCAAAAAATGGTGGTCCAAAAACAAGAGTGCCGCGCATTTCAGGCACACTTATCATAGCACGATTGATCAGGGCCTTCAAATTGCGTACCGGCCGTCCTGTCGTACCAAACACCCTGTCAGGCGGCCGCGTGATATAGTATCATAAGGAGAAAAATGCAGCCCTTTCCGCTGCCCTTCTTTAGCGGGGCAAGGGATCCGGCTGGCATAAAGATATTTCCAAGGAGGCCCTTATGCCGTCACAGAAAGTTTCGGAAGAACAAGGTACCGTTCAGTTGGACGTCCAGGTTCCGCCGGAAGAATTTAAAGAATCCATGCTGGCTTCACACCGCAAGAATGCCCGTCATTTTCAGGTGCCTGGCTTCAGAAAAGGAAAGGCGCCCTATCCGGTCGTTGTCCGCCATTACGGCGAGGAAGTCCTTTATGATGACGCCCTGGAGTTTGCCCTGCCCAAGGCCTATGAAGCGGCCCTGGAAGAGCACGATATCCGCCCCTTTTCCGACCCCCGCTTCAATGTCAAGGAGATCGGCCGGGAAACGGGCCTGACCCTTGAGATCCGGGTGGCCCTGAAACCGGAAGTTCAGCTGGGCCCCTACGAAGGCATCGAAGCCTACCGGCCTGAGGTTGAGGTAGACGAGGCTGCTGTGGATGAGAAGATCCAGGAGGCACGCGAGCGCGTCTCCCGTCTGGTGCCTGTTACCGACCGCCCGGTCGAGGATGGGGACCAGGTCACTATTGACTACAAGGGTTTTCGCGAAGACGTGCCCTTTGAGGGCGGTGAAGCCGAGGGCTACAAGCTGGTTATCGGCTCCAAGTCCTTTATCCCCGGTTTTGAAGAGGGCCTGATCGGCCGCAGCCCGGGCCAGGAATTTGACCTGGAACTGACCTTCCCCGAGGCCTATCAGGCCGAGGAGCTGGCCGGCCAGGACGTGGTCTTCAAGGTTAAGATCCACGATATCCTGGTCAAGGAACTGCCGCCCCTGGACGATGAGTTCGTCCGCGACGTCAGCGATACCTGCGACACCCTGGAGGAGTACCGGGCCGAGCTTCGTGAGGAGCTGGTCCAGGAGAAGACCCGCCAGGCCGAGGAGGTCTTTGAGCAGAGCATCATCGACCGGCTGGTTGCCGGCTCGGAGGTCCTCATGTCCGACCTGATCGTGGAGGATGAGGTGGACCAGGCCATTGAGCGCCAGCACCGGCAGTTTTCCATGTACGGGCTCAGCTTCAATGACTTTTTGCAGTATTCAGGCCAGACCCTGGACCAATACCGGGCCAGCCAGGCCAAACGGGCCCGCAAGCTGATCGAAAGCGCCTGGGTGGTCGAGACCATCCGGGAGAAAGAGAAAGAACGCCTGGAGCAGACGGAAGAGGCCCTCAATGAGGCCATCAGTCAGGCCGCCGAGGAAGCGGGTGTCTCTGAGGAAGTATTCCGCCAGGAGCATCTGAAAACCGACCACGACCTGGAGCATTTCCGTCACGACCAGGAAAACAAGAAATTGCTTGACTGGCTGAAAGAGGTCAGTGTCGTGACCCATGTCCCCCCGGAACCCGAGGAAGAGGACGACCATGATCATGACCATGATCACGGCCACCATCACCATGATCACGACCACGACCACCATGGTCATGACCACGCCTGAGTCAGGCAGACTAAATAAGTAACCAATTTAATGGAGGCTAAGGCAAATGAATTTTTTCAATAATGATCGATTTGACCCGGCCATGATGAATCTTGTCCCCATGGTCGTTGAGCAGACGACACGCGGCGAGCGGTCCTACGACATCTTCTCCCGGCTCCTGAAGGAGCGGATTGTCATCCTGAGCGATCAGGTCAACCACGTCACGGCCAGCCTGGTCATGGCCCAGTTCCTTTTCCTGGAGGCGGAAGATCCGGAAAAGGACATCCAGTTCTACATCAACAGCCCGGGAGGGGAGATCTCCTCGGGTCTTCTGATCTACGACACCATGCAGTACATCAAGCCGGACGTGCAGACCATCTGCATGGGTATGGCGGCCAGCATGGGCGCTTTTCTGGTAGCGGCCGGGACACCGGGCAAACGCTTTGCCCTGCCCAACGCTGACCTCATGATTCACCAGCCCAGCGGCGGCGCCCAAGGCCAGGCAACGGATATCACCATCGCGGCCGAATACATTGTCCGCCTGAAAAAACGGCTCAATGAGATCCTGTCGGAGAAGACAGGCCAACCCTACGACGTGATTGAACGAGACACGGACCGCGACCGCTGGTTGAGCGCACAGGAAGCCCTTGAATACGGACTGATCGACAAGATCATGACCAAGCGCGTCTAGGCGCGCCCGTCGATTGAGGAGTTAAGCATGTCGGACAGAAAAGACCAGGATTCCTATAAGCCGCTGCATTGTTCCTTTTGCGGAAAGCCTGAGAGCCAGGTGGAGCGCCTGATTGCCGGCCCGGGCGTCTATATCTGCAATGAGTGCGTCATGCTCTGCGATGAGATGCTGGCTGAGGATCCGCTTCCGGGCAGCCGCCCCAAGGGGGATCTGGGAGTCGAGGAGATGAATCTTCTGACCCCCCAGCAGATCAAGGAAAGGCTGGATGAGTACGTCATCGGCCAGGAAGAGGCCAAGAAGACCCTGGCCGTCTCCGTCTACAACCATTACAAGCGGGTTTTCTCGGACCTGGTTGACCAGGAGGATGACGGCATTGAGCTTGCCAAAAGCAACATCATGCTCCTGGGGCCTTCGGGTTCCGGCAAGACCCTCATGGCCCAGACCCTGGCCAGGATTCTCAACGTGCCCTTTGCCATTGCTGACGCCACGGCCCTGACCGAGGCCGGCTATGTGGGTGAGGACGTGGAGAATATTCTCCTGCGCCTGATCCAGAATGCCGACTTCAATATCAGCGCGGCTGAGAAGGGCATCATCTACATCGATGAAATTGACAAGATCACCCGCCGTTCGGACAACCCTTCCATCACCCGGGACGTCAGCGGTGAGGGGGTCCAGCAGGCCCTCCTGAAGATCCTGGAGAGCACGGTGGCCAATGTCCCGCCCCAGGGCGGCAGGAAGCACCCCCACCAGGAATTCATACAAATTGACACCACCAATATCCTCTTTATCCTGGGCGGGGCCTTCGCCGGCATGGACAAGATCATCCGCGACCGGATCGGCCAGAAGTCGATCGGCTTCGGCGCCGAGATTGAAGGATCCGCCAAGATGGATGACAAGGAGCTCTTCTCCCGGCTGCTGCCGGAAGACCTGCTCCGCTTCGGCCTGATTCCTGAGTTCGTCGGCCGGGTACCTGTAGTGGTGGCCCTGGACGAACTGGATGAGGACGCCCTGGTCCAGGTCCTGCAGGAGCCCAAAAACGCCCTCCTCAAGCAGTACGAGAAACTCATGCGCTATGACGATGTCAAGCTGGTTTTCGAGCCGGAAGCCATCCGCCAGATCGCCAGGGAATCCCTCAAGCTCAAAACAGGGGCCCGGGGCCTTCGCACCATCCTGGAACGCCTCATGCTGGACGTCATGTACGAGATCCCCTCCTGCGGGGATGTCTGCCAGGTTGTCATCACCGAGGCCTGCGTGGACGGCCGGGAAAAACCCCGCCTCAAGCGCAAGAAACCGGCCGTTGACAAGAAGGCAGCCAACGCCTGACCTGGAAACTTGTCAAATTGAAAACATAAGGCAGATAAAGGCCGGCCAAGCGCCGGCCTTTTCGCTGCCTTCCCTGTCAGGCTTCAGTTTGGGTGCCTTGGAGGCCCGGAGGTGGCAGTGGAAGAGCAGGCCTGGATCCAAAAACCGATTTCCGCCTGGGCGGATGACCGGGTGGCCGGCCTTCTGGAGGCCATGCGATCGCCCTGGCTCCCCCGCTGTCTGGGACGGGATCCGTCAGACAGCTCCTTCTACCGCTGGGAGTATATCCAGGGGGAGACCCTGCGTCAGCGGGGAGCCAGGCCCCTGGAGCCCGCCCGGCTTGAGGTCTGGTTCAACCAGATTCTCCAGGGTCTGGCCCTGATCACCCTGGCGGCAGACAAGCCCTTCGCCCATCTGGATATCTCCCCCGGCAACATCATCATCACCCCCCATGATCAGGCGGTCCTGATTGATTTGGCTTCCGCCCGCTTTTTGGATGGAGAGGCTGAATCTTCCGCCACTCTGCGCTCTATGACAGCCGGCTACGCGGCACCCGAGGTTTACTTTGGCCGCCTCTGCCCCCAGACCGATCTTTACAGCCTGGCCATGAGCCTCCTTGCTGCCTTGACCGGCAGGATGGCGGCTGAGCTGGATCAGGGAGCTATAAAAAAGGCCCTGGACCGCCTGGACCGTTCTTTTGCCAAGAGGCTGGCCGCCTGTCTCCAGGAAGACCCGGAGCTTCGCGCCCCGGCCGTCCGGGGGACCCTTTACGGGAATCTTTTGCGGGAAACCGGCGGAACTTATCCGACCCTGACAGTCAAACCACAGGAAAGGGCCTCGCCCTGCCCCCACTCCCTGGAGGACTGTCCCTTCATGCGGACAGCCGACCGTATCAGACAGGGCAAAGGGGGCTCTTCCGTCACGGACCGACCCGGCTCCGTGCTACAATAAACTCCTGACAAATCAACCACGGGCCAGCGGCCCGCACCATAAGGAGTATGTGCCCATGTCTGAGGATAATCGAGCAAGCGGGAGCGTCAAGCGAAGGGAAATCAAGCCCAAGGGGGAGAGACCCCAGGGAGACCGGTCGGGTCAGGCCGGCGGCCGGCAGCCTTCCCAGGGCGCGGAGGGCAAGTCCAGGCAACCCCGGTCCGGCAAGGGGTCGGGCGGCCAAAGAAGGCGCCCGCCTCAGGAAGGGGCCAGAAAGCCTCAGTCCCAGCAGGACAAGGACCGCGGCCAGGCCGCGGCCAAGCCTCAGGCCAAACCCCAGGCCAGACCCGAAACACCGGCAGCTGCCGAACGGACCCAGGGTGCACCTTCCCAGAGCAGAAAGAAATCCGGCCGTAACAGGCGCGGCCCCAAGCGCTTCCCCAAGGATCAGGATCAGGCCTTCCGCGGTGAGGAAACAGTCGAAGACGTAGTCCGCGATATCCGCCGCATCGAGAAAGACATCCAGATCGACCTGGACAGCATCCGCAACCAGAAGCTGGACCTGTAAAAACGACGGCCTCCCGGAGGTGGCTTCAATGGACGCCATGGACAAGGACAGACAGGAGGCAAGGCCGCTTGTGTCCGCTCTGACCCAGCTCAAGGGCCGCGTATCCTTTCACATGCCCGGCCATCGGCGGGGGCTGGACCTGCCCGAATCCCCCGACGGCTGTCTCAGCTTTCTGGATACCACCGAGCTGGAAAGATCGGGGGATCTGGCCGCACCTGACGGCCATGTCCAGGAGGCCTACCGCCTGGCTTCGGACTTTTTCGGCGCAGGCCAAAGCTGGATTATCACCAGCGGCACCACAACTTCCATCCACATCATGCTGGCCTCTCTTTTGCGTGAGGGAGACCAGATCATCATGCCCAGGGCCGTCCATATGGCGGCTGTCCACGCCGTGGCTGTCCTGGGCCTGGAGCCCCTTTTCCCGAAGCCCGAAGAGGGGAGCTCTTTTGAAGACGGCCAGCCCACAGCGGAGGCCTTCATCCGGGCCATCCGCCAATACCCCGGGGCCAAGGCCTGTTATGTCACCTGCCCCGATTATTTTGGGCGGACCCTGGATCTGGCCGCGGTCGCAAGAGAAGCCCAGGCCGCCGGCTTGGCCCTTCTGGTCGATGAAGCCCATGGCGCCCATTATGCGGCGGCACCGGACCTCCTGCCTCCGACAGCACTGAGTCAGGGGGCAGCCATGGTCTGCCAGAGCGCCCACAAGACCCTTCCCGCCCTGACGCCCGCTTCTTTTCTCCACCTGTCCCGGGAAGCCATGGACCGGGGCCTGGTCGACCCAGACCGGGTAGCGGCCATGGTCTCTGTCTTTCAGACATCCAGCCCCTCCTTTTTGATTGCCGCCAGCGCCGACGCGGCCCGTTCCGCGGCAGCTGTCCGGGGCCGTCAGGCCATGGAGGAGTTGACAGACAGAAACCGCTGGCTTTGTGACCAGCTGCCTCCCTTCTATCAGAGGCTTCTGCCCCCCGGCGCCGACCCTTCCCGCCTGGTCCTGGACTATTCAGCCTCCGGCCGGGACCGCCGCTTCCTTGGCCGCCATCTTGACGGGGCAGGCATTGACGCCGAGCTGATTGATTGGACCCGGGCCGTCTTCATCGCCGGCTTCGATCAACCGGAAGAGGATTATCAGAGGCTGCTGGAGGCCCTTTGCTCCCTGGAACCCCAGGCGGATACCGATCTTTTTGAAGAGACAAGAGCCAGGAACCGCACCCTGTCAGCGGAAAGGGACCGCCTCCTGTCGCAGGCTGCCGCCTTTGCCATAGCCCCAAGGCAGACGCTCTTTGGCAGGCAAACCATACAAAAGCTTGCCCGCCAGGCCCTGGTCCCTTATCCGCCCGGCCTTCCCATCCTCTGGCCCGGTGAGGTCATCCAGGAAGACCACAGGCATTTCCTCCGGGAACTGGAGGCTGAAGGTATCGTCATCCGTGGTATTTCGTCGCTTTTGTCCGGCGGGCTCTCCTGAGGATATGCTAAAATTGAGGCGGACCTGCCGGCAGAGGCAGGCGGAAAAGGGAGAGGAGCGGACGCCTTGTCCAGGGGGAAACTGATCACATTTGAGGGCATCGACGGATCGGGCAAGACGACCCAGATCGCTTATCTTGCCGATTTCATCCGCTCGCTGGGCCTGGAAGTTCTCCTCCTTCGGGAACCCGGGGGGACCAGGATCGGCGAGGCCGTCCGGGAGGTTCTCCTGGATATGAAGCACGAGGCCATGACGCCCGAAACGGAGCTCTTTCTCTTCGAGGCCGCCCGGGCCCAGCTGGTCCGCCAGGTGGTCCGACCGGCACTGGAGGAGGGCAAGTGGGTCATCAGCGACCGCTTCCACGACTCCTCCGTGGCCTATCAGGGCTATGGGCGGGGCCTGCCCCTTGAACTGGTTCATTCACTCAACCGTCTGGCTATTGGCGATACACTGCCGGATTTGACCATCTTGCTGGAGCTGGGACAGGGAACGCGCGCCGAGAGGCTGGGCAAGCGGCACGGAGCCGGGGCGGGTGACCGGATTGACCTGGAACCGGACACTTTCAAGGAGCGGGTCTGCGCCGGCTTCCGGGAGCTGGCCGATCAGGAACCCAGACGCTTTATCCGGATCCAGTCCCAGGACCGGAAAGAAGATACAGCGGAACTGATTCGCGAACAAGTTAGGAGAATCTTGCTATGAAACTGATCTTTGCCATTGTGAGCGACGATGACTCCCCGCGGCTGATGGCTGAAGTCAACCGGGCGGGTTACCGCGTCACCAAATTGCACTCAACGGGGGGCTTTCTCAGGTCCGGTAATACGACCCTGATGACAGTCGTCGAAGACAAGGAGCAAGATGAGGTGATCTCCATCATCCGCAAAAACTCCAAGAGCCGCAAGGCGGCCATCAACGCCAGCATCCCCCCCTCCAACATGGGCGCTTCCTATGTGCCCTATCCAGTTGAGGTCAACATCGGAGGCGCCACGGTTTTCGTCGTTCCCGTCGAGCATTTCGAGAAGTTCTGAGACGCCCGCTTGTGGATCAAACGAAAGATCAAGCAGAGCGGGAACTGTCTTTCTCGTCCATTGCCGCTTCCAGTCAGCTGAAGGACCAGCTGGCCCGCGCCGTAAGCGGCAACGACGCGCCCCTGCTCCTGGTCGGCCAGGAGGGTGCCGGTAAGGATTTCATCGGCCGTCGTCTGGCCGCGGCCCTTCTCTGTCAGGAGCCCGATCCTGTGACCGGCGCCTGCGGACGCTGCCCTTCCTGCCGGCTCTTTACCCGGGGTTCCCATGTGGATCTGATTGAAGTAGCCCCGGCCGAGGACAAGACCTCCATTCCCGTGGCCGATGTCCGGGCCCTGGTGGCGGCCACTCTCCCCATCTACCCCCAGCTGAGCGCCAGGAAGGTCTACCTGATCCGGGCGCCCAAGGCGGACAGCCTCAACGAAGCCGGACAGAACGCCCTTTTGAAGCCCATGGAGGAACATCCGCCCTTTGTCCGCTTTATCCTGCTGACCGAAGAGGTCGACCAGCTGCTTCCCACCATCCGCTCCCGCTCCCGCATGATCCGGATCGGGCGAAGAAGCCAGGAGGAAATTTTGCAGATCCTGGCCCAGGCCGGTTTCCAGGGACAGGGCGCCTCTCTTGCCGCCAATTACGCGGACGGTCTGCCGGGTCAGGCCTTGGCTCTGGCGGGGGACAGCGACTTTCGCCGCCTGCGCGACCAGGTTCTGGACCTGCTCCTTGAGATTCCTGCCGCCAGCCGCACCCAATGTCTGACGGACTATTTGAACTTCTTTCGTGAGGAGAAAAAGCAGATCGCCCTTATCCTCCGCCTGACAGAATCATTCCTTCGGGACCTTCTCATCCTGCAAAGGCAGATTCCGGAGACCAGGCTGATCAATTCGGACCTGGAGGAGGCCCTGGCCAAAATCAGCCGGGCACCCAAGGCGCCGGATCCCGCTCAGGCAGCCGAGATCGTCCGGCAGACGGGCAGGGCACTCAAGGCCAACGCCAACTTTGACCACACGGTGGCCAGGATGCTCCTGGCCCTTCGCGCCAATCTGGGCGGTCACAGGGAAGAAAGCGCCCATTACCAGGCCCGGGAATCCTTTTTGTAAGAGCAGGGGTCAAAAGGCTATAATGGGTTAACCGAGATCAGACGTCCCATGAAGATAGAAATTGGATCAATCAAGTGAATAATAAAGACAAACCGATCGACCCGGCCCAGGAGGCCGGGGACGCGATCAATAATCAGGAATGGAATGATGACGCCGGCGGGATCCCTGTTTGCGCCATCCGTGACGACCGTGAAGATGCGGAAGACCAGGTGCCGACCGGTCAGGAGGGGGATTTTGTCCTTCTGGTGGGGGTCCGCCTCCACGGCCGCGGCAAGGTCTACCATTTCTCCCCCAATGACCTCAGCATCCGGCGCGGCGACTACGTCATCGTCGAAACCGCCCAGGGCCTTGAGATGGGGATCGCGGCGGACTATCCCCAGAACCTTCCCAAGAGCGTGGTCAGGCCGCCCCTGAAAAAGGTGCTCCGCCTGGCCTCCAACGATGACCTCATGCATTACGAGGAGAACAATCTGCGGGAGAAGGAAGCCCTGGTCACGGCCAGGGAGCGGGTGGAGGCCTACGGCCTGGACATGTCCCTGGTGGGTGTTGAATACCGCTTCGACAACCGCAAGATCACCTTCTTCTTCACCTCCGAGGGCCGGGTGGACTTCCGCGAACTGGTCCGCGACCTGGCTTCCATTTTCAAGACCCGGATCGAACTGCGCCAGATCGGGGTCCGCGATGAGGCCTGCATGGTCGGCGGCCTGGGCATCTGCGGCAGGGAACTCTGCTGCAGCTCCTTCCTTAACGAATTCCGGCCGGTCTCCATCCGCATGGCCAAGGACCAGAACCTGTCCATGAATCCGGCCAAGATCTCCGGGACCTGCGGCCGCCTGCTCTGCTGCCTCAACTACGAGCACCACGTCTATGTGGATGCCCGTAAGCGGATGCCGTCGCGCAATGCCCGGGTCATGACACCTAACGGCCGGGGAGTGGTCGAACAGGTGGACCTTTTGAAGGAAATGGTCACCGTCCGCCTGGAAGAGGACAAGGAAGAGGCGAGGACCAGTTATCACCTGTCGGACCTCAAGATCCTCTAGGAGAGCGAAAGCGCTTCTCCAGCCTTGAAGACCGCCCCTTTTATGCTATGATCTTTGGGAGACTTTATTGGGGGACGGCTCCCGCCTGTTCCCGTCACAAGGAGGAAGACTATGCCGCATATCATTGACGGTGAAGAATGCATCAGCTGTGGAGCCTGTGCCGAAGTTTGTCCCACGGAAGCGATTTCGCCCGGCGAATCCTTCTACATCATCGACGCTGAACTCTGCATTGACTGCGGAGCCTGTGTCGAAGTTTGCCCGACCGACTGTATTTCCGAAGAGTAAGCCGGGAAAGCCGACAAGAAAAAACAGGCCGCCTGCATCGGGTGGCCTCTTTTTTCTATTCAATCTTTTGAATCGAGGGAGCAGCCATGAGAAATTTCGTATTCCATAACCCCACCCGTGTACTCTTTGGCCAGGATAAGCTGGACCAGCTGGCCCAGGAACTGGCCCCCTTCGGCCCCAGGATTCTTCTGGTCTACGGGACCGGGAGCATCAAGCGATCCGGCCTCTACGGCCGTGTCATGGAGAGCCTTGCGGCTGCTGGCAAGACGGTCTTTGAGCTTGCGGGCGTCATGCCCAATCCGCGGACCGAGAAGGTCTATGAGGGGATTGAGATCTGCCGCAAGGAGGAGATCGACCTGATCCTGGCCGTGGGCGGCGGCAGCGTTCTGGACTGTTCCAAGGCCATCGCCGCGGGGACTTTTCACCCGGGCGACTTCTGGCAGGACCTCTATCTGGGCGGCCAGTGCCTGACCCGGGCCGTGCCCCTGGCCAGTATTCTGACCATGCCGGCCACAGGGAGTGAGATGAACAGCGGAGCCGTCATCAGCGACTGGGAGGGCAACTGCAAGCGCGGCTATGGGGATCCCCTGCTTTTCCCCCGCTTTTCCATCCTGGACCCCACTCTGACCCTGACCATGCCAAGGGAGCAGGTAGTCTACGGGGCAGTCGACATGTTCTCCCATATCTTTGAGCAGTATTTCTCGCCTCCTGACGATGACAGCCTGTCCGACGAGCTGGCCGAGGCTGTCCTCCGCAATATCAGGACCAACCTGGACCGGTCCCTGGAGGATCTGAACGACTACCAGGCCCGCTCCAACCTCATGTGGTGCGCCACCATGGCCTTGAACGGCCTCCTGCGCCTGGGCAAGGATCAGGACTGGCAATCCCACCAGATCGAACATTCCCTGTCGGCCTGGTACGACATCCCCCACGGGGCCGGCCTGGCCATCATCCATCCCAATCTGCTCTATTACATAAGGAAAGAGGCGGAGCAGAAACTGGCCCGCTACGCCGTCCGGGTCTGGGATATTGACCCCAAGGGCAAGAGCCAGGAAGAGCTGGCCCTTCTGGGCATCCGGGCCACCCGCGATTACTTCAATGCCATCGGGGCCCCGGCCACCTTGAAGGATGTGGGGATTCCGGCCTCGGCTATAGAGGATCTGGCCGACACTACCAACCTGATCGCCAGCGGCTACCGGCCCCTGGACCGTCAGGATGTGCTCGAGATCCTGAAACTGTCCCTCTGATGGACAGGGGGACGGATCTTCCGGGAGGGGACCGCCCCTGGCCGCAAGAGGAAGGCGGGGTGCTCTATCTGGTCGCCACGCCCCTGGGCAATCCGGGCGACTTGAGCCCCCGGGCTTCGGAGGTCCTGGAGTCGGTCGATTACATCGCGGCCGAGGACACCCGGCGGGCAGCCCGGCTTTTGTCCTCCCTGGGTATCGGCAACCGCCTGCTCAGCTACTATGAACAGAATAAAGAGGGCCGCCATGAGCAGCTGCTCTCTGATCTCAAGGCCGGCCGCTCCATCGCGGTCATCTCGGATGCCGGCATGCCGGCCATCTCCGACCCCGGCCAGGCTCTGGTCAGCCTGGCGGTGGAGCAGGGGATCCGGGTCTCGGTCATCCCCGGCCCCTCGGCCTTTGTTTCGGCGGTCGCGGCCTCGGGCTTTGACAGCAGCCGCTTTGTCTATGAAGGCTTTCTGCCGGTCAAGGGCAGGGAGCGCAAGGACCGCCTGCAGGCCATGGCGGAGGAGGGGCGGACCCTGGTCTTCTATGAGGCCCCCCACCGGATCCGCAAGACCCTGGAGGATTTAAGGGAAACCGGCCTTGGCAGCCGCCGCCTCCTGGCCGCCCGGGAGATGACCAAACGCTACGAGGAATACCTGCACCTGACCGTGGATGAGGCTGTCCAACACTACCAGGCGGTCGAACCCCGGGGCGAGTTTACCCTGGTCCTTGAGGGACTTGACGCCTGGCGGATCAGGACCGGCTGGGACGGGGAGGCGGCCTGGGCCGACACCGACCTCAGGGATCTTCTGCAGGAAGCCCTGGATCAGGGCCTGGGGGTGCGCCAGGCCAGCCAGGAACTTTCCACAAGGACGGGTATCAGCCGCAGGCGGCTCTACCAGCTGGCCCTGGACTTGGAGCGGGAGGATGACCCGGACCAGTGACTTGGCCGGTATTTGCGCTATCATTAAAGGGTTATAAGAAATTTGCGCCTTGACAGGGAGAGTTTTATGCCTCAGAAGACCTATTACATTACGACACCCATTTATTACCCCAGCGGCCAGCTTCACATCGGCCATTCCTATACCACGGTGGCGGCCGACGCCATGGCCCGTTACAAGCGGCTTAGGGGTTACGATGTCTTCTTTCTGACAGGCATGGATGAGCACGGCCAGAAGATCCAGCGGACGGCCGAGAAGGCCGGGGTGACCCCCCAGGCTTTCGTAGATGGCATGGCTGTGGATATCAAGGCCCTCTGGGAGCTTCTGAATGTCCGCTACGACGGCTTCATCCGGACCACCGACGCCCATCACGTCCAGGCGGTCCAGACCATCATGCAGGACCTCAAGGACAAGGGCGATATCTACAAGGGCTGCTATGAAGGGCTTTACTGCACGCCCTGCGAGGCCTTCTGGACGCCCAGCCAGGCCCCGGACGGCCGCTGCCCTGACTGCGGAGGCCCTCTGGAAGCTACGGAGGAGCCCTGCTACTTTTTCCGCCTGTCCAAGTACCAGGACAAACTCATGGAGCTCTTTACCCGGGAGGATCCCTTTGTCCTGCCGGCTTCGCGGGCCAATGAGATGATCAACAACTTCCTGAAACCGGGCCTGGGCGATGTGGCCGTGACCCGGACCAGCTTTGACTGGGGCGTCCATGTGCCCTTTGACCCCGACCACGTGGTCTATGTCTGGATTGACGCTTTGTCAAATTACATTACGGCCCTGGGCTACCCCGACCAGCCGGAGCTCCTGGAGCGTTACTGGCCTGCCGATGTCCACCTGATCGGCAAGGAGATCATGCGCTTCCACTCCCTGATCTGGCCGGCTCTGCTCATGGCTCTTGACCTGCCCATCCCTCGCCGGATCTTCGGCCACGGCTGGCTCCTGCTCAAGGAAGGCAAGATGTCCAAGTCCAAGGGCAATGTGGTGGACCCGGTTATCCTGGTCGACAAGTACGGGGTGGACGCTATCCGCTACTTCCTTCTTCGGGAGGTCCCCTTCGGCGCCGACGGTGTCTTCTCCAACCAGGCCCTGATCGAGCGGATCAACAGTGACCTGGCCAACGACCTGGGCAACCTTTTGAGCCGGACGGCCGCCATGATGGTCAAGACCTTCCCGGAGGGTTTGCCGGAGGAGCGGGTCACCCAAGCGGTGGACCTGGAGCTGGATGACCTGGCTGACAAGACCCTGACCCTGGTGGAAGAACACATGGAAGATCTGGAGTTCAGCCTGTCCCTGGAGGCCATCTGGGCCCAGATCGGCCGCTGCAATAAATACATCGACGTCACCATGCCCTGGGTTCTGGCCAAGGATGAGGCCGACCACCCGCGGCTGGCGGCTGTCCTCTACACCCTGGCTGACAACCTGCGCCGTATCGCCGTCATGATCTCACCCTTCATGCCGCAGACGCCGGCCCTTATCCGCCAGCAGCTGGCCATACCGGAGCTGGATCCCCAAAGCGGGATCGACCATACGGCCTGGGAATCCGCCTCCCAAAGGGGCCTTTACCGATCCACGGATCAGGTCCGCAAGGGCGCGGCCATCTTTCCCCGGATCGACGTGGACAAGGAGTTGGCGGCCCTGGAAGAACTCCTGCCATGACCTTTTGGTTTGACACCCATTCGCATATCCAGGATCCCATCTTCCAAGAGGATTTCCAGGAGGTTCTGGAGAGGGCGAAAAACCAGGGCGTGACCCGTATCCTCCTGGCCGCTTCCGGTGAGGAAGATGCCAGGCAAGCCTGTCAACTTGCCCTGGAGCACCCCATGCTCTATGTGGCCCTGGGGGTCCACCCCCATGAGGCTTCAAGCTGGGATCCGGAAACCGGTGACCGCCTCAAAACTCTGACAGAGGAAGTCAACCGCCAGGCCCGGGAGTCAGGCCGCGACCCAATTGTGGTGGCCATTGGGGAGATCGGTCTGGACTTCTACTACGACTTTTCACCCAGGGAGATCCAGCACCAGGTCTTTCGGACCCAACTTGAACTGGCCCATGAACTGGACCTGCCCCTGGTCATCCACATGCGGGAGGCTACGGCGGCCACGCTGGAAGCCCTGAACCTGGCTCACCAGGACGGCCTCCTGTCTGAAGACCATCCGCCCGGGGTCATCCACTGCTACTCGGGCAGCGCCGAGACCCTGCCTGCCCTCCTGAAACTGGGTTTCATGATCGGCTTTGACGGCCCCATCACTTTCAAGAATGCCAAGAAGCCCCTGGAGGCCCTGGCCGCTGTCCCGCATGACCGCCTGGTCCTGGAGACGGATGCCCCCTGGCTGACGCCGACCCCCTACCGGGGCAAGCGCAATGAACCTTCCTATCTGCCTATCATCGGACAAAAAGCAGCTGAGATCCTGGGCCTCAGCCCCGAGGAAACAGCTGCCCTGACAACTGACAACGCCAAGCGCCTCTTTCGCATCGACTGAACCCCCCACTCCCTCTACCAAAATGACCTGACAGGGTGGCCCCTGTCACGCTCATCCAGACCAAGCCGGCCAAGCCCTCCTTTAAGGTCAAATCTCAAGGAGGGCAGCCATGGGGAAAAAAAGACACAAATCAAAGACCAAGACAAGATGGACCAAGACACTGGTCATTGGAGGCCTGCTCCTTTTAGCCTTAGGCCTCTTTTTCACACCAAACCGCAAGACCCGGGTCCTGGCCTATACGGCGGCAGAAAGAACTCAGCTGCAGGCGGAGGATATCCAGGTCTCCCGGCCCCGTCTGCTCCTTTCGGCAGCGGCCCACATCAATAGGGCCAACCAGACAGGCTACGGTTACAACCGGGTTTTGAACGGGACTTCCTATCAGCCCCTGAACACCTCCAACCAGGGCTTCTGCTGTGTGGACCTGGCCACCCACACTCTCTATACGGCTACCGCTTCAAAGATCAACGAAAATTACCACACCATCACCGAAACCCTGGCCACACCCCACCTTTACAGCGCCAGCAACGGCCTGGTCTTCAATACACAGACTGTTTCAACCTTGAAAGCCCAGCTCCAGGCCCTGCCGGCCCTCTATACCTCCCTGGGCGCCTCCGTAGACCCCGCCTCCCTGAAGCTGGGTGACTTGGTCCTCATGGGGGACAAGAACAGCAGCATCTTGAACCATTGCGTCCTGGTTATGGGTAAGATCACAGCCCAGGAGAACAGCCAGCTCCAGATTCCAGCTTTCAATCCGGCTACTTCCTACTTCATTAACATGAGCTCAGCCACGGGCGCTACCTGGCAGAGCACCGACCGCCTCAACAAGGCCTGGAATTCAGGGGACCCCAACAAGGGCTACTTCATCAAGGCCGTCTTCAGACCCCGCTTCGCCATCCGGGACCAGGACCTGGGAGGTCTGGCTTTCAGGAAGACAGATGACCAGGGAGGAGGGTTAATAGGCGCTATCTTCTCCCTCCAACACCCCGACGGCAGCCAGGAGATCATCTCCATGACCTCTCCCGACTATGAGTCGGGCAAGACCTTGAAACCCGGCACCTACACCCTGACCGAGGTCCAGGCGCCGCCTGGCTACCAGTGCGATCAGGAGCCAAAGACCCTCATAATCCAGATGGATACCATCAACCGGCTTTATCAAACAAATCCCTTGATCAACCAGCCCAAGGCTGTCCCCATCCAAATCATCAAGCAGGACCAAAAGACCGGTCAAAGGATCCAGGGAGCCATCTTCGAGATTTCAAAGGATCCGACCTTTCCGCAGGATATGACCGAAAGCCTGAAGACCGGCCCTGACGGAACAGCAATCTCACAGGCCTTGTTAATCGGACCCCAGGAAAGAATCTTCCTGAGAGAAACCTATACCCCTCCCCCTTACATCCGGGACCCGGAGATCAGGATCATAGACTACCAGGTAGGAGGCACCTCCCTGATCATTGAGAACTGTCAGGCCCAAGGACAGATTCAGGTCATCAAGCGGGACTCCAGAGACCAAAGACCGGTCCCTGGAGCAAGGTTTGAACTTCGTTCACCTGAAGGAAACACTCTTGCATCCGGCCAGACGGATACGCAAGGAAGACTGACCTTCAGCCAGCTGCCTTTAGGAGTCTATACAATCCAGGAGGTTGAAGCACCGCAAGGTTACAAGCCCAATCCAACCATCCATGAGGTCCGCCTGATCTACCAGGATATGGAGACTCCCATCATTGAATCCACTCTCCCCATTCAGAACGACCCCGCCACAGGCCGTATCCGCCTGCTCAAGCTGGCAGAGGACAACACACAAGCCTTATCCGGAGCTCTCTTCCAGATCCTGGACCCGGAGGGTCAGCCGGCCAGAGACGCCAACGGCAGCCAGATCCCCATCCTTGAAACAGACGGGCAGGGGACAATTCTGACACCTGAACTTCGCATGGGTCTTTACCATATCCGGGAGATCCAGGCCCCGGAAGGTTTCCATCCTTCAACACAAGACCGGATAGTCCAGCTTGACCAGGACGGAGCCCTGCTGGAGGTGACCCTGACCAACGAACGGATCCGGATCGGAGTCCTGGTCAGAAAGTTTGACCGACTGACGGGTCTGCCCCTGGCGGGCGCTCTCTTTCAGATAGTCTCCCAGGACGGCCAGCCTCTTTTTGAGGAAGGCTTCATGACGGATGAGGAGGGTCAGGCCCTGGCCCCTGAACCACTGCCTTTCGGTTCCTATCGTCTGGTTGAGATCTGCCCTCCGCTGGGCTACACCTCAGGTCCGGATCAAGACTTTGAGATTCCCGGACAAGCAGAACTCTTTCAAAGACAAAGGAGCACCCCCACACTGGAACTCCGGGCAGACAACAGCCCGGTTCTGCTTGAGATTCAAAAAAGAAGCCAATTAACATTAGACAGCCTCCCCGGCGCCCACCTGCAGCTGCTCCAGCAGAATACGGGCCAGCTTGTGGATGAATGGGTTTCAGACAAACTGCCTCACACCTTAAGCCATCTGCCCATCGGCAGCTCCTATATCCTGCGTGAGACCAAGGCCCCGCAGGGTTACAGGATGAGTCCGGATCTCCTCTTTACCGTCCAGGATACGGAGGAGGTCCAAACCATCCAGCTGTTTAATGAGCTGACGGAGATACTCCTTCAAAAAATTGACGCACGAACGGGCAAAGCCCTGGCTGGCGCTATCTTCGAGATCCAGAACCGGGAGGGGGATGCCCTGCCTTTCTACCTGAACCATGAGGGAAACTGGATCTTTGCCCCTCTCCTTCACAAGGCAGGCCAGATACGGATTCAGGTGGACCAGGAGGGTCAGGCCCATCTCCAGGGCCTCCCGGAAGGCACCTATAACCTGGTGGAGATCACAGCACCCAAGGGCTATGAACCCCTATCCCAAAGCTTTGAGATCAAGGTGGATTCCCGTCAAAGCGCCTGTCAATCCTATGACATCCCTAATCAGGCTTTGAGGGCTCCTGCGACGGGCCAAAAACTTGACTCCAGTTACTTGCTGGGACTGCTGCTGGTCACGGCTTCCGGCCTTGTGCTGCTCCTGCTGACCATGAGAAGAAAGAGAAAGAAGGCCCGACACCCTAGCCAGCCAGGAGGCTCCCGATATGGATGACCCCTGCGGCTGCCAGATAGACCAGGACGCCGGCGCAGATGACTCCGGCCATGGTGGCGATGACGCTGCGCTTGAAGTCCATGTCCAGGATGCTGGAGGCCAGGATTCCGGTCCAGGCGCCGGTTCCCGGCAGGGGAATGGCGACGAAGAGGAAGAGGGCCAGGTAGAGGCCACGGCCTGTTTTTTCAAGAAGCTTCTGGCCTGCCGATTCCCCCCGCTTCAAGAGGAAGGAGAAGAGCCAACCGGTTAAGAGCTTGTCCTGACCCCAGGTCAGGACCTTGCGGGCCAGGTAGTAGATGAAGGGGACGGGCAGCATGTTGCCAAGAAGACCCACTAAGAGAGCCGGCAGCAGGGGAACGGACTGGGCGTTGGCGTAGAGGACGGCGCCCCGGATCTCGATGATGGGGAGCATGGAGATAAAGAAGATCCAAAAGTATTTTTTAATCACTTAGTTGGTCCCAAATCTTTGTAGTAGTGCAGGAGGAGAAAACAAGCTGCTTCCACCGCCAGCCCATCTAATATACAATATTGCAATGGCAAGAAGGACGGCTGAGAGGCAAAGGGACGCTATGAAGCAAAGGGAAGGCCGCAAGGCATCCAGAGTTCTGGGAGCCGCCATTGGTGTTCAGTTCTTCTCGGGCATCCTCTATGTATGGAGCATTTTCAAGGATCACCTGATCGCCCGCTACCAGTGGACGGACGCTGAGGCCACCATCCCCTATACCATCGCCAATATTGTCTTCGCCCTGTCCATGTTCATGGCGGGCCTGATTCTTCCCAAAACCAGCGCACGCCTCATGATCACCGTGGGTACAGGCATGCTGGGCCTTGGTCTGGTCCTCTCGGCCTTTGCCATCACCCCCTGGATGTGGGTCATCACCATGGGCTTTATTGTCAGTGCCGGCATCGGCATTAACAATCTGGTGGCAACCCCCGCAGCCATCTGCTGGTATCCTCCCTCCAAAAGAGGCTCTATCATCGGCCTGGTTGTAGCCGGCGTCGCCATAGCCCCGGTCATGTATTCACCTCTTACTTCTTTCTTGTTTAAGACCGTAGGCCTGACCTGGGGATCCATTGTTTTGGGATTGCTGGTCTTCCTGATCCCCCTTCCCCTGGCCCAGCTGATCGCTAGCCCGCCGGATGATTTTATTCCAGCTGGCACATCAACAGATAAGGCCGCGGACTCATCAAACACCGAAGTCAGCTGCCGGCAGATGATCCGAAAACCGGAATTCTACAAACTCTTTGTCATGTTCGCCTTTTCGGCCTCGGCAGGCCTTATCCTGTTCGGCCACCTGACCCGGATTGTCCGCCTGCAGGCCAACTGGGAGGGAGGATTCTTCCTCCTCATGCTCCTGGCTGTCTTTAATGCCGCCGGCCGTTTCATGGGAGGGGCCGCCTCGGACCGCATGGGCAATGCCGCCCTTCTCCGCCTGGTTTTCCTGAGCCAGGCTATCAATTTCGCCCTCTTTGGCTTCCACCGATCACCCTGGACCCTGGGCCTTGGCGTCGCCATAGCCGGTATATGTTATGGCGCCATTCTGTCTGTCTTCCCGGTCCTGACCGCTGACTACTTCGGCACCAAACACCTGGGCGCCAACTACGGCCTCATGTTCCTTGCCTGGGGCATCGGCGGTGTCCTGGGTCCCCAGATCGCCGGCAGTGTCTTCGATGCGACCGGAAGCTACCAGAAGGCCTACTGGCTGGCTGTCGCCCTTCTGATAGCAGCTTCACTGGTCACCTTCACCCTCAAGGAGAAGAAGTCCGCCACCTAAAACCATCCATGGGAGAGGAGCAAGATGGATTTTCAAACCCGCCTCAATCAACTGAAAGAGCAAGGCATAGGCGGCTGCTCCCAGGTCATGGCCAAGCTGGGCCTTGAACTGACTTCCCAGGAGAGCCCTGACCTGATCCGGGCCATGTCCGGCCTGACAGGCGGCATGGGAGGCTCCGGCAGCGCCTGCGGTGTCCTGACCGGAGGGGCCGCTGTTCTGGGTTACTATGCGGGCAGGGGACAGAATAACGAAATTCCTCACCCCCAATACAAAGAAATGATCCGTGACTATGTTGACTGGTTTGTCCGTGCCTACGGCTCCGACCGCTGCTATGACATTATCCAGGGGGATAAGGACTATGGAAGCAGGGTCTGCCCGGGCATCATGGAGGCGGGTTTCAATAAAGTCAGGGAACTTCTGGAGACCTACGGAATTCTAGACCAGTAAGCGATTGACCGCACAAATTCTTTTCTGAAAGCAGAATCTGCCTCAAATCTCCCCTATCTGCACCATTTGGTATAGAATGAGGTAGATAAAAGTTATTTGAGGGAGATAAGTCATGCACCTTTTTGATTACCAGGACAAACCGGCTGCCTATCTGACACCGCCAATCGTGCGCCTCATTTCGGATATCCGTGAACACAAGGGCCGGCAGGATCTCTTTGCTGAAGCTCATGCAGATGAATTGAAGGCGCTCCTTCAGGATGCCAGGATTCAGAGTATTTCATCCTCCAACCGGATAGAGGGCATCGCAACCTCGGATAAGCGTATGAGGGAGCTTGTCCTTGATAATGCTCAGCCCCGCAACAGGCCGGAGGAAGAGATTGCCGGCTATCGGGAGGTGCTGGCCCTGATCCATGAGAACTACGAACATATTCCCATTCGCCCTGGAACCATTCTGCAGCTGCATCGGGATCTCTATTCCTATTCCCCTTCTTCCATTGGAGGGTCCTATAAGAAAACAGACAACGTGATTGGTGAAGAGGATGAGAAAGGGCAGTTGCACGTCCGCTTTCAACCAAGCCCAGCCCATCTGACAGCTGACCACATGGAATCCCTCTGCAATGCCTATAACCATGCCCTGGAAGCCAGCCAGCATGACCCCTTGATTCTGACAGCACTTTTTCTTCTGGATTTCCTTTGCATTCACCCCTTCACTGACGGCAACGGCCGCATGAGCCGTCTTCTCACCCTGCTCATGCTTTACCAGTCAGGTTATTGGGTGGGCAAGTACATCAGCCTCGAGAGGCTGACCGAAAAAACAAAAGAGTCCTACTACGACGCCTTACAGGCGTCATCCTTGCACTGGCAGGAAAACACGAACACCTACGAACCCTTCCTGCGTTATCTCCTGGGTATCCTGATCAAAGCCTACAATGACTTTGAGAACCGGGTGGAGCATCTGATCCACAGGAAGGGAAGCAAGGCAGATAGAGTAAAAGCGGTCATCGACCGTACTTTGGGCGCTATCAGCAAGCGGGAGATTCTTGACCAATGTCCTGATATCAGTCAATCGACCGTTGAGCGAGCCTTGGCCAACCTGGTCAAGGAGGGCTACATAAGCAAGGTCAGTGCCGGCCCTGCCACGGCTTACGTCAAGGTGGGGGAAGATCAGGTCTGATCCGGTTGGTTCAGCCTGTCCCCCGCATAATATTCCAATAGTTCCAAAGCGACTGCGCAGGTGCCCCGGACCCCGACCTCCAGGGCATCCTCATCGATATCAAAGACCGGATTATGAAAGGGGGCGTTCAGAGTTCCCTTGTCGGCCTTGCCCGTGCCCAAAAAAGCGAAAGTTGTCGGGCAGAGCTCCTCGTAGTAAGCAAAGGTTTCACTGGCTGTCAGAGGACGGCCCTCAACCAGGCGGATGCCTGCTCCACTCACAGCCTTGCGGGCCAGATCGGTGACAAGAGGGTCATTGAAGGTAGGTTTTCTGTGGACCAGGCCTATAAAGGAATAGCGGCATCCGAACATACTGGATACACTCTCGACGATCCGGCGGATGGACACATCCATCTGCTGGCCGACTTCTTCATCAAAATAGCGGCTGGATCCGGCGAAGTGCGCCTTATCCGCAATAGCGTTGAAGGCATCGCCGCTTTGAAAGGTCCCGATCGATAAGACAGCGGAGGCATCAGGGGCGATATCGCGGGCGGTGACATTGCTCAAGGCAGTTACCATGTTGGCTGCGCACAAGAGGGCATCTTTTGCCAGGTGGGGTGTGCTGCCGTGGCCGCTCTCTCCGTAAACTTCTACCTCCAGGTAGATGCCCCCCGCCAGGCTGGGCCCGGAGAGCAGGGAGATGGTGCCCGTTTCGATAAAGGAATTGACATGAAGGCCCCATCCGGTCGAGGGGTTATAGGGTTTCAAAGCTTCGATCATGGGTTTGACGCCGCTACCGGTCTCTTCATCCTGTTCAAAGGCAAGAAGGACAGTTCCCTTAAGTTTCTCCCGCATGGGTGCCAGGACTTTCATGACTCCCAGCAAAATAGCAGTATGAGCGTCGTGTCCGCATAGATGCGCAGCGCCCTCTTTTTTGGATACAGCAGTTTTCTTCTGTGACAAGTTGACTTGTGACTCCGTGATAGGAAGAGCGTCCATGTCTGCCCGCAAAAAGATGCTTGGACCGGGCGACCCGCCCTCGATTATTCCCAGCACACCATAAGGGCCAACCCTGGTGAAGGGGACATCCTGAGCTTGAAGCTGGGCCATGACCAGTTCACTGGCCTCCTGTTCCTGTCTTGATACACCGGGATTTTCGTGCAGGAAGCGCCTCATTTGAATCAGATCATCTTTATTAATGGCAGCTGGGTCAAGCATTGGATACCCCCCTATATATTCGAATAATCATAGCATAGCTCCGTTTGATTATGAATAAAATGCCTTAAATTGGCCTTTCTATCTTCCACACAATTATGAATAAGAACCACATATTCACAATTAACTCGTGGATATATGGGGAGTGTGGTCGGTCATATCAAAGTAATATCACAAAACTACAAGGAAATACAATGAAATCTGTTTACAATCCTGATTGGGTATGCTAAACTTCCTCCCATAGAGAATGTAAATATTATTGCGAGTATTGCCCGGTATTCCAAGGAGAATGCCTGTGCATGAAGAACCGGGTTCAGCAGGATTGGGAACCGCCACCGGATGTGGAATCCACCACACGATTCAAAGCAAAGAAAGGTGAGGGGAATGCCGGCGGAAGTTGTAAAAATGCGAGGGATCTGCAAAGCCTTCGGTTCCGTCAGGGCAAATGACAAGGTTGACCTTGATATCTTCAAGGGTGAAATTCTGACCTTGCTGGGCGAAAACGGCGCGGGCAAAACCACGCTGATGAATGTCCTTTACGGCCTTTATCAGGCCGATTCCGGCTCGATTGCCATCAACGGCAAAGCGGTTCATATCAGCTCCCCTCTGGTCGCTACGGACCTTGGCATCTCCATGGTTCACCAACATTTTATGCTGGTCAATTCGATGTCAGTAGCCGAAAATGTCGTTCTGGGGGTTGAGCCGCGGAAGGGCATTTTTTTCGACCGCGCCAAATCCTTTGAGGAGATCACCCGCCTGTCTCAGCTTTATGGCCTTAAGGTCAACGCCCATGATGTGGTTTCCAAACTGCCTGTGGGCATGAAACAACGGGTGGAGATCCTGAAGGCCCTCTACCGGCAGTCAGATATCCTCATTTTCGATGAACCGACTGCCGTTCTGACACCCCAGGAAGTCAACGATTTCTTTGGCGTTCTCAAGAGCTTCAAGGAAGCGGGCAAATCAATCGTTTTGATCACCCACAAATTGAAGGAAGCCATCGAGGTATCAGACCGGATTGCCATCATGCGGCAGGGCCGTATGGTTGATACGCTGGAGAAACCATTCGCCGACATCAACACACTGGCTGAGTTAATGGTAGGCCGGCGGATCATGTTCTCCATCGACCGCAAACTTATGCCGGAAGAATTACCGGTCCTCATGTCCCTGCGCCAGGGAACTCTTAAGCAGGACGGCGTGACCCGGCTGGCCGACATCAATCTTGATCTTCACGGCGGCGAGATTCACGGGATCGCAGGCGTTGACGGCAATGGCCAGACGGAACTTGCAGAAGTCCTGACCGGTCTTAGCAGGCTGACTTCGGGAGAAATCCTTATTGAAGGCCAAGTCATCAAGTCCCCCACTCCGGCCAAAATGTTGGCCAGCCGCCTGGGTCATATCCCTGAAGACCGTTCGACCAGGGGGGTTATTTCGAGGTTTTCCGTTTCGGAGAATCTGATTCTGGGCTACCAGACTAACAAAATCTTCAGTGGGAAGGTGCAGCTGAAGCATAAGAAAATCGAGGCCTTTGCGACCGAAACAGTCAAGCGTTATGACATCAAGTGCGACAAAATATCCGATCCCATCCGTACGCTGTCGGGCGGCAACCAACAGAAGGTTGTCATTGGCCGCGTTATGAGCGAGGATCCCTTGATTGTCATTGCCGCCCAGCCTACCCGGGGCGTCGATATCGGGGCCATCGAGTACATTCACGAGCGAATCATGGAACTGCGTGATTCCGGCAAGGCCATTCTCCTCATATCCGCTGACCTCGATGAGGTCATTAAGCTATCCGATCGCGTCAGCGTCATGTACGGCGGACGGCTTGTCTCCACGGATCTTGTGTCCAACTACGATGAACGCCGGCTGGGTGCCCTGATGGCAGGCCAGACGGAAGAATCCCTTCTGAAGGAGGCGCAATGAAGGTTACGGCTAAAAGGATAGGTTCCGGCCTGCTCTCTTGGTTGAAGGGCGGTTCGCTGCTTTTCTCCGTGAGCGCCTTTATCCTGTCCCTCTTGATTGCCGCAGTCATTATCCTGGTATCAGGTTTCAACCCCCTGAAAAGCTACATGGCTTTGATGGTCGGCGCTTTTGGCAGCTGGGATAACATTGCGACAACCCTGGGGACTGCGACGCCGCTGATCTTCGCGGGTCTGTCAGTCTCCATAGGCAAAAGAGCAGGCTTTTTCAATATCGGCGTGGAAGGCCAGCTGCTGACGGGGACCCTGGCTGCCGCCATCATCGGCGCCTACGTGAAAGGCTTGCCGGCTTTCATTCATATCCCGCTTTGCTTCGCTGGAGCCTGGCTTGTAGGTGGTTTGATCGGAGTCTTCTCTGTCAAATTAAAGCAGATCATGAAGGTCAGTGAGCTGATTATTACCGTCATGCTCAACTACGTGATTCTTTACCTGGTTGACCTGATCGTCAACCGCTTCTTCCTGAAACCGCCCGGCCACCTTGTGCGCACCATTGACATTCAGAAATCCGCCCGGCTGGCGACCTTGGTACCTCATACACGCCTAAATACGGGCATTTTCATTGCCATTCTGGCTGTTGCTTTCCTCTGGTGGATTTATCACAAGACACGTTTCGGTTACGAGGTCACGGCTGCCGGACTGAATAAGAAGGCTGCGGAGACAGGCGGGATCCGGATCAACCGGAAAGTTGCCTTGGCCATGTTTATCAGCGGCGGCCTGGCAGCTATGGGCGGGGCGGTGGAGACCATGGGTGTCCACGGCTTCTACATTGCCAACATGTCCGCCGGTTACGGCTACGATGGCCTGACCATCTCTATTATGGGGGCCGGAAGCCCTGTCGGCAGCACAATCGCCGCTGTTCTCTTCGGGGCGCTCAGGGCCGGGTCCAGTAACATGAATCGGACGACCAACATACCAGGAGAGTTCATAACGATTTTGCAGGCCCTGGTCATTCTCTTTGTTTCGACGCCCCATCTGATCAGTTTCATCTTTGACAAGCTCTCTAGAAAGAAAGCACTGGACTGTGAGGTCAGCGGATGAGCGGACAAACGATCTCTGTCATCGGGACTCTTTTAGCTGGGACCATTTCTGTCTTTATCCCCATTACATTCGCGGCAATTGGGAGTTCTTTCGCAGCCCGCAGCGGGGTCATCAACATGGCCTTGGACGGCATCATGCTGGTCAGTGCCTTCTTTGCCGTCTATGGATCCTACCTGACGGGTAATCCCTGGCTGGGGTTGCTCCTGGGTCTGGTCGCCGGACAAGTCATCACTCTCTTTTTCAGTCTCATAACGATTACCTTCAAGTGTTCGCAGGCTTTGGCTGGCTTGGGAATCAATATGTTCGCCAAGGGCCTGACGGTCGTTTTACTGCAGGCCATCTGGGGCGCCAAGGGTAAATCCGCACCGGTCCAGAACATTAAGGTGATCCGCATCGAGGCCCTTAAGGATATCCCGGTTATCGGCGCTGTATTCGGACAGATCTCTCCTCTCCTGATCATGCTGGTCCTTTCTCTGGTTGTCGTCTACATTGTCTTTTACA
>Ga0265293_10000490_pt1 | contig 93937 bp, 80 predicted proteins | sample Munlanlewell138R_FD_192505 | JGI IMG/M metagenome (GOLD analysis project Ga0265293, IMG submission 192505) | Leachate microbial communities from a municipal landfill in Southern Ontario, Canada - Leachate well 138R | ecosystem: Engineered > Solid waste > Landfill > Unclassified | place: Canada... | reverse complement strand
GCAGATCAACAACCAGATTCGTCAGCTCCAAAACGAAGCGCAGATGCTGATGAACCAGGCGCGCAACCTCGCCAGCCTGCCGTCCAGCGTGGTGAACCAGTTGCGCGCCAATCTGGCGACGACCGAACGGCTGATCGCCCAGGCCAGGGGCTTGGCCTACGACGTGACGAACCTGGATCGGGAGTTCGCCCGCCTGTATCCCGAGCAGTACGCCGCCACCGTCAGCGGCGACCAGATGGTCCGCGACGCGCAGGAGCGTTGGAGGAACACGCTCAACGGCCTGCAAACCACCATGCAGATGCAGGCGCAGGTGTCGCGGAACCTGGGCGAAGACGAGAGTGTGCTGGCCGATCTCGTGGGCAAGAGCCAGTCGGCCGAAGGCGCGCTGCAGGCGATGCAGGCCATGAACCAGTTGCTGGCCTTGCAGGCCAAGCAGTCGATCCAGTCGCAGCGGCTTCAGATCACGCAAGACCGGGCCACTTCGCTGGAGCTGGCGCGGCAGGCGGCGGCCACGGAGCGCGCCCGCGAAGTGCGGCGGCGTTTCCTGGGCGAAGGCACGCCGTACACGCCGCAGCGCGTGGATTTCTACGGTAACTGACGGGAGGCCGCCATGCGATGCGTCCTCGCCCTGTCGGTTTCGCTGCTTATGGCACTGGTGGCCGCGTGCAGCGACCAGCCGGCCGACAACCTTGCCGATGCCCTGGCCACCGATCCCATACGGCTCAAGGCATTGCGCGCGCAATGCGCGGCCGACCGCCAGACCACGGGCGAGGACGCTTGCCGCGCCGCCGCCGAAGCCTTCCGACGGCGCTTCTTCTCCGGTCAGACCGGGCCGGATGAATACCAGACGCTGGCCGACCTGCCGCCGATCCCGCCGAGCTTCGATGAACCGGGCGATGGCACGGCGCCGGCATCGCCGGCCGAACCGGAGGGCACGCCATGAATGACGTGACCATCATCGACCAGTTCCTCAATATCTTCTCCGCCTACATCGACTCGGGTTTCGGGCTGTTGCAGGGCGAAGTGGCCTTCCTCACCGCCACGCTGATCGTCATCGACATGACGATCGCCGGACTGTATTGGGCGATGAGCCACGCCACCGGCCAGGGCGAGGACGTGATCGCCAAGCTGCTGCGCAAGGTGCTCTACGTCGGTGCCTTCGCCTACATCATCGGCAACTTCAACTGGCTGGCCGGCATCGTGTTCCGATCCTTCGCCGGGCTGGGCCTGACGGCCACCGGCTCGGCGATCACCATGGAAAACTTCTTGCAGCCGGGCCGGCTCGCCAAGACCGGCATCGACGCCGGGGCGCCGATTCTGGAGCAAGTCGGCGAGATGGCCGGCTTCCCCGAGGTGTTCGTGAACCTCGATGCCATCACGGTGATGTTCCTCGCGTGGCTGGTCGTGGTGCTGTGCTTTTTCGTGCTGGCGATCCAGCTTTTCATCACCCTGATTGAGTTCAAGCTGACCACGCTCGCCGGGTTCGTGCTGGTGCCGTTCGCGTTGTGGAACAAGACCTCGTTCCTGGCAGAGAAGGTGCTGGGCAATGTCGTTTCCGCCGGCATCAAGGTGCTGGTGCTGGCCGTGATCGTGGGCATTGGCTCGGGCCTGTTCGCTCAGTTCCAAGTCCATCCCGCCGAGCCGTCCATCGACCACGCACTGGTCATCATGCTGGCCTCGCTCACCTTGCTGGCGCTAGGGATCTTCGGCCCTGGCATCGCCACGGGCCTCGTCTCCGGTGCGCCCCAGCTCGGCGCGGGCGCGATGGCCGGCGCTGCGGTGGGTGCTGCCGGAGCCGCTGTTGCTGTCGGTGCCGCCGCGACGGGCGTAGGCGGCGCGGTCATGGCCGGGGCGCGCATGGCGCCTGCCGCGGCCAAGCTCGCCGGCAGTGGTGCGCGTGCTGCCACCTCGACGGCCAGCAGCGCACGCTCGGCGTTCCAGGCCGGTTCCGCCGCCGCAGGCGGTGGCGCGAAAGGCGCGATGGCCGGCTTGGGAAATGTCGCCAAGACCGGCGCGCAGTCTGCCGGACGGGGTGCAGCGTCCCGCGCATCCGCCTTCGGCCAGAAGATGACCAGCTCCTTCCGTGCCGGGTGGAACGGCCCGACTGACGACGGTGCGGGTGCGGCATCCGGTGGAGCCGGAGCATCCAGCCAGGCCTCCACAGGCGAAGCCGCAGCGGGCGGCGCCAACGCGCAGAAGCAAGAACAGCCCGCTTGGGCCAAGCGGCTGCACCGCCGCCAGCAACTCACTCATGCCGCGACCACCACCGCCCACGCGCTGCGCGGTGGCGATGGCGGCGGCTCCGGCCAGGGGCCGAGCCTGCGCGATTCCAATTCATAAGGAGAACTGACCATGCGATTTAAACGACCGCAGGTGCGCTACGCCGACACGCCGCAGCCTGCCACTCCGTACCAAGCTGCCGGCCAGGTGTGGGACGAGCGCATTGGCTCGTCCCGCGTGCAGGCGAAAAACTGGCGCCTCATGGCCTTCGGCTGCCTCGCGCTTGCGCTGCTGATGGCGGGCGGCCTGGTCTGGCGCTCGGCGCAGTCCATCGTCACGCCCTATGTGGTGGAGGTGGACAACGCGGGCCAGGTGCGCGCCGTGGGCGAAGCCGCTACGCCGTACCGGCCCAGCGATGCGCAGACGGCGCACCACATCGCGCGTTTCGTCACGCTGGTTCGGTCGCTGTCCATCGACCCGATCGTGGTGCGGCAGAACTGGCTGGACGCCTACGACCACACCACCGACAAGGGCGCGGCCGTGCTCAACGACTACGCGCGCGTGAACGATCCGTTCGCGCGCATCGGCAAAGAGTCGGTAACGGTGCAGATCACCAGCGTCGTGCGCGCCAGCGACACGTCGTTCAACGTGCGCTGGACGGAACGCCGCTACGTCAATGGCGCCGCGGCTGGGCTGGAGCGGTGGACGGCCGTGGTGTCCATCGTGCTCCAGCCGCCGCGCACCGAAGAACGCCTGCGCAAGAACCCCCTGGGCATCTACGTCAATGGCCTGTCGTGGAGCCGCGAACTGGATTCTTCCGAAGGAGCCAAGCCATGAATGCACTTTTCCGTAGATCCGCTTTGCCGGTGATCCTGCTTGCATCAACCATCTTGTTCACAGGCTGCGCCACGCAGGGCAAGCCGCCGCCGGTGATTTCGCTCGATGAGCCGGTGCAGGCGCAGCCACTGCCCGAACCGCCTCAGCCAGTGGAAGTTGTGACTGTGCCCGAGGTGTTGCCGATGCCGGCGCAGTTGAAGCCAGTGCCCGAGGGCGAGGAAGCCAAGCCTGCGCCGGAACCGGCCGACGAGAAGGTGCGCGTCTCGCGTGCCAACGCCGAGGCACGCATCGCGCCCACGCGCGAGGGCTATGTCAACGCGATTCAGGTGTGGCCCTTCACCGATGGCGCGCTGTATCAGGTCTATGCGGCCGTGGGCCGAGTGACCGTGATTGCACTCCAGCCGGGCGAGGAACTGGTGACGGTGGCCGCTGGCGATACCGTGCGCTGGATCGTGGGCGACACGTCCAGCGGCAACGGCGCCGACCTGCGCGTGAACGTGCTGGTCAAGCCGATCCGCTCGGGTCTCAAGACGAATCTGGTCATCACCACCAGCCGCCGGACGTACCTGCTGGAGCTGACCTCGACCGAGAAGACGTGGATGGCGTCGGTGTCCTGGGAGTACCCGCGCGACCGGATGCTGGCCTTGCAGCGCCAGGCGCAGGCGGCCAGCGCCGCCGCGCCTGTCGGTACCGGGCTATCGCTGGAAAACCTGCGCTTCCGCTACGCGATCAGCGGCAGCAGTCCGCCGTGGAAACCACTGCGCGCCTTCGATGACGGCGAGAAGGTCTATATCCAGTTCCCGCCGGGCATCGCACAAGGCGAGCTGCCGCCGCTGTTCGTCATCGGTGCGCAAGGCGACGGGCAACTGGTCAATTACCGTTTCCGTTCACCGTACTACATCGTCGATCGTCTTTTCGGCGCCGCCGAGTTGCGCTTGGGTGGCGACAAGGGCGACATGGTGCGGATCGAGCGCACGGATGGCACGCGGAGGAACTGACATGGGCCAGGACGACACCCCCGACCTTGCCACGCCGCAGGCGGGCAAGATGGCGCCCGAGGCGGTGGCGCTGCGCGCCCAGCCGCGTCCGGTCACGCGCCTGAACCGGCGCACGCTGGCCATCCTCGTCGGCGGCCTGTCGGTCGCCGTGCTCGGGGCCACGATCTGGTCGCTACAGCCGCAGCGGCGCGGGGCCAACGAGCAGACCGAGCTTTACAACGTCGATCGCGTGTCCAAGTCCGAAGGGCTGGATGGCCTGCCGGCCGACTACTCGAAGCTGACGCCGAAGGTGCCCGAGCTGGGGCCGCCGCTACCGGGCGACCTCGGACCGGCCATCGTGGCCTCGCAGCAGCCGGCCGTGGCCGCCTACTCGGCGCCCGGCCACGACCCGAATGACGCCTTGCGCAAGGAGGCGGAAGCCGCTGCGGCTTCGTCGGTGTTCTTCCGCTCGGGCGGCCAAGCCGCCGCCATGGTGGCGCAGGCGGCGCCGGGTGCAGCAAGCACGCTCGCGGCCTTCGACCCGCTCGCTGCCGGGCCCGCTTCGACATCGGCCCAGCCCGCCGACCCGACCGCCGTGCAGAACCGGCAAGATCAGAAAGAGGCATTCCTGAAAGCCGGTTCTACGGAAACCCGCAATTCCGGCAACCTGGCGTTGCCGGCGTCGCCGTATCAGGTGATGGCGGGAACGGTGATCGCCGGTGCGCTGGTGACGGGTATCAAGTCGGACTTGCCGGGCGACGTGATCGCCACGGTGACGGAGCCGGTCTATGACTCGGCCACGGGCAAGTTCCTGCTGATCCCGCAAGGATCGCGCATCCTCGGGCGCTACAACAGCCAGGTCAGCTACGGGCAGAGTCGCGTGCAGGTGGTGTGGAACCGGGTCATCCTGCCCGACACGTCCTCGCTGGCGCTCGACAACCTTGTCGGCACCGACCCGGCCGGCTACGCCGGCCTGGAGGACGACGTGGACTGGCATTGGAATCGCATCATCGCGGGCGCGGTGCTGACGACGCTGCTGGGCGTCGGCGCTGAGTTGGCTGCGCCGGAGAACCGGCAGGACGGCAACCGCATCGTCATTGCCGGACGCGACAGCGCACAGGACAGCATCAATCAGGTCGGCCAGGAGATGACCCGGCGCAACATGAACATCCAGCCGACGCTGACGACGCGGCCGGGCCTGCCGGTTCGCATCATCGTCAACCGGGATCTGGTGCTGCGGCCGTACCAGCCGCTGTTCTTCAATCGGGGAGTTTCGCAATGAGCGCGACCAAGAAGCTGCGGCTCGGGCCGCTGCCCAAGACCGAGAGCGTCAAGCTGACCTTTGCCTGCCCGGCCAGCCTGAAAGCCGACCTCGACCGCTACGCCGCGTTGCACGCGCAGGCGTATGGCGAGGCGGTCGATGCCATGACGCTGATCCCGCACATGCTGGAAGCCTTCATGGCCGGGGATCGTGGCTTCAAGCGCACACAGCCCAAGAACGGAAAAGCCGCCCCTGCGTGAGCAGGGGCGGCTCTGGATTGGTGCCCGAGGCCGGAATCGAACCGGCATGACCGTGAGGTCGAGGGATTTTCTTACCACTTCGGCTTTCGCCGCCGTCCTGCTCACACAGGGCGTTCGTGGTCTGGAGCACGCCTTCACCATAGCCTTACAGCCGTAGGTGCCCGCCGTCTGCTCTCTACACCTTCCCAAGCGCATAGCTTGGGCTTGGCTCGGCGTTGGCTCGGATGCCGAAGCATCCAGGGCTTTCGCCGAATTTGACGGGCTTCACTTCGGGCGTTTCCCCCCGAAGGCTCAAATTGTTCAAGTCCCTTGTGTCTACCGATTTCACCACTCGGGCGTAGCGCGGTGCGCTGGAAACACCTACCTCTATCTACTGGCGCCTAGTTGGCTCCTGATCGCCAAGCCAAGCTATGAAGCTACATCTTGGATGCTCGCAAACCGTTGTCACTATTGACCTTCTGGCCCGGTAGTTCAAGCAGAAAGGACTTGACAGAACAGATTTTAAGTCTCCTGCGTCTACCGGTTTCGCCACCCGGGCAAGCCTGCCATGGTAGCCGCTTTGCCGGCCGCGCGAACATGCCGGTGGCGACATCGGGGCGAAATGCAAGACTTGATCGGCGGCGCCGCACTCGCCATGCTGGAGTGATTTTTCTGCATTCAGGGATCCGCAGGCATGAGTTCGCGCTACGACGCCGCCGACATCGAGGTGCTGTCCGGCCTGGATCCGGTCAGGCGCCGGCCCGGCATGTACACCGACACCACGCGCCCCAACCACCTGGTGCAGGAGGTGGTGGACAACTCGGTGGACGAGGCGCTGGCCGGCCACGCGAAGGTCATTGAAGTGACCGTGCATGTGGATGGCTCGGTCGCCGTCACCGATGACGGGCGCGGCATGCCGGTGGACATCCATCCCGACGAGGGCATTCCCGGCGTCGAACTGATCCTCACGCGCCTGCACGCCGGTGGCAAGTTCTCCAACCGCAACTACCGCTTTTCCGGAGGCCTGCACGGCGTCGGCGTATCGGTGGTGAATGCGCTCTCGAGCCGGCTGGAGGTGGCGATCCGCCGCGACGGCCAGGTCCACGAGATGAGCTTCCACAACGGCGATCGGGCCAGCGCGCTGGTCGTGACCGGCACGGTGGCCAGGCGCAACACCGGCACCAGCCTGCGTTTCTGGCCGGATCCGAAGTACTTCGACTCGCCGCGCATCTCGCTGCCCCGGCTCAAGCACCTGCTGCGCGCCAAGGCCGTGCTGTGCGCCGGACTCAGCGTGCGCCTGAGCGACGAGGCCAGCGGCGAGACGCTGGAATGGCAGTACGAGGACGGCCTGCGCGACTACCTGCTGTCCATGCTCGGCGATGCCGAGCGCCTGCCGCCGGATCTGCACGTGGGCCAGTACGAACGCGACAACGGTGGGGTGGATTTCGCGCTGGCCTGGCTGCCCGAAGGCGAGCTGGTACAGGAAAGCTACGTCAACCTGATTCCGACCCTGCAGGGCGGCACCCACGTCAACGGCCTGCGCTCGGGCCTGACCAATGCGCTGCGCGAGTTCTGCGATTTTCACAACCTCCTGCCGCGCGGCATCAAGCTGGCGCCCGAGGACGTGTGGGACCGGCTTTCCTTCGTGCTCTCCCTGAAGATGGCCGATCCGCAATTTTCCGGCCAGACCAAGGAACGGCTGTCCTCGCGCGACGCGGCCGGCTACGTCGAGAAGGCCGTGCACGACGGTTTCGCGCTCTACCTCAACCAGCACGTCGAGATCGGCGAGAAGATCGCACGCCTGGCCATCGAACGCGCCGCGGCGCGCCTCAAGGCCGAGAAGCAGATCGTGCGCAAGAAGGTGACGCAGGGCCCGGCCCTGCCCGGCAAGCTCGCGGATTGCGCCTCCAGCGACCTTTCGCGCACCGAACTGTTCCTGGTGGAAGGCGATTCGGCCGGCGGGTCGGCGCGCCAGGCGCGCGACAAGGACTTCCAGGCCATCCTGCCGCTGCGCGGCAAGATCCTCAACACCTGGGAGGTCGAATCGGGCCAGGTCCTGTCCTCGCAGGAAATCCATGACCTCGCCGTCGCCATCGGCTGCGATCCCGGCAAGGACGACATCGGCGGACTGCGCTACGGCAAGGTCATCATCCTGGCCGATGCGGATTCGGACGGCCTGCACATCGCCACCCTGCTTTCGGCCCTGTTCCTGCGCCATTTCCCGCGCCTGGTTGCCGAAGGCCACGTGTTCGTGGCGATGCCGCCGCTGTTCCGCGTCGATCTGGGCAAGCAGGTGTTCTACTGCCTGGATGAATCCGAGCGCGACGCGACCCTGGACCGCATCGCGCGCGAGAAGCTCAAGGGTACGGTCAGCGTGACCCGCTTCAAGGGCCTGGGCGAAATGAACCCCTCACAGCTGCGCGAATCGACCATCAACCCGGACACGCGTCGCCTGGTGCAGCTCACCGTGGAAGCCGAGGACGGCACGCCGCAGGTGATGGACATGCTGCTGGCGAGAAAGCGTGCGCCCGACCGGCGCCACTGGCTGGAAACCAAGGGCGACCTGGCTTCGCTGGAAGTGTGAAGGACCGGGAGCCGGACCTGGCCGCCCAGCGGCCGGGGCGCGCGCCGGCGCGTCCGGCCCGCGCGTGGCGAACCCGTGCCGGGGTTACCCGCGATCCGGGCGGTCGCCGCGATCACGCGGTGGGGCGTTCATGTATGGGGAAGCCCCAGAGCCCGCTCCGGGCACGGCGCCTTCAGTTCCAGCGCCCGTTCGCGCCGGCCACGCTGAAGCGCCCCGCGCCGAGCAGCGCGATCGCGATCGCGCTGAACAGGAACATGCCCTGCAGTTCCAGCTCCCAGCCGCCCTGGTCGTTGAGGCTGAAGAGCTGGCTCATGTGCACCAGGGCGAGCGCCATCAGCATGTTGATCGCGATGACCAGCGCCGCCGGGCGCGTCCACAGGCCGATGATCACCAGGATCGGCGCGAGCACCTCGCCGACATAGACCCCATAGGCAAGGAACGCCGGCAATCCGGCGCCGGTGACCACGCCGACGATGAAGCCCGGGCCGTGGATCAGCTTGGCAATGCCGTGCAGCAGCACCAGCACGCCAAGCACGACGCGCAACACCAGGCGCCCGGTATCCGCTGAAGCATGCATTTCGATTCTCCTCGGGATGGGGAAGTGCCGCACTCACGCATCACGCAGACGCCGCATGACGGCACGGAATCGGCCAGCGATGCGCGCTTCGTCCACATGCCGACCGTCGCGCACCTGCCACTCGCCGTTGACCATCATATCCCGCACCAGCGGGGTGTTGCCGGCAAACAGCACGCTGTCGATCACCTCGTCGGGGCGGCGCGCCGCCAGGAGCGGCGAGTGCTCGTCCAGCACCAGCAGATCGGCGCGGCAGCCTTCGGCAAGCGCGCCGACCGCCACGCCCGCAGCCTGGCTGCCGCCGGCCAGCGCGGCCTGCCAGAGGCGCTCGCCGGTGCTGCCGCCGGCTCCCGCCGCGGCAACGTTGCGGCGATGCGTGACCAGGCGCTGGCCGTACTCGAGCCAGCGCAGTTCCTCCACCGGCGAAATGGAGACATGGCTGTCCGAACCGATGCCGATGACGCCGCCCGCGTCAAGGAAGGCCTGCAGCGGGAACAGCCCGTCGCCGAGGTTGCCCTCGGTCGTCGGACACAGGCCTGCGACCGCGCCGCTTGCCGCCAGACGCGCGGTTTCCGCCGCGGAAAGATGCGTGGCATGCACCAGGCACCAGCGCGCATCCACCTGCGCATGGTCGAGCAGCCACTCGACCGGGCGCGCACCGCGCAGGGCGAGGCATTCCTCGACCTCGGCAAGCTGCTCGGCAATGTGGATGTGGATGGGGCCTTCCTGCGCGGGCGCGGATGCCAGCAATGCTTCGAGCGCATCGGCCGGCACGGCGCGCAGGGAATGCAGGGCGATGCCGACCTCGAGCATGGGCGCAGTCTGCATGCGCAGGCGCTCGACCAGACGCAGGTAGGTGTCCACGTCATGCCCGAAACGGCGCTGCCGATCCGACAGCGGCCGGCCGTCGAAGCCGCCCGTCATGTAGAGCGTGGGCAGGAGGGTGAGCCCGATGCCCGCCTCGCGCGCCGCGTCGACCAGGGCCAGCGACATTTCCGCCGGGTCGGCGTAGGGGCGCCCGTCCGGCCGGTGGTGCAGGTAGTGGAACTCGCAGACCTGGCTGTAGCCGGCCTTCAACATCTCCACGTAAAGCTGGGTGGCGATCGCCCGCAGGTCGTCCGGCCCGATGCGTCCGGCGAAGGCGTACATCACCTCGCGCCAGGTCCAGAAGCTGTCGTCCGCGCTTGCCGCCGACGGCCCGCGCCGCTCGGCAAGTCCTGCCATGGCGCGCTGGAAGGCGTGGGAATGCAGGTTGACCATGCCCGGCAGGGCGAAGTGTGCCGTGGCGGGCGTCGCGCCGGTGGGTTGCATGGCGCCGGCCACGCGCGACCAATGCCCGGCCTCGATGTCGAGATCGACACCAGCGGCAAACCCGGCCGGCAGCCAGGCGTGTGCGACGTGGTATCCGGCAGTCATGGGCGCGGGCTCGTCGGCGGCGCGCCGATGGCGGTCACGCTGGTACCCGCAGCGGCATCAAGCGGGCGGATCGGCGTAGCGCTCGACCCGGTCGGCATAGCCGCCAAGCAGGGTCCAGAGCGGAATTTCCTTGTCTTCGGGAATGCGTGCATAGGCGAAGCCCAACTGCTGTTCCTCCATGCGCGCGAGTTCGGCCTCGACATGGATGTTGAGCGAATCGCCGATCAGCATGTCCAGCAGGAACACCTCACCGAGCTGCCCCACCCAGCCGTCCGGCCGCCCGACACGCACGCCCGTGGCAGAAATGTCCTGGATCTCGCTGCTCCAGGAATCCGCACCACGGCTGATCAGTATGGCCGTGCGCAATGGCATGCGCGCCGATCGCATGCCCGCTCCGTTGCCCATTCTCGTCATGGTTCCCTCGCCGTCTCCCGCGCCGCACACTCGCCTGCGGCGTCCCCCGGTACAGCTACATACCACAATACGGCCGCGAATTGCATCCTGTTGCAGCTGTACACGGCGGCGACTGCGATAGACTGGCGCGGATCGCCCGCGTGTTCCGGGAGCCCGCGCAATCGCCGAGGGCGGCGGCCAGGCCCCATTGCAGAGCGTCTTGCCGCTCGGTTTGCGATCGCAGAGCGGCGCCTGTCCCCAAGGAGACATCATGACCGCCGTCGAAGTCCTGCCTGCCAATGCGCACCGTTATCAGCTGCTGCGTGCTCACGAGGATCCGCTGCAGAACGCCTATTGGTGTTTCATGCACGCGGCCAGCGTACCGCGCGTGGGCGCCTATCGCGCCTGCTTCACGCCGCAGCTCATCAAGGAAATCCGTGAGTTCCAGAAGCACACCGCCGACCGGCTGAGCCTGCGCGCGAGCAACGCCGACGACAGCCTGGCGCACGTCGTGCTCGCCTCCGACGCCAACGTGTTCAACCTGGGCGGCGACCTGGACCTCTTCTGCCGCCTGATCCGCGGGCAGCGCCGCGAACACCTGCTCGCCTATGCACGCCAGTGCGTGGAGGGCGTATTCGGCTTCCATGCACACCTCAACCGCAATGCGCACAGTATCGCCCTGGTGCAGGGCGACGCCCTGGGTGGCGGCTTCGAGGCGGCGCTGTCTTGCCAGACCATCGTCGCGGAGAGCGGCGTCGGCATGGGCCTGCCCGAGGTCCTGTTCGACCTGTTCCCCGGCATGGGCGCCTATTCGTTCCTGTGCCAGCGCGTCAGCCCGCGCCTGGCCGAGGAGCTGATGATGGATGGCACGATCCACACCAGCGACGAGCTGCACCGGCTCGGCATCGTCGATATCCTGGTGCCGCGAGGTGAAGGCGTGGCCGCGGTCAACGACGTGATCCGGCGCAATCGGCGCATTCCGCGCGCACGCGCCGCCATGAATCGCGTGCGCGAGGTCCGCAAGGCGGTGGAACTGGGCGAGCTGATGCAGATCACCGAGATCTGGGTGGATACCGCACTCCAGCTCGGAGAAAAGTCGCTGCGCACCATGGAACGGCTGGTGCGGGCGCAACTCAGGCGGCCGACGCTGGCGAACGCGGCCCTGGCGGCGGAAGACTGCGTACTTCCGATGGCACGCTGAACGCCGCGGACGCGCGACCCGGCGTTGCCGACGCAGCGCCGGGCTGCGCGATGGCCAGCGCCGCGCGCCGGCGACCCATGTGCGCCGTGAGCGCGCCTGCGCCCTCGTCAGCCACGTCGATCCGGCTCGCCCTGCACGCCGGCCGGGGCGTAGGTACGCAGTTGCAGGCGCGACTGCTCAAGGGCCTCGCGCAGGCCGTTCAGGCGCTGGCGCCACTCGCGCTGCAACTGCCATGGGCCCAGCGCCATCGTCTGCGAGGCGAGCTCGGCCAGGCGCAGTGCGCCCAGGTTGCTGGCCACGCCCTTGAGCGCGTGACACTGCTGGCAGAACGTCTCCCACTGGGCGGCTTCACCGCTGCGTTCCAGTTCGGCCAGCGCGGCGGCGGCATCGCGCATGCATTCGTCGATGAAAAGCTCGATGAACCCAGGTTCCAGGCCCAGCCCCACCAGTTCGTCCAGGACTTCGCGTGAGATCACGGCACCGGTCGCCGCCGGAGTCGCTGCAGCCACCGACGCAGCCGTGGGCCGCGCCAGCGCGGCCAGTTCGTCGAGCAGGCGGGTCAGCACCACCGGTTTGGTCAGGAAGGCGCGCGCACCCGCACGCCGCGCGGCCTGCACGGTCGCCGGGGTGGCGTCGGCGCTGAGCATGAAAAATGGCGTGGCCGCCTGTCCGGCCTGCATGACGCGGGCCTGCTTGAGCACGTCGAGTCCACTCAGCCCCGGCATGTGCAGGTCGATGATGACGGCATCGAAGACCTCGCTGCCGATGCGCTGCAGGACCTCCTCGCCAGTCTGCGTGACGCTGACCCGGTGCCCGGCCTTTTCCAGCAGGCGCTGCAGCACGCGGATGTTCGCCGGCTGGTCGTCGGCCACCAGCAGGTGCATGGATCCGACGCGGGCACGATGGCGCACGAAGGGATCGTCGAAGGGGATCACATTGGCCTGCGTGGTCTGCACCGCGGCGGGCGCCGGCACCGCGGCGGCGGGACGGAACGGGATCTCCGCCCAGAAGTGCGAGCCGACGCCCTCGCGACTCTCGAAGCCGATGCGCCCGCCCAGCAGTTCCACCAGCGAACGCGCGATGGTGGTTCCCAGGCCGGTCCCGCCAAAACGCCGGGCGTGGCCGGCTTCGGCCTGCTCGAAGGCGTCGAAGATGCGTGCCTGCGCCGCCTCGGGTATGCCCATGCCGGTATCACGCACCGAAAACAGCAGCAGCCTGGGCCCGGCGACGGGTGCCTCGATGCAACGCACCCGCACGTCCACCCTGCCCCTGGCGGTGAACTTGATGGCATTGGACACCAGGTTCACGAGAATCTGGCGCAGGTGGTCCTCGTCACCCTGCAGGCGGGTCGGCACGTCGGCGTCGATCACCACCTCGAAGCCGATGCCCTTGTCGTTGGCCAGCGGCTGCAGCAGGTTGCGCACGCCCGCGAGCAGCCCGGCCAGGTCGAAATCGGCATCCGAGCGCCGCAGCTTGCCGGCCTCGATGGCGGAAATGTCGAGCACATCCTCGACCAGGGCGAGCAGGGCGCGGGCCGAATCCTGGATGACCTCGGCGCACTCGCGCTGTTCGCTGCTGAGCCGGGTGGTGGCAAGGATCTCGGACATGCCGACCACGCCGTTGAGCGGGGTGCGGAACTCGTGGCTCATGTTGGCGAGGAAGGCGCTCTTGGCCTGGTTGGCACGCCGCGCTTCGTCGGTGGCGCGGGTCAGGGCGCGCAACAGCGAGGAAAGATACAGCGGGATGGCCACCAGCCCGGTCAGCAGGCCCCAGGACAGCCCCGGGTTCTCGCGCCAGAACGGGGTCGTCAGGATCACGCCGAGGAAGCCGGTCGCCGCCAGCGCCACCGCGCCATACAGGTAGCGCGGTCCGAAACGCAGGCCATTGCCGATGGTCACCCACATCAGGACGACGTAAAGCGGCGCCAGTTCCTGGCCGGACAGGGCCATGATCGCCGAGGTGCAGCCCAGGTCGAAGAACATGCCGAGGATGCGCCGCGGGTGCGACACACCGGGCCGCCAGACCAGCCAGGCCAGGATGAACACGCCGGCCAAGGCATCGGCCAGCACGAACCGGAGGGCCGCGGCTGCCACCGGCGCATGGGCATCGCCGGCCACGCGCACGAGCGCGAACAGGTACACCAGGAACAGACCGACGATGACCACGCGCACGATGGCCTGGCCATGTTCGCTGTCAGGTCGCCGGGCGAAGCGCTCCTTCAGGGTCGCCAGCATGGATTGCATCGGTTTCACCTCGGGCAGCTGCACATCCTGCCCGCCCGACCGACCGGATCATCCGGGCGGAACGAGGCGCGCCTGCAGGATGTCCAGCATACGCGCCCGGCTGCCGAGCAGGGCATCCACACAAGCCTTATCAAAAAGCGTGCCACGGTGCGCGGCCATGTAGGCAAACGCTTCGTCGGGGCCCCAGGCGGCCTTGTATGGACGCTCGGAGGTGAGCGCATCGAACACATCCGCCACCGCGACGATGCGCGCCCCCAGCGGGATGGCCTCCCCCGCCAGGCCATCCGGGTAGCCGCTGCCATCCCAGCGTTCATGGTGACGCAGGGCGACCATGGCCGCCTGCTGCACGAAGCGGCTGCTGCTGTCACGCAGGACCTCGTGGCCGATGACCGGATGGCGGCGCATGATGGCCATTTCCGCATCATCCAGCCGACCGCGCTTGAGCAGCACTGCATCGGGGATGCCGATCTTGCCGATATCGTGCAGGGGCGCGGCCAGCGTCAGGATGCCCACCTCGTCTTCGGGCAGGCCCATGGCCTCGGCGACGGCTTCGGTGTAGTGCGACATGCGCAACAGTGACAGGCCAGCTCCGGGATCACGGATTTCGGCCGCCTTGGCCAGGCGATAGAGGGTCTCGCGCTCGCGTTGCTCGACCTCGTGCAGGCCTTCGAGCACCCGCTGCTGCAACGAATGGGCCCGCTCCTTCAGCGATTCGCCGTGCTGGCGCAACTGCAGCAGGTTCTTGCAGCGGCTGCGCAGTTCCCGCGGGCGCACCGGCTTGACCATGAAATCGATCACCCCGGCATCCAGCGCGGCATTGCGCAGCGGCTCGTCACCAACCACGCTGATCAGCACGATGGGAACGTCGCGACGTGACAGCGGGCGTCGAAAGCGGCGTGCGAACTCCAGCCCGTCCATTTCAGGCATGCGATAGTCGAGCAGGACGAGATCGGCGACGTGCTGCTCGGACCACTGCAAGGCGGCAACCGGATTGGCAAAGTCGGTGGCGTGCACGCCTGGCCCGATGGCCTCCACGACATGCCGCAGCATGGTCCGGGCCGAGTTCTGATCATCGACGATCAGTACGTTCACACGTTACTCCGCAGTGATGCCTCATCCCCCGCAACGCCAGGCCCACCCGCCTGCCACTGGACGCGACCGGCTGGCCGAGCGACCCCTGCCGGGCCCGCCAGCTGCGCGTCGAGGGCCGCCCTGCCTGGACCCGCATCCAACCCGCACACTGCCAGGCTGGCGCCACAATGCTGCATAGTGGACTCTCGCCGCGCGGCGTTCAAGCATTGGGGCGCATGTAGGGAAACAGCAACACATCGCGGATCGAGGGCACGTCGGCAAACAGCATCACCAGGCGATCGATGCCGATGCCAAGGCCGCCGGTGGGCGGCATGCCGTATTCCAGCGCGCGGATGTAATCGGCATCGAAGTGCATGGCTTCGTCGTCGCCCGCATCCTTGGCCGCCACCTGCGCCTGGAAGCGGCGCGCCTGCTCTTCCGGATCGTTGAGCTCGGAAAAGCCGTTGGCCAGTTCCTTCGCGCCGATGAAGAGCTCGAAGCGCTCGGTGATGCCCGGATCCGCATCGCTGGCGCGCGAGAGCGGCGAGACTTCCACCGGGTAATCGGTAATGAAGGTCGGCTGCACCAGGGTCGGCTCCACGGTCTCCTCGAAGAGTTCCAGCAGCAGCCTGCCCCAACCCTGGTCCGGCTTGGCGGCAATGCCGAGGCGGGCGCAGTGGCCGGCCATGGCCTCGCGATCGCGCAGTTCGCCGGCGGCAATCTCCGGATTGGCCTCCAGCACCGCCTCGGCCATGCCGCGGCGCCGGAACGGCGCGCCCAGGTCGATGGCGCGGCCCTCCCAGCCGAGCTCGGTGCGGCCCAGCGTCGTCACGGCCAGGTCGCGGATCAGCGCTTCGGTGAGATCCATGATCTCGCGGTAGCCGACGTGCGCCTGGTAGAGCTCGAGCATGGTGAATTCAGGGTTGTGCCGCGTAGACACGCCCTCGTTGCGGAAATTGCGGTTGATCTCGTAGACGCGCTCGAAGCCGCCGACGACCAGGCGCTTGAGGTACAGCTCCGGCGCCACGCGCAGGTACATCCGAAGGTCCAGCGCATTGTGGTGGGTCACGAACGGTCGCGCCGTGGCACCGCCGGGGATGGGGTGCATCATCGGCGTCTCCACCTCCATGAAGCTGCGCGGCGGCGCCTCCAGCCACTGGCGCATGGCGCGGATCATGGCCGAGCGCAACTGGAATACGCGACGCGATTCGGGGGTGACGATCAGGTCCACGTAGCGCTGGCGATAGCGCTGCTCGACGTCGGCCAGGCCGTGGAACTTGTCCGGCAGCGGTCGCAGCGACTTGGCCAGCAGGCGCAGTTCGCCGACCCGCACGGACAATTCGCCGGTCCGGGTGCGCATCAGGGTGCCGCTGGCGCCGACGATATCGCCCGCGTCCCAGCCCTTGAAGGCGGCGTAGGCGGCGTCACCGACCGAACCCTGGTGGATGAACAGCTGGATGCGCCCGCTGCAGTCCTGCACCTGGGCGAAGCTGACCTTGCCCTGCACGCGCTTGAGCATGATGCGCCCGGCCAGCGCCACGCGGCGCGGCGCGGCATCCAGTGCCTCGGCCGTCCAGCGTCCGGCGTCGGCATACTCATCCTGGAGCGCGCCGGCAAAGGCGTCGATGCGGAAATCGTTGGGATAGGCCACGCCGCCGGCGCGCAGCGCGCGCAGCTTGTCGCGGCGCTCGGCGATGAGCCGGTTCTCGTCGGACGCCGCCGATGCCGCGTCCACGGCGACCGGCGTGGATTCCTCGCCACTCATCTCATTCCCCCTCGTGGTCATGCATCCGAGCGCTTCGCGCCGGCCTCGAGGCCCGCCTTGAGGCTGGCCTCGATGAACTCGTCGATATCGCCGTCGAGCACGTTCTGCGTGTCGCTGCGCTCGATGCCGGTGCGCAGGTCCTTGATGCGCGACTGGTCGAGCACGTAGTTGCGAATCTGGCTGCCCCAGCCGATATCGGACTTGGTCGCTTCCACCTTGTCCTTCTCGACATTGCGCCTTTGCACTTCAAGTTCGTAGAGCTTGGCCTTCAGCATCTTCATCGCGCGGTCGCGGTTGGCGTGCTGGCTGCGTTCGGTCTGGCAGGCCACCACCACGCCGCTGGGCTCGTGGTGGATGCGCACCGCCGATTCGGTCTTGTTGACGTGCTGGCCGCCGGCGCCCGAGGAGCGATACACGTCGGTCCTGAGGTCCGCCGGATTGATCTCGATGTCGATGTCGTCATCGACTTCCGGCGACACGAACACCGAGGTGAAGCTGGTGTGGCGACGGTTGTCCGAGTCGAAGGGGGATTTGCGCACCAGGCGATGCACGCCGATCTCGGTCTTCAGCCAGCCGTAGGCATGGTCGCCCTCGACGCGGAAGGTGGCGCTCTTGATGCCAGCCACGTCACCGGCCGACACTTCCAGCAGTTCGGTCTTCCAGCCGCGATCCTCGGCCCAGCGCAGGTACATGCGCAGCAGCATTTCCGCCCAGTCCTGGGCCTCGGTGCCGCCGGCGCCGGCCTGGATGTCGACGAAGGCGTTGGCGCCGTCCATCGGCCCCGAGAACATGCGCTGGAACTCCAGCGTCTCGACCCGCTTCTCGAGTGGGTCGCAGTCCGCTTCGACCGCCTGCACGGTGTCCTCGTCGTCCTCGTCGATGGCCAGATCCAGCAGGTCCCGCGCCTCGCCGATGTCCGAGGTCAGGCTGGTGATGCCGCCGACGATGCGCTCGAGCGAAGCGCGCTCGCGGCCCAGATCCTGGGCGCGCTGCGGGTCGTCCCAGACGTCCGGGCTTTCGAGTTCGCGGGTGACTTCCTCCAGGCGTTCGGCCTTGGCATCGAAGTCAAAGATACCCCCTGAGCGACGCCACCCGATCGGCGAGATCGGCGAGGCGCGCATGGATCGGATTGGTTTCGATCATGACGTGGTGACCTTGAAGGACAAGCCGCGCAGCATAGCAAATCGCGCACTCGTGCTGCACCGCCGCACATGTGCGGGAGAGCGACAACCTGGAACACGGGGGACACGAAGGCACGAAGAACACGAAGGAGAAGCAGGAGTCTTCAACACGGAGGGGCGCATAAGGCCACGAACGTACGGCTTCATCTTAGACCGCAACGTGAGCGCACCGATCCAACGTCGACACCGAGCGCCTGTCGTCGAAAGCACTTGACCCGCCATTGCGATTGTGGTAGACCCCAAAGAAACCGTTTTGGAAAACGGAAACGCGATATGAAACGGATGGATTCAGTTTTCGTCAACGCAGCATTCATCTGCCTGTCGCTGCTGATCGTCGTGCTCGGTTTTCGCATCCACCAGTTGAAGGAACTGGTGGATGAGATCAGGCCAAGGCCAAGGGTCGGCGAATGGGTTCCAACATATCCAGCGTCAACGCTGGATGGATCGCCGGTCACGCTTGGAGATCCCCAAGGCCGCTTGCAGGTCTTCTACTTCTTCAGTCCCGCCTGCCCCGTCTGCAAGGAAATGGAATCTCAAATTGCTGCCATCCATCAGCGGATCGTAGACTCGGGTGAACTCGTCGAAATGTACGGCGTTTCCGCCGTCCCCGCAGACATGCTCCGAGGCTATGTTGCCGAAGGGCAGAGTCGCTATCCAGTAGTGCAGCTCGAATCCAGAAAAATGGTTTCCTTGATGCAGGTGCATTCGGTTCCGACGATGATCGTCGTTGACAGGGAGGGTATTGTTCAATGGGCGCATGTGGGACCAGTAGACGATGCCGTCGAGCAAACGCTCGATGCTATATTGTCTATAGAACAACCTCATCTACTCCACGGAGATAATTGATATGAAGATTATTTCTATAAAAGTAAAGAACATTGTCATTGGAACTATTGTGGCGTTGTCGTTTGTCTATGGAATCGCACAAGCTTTCGCTCCAGTTCATGCGCCGCCACCTGGCTGCGTGCAATGCTTAGGATGCGGAGTGAACGGGGGCGCATGGCTCATCGGAGGCCCATGTATTTGTTGCGTCCCTCCAAGTGAATGACGAGTAAGGCTTTTGTTTTCGAATAGGCACAAGGATGTGCCCTGACCCGTAGCGGAGCTTATACTATTGTCATGCGCTTTTCAACTATGAAAACCCTAGCAAGGAAGTTCTCCATTATAATGGGTATCCTGGCACTGGTGTGTGGAACCCCTATGAAATACTCACTCGCCTCCGGACTCCAGCCACCCTTTACGCAACGCGAGTCGTTTGTACGTTCGCATCCAGATCTTTATTGGCGAAACAAGGGAATAGCAGCCTACGAACAAAATCGCGCAACGGATGCAATCACTGCTTTCCGCCGTGCCGCGCGATATGCGGATAAACCGTCCCAAGCCATGATCGCGCAGATGCTCTGGGTCGGAGATGGGGTGCCGATGGATCGCGTGATGGGCTACGTGTGGGCGGATCTCGCCGCCGAGCGCGGCTATCCCGCTTTCATCGCCACCCGTGAAAAGTTCTGGCACGAACTCGACAGGGACGAGCAGCGCCAGGCAGTTGTGGTCGGCCAAGCAGTCTTCGATGAATATGGCGACGAGGTCGCCAAGAAGCGCGAAGACAAGGCTCTGTTGTTGGCACGTCGGCAAATTACCGGTAGCCGTACCGGTCACGTTGGTGCACTTATCGTCAGCCTGCGCCTCCCCAACGGGGATTTTGAAACCGTTGACGGTGCTCTCTACTACGCCGACAAGTATTGGAAGCCCGAACAGTACTGGGAGTGGCAGGACAGCCTTTTCGAGAAGCTACCCGAGGGCAAGGTTGAGGTGGGTCCGCTGCAGATGCCGCCCAAGCGTTGAGGGTGCCGCCCTATTCCAGCATCCATGCACCGTGCATCTTAGAGGTTGGCGCGATGGATCGCTGCTCGCGATACGTTCAAATGGATGTCCACTTTTGCGGGCATGACGTTCGGAAGAGTTGGTTCGTACGAACAAGGAGAAGCGCAAGCCCGCTGCAGCCCTTCTCCCTGCCCTCCGTGCCCTCCGTGTTCAAAGCTCCTCGCTCTTCTTGTTCTTCCTCAGCTTTTCCTTCGTGCCCTCCGTGTGCTTCGTGTCCCAGGCTGTTGCTTCTGCAACCAGCACGTCACACCGCCTCGATCTGGCGCACCAGCAGTTGCAGGCGTTCGCTGCCGTTCCACTCGTTGAGGTCGAGCTGGAACAGGGCGCGCACGCGGGGCGGGGGCGGCGTGCAGTCCAGGCCGTCGAAGAGGATCGCATCGACCGCTTCGCCGCCCTCGGCGCGCAGGCGCAGCTTGAGGTGCTTCTCGCCGACCACGCGCCAGCTTTCCACCGCAAATGCGTTGTCGAACACCGGTTCGGCAAAGCCCTGCCCCCACGGGCCGGCGTAGCGCAGGGCGTGCGCGGCGGCGTGGCTGAAATCACCCGGGGCCAGCTCGCCATCGCTCCAGGCGCTGCGTTCCAGCGCCTGCGGGTCGATGCGCCGGCGCGCGACCGCATCGAACTCGGCCGCGAACTGCGCGAGATTCTCTGCCGGCAGGCTCATGCCGGCGGCCATGGCGTGGCCGCCGAAACGCGTGATCAGGCCCGGGCAGGCGGCATCGACTTCGGCCACCGCATCGCGCAGGTGGAAGCCGGGAATCGAACGCGCCGAAGCGCGCAGTTCCGCGCCATCCGCGCCCGCCGGGGCGCAGGCCACCACCGGGCGATGCAGGCGTTCCTTCAGCCTGGCGGCGACCAGGCCGACCACACCGGGATGCCAGTCGGGTTCGTGCAGGACGATGCCCAGCGGCAGGTGTGCATCGCCATGCCGGGCCAGGAACCGGCTGACCAGGGCCTCGCCCTGTTCGACCATGCTGGCCTGCAGGCCCTGGCGCTCCGCATTGATGGCCGACAGCCGCGCGGCCAGCGCATCGGCGCGTTCAGGCTCATCGCACAGCAGGCACTCGATCCCCAGGCCCATGTCCTCCAGCCGACCGGCGGCATTGATGCGCGGGCCCAGCGCGAAACCAAGATCGGCTGCCACCGCCCTGGCCGGATCGCGCCGCGCGGCACGGAACAGCGCAGCGACGCCGGCGCAGGCGCGCCCGGCACGGATGCGCCGCAGGCCGGCGGCGACGAGGATGCGGTTGTTGGCATCCAGCGGCACGAGATCGGCCACCGTGCCCAGCGCAACCAGGTCCAGGAGCACTGCAAGATCGGGCTCCGCCACGCCCGGCCGCGACCAGGTGCCGCTCGCGCGCAGATGGGCGCGCAGGGCCAGCAACAGGTAGAACATCACCCCCACGCCCGCCAGGTTGCGCAGTTGCGGCGCCGTGTCGGCCGCGAGCTGCGGATTGACGATGGCCGCCGCGTCCGGGCGCTGCGCGCCGGGCAGGTGGTGGTCGCTGACGATCACGCGCATGCCCAGCGCATTGGCCGCGGCGACCCCGGCAAGGCTGGCGATGCCGTTGTCCACGGTGAGGATCAGGTCGGGCTGGTCGGCGCCGGCCAGCGATTCCACCAGGGCGACCGACAGGCCATAGCCTTCGCGCGCGCGGTTGGGTACGCGGTAGCCGACCCGGCGCGCGCCCAGCAGCGTCAAGCCGCGCACCGCCACCGCCGTGCCGGTGGCGCCGTCGGCATCGAAATCGCCGACCACGCAGATGCGCAGGTCCTCGGCGATGGCCGAGGCCAACAGCGCGCAGGCTTGGTCGATGCCGTCGATGGCAGCCGGCGGCAGCAGGCTGGCCATGCGCTGGCCGGCCAGCCCCGCGGGGGTGAGGCCGCGCGCCGCATACACCCGCGCCAGCAGGGGATGCACGCTGTCCGGCCAGCCCGCGACCGGAACCGGCGGGCGGCGGCGGATGCTGACCGGCTTCACGCCCGCTCAGGCGCCGTAGCGCACGCCGACGATCTCATAGCTGCGCGTGCCGTTGGGCGCCTCGAACTCGAAGCTGTCGCCTTCACTCTTGCCGATCAGCGCGCGCGCGATGGGCGATGTGACCGAAATCTGGCCCTGCTTCAGATCCGCTTCCAGCTCACCCACGATCTGGTAGCTGACTTCCTCGTCCGAGTCTTCATCGAGCAGATCGACGGTGGCGCCGAACACGATGCGCTTGCCGGCATTGAGGCGGCTGGTATCCACGATCTCGGCGTAGGACAGCGTCGCTTCGAGTTCCTTGATGCGTCCTTCGACAAAGCCCTGCATCTCGCGCGCAGCGTGGTACTCGGCGTTTTCCTTGAGGTCGCCATGCGCACGCGCCTCGGCGATGGCCGCGATGATGCGCGGGCGTTCTTCGCTCTTGAGCCGGACGAGCTCGCCACGCAGGCGCTCGGCGCCCTTCTGGGTCAGCGGGATGCGATTCATGCTTGCAGCACTCCTGTTGCCTTGCCTGGAAGGCCGGAACCTCTGCCGGCCAGCATCCAGTGTGGTAATGAAAGCCGGACCGCCGGTGGACGCAAGCCCAGCCGGCGGTCGGATAAGTGCCCTTGTACCGCGTCCGGCATGCGCCGGCAACGCAGCCGGCGCGGTGGCTCAGGCCAGTTCGCGGTGCAGTTCCTGCAGGCTGTGCACGTCGGCGTTGTCGCGGAAGTCCAGCGAGTGCAGCAGGGCCCAGGCGCCGCTCAGGGTGGTCGAGTAGGTGACGCGCTGTTGCAGCGCCTCGCGGCGGATCGAGAAGGAATCGGCGATGGCCTGCTTGCCTTCCGTGGTGTTGACGATGAAGGCAATCTCGCCGTTCTTGATGAGATCGACGATGTGCGGGCGCCCTTCCATGACCTTGTTGATGCGCTCGCAGGCGACGCCGTGGGCTTCCAGGTGAGCATGCGTGCCGCCGGTGGCGACGATGGAAAAGCCGCGCCGCAGCAGGTCGCGGGCGACTTCCACCAGGCGTTCCTTGTCCGCATCGCGCACCGACAGGAACGCCTTGCCGCGCGTGGGGGCGGCAATGCCGGCGGCCTCGTGCGCGCGCGCAAACGCCGCGCCGAAGCTGCGCCCGACGCCCATCACCTCGCCGGTCGAGCGCATTTCCGGGCCGAGAATGGGATCGACGTTCTGGAACTTGAGGAACGGGAAGATGGCTTCCTTCACCGACCAGTAGTTGGGCACCACTTCGCGCGTGGCGCCCTGCTCGGCCAGCGAGCGCCCGGTCATGCAGCGCGCGGCGATCTTGGCCAGCGGCACGCCGGTCGCCTTGGACACGAAGGGCACCGTGCGCGAGGCACGCGGGTTCACTTCGAGGATGAAGATGTTCTCGCCCTGCACCGCGAACTGGGTGTTCATCAAGCCGACCACCTTGAGCTCACGCGCGAGCAGGGTCACCTGGCGGCGCAATTCGTCCTGCACCGCCGGCGTGAGCGAATAAGGCGGCAGCGCGCAGGAGGAATCGCCCGAATGCACGCCGGCTTCCTCGATGTGCTCCATCACGCCGCCGATCAGCGCGTTGCCCTGCGCATCGGCGACGATATCCACATCCACCTCGCCGGCATGGTCGAGGAAGCGGTCGAGCAGCACCGGCGAGGTGTCGGAAACGCGCACCGCCTCGCGGATGTAGCGCGCAAGGTCGGCGTCGTCATGCACGATCTCCATGGCCCGGCCGCCGAGCACGTAGCTTGGCCGCACCACCAGCGGGTAGCCGATCTCGCGCGCCAGCACCAGCGCTTCTTCCGCGTTGTGGGCGATGCGGTTGGGCGGCTGGCGCAGGCCGAGCTTCTCGATCAGCTTCTGGAAACGCTCGCGATCCTCGGCCAGGTCGATGGAGTCGGGACTGGTGCCGATGATCGGCACGCCGGCCGCTTCCAGCGCGCGCGCGAGCTTGAGCGGGGTCTGCCCGCCGTACTGCACGATCACGCCCCTGGGCCGTTCCTTGTCGACGATTTCCAGTACATCCTCCAGCGTCACCGGCTCGAAATAGAGTCGGTCGGAGGTGTCGTAATCGGTCGACACGGTTTCCGGGTTGCAGTTGACCATGATGGTCTCGAACCCATCCTCGCGCAGCGCCAGCGCCGCGTGCACGCAGCAATAGTCGAACTCGATGCCCTGGCCGATGCGGTTGGGGCCGCCGCCGAGCACCATGATCTTGTCGCGGTCGCTGGGCGCCGCTTCGCATTCTTCCTCGTAGGTCGAATACAGGTAGGCGGTGGTGGTGGCGAATTCCGCGGCGCACGAATCCACGCGCTTGTACACCGGGCGCACGTTGAACGCGCGGCGCAGTGCACGCAGGGCGTTCTCGTCGGTGCCGGTCAGGCGTGCCAGGCGCGCATCGGAAAAGCCCTTGCGCTTGAGCTCGAACATGCGCGCGGCGTCCAGCGCCGCGAGCCCGCCCGCCCGCACCTCGCCCTCGACGCGCACCAGGTCCTCGATCTGCACCAGGAACCAGGGGTCGATGTGGGTGAGGCCGTACACCTCCTCGCGCGCCAGGCCGGCGCGGAACGCGTCGGCGACGTAGAACGCACGATCCGGCCCCGGCTCGCGCAGCTCACGCTTGAGGCGCGCCAGATCCTCGGGAACGCCCAGATCCAGCCCGGTCGGATCGAGGCCGTTCTTGCCGGTTTCCAGGCCGCGCAGGGCCTTCTGCAGGGATTCCTGGAAGGTGCGGCCGATGGCCATCACCTCGCCCACCGATTTCATCTGCGTGGTGAGGCGCGAATCGGTGGCCGGGAACTTCTCGAAGGCAAAGCGCGGGATCTTGGTGACGACATAGTCGATCGCCGGCTCGAACGAGGCCGGGGTCCGGCCGCCGGTGATCTCGTTCCTGAGCTCATCCAGCGTGTAGCCGACGGCCAGCTTGGCGGCTACCTTGGCGATCGGAAAGCCGGTCGCCTTGGAGGCCAGTGCCGACGAACGCGACACGCGCGGGTTCATCTCGATGACCACCATGCGCCCGTCCTCGGCATTGACGCCGAACTGCACGTTCGAGCCGCCGGTATCGACGCCGATCTTGCGCAGGATGGCGATCGAGGCATCGCGCATGCGCTGGTATTCCCGATCGGTCAGGGTCTGCGCCGGGGCGACCGTGATCGAGTCGCCGGTGTGCACGCCCATCGGGTCGAAGTTCTCGATCGAGCACACGATGATGCAGTTGTCCGCACTGTCGCGGACCACTTCCATCTCGAACTCCTTCCAGCCCAGCACCGACTCCTCGACCAGCACCTCGTGGGTGGGCGAAAGATCCAGGCCACGCTTGACGATTTCCTCGAACTCCTCGCGGTTGTAGGCAATGCCGCCGCCGCTGCCGCCGAGCGTGAAGCTGGGGCGGATGATGGTCGGAAAACCGACCCTGGCCTGCGCCTCGACCGCTTCCTCGTAGCTGCGCGCGATCTGCGCGCGCGGGCAGTCCAGGCCGATGTCGGCCATGGCCTGCTTGAACAGCTCGCGGTCCTCGGCCATGCGGATGGCGTCGCGCGAGGCGCCGATCAGTTCGACCCTGTACTTGTCCAGCACGCCGTGGTCGGCCAGGTCCAGCGCGCAATTGAGCGCGGTCTGCCCGCCCATCGTCGGCAGCACGGCCTCGGGCCGCTCCCTGGCAATGATCTTCTCGACCGTGCGCCAGTTGATCGGCTCGATGTACACCGCGTCGGCCATGCCGGGGTCGGTCATGATGGTGGCCGGGTTCGAGTTCACCAGCACCACGCGGTAGCCTTCCTCGCGCAGGGCCTTGCAGGCCTGGGCGCCGGAATAGTCGAACTCGCAGGCCTGGCCGATGACGATCGGGCCCGCGCCGATGATGAGGACGGTCTTGAGGTCGGTTCTCTTGGGCACCTGGGTTACTTTCCTTCGGGTTGTGCCGCCGGCTGCGGCGCCGCATCGAGCACGCGCACGCTGCGGATCGTCTCGCGCGGCACGGACAGCTGGATCGAGCCGTGATCCGGGCCCAGGCGCAGCGTGAGCGCCGGATTGGTGTACTTGACGAGCACGCCGCGACGCACCGTGTTGAGCGTGGTTTCGATCACCAGCTCGGCGCCCAGGCGATGCTCCAGGTCGGCATAGGCGACCGCTTCGCCGGAAGCGACCTGGGCTGCCGGCGGCGTGGCCGGCGCGGCCGCGCCGGCATACAGGGGCGCCAGCGCCAGGCTGGCGGCGGCAAGGATGCAAAGGCTGGTTCGGGTCATTTCATTACGCCGCGGTAGCCGCGTGCGCCTCCATGAGCTGGATGAAGCGATCGAACAGGGCCGCCACGTCATGAGGACCGGGGCAGGCTTCCGGATGGCCCTGGAAACTGAAGGCCGGTGCGTCGCTGAGGGCGATGCCCTGCAGGGTGCCGTCGAACAGCGAACGGTGGGTGGCGCGCGCATTGGCGGGCAGGCTGGCCTCGTCGATGGCGAAGCCGTGGTTCTGGCTGGAAATCATCACCCGGCCGCTGTCCAGATCCAGCACCGGATGGTTGGCCCCATGATGGCCGAACTTGAGCTTCATGGTGCGTGCACCCACCGCCAGGCCGAGCAGCTGGTGGCCAAGGCAGATGCCGAACATCGGCAGCTTCACGCGCAGGAATTCGCGCAGGGCCTCGACCGCGTAATCGCAAGGCTCCGGGTCGCCCGGACCGTTGGACAGGAAGACGCCATCGGGCTGCATCGCCAGCACTTCGCTGGCCGGTGTCTGCGCCGGCACCACGGTCAACTCGCAGCCGCGATCCACCAGCAGGCGCAGGATGTTGCGCTTGGTGCCATAGTCGTAGGCGACCACGCGAAAGCGTGCCTCCGGCTGCAGGAAGCTGCGGCTGTCGAGGTCGTAGCAACCCTGTCGCCACACCGTGGGCGCCTTGCGTGATACGACCCTGGCCAGGTCCATGCCGGCCAGACCGGGGAAACCCCGTGCCGCCTCGATCGCCGCGGCGGCGGAAAGCTCCGCACCGGCGACGATGCAGCCGCCCTGGGCGCCGCCTTCGCGCAGGATGCGGGTGAGGCGGCGCGTATCGATGCCGGCGATGGCGACCACCTGGTTGCGCTCGAGATACGCGCCCAGGCTTTCCTCGCTGCGCCAGTTGCTGGCAATCAGCGGCAGATCGCGGATGACCAGGCCGGCGGCCTGCACGCGGTCCGATTCGTCATCGGCGGCGTTGCAGCCGGTGTTGCCGATGTGCGGATAGGTCAGGGTGACGATCTGCCGTGCGTAGGACGCATCGGTCAGGATCTCCTGGTAGCCCGACATGGCGGTGTTGAATACGGTTTCGCCGACCGTTTGGCCGGGCACGCCGATTGAAACGCCGTGGAACGTGCTGCCATCGGCGAGGGCAAGGAGAGCGGGAATGGTCATGCGTTCGCCCGTGAGGTTCAGGGTACGCCGGATTGCGCGCACCGAATGCGACGGCGCCCGCAGCCTGGCGCGAGCCAGTCCGGGGAAAAGGAATCGAGGCGAGCGCATATTCTAGGGATCGCGCTGCCGGCTGTCCATCGCGGCACTACAATCGAAGCATTGTTCCCTGCCCGGGTCCGGCCATGAACGCAACCACCCTGCCCCTTCAATCCAGTGCCGAGCAGCCACCCCGCCTGCTCGATCCGGCGCGCCTGGACGCGCCGACGACGCTGGTGCGCAGCGAACCCTTCCATTTCCTGATTGCGCGCGACCAGGTGCCCGATTCGGCGCGCGAGGAACTGGCCCGCGACTTCCCGCGCTACCCGAGCGCCGGCTTCTTTCCCTGGCAGCGCGAGGACTGCGGCCCGTCGGTCAACCGCCTGATCGACGAGCTCACCGCGCCGGCCTTTGCCGACGCCATCGGCGCACGGCTGGGCATCCCGCACCTCGGGCAATACCCGCACCTGGTCACGCTGTGCCGCTTCCTCAACAAGCGTCACGGCACCATCCATACCGACAGCCGCTCGAAAATCGTCACCGCGCTGGTCTATCTCAACGAGGAATGGCCGGCGATCAGCGGCGGCTGCCTGAGGTTCCTCAACCGCATCGACGACATCGACGACCTGGTCGTGCCGGAGCTGCGTCCGCTGTATGGCAACCTGGCTGCGTTCGCCCGCGCCGACAATTCGTTCCATGGCCACCTGCCCCACGAAGGCGAGCGCCGCGTGATCCAGATCGCCTGGCTGACCAGCGAGGAGGAGAAGCTCCGCAAGACCCGGCGCGGCAAGCTCTCGCGCCTGTTCAAGAAGCTCTTCGGCGACCTGGACCGGCGCCTCGGCGCCGGTCGCGACCGCAACGCCGCACACCGCGATTGACCTTCCCCACCCCGAGCCGAGGACCTGCATGCCCCGCGACATCGTCATCCCGCAGCCCATCGAAGACTACGTCCTAGAGCACACCCGCGAAGACGCCCTTGCCCGGCGCCTGCGCGAGGAAACCCTGCAACTGCCGCAGGGCGGCATGCAGACCGGCGCCGACCAGGTCGCGCTGCTGGCGCTGCTGGTGCGCTGCCTCGGCGCCAGGCGCGCGATCGAGATCGGCACCTTCACCGGCTACAGCGCGCTGGCCATCGCCCGTGCCCTGCCCGCCGATGGCCAGCTGGTCTGCTGCGACGTCAGCGAGGCATGGACGCAGATCGCCAGGCGCTACTGGAAGGAAGCCGGGATTGCCGAGCGCATCGAGCTGCGCCTCGGACCGGCCATCGAGACGCTTGCCCGCCTGCGCGAAGAAACCGGACACCCGTTCGACTTCGCCTACATCGATGCCGACAAGGCGGGCTACGACGCCTATTACGAGGGCTGCCTGGACCTGCTGCGACCGGGCGGCATCATCGCGCTCGACAACATGCTCTGGTCCGGGCGCGTGATCGACCCCGCGCCCGGTGATGCGGACAGCGCGGCACTGAGCCGGCTCAACGCAAAGATCCACGGCGACCAGCGCGTCGCGCCGGTCCTGCTCACGGTGGGCGATGGCCTGATGCTCGCGCAGAAGCGCTGAGCGCCGCCCGTCCCCAGCGGGACTTGGCAGGCGGCGCGCTCGGGCGGCCGCCGTAGCCGCAGGTGGCCTGCGCAAACCGCGCCTGCCCCGGCTCCGCGCGGCCACCCGCGCTGCCCGACGGGTGGCCGTCAGTTCCTGGATTGCACCTTCGAAAGAAGCCGCAGCATCTCCAGGTACAGCCACACCAGCGTCACCACCAGGGCAAACGCTCCGTACCACTCCATGTACCTGGGTGCGCCCTGGGCAACGCCCGATTCGATCAGGTCGAAGTCGAGGATGAGGTTCAGCGCGGCAATCACCACCACCACCAGGCTGAAGCCGATGCCCATGGCGCTGTTGGAAGTGACGATGCCGATCGAATGGCCGAAGAAGCCCATCACGAAATTGGCCAGGTAGAGCAGCAGCACGCCGCCGGTGGCCGCGACCACACCGAGCTTGAACTTTTCGGTGGCGCGGATCAGGCCACTGCGATAGGCCATCAGCATGGCGGCCATCACGCCGAACGTGAGACCGACCGCCTGCATCACGATGCCCGGGAAGCGCGCCTCGAAGATGACTGAAATCGCGCCGATGAAAACGCCCTGGATCGCGGCATACAACGGCGCGGTGATCGGCGCCCAGGTCTTCTTGAAGACCGTCACCAGCGCCAGTACGAGGCCGACGACGGCGCCGCCGATGGCGAGCGGCATCAGGCCGGGAATGCTCTCCGGGCCGGCGTAGCGGCTCCAGCTGAACATGGCGCCGACCAGCGCGAGGATGAGCAGGAAGGCGGTCTTGTTGACCGTGCCGTTCATCGTCATCGCGCCCTCGCCGGACAGGACCCGGCCGCTGCCGACGTCGAGGAAGGTGTTCTGGTTCAGGGTGGGGTTGCCGCTCTGCATGAAGGTCTCCTCCGAAGATGAGCCGATCGTATCGACCCGGCAGCCAGATTGCATCCACCTGCTGCCTTCGGGCTACCATCGGGCTCGGCTTTCGCATGGAATCCAAAATGCGCCATCTTCACTCCATCGTCGTCCTGACCGCCCTCGCCCTGTTCGTCGCCGCCGGCACCAGCGTCGCGCGCCAGGGTGAACCGCCCTACAGCCTGACCCATCCGACCAAGGTCGGCTTCAATCTCGCCATCGAGGATCTCGGCAGCATCGATGCCGCGGCGCTGTTGCGCGATGCCGACCGGGCGCTGCGCGCACCCGGCATGCAGGTCAAGCGCGCGCAGGTCGCCGAGAGCCTGGCTACCGCCGTCGCACCGACCTTGCAGGGCCGCATCGACAACCTGCCCGATGGCTCGCAACTGTGGCGGGCGCGGGTGCGCGTGAGCGGCGCGACCGACCTGCGCCTGGGCTTCGACGTGTTCAGGCTGCCCACCGGCGCAAGCCTGCACGTGATCGGCGCCGACGACTACTGGCAAGGCCCCTACACCATCGCCGACGACAACGACGGCCGCTTCGAGGCGCCGGTGCTGCCCGGCGACAGCGCCATCATCGAGCTGCACGTACCGGCCGGCCAGTCCATCGAGGCCGGCCAGCTGCGCCTGGGCGTCGTCGGTGCCGGCTTTCGCGACGTGTTCGGGCGCAGCAAGATCGGCCAGCCCGGCGCTTCCGGCGAATGCAACATCGATGTGGTCTGCGACCTTGGGCAGCCCTATGCGGACGAGATCCGCGCGGTCGCCTATATCGAGTTCCGCAACGATGACGACGGCCAGTACTACATGTGCAGCGGCACCCTGCTCGCCGACGTGCCGCGCACGCGCAAGAACTGGTTCCTGACCGCCGGGCACTGCATCGACAGCGCCGCGGAAGCCAACTCCATCTCCGTCTATTGGAACTACCAGTCCACGCGCTGCCAGAGCCTGGGCATGCCGACCGGGGGTTTCTTCAAGGACAACCAGAGCGGCGCCTGGTTGCGCGCGGCGCGCGCCGACGTGGATTTCAGCCTGCTCGAGCTCAAGGAGGCGCCCGCCGCCGCGTGGAACGTGTACCGCGCCGGCTGGGACGCCACCAACACCACGCCCAGTGGCACCATCGGTATCCACCACCCCTCCGGCGACGTGAAGAAGATCACCGCCGGTCCGCGCCCGGCGACGATCAGGAACTGCACCGTGTACGGCGGTCCGGCGAACACGCATTGGCAGACCGGCCCGTATAGCCAGGGCACCACCGAAGGCGGCTCGTCCGGATCCGGCCTGTTCGCCCCGGCGGGTGCCGGCGACGGGGCGCGCCGCCTGATCGGCATGCTGAGCGGCGGCAACGCGCAATGCAGCAGCAGCGCACCCACCCGGCCCGACAACGGCGGCGACTGTTACGGCAAGTTCGCCATCGCCTGGGATGGCGCCAGCGCGGACCAGCGCCTGCGCGACTGGCTGGACCCGGACCACACCGGCACCCGCAGCATCCCGGGTGGCACCACGGCGCCGGCGGAACCGGTCAGCCAACGCCCGCCGCTGGACACCCCGTCCATCCTGCGGCAGCTTCCCCACCGCCGCGCGACGCGGCCCTGACGCAGCGCGTGCTGACCGACTCGCACTGCCATCTCGATGCAGCGGAGTTCGACGCCGACCGCGACGACGTGATCGCCCGCGCGCGCGCGGCCGGCGTGACCACCCAGGTCATCCCGGCCATCGGCGTGACCGGCTTCGGGCCGATCGGCGCACTGTGCCGCGCCCACGACGGCCTGCATCCCGCCTGGGGCCTGCATCCGATGTTCACGGGCCAACACCGGCCGGAGCATCTCGCCCTGCTGCGCGACTGGCTGCAACGCGAGCGGCCGGTGGCGGTGGGCGAATGCGGCCTCGACTTCTGGATCGAGGACGCCGACGCCGAGGCCCAGCGCGGCTATTTCAACGCGCAGCTCGAGCTCGCGCGCGAGTTCGAATTGCCACTGATCCTGCACGCCCGCCGCGCGCTGGAGGAAGTCACCCTGGCGCTGCGCCGCGTCGGCAGCTTGCGCGGCGTCGTGCACAGTTTCTCCGGCAGCCCCGAGCAGGCGCGCCAGCTGTGGGCACTGGGCTTTCTCATCGGCATCGGCGGTCCGGTGACCTGGCCGCGCGCCCGGCGCCTGCGCAGGATCGTGAGCGGGATGCCGATCGAGTTCCTGGTGCTGGAAACCGATGCGCCCGACCAGCCCCTCCACGGCCACCGCGGCGAACGCAACGAACCGGCGCGCCTGGCCGAGGTGTGCCGGGTGGTGGCGGAACTGCGCGACGAATCACCGGATGACATCGCCCGCGCCACGACGGCCAACGCGCGGCGCCTGTTCGGCCTGGCAGCCGGACGCTGGACACCTGGCGACGCGCCTCCGCCTTGAGCCGCGTCCGCGTGGGGGATCCGGGCCCCGCGGCACAACGCACGATGCCAGGCCCGCGCGGGTCGCGCGTTCTCCCTGACATGCGCGGGCCGCCCGCGCTCAGCCCTGCAGCTTCGACCGGTTGAGCGCCACCGCGGCCTCGATCAGCCTCGCGAACGCCGCTTCGTCGATGACATCGCCTGCGTGGATGTCGATGGCGCGCCGGGTGCCGGCCTCCAGGCTGGCGTTGAAGAGCCTGGCGGGGTCCTCGAGGGAAGCGCCGCGCGCGAAGGTCAGCTTCACCTTGTCCTTGTACGTTTCACCCGTACAGATGATCCCGTCGTGCGACCAGACCGGCACGCCCGCAGGGTTGCTCGGCTTCACCCATTTCACTTCTTCGGTGACTTCCGGATCCGCGCGTCGGATCAGTTCGCGAACCCGAGCCAGGGTCCGGCCGCGCCAATCATCCAGCGCCCGGATCTGCGCGTCGATGCGACCCGCCGCAGAGCGCTCGTCATTTCCCGTTGCACGTTTGATCGGGGCCATCGTGGTTCCTCCCATGTCGCTGGATGTCGAGAGCATGACGCTCGGACGCGGCCTGCCCGCCTGCGCGTTCGGATATCCATGGCGCGGGCACGCAAGCCCGCCACGTGCGCCGCAACGCTCCATCCGCCACCGTTCCAGCGTGGCCGGTCAGGCGCGCATGCGCCCTGCACGCTCCGCAAGCCCCTCTTCTTCACCAAGCCGGGCATCCATCAGGTCAGGCTTCTTCGTCCTTCGCGGCGCTGGCGAGCAGGCGTGGCAGGGCCCGCGAAACGGCCGCGAACGCGAACGCGGCCGTGATGTGGGCCGCGGCACCCAGGCCGCCGCCGCAATCGAGCTTCAACGAATCGCCGCCGGCCGGGCGCAGGCCACAGACGCTGCCGTCGGCTTGCGGATAACGCACGTTCTCGCGCGAATAGACCGCCTGCACACCGAAATAGCGCTTCGGGCCGCGTGGGAAGTGGAATTCCTCGCGCAGCTTCTTGCGCACCAGGGCGAGCAGGGCATCGTGCTCGGTCCGCGACAGGTCGCGCACCGAAACCAGCGTCGGATCGGTGCGGCCGCCGGCCGAACCGCAGGTGATGAGCGGCAACTTGCGGCGCCGGCACCAGGCGATGGTTTCCACCTTGACGCGGAATGCATCGCAGCAGTCGATGACCAGATCGTAGCCGCGACCGAGCAGGCTGGCGAGGTTGCCCGGGGTCAGGAACTGGGCCAGCGGATCGACCTCGATGTCCGGCTGGATGCGGCGCGCGCGCTGCGCCATTACCTCGACCTTGGACCTGCCGTATTCGCCCTCCAGCGCATGCAGCTGGCGATTTGTATTGCTCAGGCAGACATCGTCGGCATCGATCAGGGCCAGGTGCCCCACACCGCTGCGCGCCAGCGCCTCGACTACCCAGGAGCCGACCCCGCCGATGCCGACCACGCAGACCCGCGCGCGCCGCAGGCGCGCGACACTGCCCACGCCATACAGGCGATCGATGCCGTGGAATCTGGGATCGGAGATTTGCATGTCCATGCGGGCGCGAAGAGTAACACCGCGGCCGGGTGATCGAAGCGTGCGCCGCGAGGCGCTAACCTGTGGCCGGCCCGATACGCAGGCAAGGGTCGGCCCGCTTCCCGGCCTGCCGGGCGGCGGCGTTCATCGCAGCGTGGTCGGCCGAGCCGGGCGCCGAGACGCCAGCGTCGCACGGGGTGGCCCACCGTGGCGGGGAGGGATGAAATGAGCACACGCGGGGTCTGGGCAAGCTTGCTTGCCGATCCCTTGCGCCCAGGTCGCAGGTCGACGGCGAAGCGTCTGGCCCTGGCCTTGGTGGTCACGCTCGGCTGCCTGGCGGGTCCGGCGTGGGCCGCGAGTCCGGCATGGGCGCCCTGGCTGGCGCCGGAGGCGATGAGCCGCCTGGAGCCGGCCATGGTTTCCCATGAGGTTTCGAGTTTCTGCAGCGACAACTGCCGCTACGACCGCCATGGCGTGGGCAGCGAACCGCCCGCCGCGAACCCCTACCCCGACCGCTGGCTGTACCGGGACGCCGGCGAAGTCGTGCTGTTCGATGATCCGGGCGCCGGCGCGGTCACCCGCCTGTGGCTGACCAGTGGCGGGCCCACGGCGACCTGTCTCGACGAGACGCTGCGCGTGCGACTGTACTTCGGCGAAGCCACGCAACCCCTGCTCGACCTGCCGCTGGCGCGACTGTTCGACGGCTCCACCCTGCCCTTTACCGCGCCATTGGTGTTTGACCGCACGTCGGGCAGCGGCGGCTACACCAGCTACGTGCCCATCGCGTTTCGGCAGGGACTGCGCATTGCGCTGACCGGGCTCGATCTCGACGGGCCATGCAGCATGGCGACAGCGCCCTCGCCGCCCCGGCTGTGGTACCAGATCGACGCCCAGCGCCTGCCGCCCGGCAGCGTGACCAGCGACTTCAGCGTGGCCGATGCCTTCCTGCAACTGCGTGAGTTCCTCGCTGCGACAGGCGAGGATCCATGGTCGCGCGGCCTCGGCATGCAGACGTCTTCCTTCTCCCTGGCGCCGGGCGAGGCTCATGTCATCGCGCAACCCGGCGGCGGTACGCTGGCGGGTTTGCGCATCGATGCCGACCCGGCCGCCTGGGCAAACGTGCAACTGGAGATCGAAGCCGACGGCGAACCCGTGCTGGCACTTCCGCTGACCGCGGCCTTCGGCGTCGAAGCCGCACAGGCCCTGCCCATGCGTTCGCCGCTGCAGGGGCGGGACGCCGGAAACCGGCTCTATTCGTGGTGGCCCATGCCATTTCGTGGCGACCTGCTGATCCGACTGCGCAACTTGTCAGCGGGCACGACCGGACCCATGCGCGTGGACTGGTCCATCGATCCGGGCGCCCCGGCCGCGGGCGCCGCGCGCCATTTCGCGCTCGAACATGCGGCCTGCAGCACCGGCGGCCCGACCCATGAACATCGCCTGCTGGCGCTTTCCGGCAGCGGGCGTCTGATGGCGCTTGGCGGCCACTTCAGCGCACACGGGGCCGGCGACCCGCACTATCTCGAAGGCGACACGCGCATCCGTTTCGACGGCATGCTGGCGCCGGCCTGGCCGGGCACCGGTCTGGAAGACTTCTATAACGGCGGCTTCTACTTCAACTGGGGCCAGCCCTACCGCCAGCCCTGGTCCGGCGCCAGCCTGGTCGATCCCCAGGGCGTCAGCGCGATGTGGCGGCTGCTGCTGGCCGATGCGCCAAACTTCGCCGACGGCATCGAAGTACTGCAGGAAGCCGGTGCATCGCCCGCGGAACCCCTGGACGTGTGCATGGCGACCGTGGCACGCGGATACGCCAGCGACCAGCGCGCACTGGTGCCCGTGGCACGGCTGGAAGTCGGCGATCCCTGGGCCGTGGTACGGCATGCCTGGACGCCGCCCGCAGGCGCCGATTGCAGCCGCCTGGATGGCCGTTTCAGCGACGCCGCCGGCACCCCGCGCAGCGCCCTGGTCTGCCGCGCCGGTGCGGGGGCCAGCCAGTTCCGCATGGACCTGCCCGAACCGGCGGCAAACCTGCGCCTGCGGCGCATCGCCGACGCTGCCGCGGGCGGCCAGGCCGCGCGCATCATCATCAATGGCCAGCCCGCCGGAAGCTTCCCGCCGCTGCGCCCCGACACGCTGCGTCGCTGGCAGGAACAGGATGCGCCGCTCGCCGTGGCCGCCGGGACGACGCGGCTGGAAATCCGCATCGAACCGCTATGGGGCAACCATGGCGACGCCGGCGAGTTCAGCGAATCGGCCTATGCGCTTTGGGCGACCCCGGGCATGGTCATCTTCCGCGCCGGCTTCGAGGCGCCGACGGACTGACCCCACGCCTGGTTCGACGCCCTTCCTGGCCACGGCTACCATGGCGCCTTTTGGAACCTCTTCGCGATGCGCTACCTGGTTTGCCTGATCGTCGGCCTCGTCTTCGGCGCCATCGCCGCCAGCATGGTGGTCAACACCGTGGCGCGCCGCCACGCCTGGCCACGTGGCGTGATGAACGTGATGCAGCACGAACTTTCCACGGCGCGGCGCGCCGCGCACGCCAACCAGTGTGCACCGGCGGCCGCCGAGTCCGCGCACCGGCACCTGACCCTGCTGGCCACGGATATCGAAGCAGCCTTGCTGCCCGACGGTGCGAAGGATCGCGTGTTCACCCAGTATGCGCAGGGACTGGAGCGCGCGATTGCCGACTGGGATCCGGCGGCCGCCTGCGCGGCGCAGACCACGGCTCTGACCCGGATCGCGCAGGCCTGCGACGACTGCCACCGCGACTATCGATGAAGCGCCCCGCGGTCCCGCGCGCCGCGCCTTGTCACGAGCGCCGGCGCGATCCCGCGCTGCCCGCACCTCAGGCCTGGCTGCCCACGCGGCCGAGGGCAGGCGCCGCGGCGGCGCCAGGCACGCCTGCTCGCGCCAGCACGCGGCGGCCGTACCAGGCCGCGCAGCGCCGGCCAAGCCGGATGCCCGGGCGTTCGACGAACCGGTAGATCAGCGCGGCCACGGCCAGCGTGGCGAGCGTGCTGGCCAGGACATAGACGATGACGTGCTGGTTGCGCCACGGCGAATCCTGCGCCTGGTGCGCAAGCCACCACAGCAAGGGGTAGTAGACCGGCATGTGGAACAGGTAGATCGAGTAGCTGATCCGCCCAAGCCAATCGGTCAGGCGGGTCTCCACGTGCAGCCAGCGCGTGCCCAGGTGGAAGATCGCCACGCCGATGGCGCTCGAGACGACGTAGTTGTGCAACGGCCCGAGCGCCAGCATGGCCGCCGCCGGGAACACCACCAGGTAGAAGGCGAGCAGCCCACGCAGCAGCAGGCCGGCCGGCGGCGCAAGCCCCGCCGGAGACAGCGATTGGCGGTACAGCGCGCCGCATAGCATCAGTGAAAGATGAAATGGCAGCAGCGCGAGGGTGGTGCCCGGCAATCCTGCGCGCCACATCACGAAGACGATGCCGACATGCAGCGCCGCCAGGCCCAGCGCGAGAACCGCGAGATGCATCGCCTTGTCGAGGCTGCCGAGGCGTGCGAGAAGCATGCACAGGACGTAAAAGGTCAGCTCGATCAGCAGCGTCCAGTACACGCCCGAGGCCGCCGGCACACCCAGGACATCCTGCAGGAGGGTGACGTTGACGAGCGCGTCGGCGAGCCCGAACGGGCGCCCCCACAACCACCAGGCGGCGAACATGCTGGCCGGAATCGACAGCCAATAGGCCGGATAGATGCGCAACAGGCGCTTGATGGCAAAGTCGCCGAGCGGCGCCGGCCGATCCATGCGCAGGCTGGACGGGATCACGAAGCCGCTGATGAGGAAGAACACGATCACGCCGATGCGACCGATGTCCAGCCCCAGCGCCGCGTCCGCCCATGCCCGCCCGTCCGCGGCCGGGCCGCCGGGAGCGGCAAAGCTCTGCAGGGTGTGCAGCCACACGACCAGCAGGGCGCCGAGCGCACGCAGGGAATCGATGTAGCGCAGCCGCGTGTGGCCGGCCGGTGCCACGGCCGGAAGCCTTGCCGCGGGCGCGCTCACCCCTTCACAACCGCACCCGGCCGCGCAGGATGTCGAAATACATCATCCAGTCGCCGGCCAGGCTGTAGAGGGGGTGGCGGAACGTCGCCGGCCGGTTCCTTTCAAATGCAAAGTGGCCGATCCAGGCGAAACCATAGCCGAACACCGGCGCCAGCCATAGCCAGCGCAGCGCACCCGTGACCAGGGCCGCGATCACCACGACCAGCACCAGCGAACTGCCGATGAAGTGCATGCGTCGGCAGTTGCGATCCGCATGTTCGGACAGGTAAAAGGGGTAGAACTCGCGAAAGCTTGCGTAGGTGGACATGGCGGCGATCTCGGCGCGCGCAAGCATAACGCACCCGGCCCGCTGCACCACGTCCGTACCGGGGTCCGACGCGTCAGGTCACGCGTCGGCGCGCGGCGCAAGTTGCATCATCGAATGCTGCCACCGGACCCTGGTATTCCGGCGGCTATCGCGATCCGGAAAGACATGCCGGCACCCGCTTGCCAGCCGCGCCGGACCGGAGTTGCGCGCGGATCGACGTTCCGCCCCGCCGCGCCAGGCCCCGCTCCGGCGCCTCTCCGCGATGGCGCCAGGAGCCGGCCGGCACCGGTCGATCCTCAGCGCCGGCGGCGCGAACGGTCGCTGGCCAGGCCCACGCGCAGGGTCGAACCGTCCTGGGTCGAACCATCCAGTTGCGCGATTGCCGCGCGTGCTTCGTGGCCCTCCATCGCCAGTTCGGCAAAACCGCGGCACTCGTTGCGGAACGGATCGGTGGCGATCTTCAGCTTGTGGACGCGCCCGAACTTTCCAAACATGTCGGCGACGGATTGCTCAGTGGCGCTGCGCGGCAGGCCGCGCACGTTGAGGGTCAGCATTGGGTACTCCTTGATCGTCTTGCGGCGCCTGATGCGCGCGCTCCTGACGACCTTGCTAGATGGCCCGCATCGCCGCGGATTTCAAGCCATGCGGGCGATTCAGCCTTGTGCAGACCCGACCGGCGGCTTGCGCATGAAGGCCGCCCAATCTCCGGCCAGGGCCGCCAGTCCGCCCGGATAGTGCTGGTCGAGCAAGCGTTCCAGCGCCACCGGGCGGCACGGATCCAGACGCTGCGCGGCCAGCACGTCGGCCAGCACCTCGCGCGTGACCGGCCGCTGCATCAGCAGCGCGACCAGCGCGTGGGCGCGCCGGTAACGCTGCTCGCGGGTGGAGCCTGCCTCGCTGCCGTAGAACGCACGGCCATCGCGCGCCAGCAGGTCCACCAGCGCCTCGCTGCCATCGCCTGCAGGCGCGGCGGCGATCAGCGCACGGCGCTCGGCTTGCCCCAGTTCCCGGCCTGCCCCATGCCGGCCGAAATACTCGGCCAGGCCCTCGTTGAGCGGCAACGGCAGCCCGCCGACCGCCTCATGCACGATGGCGTGCGTGAGTTCGTGGCGCAGCACGGCGAAGCTGGCCTCGTCGCTGGCCTGCATGTGCAGATAGATGGTGCGCTTGGCACTCGACCAGGCACCCGCCGAACCTGCCAGCAACGGCTCATCGATGAGCCTGGCATAGGCCTCGGCCGAGCGCACGAACACGATGCGCAGCCTGAGGTCGGTCGGCATCGCCACGCCCAGTTCGTCACGCAGCACCCGCGCCACCGCGAGGGCGTCGTTCACGGCCTGCTGTTGCAGGCCTTCGGGCAGGCTCACGTCGTAACCCGCGGCCTCGATGCTGATCGGCGCCAGGCCGGAGACCACGAGCACGCGATGCGCGCGCGCCTCGACAGTCGGCGGGCGATCCGAATAGTGCGTGATGCCGGCGCCATCCACCCAGCGGTGTACCGCAGCCGAGCGCGGGGCGCGCTCATCCGCTCCGCCGCCGCAGGCGGCGGCCGGGCCCGGTGGCAGCTCGACGGCGGGCGGTGGCACGCCGACCACGACGGCATCCGCCGCTGGTGCGGGCGTTTGCGCCGCGGGCGTTGGTGCCGCGGACGTCGCCACGGGCACCTGCGCCGGCAGCGAGGCAGGTGGTGCGTCCGCGCCGCCGCATCCCGGCGCGCTGGCGATGGCGCCCGCCAGCACCAGGCTGCCAAGTTGCCTGGCCAGGAATGCCGGAGGGCAGCGTTGCGTGATCATGTGCGTTGCGAGCAGCATCATGCAGGCGCAGGCGGGCCGGCACCAAGGGTGGGAGGCGACTTGCCGACCGGCATGGCCGGCATGTCAGTGAAGGTTAAGTGCCCCGACGCCATCATGCCACCCATGTGCCGCAGGTGCCGACCGCGCCTGCGGCTCTGGCCAGGAACGAGGTGAACCCATGAAGTTGACAGCATCCCTGCTCGCCCCGCTCGCCGCCCTCGGCCTCTGCGCGACGGCGGCTTCGGCACAGGACACGCAAACCACCGTGATCCCGCGCGCTAACGGCGAATTGATCGTCCACTGGGGTCAGCCCGCGCCACGCAACTTCGGCCCGCCGCCGACGTTCGCACAGCTGGCGCAGGGCCAGCCCTACATCAGCGTCGCAGCGGCGGCCGCCTATCCGCCGCTGGCCAATGACTTCATCCATGCCGATTCGAATCGCGACGGTCGCATCTCGCCACGCGAGTACGCGCGCTGGGTGGCGCAACCGTAATTTCGAGCGCGACCGCCCGGGTCATGATCCGAGCGAGACATGCCCCGGGCGCGAGGGTTGATGGCTGCCGTCACCGATCCCGCTGTGGACTCGGCACGCTACGTGGCGCGGACGGTCGCGACGCGGCCGGCGGCGCTGGCGAGCGCATCGTCGGCTGCGAGAAGGAAGACGCGGGGCGACCGAAGGAAGGCGATGGCGCGCGCGAGCTGCCGACCATGGGCGGCTGACCGCGCTCGTGGCTGCCGCTGTAGCCCGGCGGGCGCGGATATCCCGGATAGGCATTGGAACGCTCGATGCCCGGGTAGCCGCCGTGCCCGCGCGGGTAGTAGCCATACCAGCCGTAGTAGCCGGTGCCGTACCAGTACGGGCTGTAGCCGCCATAGCCGTAGCCGTAGTAGCCATAGGACGGGCCGTAATAGCCGCTGCCATACCAGGCGTCGCCATAGTAGCCATCGCCGCGGACGTAGCCGTACTCCGGGTAGTAGTAGCAGCCACCGAGCAAGGCCAGCAACCCTGCCAGCAGCATGCATTTGACGATCGACTTCACGGCGCGGTCCCTTTCTGATGACGCATGTCGCATGCTCGCCCAGGACCCTTGAACCCGCCCTGAGTGCAGTTCCTCCCGCCGCGGTCTGCGGATGCGCCGCCCGCCCAGCCGGACTGCCGCACTGGTTATACTCGCCGCACCAGCCATTGGGGGAATTGCCATGGATTTGCGCTCGCCCATCTCGCGCCTGTTGCGCACCGGCGCGCTGATGATCTTCGTGTCGACGTTGCTGCTGGCCGCTTGCAGCCGTCCACAGAACGAAGTGCCGCAAGTCCAGGGCGCCGCGCCGGTGAGCGCCGAACCGGCCGCCGCGCCCGCACCCACGGGCTTCGCGCTTGCCTCGGCAAGCACGGAGCCCTGGCAGGGGCAGCTCGCCCTCGTGCTCGAGTTCACCGAGCCCCTGGTCGGCACGCAGGCCTTCGACACCCTGATCACGGTGACCGACACCAAGGGTGCGGCGCTCACCGGCAGCTGGTCACTGGACGAGGACGGCAAGACGCTGCGCTTCCCCTACGTCAAGGCCGATGCCAACTACAACGTGCGTATCCAGGGCCAGCTGACCGCTGCCGATGGCAAGACGCTCGGCGCCCCGCTGAGCAAGGAGGTTTACAGCGGCCCGCTCGAACCGGCGGTCGGCTTCGCCTCGCAGGGCAGCGTGCTGCCGGCACGCGACACGCGCGGATTGCCGGTGGTGTCGGTGAACGTGAAGGAAGTCGATGTCGAGTTCCTGCGTGTCCGGGACAGTGAAGTCGCCAATTTCTTCGCCGCCTACCAGAAGAACGGCCAGCGCAGCAGCTACGAGCTCGACCCGCGCTACGGCTGGTACGGACAGAAGGGCAAGCCGGTGGTGCAGGTCGCCGAATCGGTTTACGCCAACCGCTTCGTGCTGACCGGCAAGCAGAACGAGCGCTCGCTCAACTACCTGCCGATCCAGAACATCCACGAGCTGGCCCAGCCGGGCGTCTATTTCGCCGTGATGAAGCGCGCCGGCAGTTTCAGCGACGAATACGCCACCAGCGTCTTCTTCGTCAGCGACATCGGCCTGCATACGCGCGCCTACAAGGACGCGCTGTTCGTGCACGCGGCCTCGCTGAAGAGCGGCAGCCCGCTGGCGGGCGTCCAGGTGAAGGTGCTCGATGCCAAGGGTGAAGCGGTCGCCAGCGGCGCAACCGATGCCGACGGCAACGCACAGCTGGCCTACGCGCTCGACGCCGCGCACGTGCTGGTGGCGCGCACCGGCAAGGATGCTTCGCTGCTGCCGTTCAACCAGCCGGCGCTGGATCTTTCCGAATTCGCCGTCGCCGGACGCAAGCAGGCCTGGTTCGACGTGTTCGCCTGGGCGGATCGTGACCTCTACCGCCCGGGCGAAACCATCCGCCTTTCCGCCCTGCTGCGCGACTACGACGGCCGGCCGATCAAGGCGCAGCCGCTGTTCATCACGCTCAAGCAGCCCGACGGGCGCCCCTACGCCGAAGCCCGGCTCGATCCGCGCGACCTCAACTATTTCGAGTGGTCGCGCGAGATTCCGGCCGACGCGCCCACCGGGCGCTGGGAGGTCGAGTTCCGCACCGACCCGAAGGCCGACGAGGTGACCGAGGGCCTGACCTTGCGCATCGAGGAATTCCTGCCCGAGCGCATGAAGCTGGAGCTCTCCAGTCCGCAGGCGGTGCTGCGCCCGGGCGAGGCGCTGCAACTGCAGGTGCAGGGCGACTATCTCTACGGCGCCCCGGCTGCCGGCAACCGTTTCACGGCGCGCCTGACGCTGGCGGCCAACCCGCATCCCGTGGAATCCCTGCCCGATTACTTCTTCGGCGACCCGACCATCGAGCTGCCCAGGGAAGCCACCGACGTCATCGACGCCAAGCTCGACGAACACGGCCATTTGAGCCAGGCGATCGAACTGGGCGACGCCGGCCAGGCGAAGGCGCCCATCGCCGCCATCGTGTCGGGCAGCCTGCACGAAAGCGGCGGCCGACCCGTGTCACGCACGCTCAAGCGCACGTTGTGGCCGGCCGACACGCTGGTCGGCGTACGCCCGCTGTTCGACCCCAAGGAAGGCGCCGATGCCAATGCGCGCGCCGGCTTCGAGATCATCCGCAGCAACGCGGATGGCGAATTTCTCGGCGGCGAGCCGCTCAAGCTCACCCTGGTCCGCGAGCGCCGCAACTACCACTGGACCTGGGACAACGAAAGCGGCTGGCACTTCGACTACAAGGAAAGCTTCGAGAGTGGCCAGACGCAGGAGGTCACACCGGAAGCCGGCAAGGCGACGCGCGTCGACGTCGGCGTCGAATGGGGCAACTACCGCCTGGAAATCCTCGATCCGGCCACCGGCCTGGTCACGCGCGTACCGTTCTTCGCCGGCTGGAGCTGGAGCGATGACAACCGCGGCAAGGAAGCGCGCCCGGACAAGGTGAAGCTGGCCCTGGACAAGACCGCCTACCGCGCCGGCGACACGCTCAAGGTCACGGTGACGCCCCCGCAGGCCGGGCCGGGCGTGCTGATCGTGGAATCGGACCACCTGCTCTACACGCGCAACATCGACGCCCGCCCGGGGGCGACCTTCGAGATCCCGGTGACCGAGGACTGGGAACGCCACGACGTCTATCTCACCGCGCTGGTGTTCCGCGGCGGCTCGGCGGTGGAAAAGATCACCCCGGCCCGCGCGGTCGGCGAGGCCTACGTGCCGATCGACCGCAGCGACCGCAAGGTGGAAGTCGCCCTGGAAGCGCCGGCGCTGATGAAGCCGGAAAACGACCTGCCGGTGCGCATCAAGGTCCCGGCCCTGGCCGGCCAGAAGGCCTATGTGACGGTGTCGGCGGTGGATGTGGGCATCCTCAACATCACCGCCTTCCCGCGCCCGGATGCCAACGCCTGGTTCTTCGCGCAGCGCGCGCTTGGCGTGGATGCCTACGACCTCTACGGCCGGGTCATCGAGAGCTTCGACGGCGCCACCGCACGCCTGCGCTACGGCGGCGACATGGCGCTGGCCGCGTTGCCGCAGGCCCGCCGGCCGACCGCGCATGTGCAGACCGTGGATCTTTTTTCCGGCGCGGTGGCTCTCGATGCGCAAGGTGAGGCCAGCGTCGCCCTGCCGATGCCGGACTTCAACGGGACGGTGCGCGTGACGGCGCTGGTGTTCAGCGAGAACCACTATGGCGGCACGGATGCCGAAACCGTGGTGCGTGCGCCGCTGGTGGCGGAGATCTCGACGCCGCGCGTGATGGCGCCGGGCGACCGCGCGAAGCTGACCATGGATCTGCAGAACTTCTCCGGCGCCGATGGCGAATTCAAGGTGACGGTAACCGCCGACAAGCCGCTCGCGATCGACGACGGCCGGCGCACGGTGCGCCTCGCCGACCAGGCCAAGACCACCCTGTCCTTCCCCCTGCAGGCACTGGAGGGCTACGGTGTCGGCAAGATCCGCGTTGCCGCCAGCGGCGGCGAGGTCAAGCTCGATCGCCACTTCGAGATGGTCGTGCGCGCCGCCTGGCCGGACGTGGTTCGCTCGGTCCCCACGACGCTGGAGACGCTCGCGCCGGTGAGCCTTGGCAGCGCCGCGCTGGAGGGCCTGCTGCCCGACTCGGTCAATGCGCGCCTGACCATTTCCAGCCTGCCGCCATTGCCCTTTGCCAGCGCGCTGGCGCATCTGCTGGACTACCCCTACGGCTGCGTCGAGCAGACCGCCAGCAAGGGGTACGCCGCCCTGCTGCTGGACGAGCAGACCGCGGGCAACCTGCACATGAGCGGCCTGCCGCCCGAACAGCGCAAGTCGCGCGTGGACGGCGCCATCGGCCGCATCGCCTCCATGCAGGTGCCGTCGGGGCACTTCTCGATGTGGGGCGGGGACAGCTACGTCAACGAGTTCCTGACGCCCTGGGTCACCGAATTCCTGCTCGATGCGCGCGAGGAAGGCTTCCTCGTCCCCGACCACGTGCTGCAGAAGGCGCTCACGCGCCTGCACGACGACCTGCTCTCCGGCGGCCATCCGTACTACAACTACGAGCACAGCGACCACCTGCGCTTCGCCGATTCGGCCTGGTCGGGTTACGTGCTGGCACGCGTGAACCGCGCGCCGCTGGGCACCCTGCGCGCGCTCTACGACAACGACCGCGACAAGTCGCTCACCGCCCTGCCGCTGGTGCACCTGGGCATCGCGCTCAAGCTGATGGGCGACCAGCCGCGCGCCGAACAGGCCGTCGCCCAGGCCTTCGCCATGCAGGTCGAACGCCCGTGGTACCTCGGCGACTATGGCTCCAACCTGCGCGACACCGCGGCGATGGTGGCCCTGGCCCACCAGTTTGGCCTGGGCAAGCCCGAATACGATGCGCGCGTGTTCGCACTGGCACGCGATCTGGCCGACCGCAACCGCGAGGATGGCGGCCGCCTCTACCTCAGCACCCAGGAGCAGATTGCGCTGGCGCGACTGGGCAAGACGCTGATCAAGGACGGCGACACGGTCGTCTCGGGCACGCTGCACGTCGGCACCAGCGCCACGCAGGTGAGCCCCGAACGTCTCTGGTCGCGGGTGTTCGGCCCCGCCGAGCTTGCCGCCGGCGTGCGCTTCATGCCCAGCGGCGACCTGCCGCTCTACGTCAGCACCGACGTTGCCGGCGTACCGCGCAGCGCACCCGCGCCGGACAACCGCCATGTATGGATCAAGCGCCGCTTCTACACCCTGGACGGCAAGCCCTGGGAACCCGGGCCGCTCAAGGAAGGTGACAGCCTGATCGTCGGCCTGAGCCTGGACGCGCGCGAAGCCATGCCCGATGCCCTGCTGGTGGATCTGCTGCCGGGCGGCCTGGAGATCGAGAACTTCAACCTCACCGACGCCAAGCAGTGGGCGGACGTGGTCGTGAACGGGATTACCCTGACCGACCGTGCCCAGGCGGCGGACGTGCGCCACGAGGAGTTCCGCGACGATCGCTACGTCGCCGCACTCAATCTCGGCAAGGGCCAGACCGCGCAGGTCTTCTACCTCGTACGCGCCGTTTCGCCCGGCACCTACCGTGTCCCGCCGCCCCAGGTGGCCGACATGTACAAGCCGGAAATGCGCGGCATCGGCAGGAGCGAGCCGGCCTCGATCACGGTGGTGGAACCATAGGCAGGCGGACCGGGCACCCACGCCGACACCCATCCGACCGCCGCAGTGAAGCGGCGGGTGGCAAAGTCCCCGCCGGGCCGACATGCGCCCCGCAGGATCGGAGTGCAGGGCGTGCGGGTCCGGGGTATCGAGGCAAGGCGTGAAACGACCACTGCTGCGTAGCGCGAAGCGCCTGGCCATCGGCCTGCTCAGCCTGGCCGCGCTGGCGCTGGCGCTCGACCGGCTGTTCCCGCCGCCCTTGCCCGCCGCGGGCGGCGGCAGCACGGTGGTCCTGGCCCGCGACGGCTCACCGCTGCGCGCGTTCCCCGATCACGACGGCACCTGGCGCTATCCGGTCAGCGTGGAGGACGTGTCGCCGCTCTACATCGAGGCGCTGCTTGCCTACGAGGATCGCTGGTTCTGGCGCCATCCGGGGGTCAATCCGTTTGCCATGGCGCGCGCGGCCGGCCAATGGCTCATGCACCGGCGCATCGTCTCGGGCGGCTCGACCCTGAGCATGCAGGTCGCGCGCATCCTCGATGGCACCGGCCACGACCTGCCCGGCAAGCTGCGCCAGATGCTGCGCGCGGTACAGCTCGAAGCACATCTGTCCAAGCGCGAGATCCTCGAGCTCTACCTCGACCACGCCCCGTTTGGCGGGACGATCGAAGGGGTCGAAGCCGCTTCCTGGGCCTACCTGGGCAAGCCTGCGGCAAGCCTGTCCAGGGCCGAGGCGGCGCTGCTGGTGGTGCTGCCACAGGCACCGAGCCGGCTGCGTCCGGATCGCCATGCCGCTGCCGCGCGTGCCGCGCGCGACAAGGTGCTCGCGCGCATGGCCGCACTGGGTGTGTGGACGCCGGCCCAGGTGCGGGACGCCGCCATCGAAGGCGTGAGTGCACGCCGCCTGGTGCCGCCCCTGCATGCCGCCCTGCTGGCTCGCCGCCTGCGTCAGCAGGCGCCGCATGCGCGCCGCATCGGCACCACCATCGATGCCGGGCTGCAGCGCGCGCTGGAGGCACGCGTTGCCAACTACCTCGCCCATCTGCCGGCACGCACTTCGGCCGCGCTGCTGGTGGTGGACAACGCCAGCCTGGAAGCGCGTGCCTATATCGGCACGGCCGCGTTCGGCGACGCGGCGCGCATGGGCCATGTGGACATGGTGCGCGCCTGGCGCTCACCGGGTTCGACCCTGAAACCCTTCCTGTACGGCCTGGCACTCGACGATGGGTTGATCCACTCGGAAAGCCTGCTGATCGACGCCCCGCAGTCCTTCGATGACTATCGGCCGGGCAATTTCGGCCTGGCCTTCAATGGCCCGGTCGGCGCCGCCGAAGCGCTGCGCCTGTCGCTCAACGTACCGGCCGTCGACCTGCTCGCACGCGTCGGCCCGACCCGCTTCGCCGCGCGACTGGCGCGCGCCGGGCTGGTGCTGCGCCTGCCCCGCGGCGTCGAGCCCAGCCTGCCCATCATCCTCGGCGGCGTCGGAGTGCGCCTGGAGGACCTGGCCGGCGCCTATGCCGCGTTCAACCGCGGCGGCATCGCCGGCGCGGTCCGCTATCGTCCGGATGCGCCGCTGACCGAACGCCGCCTGCTGTCGGAGGGCGCTGCCTGGATCGTGCGCAGCATGCTCGAGGCCAACCCGCGCCCGGGCTACGCGCCGGGCACCTTCGATCCGGGCACGCGACCGCGGGTGGCGTGGAAGACCGGTACCAGCTATGGCTTTCGGGATGCCTGGGCGGTGGGCGCGACGCGCACGCACACGGTCGCGGTGTGGATCGGACGTCCCGATGGCACGCCGCTGCCCGGCCAGTACGGCGCCGTGACCGCCCTGCCCCTGATGTTCCAGGTGATCGACAGTCTGCCGCGGCAACCGCTGGCGGCGGTGCCGCAGCCGCCCCCGGCCAGCGTCAGCGAGGTGGAGATCTGCTGGCCACTCGGGCTGGCCTACGATCCCGCCCGGCCGGCGCTGTGTCACGAGAAGCGCGACGCCTGGGTCCTCGACGGCGTGATCCCGCCGACCATGCCGGAGCGTGATGCGTCGCGCTGGAGCGCGGGTGTGCTGCAGCTGCGCGTGGATACCCGGCAACATGCCCGCCTCGCCCCGGGTTGCAAGCCCGCGCGTGGTGCCCGCGTGGAGCAACGCGAGATCGCACGCTGGCCATCGCTCGCCTACCCCTGGCTGTCGACCACGCAGCACCGCCAGTCCACGCCGCCGCCACTGGCCCCTGGCTGCCCGGACGACGGCCTGGACGCCGTCCAGCCGATCCGCATCGACGGCCTGGCCGACCGCGCCACCCTCGCCCGCGCACCCAACAGCACGCAGCCGCCGACGGTGCGCCTGCGTGCCCTCGGCGCGAGCGGCGAGGTGCTCTGGCTGGTGGATGGCAGGCTGGCAGGCGCGAGTCGCGGCGCGCGCAGCTTCGAATACGCGTTCGAGCAGCCCGGCGACCACAAGGTGACGGCCATCGCCGCAGGCGGCGCATTTGCCGAGCTGCGCCTGCGCGTGTTGCGCTGAGCGCCCGGACCGGCCGCGCAGGCGCAGCCGATCGCCGCGCAGCCCGCGCCGGCCTACAATGTGCCCATGCGCTCAGATGTCGTCCGCCTGTTCCAGACCTTGCCGCATCCCTGCGGCTATTTTGCCGGGCGCACGGCACAGAACCTGGTGATCGACCCCAGCGCGCCGGAGCTGCCGCACATCTATGACCTGGCCGTGCAGCGTGGCTACCGTCGTGCGGGCGGGCACATCTACCATCCGCAGTGCCACGCCTGCCGGGCCTGCATTGCCTGCCGCATCCCGGTATTCCGCTTTCGGCCCGACCGCAGCCAGCGTCGCTGCCTGGCGCGCAATGCGGATGTCGAAGTCGGCATCGAGCCGGCCACCTACACCGATGAACGCTTCGCGTTGTACCGTCGCTACCTGCAGGCGCGCCACCCCCAGGGCGGCATGGACGATGCCCTGCCGGATGATTTCGGACGCTTCCTCTACACCCGCTGGAGCCCGACCCGTTTCATCGAGTTCCGCCATCGCGGACGCCTGCTGGCGCTGGCCACCACGGATTTCTGCAGCACGGGGATTTCGGCCGTCTACACCGCCTTCGACCCGGACGAACACGCGCGCGGCCTAGGCACCTTCGCGATCCTGAGCCAGATCCGCATTGCCCAGGCCTACGGTCTGGCGCATGTGTACCTGGGTTTCTGGATCGACGGCCATCCGAAGATGCACTACAAGGCGCGCTTCCGGCCACTGGAGATCCTGCGCGAGGGCGGCTGGCGCGATCTGGAGCAACCCGCCGGCAAGGGTTGACCGCCGGCCACCGGATATTCATTCGTGCTGCGCTAGGATCAGGATTTTGCCCAAGGGGTGCGCCGCGCCGGCGCGCTCGGCATTGCTGGCACCTGGCCAGCCGCACGCCTGACCGCGCTGCCCGATCCCCCGAGTCTTCGAGGACCCTCGCCCATGCCAGACTGGCTTGCCCAATCCGCACTGCTGCAGTTTCCCGCCATGCGCCTGCTGAGCGTCGCCGTGATCGCCTGCGCCGGCGGCCTGCTCGCCTATGCGATTTCGCGCATCCTGGCCATCCGCGTGCGCCGGCTCGGCGCGCGCACGACCTCGGGCGTGCCGGCCGCCGTCGCCGCCGCGCTGGAACACAGCAGCATCGTGTTGCTGATCGTGCTGGCCGGCCTGCTGGCCAGTCACCTGCTGCAGGTCTCTTCGCAGGCCCGCATCTGGCTCGATCGTGGCGCCTTCCTGCTCGCCGGGCTGCAGATCGGACTGTGGATGAACGCCGCCATTCGCACCCTCACGCGCGAACGCCTCGGTCGCGCGGGCGACGGACCAGCCAACCCGGTGGTCACGGCCATTCTCGGCTGGTTCCTGCGCATCCTCGTGTGGAGCACCCTCGTCCTGGCCGTGCTCGGCAACATCGGCGTGAACATCACGGCCTTCGTCGCCAGCCTCGGCATCGGCGGCGTGGCGGTCGCGCTGGCCCTGCAGAACGTGCTGGGCGATCTCTTCGCCTCCCTCAGCATCGGCCTGGACAAGCCCTTTTCAATCGGCGACTTCATCGCCTTCGACGACGACCTGGGTACGGTGACCCACGTGGGCGTGAAGACCACGCGCATCCGCTCCCTGCGCGGCGAGGAGCTGGCCATCGGCAATGCCAGGCTGCTCGGCAAGACCGTGCACAATTACAGCCGCATGGCGACGCGGCGCATCGTGTTCGAGTTCGGCCTGGCCATGGGCACCTCGCACGAGCGCGTGCGCGAGGTGATCGATGCCGTGCGCGAGATCGTCGGGGGGATGGATGGAATCAAGCTCGATCGTGCCCACTTTCGCGGCTTCGGCGAAAGTTCGCTCGACTTCGAGGTGGTGTACATCGTGCAAAGCGCGGACTACGGCACCTACATGGACATCCAGCAGCAGATCAACCTGGCCCTGATGGCCCGTCTCCACGACCTCGACGCGCACTTCGCCATGCCGTTGCGGGTCGTGCACACACCCACGCTGCCGCAGGGCGTCCTGCCAGGCAGCGCTTCGTGAACGCCCCCGACCTGTCCGCCAACCGGCCGCGGCCACGCATGCGCCGCGCCCTGGCGCGCGGCCACGCCTGCGTCATTCTGCTCGGACTCGGCCTGCTGTGTGCGGCCTGGGCACAGGCGGCGCCGCCGACGCAGCAATGGTTCACCGTGCTGCTCGACGGGCGCAAGACCGGCACGTTCGAAACCACGCGCCAGGAAGACGCGGGCAAGGTGGTATCCACGCAGACGCTCGACCTGGTGCTCGAGCGGGCCGGCTCACGGGTCGCCCTGCACACTTCCGAATCGACCACCGAAAGCCTTGCCGGCGCACCGCTGGCGTTTTCCAGCACCTCGCGGCTGTCCGGCACGGAATCGCGCATCGATGGGCGCGTGGCAGGCGGTCGCGTCGCGATCGTGACGCGCAGCGGTGCCCAGAGCCGTCCGCAGGAGATGGCCTGGCCTGCCGGCGCGCTGCTGACCGAGGGCCTGCGCCTGCAGGCCCTGCAAGCCGGCCTGGACGCCGGCACGCACTACGCATCGCTGGCCTTCCAACCGTCCGGGCTGCAGGTGTCGCACATCACCAGCCGGGTCGGCGCGGCCGAGCAGGTCGACCTGCCGGCGGGCACGCGGACACTGGTGCCGATCGACCAGGACATCCGCCTTGGCGGCACGACGATCCACGCGCGCGCCTGGGTGGATGCGCAACTGACCGTGCACAAGATGACCCTGCCGATCCTCGGCACCGAACTGACCCTGCTCGCCTGCGACCATGCGTGCGCGAGCGCGCCCAACCAGCCGGCCGACCTGCTCGCGCGCACCCTGGTGCGCGCGCCGCGCCCACTGCGCCCGAGCGAGCTGGCGGGCGACCTGCGCTACACCATCGTCTTGCGCGACGCCGCCGGGGCCGGCCCGCTGCCGCAAACCGGCGAACAGGCCGTGCAGGCCAACGGCCAGGGCTGGCGCGTCGATGTCAGCCGCCACGCCCGGCCCGGCCGGGAACCCCCGCCGCGCGCTGCCGACAGCCAGCCCAACGACTGGCTGCAGAGCAACGCGCCCGAACTGCGCGAGCTGGCGCGGCGGGCCTACGGCGATGCGCGCGATCCGACCGCGCGCATGCAGCGCATGGAAACCTTCGTGCGCGGCTACATCGTCGACAAGTCGCTGGATGTCGGCTACGCCTCGGCACTGGAAGTGGCACGCCACCCGGAAGGCGATTGCACCGAACACGCCCTGCTGCTTGCCGCGCTCGGCCGCGCCGCGGGCATTCCCACGCGCGTCGCCTACGGCCTGGCCTGGGCGCCCGGCTTCGCCGGCCACCAACGGGTGTTCGTACCCCACGCCTGGACGCAGGCCTGGGTCGGCGACCGCTGGCGAAGCTATGACGCCGCACTCGATGGCTTCGATGCGGGCCACATCACGCTGGCCGTCGGCGATGGCGATCCGTGGCGCTTCTACGCCGGCATCGAACTGCTCGGGCGCCTCACCATCAGCCGGATCGAGGTGGCGGGTCTCCCCGAGCCGGACTCACAGTCCGAATGACGGCCGCATGAGCTGCTCGAAGAATACCCCCAGCACGCGCGGCTCGACGAGAAGGGTCACCACCACGCCGTAGATCGCGCCCCACAGGTGCGCGCTGTGGTTGATGTGGTCGCTGCGCTGGCGATCCATGTAGATGGTGTAGGCGAGGTACAGCACCGCATAGATGATCGCCGGCATCGGCACCACGAAGACCAGGATCGTCGCCCAGGGCTGCAGCAGGATGAAGGCAAACAGCACCGCCGATACCGCTCCGGAAGCACCGAGGCTGCGGTAATTGGCATTGGTGCGGTTCTGCCACCAGCTCGGCACGCTGGAGACGACCAGGGCGCCGAAATAGAAGAGCGCGAACGCCGGCGGTCCGATCACCATGTCGTAGAAGCGCTCCATCAGCCCGCCAAAGAAGTACAGCGTGATCATGTTGAAGGCCAGGTGGGCCCAATCGGCATGGATCAGCCCGCAGGTCAGCAGCCGCCAGTACTCCCTGCCGCGCGTGATCGCCGGCGGCCACAGGATCAGGCGGTCGATCAGGCGCGGATTGGAGAAGCCGAGTATCGACAGGACGCAGGTACCGGCGATGATGGCCAGCGTGATGAACATGTGCTCGGGTATCCATGCAGGCGGGAACCCGCGCACAATAGGCTGTCGTCGACCTGATCGACAAGCCACGGGCGACACCGGCAGGCATGCTCAATTGCCATCGGATCAACTCGGAAGCGAAAGGCGGGGACTGCCTGTGGTTTGATCTGCTCGACCCGACGACGGAGGAAATTGCCCGCGTCGAGCAGGCGGCGGGCGTGTCCCTGCCCGAACGCGCCAGCCTGGCCAGCGTGGAGCTGTCCAGCCGCGCCAGCGTCGACGGGCAGCGACTGCGCCTGAGCGTGCCGCACTTCACGCAGGACCACAGCGCGCCCTCGCCCCTGGGCCTGATCCTGACACCGCACCACCTGGTCACCCTGCGCTACGCCGCCGCGCCGTCCTTCGACGAGGCCGCCGGCAAGCTCGCGACCGTGCACGGCCCCGACGCCAGCGCCGAGGCCTTCCTGCTGCTGGTCGAATGCGTGGTCGGCCACGTTGCCGATCGCGTCGAGGACCTGGCGGCCGAAGTGGACAAGCTCTCCGCCAACCTGTTCGAGCGACGCCAGCATGGTGCGCGCGTGCTGCGCAGCATGCTCAACATCGTCGGTCGCACCGAAAGCCGGCTCGCGCGCGTGCGCCTGACCGCCAGTGGGCTGCAGCGCGTGGTGATGTTTGCCTTCGACAATGCGCCGGCGTGGGTCGATGCACGCCAGGTAGGGCGGCTGAAAACCGCGCAGAAGGATCTGGAAGTGCTGGCCGAACTCGACGGCCAGCTCACCGACAAGCTGCAGTTCCTGCTCGATGCGGCACTCGGCTTCATCAACGTCGAACAGAACGACGTGATGAAGATCTTTACCGTCGCATCGGTCGCGGCCATTCCGCCGATCATCCTGGTCGGCATCTGGGGCATGAACTTCCGGCACATGCCCGAACTTTCCGCACTCTACGGTTATCCACTTGCCCTCGCCGCGATTGCCACCAGCATCGTCGTCCCGGTGCTCTGGTTCAAGCGCAAGGGCTGGTTCTGAGGCGCGTACCAGGTGGGTTCCCGAGGACCAGAACGCACGAGGCCCCGGGTGTTGCCACCCGGGGCCTCGCTGACTCGTTGCCGCCAGGGAGGCGGCGAGAGATCAGATCACCTGCACCTGATCGGCTTGCATGCCCTTCTGGCCCTGCACGGCGATGAAGCTGACGCGCTGGCCTTCCTGCAATGACTTGAAACCGGTGCCCTGGATCGCGCGGAAGTGCACGAACAGGTCCGGGCCGCTCTCCGGCGTAATGAAGCCAAACCCCTTGGCATCATTGAACCACTTGACCGTACCGGTCTGACGATTCGACATCTCTTAGACTCCTGGTGACACGTTGGACATCGCGATGACGGAACACCCGCATCGAGACTGGTTGCAGGGAGCTAGCGAGGCGAAATCGATGAAGTGGATCGTCAGCCGATCAACCACACCAGGCCACGATTCACAGTAGCCATGCAAACACAGTGGGCGCGACTATACCGAACTATTTTGGCGATTGCTAACTTTTCGTTGGGCCGTCCAATGCTGCACTGCAATGGACGATTCAGGCCGTCCGAACCGGCCGGTGAGCGGCATGAATGGCACGCCGAACGGACCGGCGATGGCCGACGGCCGAAGGGCCAGGCAACGAATGGATGGCGGAACGAACCCGGTCAGGCGCTCTTGCGCGCCGCCGTCTTCTTGGCCGGAGCCGCCTTGCGGGCAGCCGGGCGCGCCGGTGCCTTTGCGACATCGGCCGCCGCCGTGCGCTTGGCGTGCGGACGCACATTGCCGTAACTGCGAATGGAGATCTTGCCCTTGCGGGTCTTGCGGTCGCCTCTACCCATGATCAGGAATTCCGTGGTCGGTTGGTGGCGCGCAGAATAGCAGCCTGCGCCGGCCATGCAAGCAAAGCCGGCGCGCGCCTCGCCCGATCAGTGTTCACAGCCAGGATCCGGACAGGCGAGGTTGTCGATCTGCACTGTCGCGTGCTCGATGCGAAAGCGCGCCTTGAGCACGCCTTGCACGGCCTGCATGGCCCGATCGGGATCGGCGCCTGCATGCAGGCGCACGTGCAGCGTGGCCAGATGATAGCCCCCCGCAAGCTGCCACACGTGCACGTGATGGACTTCGCACACGTCCGCGACCTCTGCGCGCAGGGCGCGCGCCACGTGGCCGGCATCGATCCCTTCGGGCACGCCTTCGAGCAGGATGTGCGAACTGCGGCGCAGCAATCGCCAGGCGCTGGCCAGGATCAGCAGCGCGACCCCGACCGACAGCAGCGCATCGGCCCACAGCCAGCCGAACAGGCCGATCAGTACCGCTGCCGCGACCGCGGCCAGCGAACCGAGCAGGTCGCCGATCACGTGCAGGCGGGCTGCGGCCGTGTTCAGGTCGGCATGATCATGCGCGGGCAGGATGCGCAGCACCACGATGTTCACCAGCAGGCCAGCCAGCGCCACGACCAGCATCAGTCCGGACAGAATCGGCTCGGGCTGGCGCAGGCGCAGCGCCGCCTCGAGCGCGATCCAGCCCACCAGCACGAACTGCGCCAGCGCGTTGGTGTAGCCCACCAGAACTTCCAGCCGCGCGTAGCCGAAACTGCGCCGCGCATCGGCCGGCCGCCGGGCGAAGCGCGCGCCCAGCCAGGCGAACAGCAGGGCCACGGCATCCACCAGCATATGGCCGGCATCGGCAAGCAGCGCAAGTGAACCCGATAACCAGCCCCCCGCGGCCTCCACCACCATGGTCAGCGTGGTCAGCACGAAGGCCAGCAGCAGGCGGGATTCACGCCCCGACGCGGCGCCCGGCGCGTGACCCCGATGCGCATGTTCGTGGCTCATGCCGGCATGCTAGGGCGCCCGCGCGGGGTTACACAATCACTGTCCATTGGGCCGCGGCGCGCCATAATCCGGACACCCGCATTGCCAGGACGCCCCCGGCTTGAGCATCCGCCACGCCCTGCAGGTCCACGCACGCAACCTCGATCCGGGGTGCTTTGCCGCCGTGATGGCGACCGGCATCGCGTCCGTGGACGCGGCCCAGCATGGCTTCCAGCCCCTAGCGCAAGCGCTGCTCGCGCTGAACCTGGTGCTCTTCGCCTGGCTGCTCGCACTCAGCCTGTGGCGCCTGGCCTGCCATCCACGCGCCATGTGGCGAGATCTGTGCGACGCCAGCCGCGGCGCGGGCTACCTCACCCTGGTCGCCGGCCTGTGCGTGCTGGGCAGCCAGTTCGTGATCGTGGCAAGCGCCCCGGCGCTCGCCTGGGCCTGCTGGCTGGTCGCCGGCGTGATCTGGATCGCGCTCAGCCAGGCCTTCTTCGCCGCGATGATCACGCGGCGCGACAAGCCCGAGCCGGCACAGGCGATCACCGGCGGCTGGCTGGTGGTCATCGTCGCCACCGAGGCACTGGCGGTGCTGGCCAGCCTGCTCGGCGCGCAGGACGCCACGATGCTGTTCGCCGGCATGGCCCTGTTCCTGCTTGGTTGCGCGTTCTACCTGTGGCTCGGCACCCTGGTCATGCGACGCATGGTGTTCCTGCCACTCACCCCCGAAGGCCTGCGCGCGCCCTACTGGATCGTCATGGGGGCCCTGGCCATCATCACCCTGGCCGGCAGCCTGCTGATGCAGCAACTCGCAGCCACGGCTTTCGACGGCGTGCGCCCCTTCATCACCGGCTTCACGCTCCTGGCCTGGGCTGCGGCCAGCTGGTGGTTCATGCAGCTGGCGCTGCTATGGTGCTGGCGGCACGTCATCCGCCGCCTGCCCCTGCGCCACGAAGCGGACGCCTGGAACATCGCCTTCCCGGTCGGCATGTACACGGTGGGCAGCTTCGAACTGGCCCGCGCGCTGAACTTCGTCCCACTCGCCGCCCTGGCCGATGCCGGCGTGTACCTCAACCTCGCCGTGTGGGGGCTGATCGCCCTGGGCAGCTTCGTGCACGGACTGCGCAGCATCGCGAACGCGTCGCGCACCGGCGCCACCGCCTGAAAGCGACGCCCGCGTAGGGGGCTCAGGAACCGGCGCCCACCGCACAGCGCCCGTGCACGCACGTGGCGCCCGATCCATGCCCGTGCGTGAGGCGCAGGTTGACGAAGTGGGCGAGTGCCACCAGCCCGCCGCCGCTGGCCACCAGCAGCGCATGCGCCAGCGAGCCGAGCTGCTCCAGCGTGACACCGGCAATCAGCAGGGCGATGCCCGGCACCAGCAGGGCGAATGCACGGAAACGCTGGTGGCGGCGATAGCCGGTCAGCAGGGAGGCCAGCGCAAGCAGGCTGGCGAAAACCACGAAGCCCCGTTCCAGCCGATGGTCGGCAAGAAAGCCGAGCCCGAGCGCCGGCAGGAAGGCCAGCACCAGTGGCAGCAAGGCGCAATGGAGCGCGCACAGTGCCGAGGCCGCCGCACCAAAGCGGTCAACGCGATGCGCCAGCGGGGAGGCACGCAGGAACGGGGCCATCTGATCTCCGGGGATCAAGAAACGCGGGTCCGGATCGACACCGCGCACGCATCTCAAATGCGCGCACGACCATTGGGGTACGACACGATCGACATGTTATAACATATCGAACCGCGCCGCATGCCGACGAGCGAAAGCCCGCTGCGGACGCTTGCGCCCGCACCACCCCATCGCTTGTGCGGCTGCGCCTATTCGTGCACCGGCTGCCCCGCGGCGGCGAGCGCGGCCTTGAGGCGGCGGGTGTCGAGCCGGTCGATGCGCCGGATCGGACAGCGCTCGCCCTGCACCAGGATGGCATCGCGTCCGGCACGCACGAAACTGCCGCCGGCGCCGCCGGAAATGCCGATGGTCGGCGCATCCTGCAACTGCAGGCAGGCGCCCATGAGGCTCACCAGGTAGGCACGATTGGGCGTGCTCCACAGCACCACGTGTTCGGGATCGGGCGAACTCCAGTCCTGGATGTTGCTGAAGTCGGCCGCCATCACCGGGCTGGTGGTGTATTCGCGGTAATCGACGGATGCATTGGCCTGGCTGTGCGCGGCCGGGCGCACGGCCGATTCGGTCATGGCCGGGACGCAGGCCGAAAGCAGGAGGGTCAGGACCAGCAGGCTGAGAATCTTCATGGCATGGCTCCACGATCAGGCAAACACCGCGCGGCATGCGGCTGGACCGGTGGTCATGCTGCCTTGACCCTGCATCGCGACCGCCTGTTCGATTCCGCCCGCGCGGACACCAGCGGTACTATCCACCGGAGTACCTGAATGGAACAAGCCATGAGCGAAGTCGTCATCCTGCACAACCCGCGTTGCTCGAAGTCGCGCGCCACGCTGGCCCTGATCGAATCGCGCGGCATCAAGCCGCGCATCATCGACTACCTTGCCGATCCGCCCTCGCTGGCCGAGATCGAGCGCATGCTGAACCTGCTCGGCCTCGAACCGCGCGCGCTGATGCGCCACGATGAAGCGGAATACACCCAACTCGGGCTGGATGATCCTGGCCTCGGGCGCGCCGAACTGATCGCCGCCATGCACGCCCACCCGCGCCTGATCCAGCGCCCGGTGGTGCTGGCCAACGGCAAGGCAGCACTTGGCCGCCCGCCGGAAAGCGTGCTGGCGATCCTCTGAACCATCCCGCCCGTGGCGCCAGCGTGACCTGCAAGGCCACGCTACCCTGGGAGCGGCTTCAGCCGCGATGCCTTCCCCGCAAGCAGCGATGCCCCACGCAACCATGCCACCCCTCGTCGTTCCGGCGCACGCCGGGACCCAGTGCCTTTGCCGCAGTGGCAGCCAAGCACCCCGGTGATGTACCGGTCATCCCAGGCAAGGCATCGGGACTGAAGTCCCTCCCACGGCAACGAACTTCCCGCGGCATCGGGACTGAAGTCCCTCCCACGGCAGAGAACTTCCCGCGGCATCGGGACTGAAGTCCCTCCCACGGCAGAGAACTTCCCCTGGTATCGGGACTGAAGTCCCTCCCACGGCAGAGAACTTCCCCCGGCATCGGGACTGAAGTCCCTCCCACGGCAACGAACTTCCCGCGGCATCGGGACTGAAGTCCCTCCACGATAGCGGTCTTCCCGCAGCCTACGGGGCGGGGCCGAGGGTGAACGGATCGGCATCCATCCAGGCCGGGAAGCGTTCGCGGTGGGCGGCCAGCGCAGCCGGGTCGAGCACCACGGTCGCCACCTGTTCCTGTGCGCCCAGTTCCACCAGCGGCTGGCCGAGGAAATCCAGCGCGGCGCTGTCGCCGGCGTAGGCAAGATCGTTGCCGTCGATGCCGACGCGGTTGACCCCGACGCAGTAGCTGAGGTTCTCGATGGCGCGGGCGCGCAGCAGGGTGCGCCAGGCGTGCCGGCGCGCGGCCGGCCAGTTGGCGACGAACAGCATCAGGTCATAGTCGAAGCGTGCCGCCTCGCGGTCATAGCGGTTGCGCAGCCACACCGGGAAGCGCAGGTCGTAGCAGACCTCGGTGCGGATGCGCCAACCCTTGAGTTCCACGATCAGCCGCGCGCCACCCGGCGCATAGCGCTCGTGCTCGCCGGCCATGCGGAACAGGTGGCGCTTGTCATACTGTGCATGGTCGCCGCTGGGCGGCATCCACACCATGCGGTTGACGCACAGGTCGCCCTCGCGAATGACCAGACTGCCGGTGACGACCAGGCCCGTTTCCGCGGCCAGGCCGCGCAGCCAGCGCAGGCCTTCGCCATCCATCGCTTCGGCGTTGGCGAGGGTGTCGCTGGTGAAGCCGGAAAGGAAGGTTTCCGGCAATACCACCAGATCCGTGCGCCCCTGGAGCGCGCGCACCAGTGCGCCGTAGTATTCGCGGTTGGCCGGCGCGTCGTGCCAGCGCGTCGCGCCCTGCACCAGGGAAACCCGTAGCGGCTGCATCATCGACCTGCCCTCACAGTGCGCACAGGCGTTCGGCCGCCTGCGCCAGCAAGGCCTCGCTCTTGGCGAAGCATAGCCGCACCAGGCGCTGGCCCGGCGGCGGCGACTCGTAGAATGCCGACAGCGGAATCGCGGCCACGCCACCCACGCGCGCCAGCCATTCGCAGAACACCAGGTCGTCGCTGTCGCTCAGGGCGCTGTAGTCCACGACCTGGAAATAGGCGCCCGCCACCGGTCGCAACTGGAACTTCGATCCGGCCATCAGCGCGCGGAAGTGATCGCGCCGATCCTGGTAGAAGGCGGGCAGCTCGAGGTAGTGCTCCGGCGCCTGCTCGATGATCTCCGCCAGCGCCCACTGGGCCGGCGTGAAGGTGGAAAAGGTCAGGTACTGGTGCACCTTGCGGAACTCGGCCGAAAGCGCGCGCGGTGCAATGCAATAGCCCACCTTCCATCCGGTGCAGTGGTAGGTCTTGCCGAACGAGCTGATGACGAAGCTGCGCGCCGCCAGTTCCGCATGCCGCAGCACGCTCTGATGTTCCGCGCCATCGAAGATGATGTGTTCATACACCTCGTCGGACAGCACCAGGATCTGCGTGTCGCGCACCAGTTCGGCCAGCGTCCCGATAGCGTCCGCGCTCCACACCGAACCGCAGGGGTTGTGCGGCGTGTTGAACATGATCATGCGCGTCTTCGGCGTGATCGCATCGCGGATGCGCTGCCAGTCCGGCGAGAAATCGCGCGCATCCAGCGGCACGTGTACGGCACGCCCACCGCTGAGCGCGATCGCCGGATCGTAGCTGTCATAGCACGGGTCGAGCACGATCACTTCGTCACCCGGCCGCACCACCGCCGCGATCGCCGCGAACAGCGCCTCGGTGGCGCCCGAAGTCACGGTGATCTCCTGGTCCACGTCCGGCCGGTGGCCGTACATGCGCGCGGTCTTGTTGGCGATCGCGCTGCGCAGCGCCGCAATGCCCGTCATCGGCGCGTACTGGTTGTGCCCCGCGTTCATCGCCCGCGTCAGCGCATCGCGCAGCGCCTGCGGGCCATCGAAGTCGGGGAAGCCCTGCCCCAGGTTCACCGCGCCGTGTTCCGCGGCAAGCTGGCTCATCACGGTGAAAATCGTCGTGCCGACCTTCGGCAGTTTGGTCTCGACCTGCATGGCGCTCATCATTCCGGCGACCCCCCGCGGGGAAGCCAGTCATGCTAGCACGCGGGTTCACATGCCCTGGCGCATCCTGCCGCGCCGCACGGACGGGCGATGAAGAACGCAGTCCGCCCGCGGGTCGAAGGCCGGTTTCCGGGCGCGGCCCGCCTCAGCCGAACGGCTGCGGGGCGAGTTCGGCTTCGCCGGGTGCCGGCGCGCCCGGCGGCCTTCGCCGGCCGGGACCCGGCACCGGTCCCGGTCGCCACCACATGGCGACCGGGATGTTGGCACGCCGCAGCCGGCGCTTCAGTCAGCCAGCAGCGCGCGGTTGACGCGGGCGATGAACGCGGCCGGATCGGCGAGCTGGTCGCCGGCAGCGAGCTGGGCCTGTTCGAACAGCAGCAGGCCGATGTCGCTGGCGCGCGCCTCGTCGGCTTCCGCTTCCAGGCGCTTGACCAGCGGATGGCCGGGGTTGATCTCCAGCACCGGGGCCTGCGCGGGCATCTCGTGGCCCGCTTCGCGCAGGATGCGCTGCATGTGCAGGGCCATGTCGTGTTCACCGAGCACGATGCACGAGGGCGATTCGGTCAGGCGATGGCTGACGCGCACCTCGCTGACGCGCTCGCCCAGCAGCTCCTTCAGCTTCGCGAGCACGGGCGCGGCGGCTTCCTCGGCGGCCTTGCGGTCCTGCTCGTTGGCCGGGTCCAGTTCCAGATCGCCCTTGGCGGCATTGCGCAGCGGTTTGCCGTCGAACTCGCCCAGGTAGCCGATCATCCACTCGTCGATGCGGTCGGAGAGCAGCAGCACCTCGATGCCCTTGGCGCGCAGTCCTTCGATCTGCGGGCTGCCCTTGGCAGCGGCGTGCGAATCGGCGGTGATGTACCAGATGACCGTCTGCTCGGCCGGCATGCGGCCAATGTAATCCTCGAGCGAGACGCTCTTGCCCGCGGCGTCGTCCCGGGTCGAGGCGAAGCGCAGCAGCTTGGCGATGCGCTCGCGATTGGCGCCGTCCTCGGCAATGCCTTCCTTGAGGACGTTGCCGAAGGCGTTGGTGAACTGGCGGAACTTCTCCGGCTCGTCCCTGGCCAGCCGATCGAGCAGATCCAGCACGCGCTTGATGCAGGCCGCGCGGATCTGCGCCACCAGGCGGTTCTCCTGCAGCAGTTCACGGCTGACATTGAGCGGCAGGTCGTCCGAATCGACCACGCCGCGCACGAAACGCAGGTAGTTGGGCAGGAGCTGCTCGGCCGCGTCCATCACGAACACGCGGCGAATGTAGAGCTTGAGGCCCTGGCGCTCGTCGCGCCCGCCCATCAGGACGTCGAACGGCGGCTTCTCGGGGACATAGAGCAGCAGCGTATAGCCCTGCGTGCCCTCGACGCGGTTGTGGGTCCACGCCAGCGGGTCATTGAAATCGTGGCTGAGCGACTTGTAGAAGCCCTGGTAGTCCTCGTCCGTGAGCTCGGCCTTCGGCCGCGTCCACAGGGCTGCGGCGTGGTTCACCGTTTCCCATTCGTCGGTCGGCTTGCCGTCCTTCATTGCCGGCAGGCGGATCGGGAAGGCCACGTGGTCGGAGTAGCGCTTGATGAGCTCGCGCAGCTTCCAGCCGGTGAGGAACTCGCTTTCCTCTTCCTTGAGGTGCAGCGTGATCGTCGTGCCGCGCGCGGGCACCTCCACGTCTGCCAGCGTGTACTCGCCGCTGCCGCCGGATTCCCAGCGCACGCCTTCGTTGGCGGGGGCGCCCGCCTTGCGGGTCACCAGGGTCACCTTGTCGGCGACGATGAAGGCGGAATAGAACCCGACGCCGAACTGGCCGATCAGCTGGGTGTCCTTGCGCGCGTCGCCGGACAGCGACTCGAGGAACCTGCGCGTGCCCGAGCGCGCGATGGTGCCGATGTTCTCGATCACTTCCTCGCGGCTCATGCCGATGCCGTTGTCGTGGATGGTCAGGGTGCGCGCATCGGCATCGAAGCCGATGTCGATGTGCAGTTCCGCGTCATCGGCCGTGAGGCTGGGCTCCGACAGCGCGGCAAAGCGCAGCTTGTCGCAGGCATCGGAGGCATTGGAGATCAGCTCACGCAGGAAGATGTCCTTGTGCGAGTACAAGGAGTGCGTGACCAGGTGCAGGACCTGCGAGACTTCGGCTTCGAAGGAGCGGGTTTCGGCAGCTGCGCTCATGGGGCTTCCCTATCTGGATGGACTGCGCCGCAGATGGTGGCAGGCGCGGATCGATTCAAGCCGGCCGCGACGGCGCTGCTACCAGATGAGATCGTCCGGCACCGGGAAGCGGCGATAGAGCTCGGCTTCTTCCGCGTCCGGCGGCTCGGCCGCGCCGCTGGCGTGATCGAGCACGATGAGCTCCGGGGCACGTTCACGCAGCTTGGCCGCGACCTCGCGCGGCACGATGGCGTGGCCGTCCTCGTCGCGCACGATCACCAGCGCGCCCGACGCCAGCCGCCGGCGCGTGGCAGCATCCACCCACAGGCTGCGGATCAGCCCCTCGTCGGTGAAGCGATAGGCGATGTCGCCCTCGCAGGCGAGGCGATGAGCCTGGATGATCTGGTGCCCCTGCAGGCGCAGTTCGCGCTGCTGCGCCTCGGCCTTGCGGGTCGCTTCGAGCGCACGGTCGCGCTCGGCACGCTCGGCCTGCAGGCGACGCGCCTCGGCACCGGCGTCCGGCGCATCGGGCAGCCTGGCGTGGCGCTGGCGCGCCTGCTCGCGCGCCACCTGGTCGACCTTCGACTTCTTGACCAGGCCGGCCTTGAGCAACTGGTCCTGCAGGGGGTTTCGCATCGGGATCTCGTTCGATCGTCGGGACGCAGCGCCGGCGCGTTTGCGCCAGCCGTGCTCCGCGGGCGTCAGCGCAGCTGGCTGTCCTTGCTGCCGCGGCGATTGTAGATACTGGAAGCCGCCTGGTCGCGGTCCTCGGCCTCCTGGCAGGTCACGCACAGGCGCACGCCCGGCACCGCAGCGCGGCGGGCCTGCGGAATCGGCGCATCGCATTCCTCGCAGCGGGTCAGGCCCGGCCCACTGCGCAAGCGCTCGCGCGCCCGCTTGACGGCGTCATCCACCGTTGCATCGATCTGATCCTGCACGGCGCCATCGCCGGCCCATCCGGTTGCCATGGTTGCCTCCACCCGGCAGTTGCGTTGATACCTTGAATATCGGGATCCTGGCGACGAATGGCAAGCGATGCCTTGACTCGGGCCCGGACTCCGCTACGTTGGCCGCCCCGCAGTGACGAGTAGCCCGCCCATGAGCGCCCTGTTCAGCCCGTTTCGCATCGAGGCGCTGGAACTGCGCAACCGCATCCTGGTCGCGCCGATGTGCCAGTACTCCGCCGAAGACGGATGCGCCACCGACTGGCACCTGATCCACCTGGGCCACCTGGCGCACTCGGGCGCGGCGCTGCTGATGGTCGAAGCGACCGCCGTATTGCCCGAAGGACGCATCACACCCTTCGACCTGGGCCTGTGGTCCGCGGAGACCGAGCGGGCCCTGGCCCGGGTCATCGCAGGCGTGCGCCGGCATGCGGACATGCCACTCGGCATCCAGCTCGCGCATGCCGGGCGCAAGGCGTCCACGCGCAAGCCCTGGGAAGGCGGAACGCAGATCGCCCCGGACGCAAGCGACGGCTGGCAGCCGGTGGCGCCTTCCGCCATTGCCCATGCCGAAGGCGAAATCGCCCCGCGCGCCCTGGCCGCGGATGAGCTGCCGCGCATCCGCGACGCCTTCGCCGCGGCGGCGCAGCGTGCGGCGCGCATCGGCTTCGATGCCGTCCAGATCCACTTCGCGCATGGCTACCTGTTGCACCAGTTCCTCTCGCCACTGTCCAACCGGCGCGAAGATGCCTACGGCGGCAGCCTGGCGAAGCGCATGCGCTTCCCGCTCGAGGTGTTCGATGCGGTTCGCGCGGCCGTCCCCGCCGGGCGCCCGGTCAGCGTGCGCGTCTCGGCCACCGACTGGGCGGACGGCGGCTGGGACCTGGAACAGACCCTTGCGCTGGCGGATGCGCTCAAGGCGCGGGGCTGCAGCGCCATCAACGTCTCCAGCGGCGGCTTGACGCCCGCGCAGCGCATTCCGGTCGGCCCGGGCTTCCAGGTACCGCTGGCGCGCGCGGTCAAGGCGCACACCGGCCTGCCGACCGCCGCCGTGGGCCTGATCACCGGGTTCGACCAGGCCGAGGCGATCGTCGGCACCGGCGATGCGGATTTCGTCGCCCTGGCGCGCACGCTGCTTTACGACCCGCGCTGGCCGTGGCACGCCGCCGCGCATCTCGGTGCCACGGTCAAGGCGCCCAGGCAGTACCTGCGCGCACAGCCGCACGCGCTGCATCCCCTGTTCGAAACCTAGCATCGCGCCCTGTTCGAAACCTGGCATCGCGAACGGCAGGGCCGGCGATGCCGCAGGCCGGTACGGGCCTTGGCCTGCCGCGCGAATCCCAAACCAGGCGATGCTCAGGGCGTCTTCAGTGGCGTGCGCTCGCCATGCAGCACATGCCCCGCCTGGTGCAGATCCAGTGCCGCTACCTTGCCGTCCGCATCGCGCGTGAATTCGATCTCGATCCCGTAGGCGGCCGCGGCGAAGCGATCCTTGCCGATGGCGTCGAGGGCGAACTCGCCCTGCCCGGTCGCGCGCGCATGCAATTGGCCGTCGCGTGGCCACACGTCCAGTGCGAAGTTCGGCATCAGCGGGTAGGTGCCGGTGTAGGCGGCCAGCGCTTCGGCACTCAGCTTCGGCCGATCCGCCTGCGCGCGTTCATCGACACGCGTGGCCGGCAGCACGGCGCCGCCCTGGCTCCAGGTGAAGGTGTAGCTGCCATCGGCGGCCTTGACCGGGTGCAGCAGGGCATCGAAGTTGCGCGGATGGAAGTTGCCCGAATCGTCGTAGGCCAGCTCGAACTCCGGCTGGCCGGCCGCCTGTCCATGCAGCACGCCGTCTTCGACCCGCAGCGTCATCGCGGCGATGGACGGCAACTGATAGCGCCCCGCCAGGGCTTCCAGCAGTGCGGCGGGCGGCGTGGCCGCATGCAGCGGCTTGCCGAGCGGCATCGATGCATCGATGAGATGCAGCCCCAGATCGCCCAATCCGCCCAACGCGGTCAACGCGGTGTCGGACAACACGACCACGCCACGCTGGCGCGCCGGGTCGATGCCGACAAAGGAGGAAAACCCGCCCGTGCCGCCCTCGTGCACCAGTACCGTGCGCCCGCCAACCTTGCCCAGCATCCAGTTCATCGCGATCGGCGGCGCCTCGTTGAGTTGCTTGTGCGTGTACGCCAGCGCCGGCGTGATGCTCGATTCGATCTGCCCGAGATTGCCCTGCACGTAGCGCACCATGTCATCGAGGGTCGCGTGCACGCCGCCGACGCCGGCCAGGTCGGTGGGGAAGTGCCAGGCCGGCACCACCGTGGCATTCTGCGAATGGCCCGCGGCCACGCGCACGCCCTTGGGCCGCGCATCGATGTAGGCATCCTTCATGCCCAGCGGCGCAAACAGACGCTGCTGCAGCAAGGTCTCCAGATCCTGGCCCGTGCGATGCGCGATACCCCATGAAAGCAGCATCATGGCGAAGTTGGAGTATTCGAAATGATCGCCCGGCGCGGCCTCCAGCTTCACCCGCCCGAGCGCCGCAAACAGCGCCTTCGCCGTGAGCGCGGCGTAGGGATCGGCCGGATTGGTGAGGGCCACCCCCGGCGGCAGTGCCGGCAGGCCGCTGGTATGCGTGACCACGTGGCGCAGGAGAATGGGCTGGGCATGCCACGTGGGCACGTCGGTGCCGGCAGGCAACCAGGCGGCCAGCGGATCATCCAGCGAGGCCTTGCCCTTGAGGATCAGGTCGGTCAGCAGCGCGGCCGTCATGGTCTTGCTGACCGAACCGATCTCGAAGGCGCTGTCCGGCCCGATGCGCCCCTTGTCGCGATCGAAGGCGCAGCGATAACTGCGCGTGACCGCCGCCTTGTCCACCACCGCCACCGCCAGGCAGGCGCCGGTGCGATCGCCGGCAATGCGCTGCTCGACCACGCCGTCCAGCGCGGATTGCGTCATCGATTCGGCCCGGACCGCGCCGATCAGGCTGCAGCCCACCACCAGGGCCATCAGGCAAGCATGCTTCATCGACCGGCTCCCATCTGTGGAAAGCCCCGGATGATGCCACGCACCGCGCCGCGCCGGCTCGTGCACGGCGACTCGACAGGTGCCAGCGTTCAGCCAACACGCACCCAACGGCTGCCGCGTCGCAGAATGGTTGCGCGCAGGCAGCTCCGCTCGCTAGAATGCGCGCCCCGCTGCGGCGGGACGTCGGGGTGTAGCTCAGCCTGGTAGAGCGCTACCTTCGGGAGGTAGAAGTCGCATGTTCGAATCATGTCACCCCGACCACTTCCGAGAAAGAAGGCCACCCGAAACGGTGGCCTTTTTCTTTCGGCGTGGCTTCGCCATCGCACGATTGCGTGTGGGCGAAAGCGCTTGAGAAGGCGCGCAATGCGCCTTCGGATCGCGCCGGACTGCCATCCGGCACCGCTGGCAATCCCGGCGTGCCGTGCGCTGGCCTCGCTCAGCCTCCCCGCCGGCTGACGCGCCAATAGCTGACTCCTCAGGAAGGCGCGATCCCGGGACCGGCCTTGTCCAACAACCGGTTCAGATCGCGGCTCCCCCGGACACCGGCGGCACCGCTGAATGAGAGAGGTTTTCGGGCGCGGTTTGTACCCTGGTCCAAGCCAGCATCGCCGGCTCAACGAGACCATCCACGGAAATGCCGTCCGACATCCGTTGAACCCTGCCAGCACTGACACGTACCACGCAGCACCGAAACTCGCGTCATCGGCAGCCGCCCGAAAGCCGAGGGCACGAGCTTCACTCGCCCTGCTTGACGGAGAAGTCTCCTACGGAGCTGTTAGCCAGCACTTTGCACACCAGCTTGCTCCAGGCGCCAACGTGCCGCTGCAAGCTCAGCAGCTTTGAACAAGCTGGCGAACTCCGGTTGAAGCATGATGCTCTCCATCGTGAGTTCGGGGCGACCACGGGCAATCAACTCCTTAAAGCCAGTTTGCATATCTCCGCTTACGACAAGCCTGGCTGCCGTTGCCCGAGCCCCGATGCTGTCCACCATTTGCGTAAAGCGTGTGGGGTGGTAACCCAACTCGTGGCAGACCTCGATGGACGTACGCAACTTTGCTGAAAATTGATCTTCAAGACTCACGATGTCTACCGTGTGACGGCCAACTACTATTCGACGACAAAGCGAGCAGCAGCCCGGCAGTATAATGCCACCGCCCGTGGCCGCTCGCGGTCAAGTTTCCGAGCAAGAACAACGGCTCCCGGCGTCACCTCAGCCCATCCCGCAGCCCAACCCTGCAGTCTTTCCCCCGGAAACGCCCCCACGAAGCGATCCTCGCACCCAGGGAAGCTCCGTGCAAGATCGCGCGACAGGGTGCTGTCGCAGCTCCTGAGACGCCGCCGGCCTATACGTGGCGGACCGACTGCGGAGCCTGCAATGAGCCTTCCCACCGATTCTCCCGTGCGTCACGTCACCCGCGTCGAGCGCCTCGTCGAAGGCTGGGCGCTCAAATATGGCGATCGCATCACCGGCTACTTCCGCCACCCGGCGCAGGCGGCGCGCTGGGGCGAGTTCCCGCCTGGCCTGTCGGCGGGGTTGCGCGAAGCCCTGGCCCGACGCGGCGTCGAACGGCCCTACAGCCACCAGCGCGAGGTGTGGGACCACGCCTTTGCCGGGCGGCACGTGGTGGTGGTGACGCCGACCGCGTCGGGCAAGACACTCTGCTACAACCTGCCGGTGATCGAGGCGGTGCGGGCCAACCAGGCCAAGGCGCTGTATCTCTTCCCGACCAAGGCGCTGGCGCAGGACCAGGTGGCCGAACTGCTGGAACTCAACGCGGCCGGTGCGCTTGGCGTGCGCGCCTTCACCTTTGATGGCGATACGCCGGCCGACGCGCGCCAGGCGATCCGCGTCAAGGGCGACATCGTGGTCAGCAACCCGGACATGCTGCACCAGGCCATCCTGCCGCATCACACCAAATGGGCGCAGTTCTTCGAATCGCTGCGCTACGTGGTGATCGACGAGGTCCACACCTATCGCGGCGTGTTCGGCTCGCACGTGGCGAACGTGATCCGGCGCCTGAAGCGCGTGTGCGCGTTTTATGGCGTGACGCCGACCTTCATCATGTGTTCGGCCACGATCGGCAATCCCAAGGACCACGCCGAGGCGCTGCTGGGCGAACCCGTCCATGCCGTCACGCAAAGCGGCGCGCCGCGCGGCGAGCGCCACGTGCTGCTGTGGAATCCGCCGGTGGTGAATCCGGATCTTGGCATCCGCGCCTCGGCGCGCTCGCAGTCCATGCGCCTGGCGCGGCATGCCATCCGCGCGAGGCTCAAGACCATCGTGTTCGCCCAGTCACGGCTGATGGTCGAAGTGCTCACCAAGTACCTCAAGGATGTATTCGACCACGATCCACGCAAGCCCGAGCGCATCCGTGCCTATCGCGGCGGCTACCTGCCGACCGAGCGGCGGCAGACCGAGCGCGCGCTGCGCGGCGGGGCGATCGACGGCGTGGTCAGCACCTCGGCGCTGGAACTGGGTGTGGACATCGGGGCGCTGGATGTGGCCATCCTCAACGGCTTCCCGGGTTCGATCGCGGCCACCTGGCAGCGCCTGGGCCGCGCGGGCCGGCGCCAGCAGCCGGCACTGGGGGTGATGGTGGCCACCAGCGCCGCACTCGATCAGTACGTGGTGCGCCATCCGGAGTTCTTCGAGGCCGCGCCGCCGGAGCACGCACGCATTGCGCCGGACCAGTTGCTGATCCTGCTCGACCATATCCGTTGCGCGGCGTTCGAGCTGCCGTTCGCCTCCGGTGACCGCTTCGGCGAGAACGCCGTGGACGATTTCCTCGCCGTGCTGGCGGAATCGGGCGTGCTGCACCAGGAAGGCACGCGCTGGGACTGGATCGCCGACAGCTATCCGGCCGCTGCGGTCAGCCTGCGCTCGGTCGCGGACGGCAATTTCGTCGTCGTCGACCGCAGCGAAGGGCGCCAGACCATCATCGCGGAAGTGGATTACTCCAGCGCCGCCATGACTCTCTACGAAGGCGCCATCTACATGGTGCAGTCGCGCCCCTGGCAGGTGGAGCGGCTGGACTGGGCCGGCCGCAAGGCCTTCGTCACGGCCACCCACGCCGACTACTACACCGACGCCATCGACTACACCAAGCTCAAGGTGCTGGACCGTTTCGACGGCGCCAGGGCCGGCCAGGGCACCTGCCACCACGGCGAAGTGCATGTCGTGCGCCGGGTCTCGGGCTACAAGAAGATCCGCTTCTACAGCCATGAAAACATTGGCTATGGGCCGGTCAACCTGCCGGATCAGGAACTTCACACCACGGCGCTTTGGTGGCAGCTCGACCAGGCCGCACTGGATGCCGCCTTCAGCAACCGCCAGGACGCGCTGGACGGCTTCCTCGGTGCCGCCCACGCCCTGCACACCGTCGCCCAGGTGCGCGTGATGGCCGAGGGCCGTGACCTGCAGAAGACGGTCGGGTCGGGCGATGCGGCCTGGTTCGCCACGCGTGACCTGCAGGGCCGCGGTCAATGGCGGGGCGCCGATGGCGAGCCGGTCGATCCCGCCGACGCGGCCCAATTCCACCCGACCCTGTTCCTGTATGACAACTTCCCGGGCGGCATCGGCCTGTCCGAACCGCTGTTCCACGCCGCGCCGGACCTGGTGCGCGCGGCACTGGACCTGGTCGAGGCCTGCGAGTGCAACGGCGGCTGCCCGGCCTGCATCGGGCCGGTGCCGGGAACGGACAACGCATCCGGACCGAGCCAGGCGGAACTGGCGGTCGGCGTGCTGGGGTTGCTGGGCGCATGAGTGCACTGGCCGAGAAGCTGGCGCGCCTGCGCGCCGACGCCGGCACCGCCCGACCCGCCGCCCCGGCTGCGGGCGCAGCGGCGCCCGCACCCCGACCGGCCGCTGCGCCGGCGATCGCCTCGTTGCAGGCCCTGCGTGCGCTGGCCAGCGCGCGCGAGAACCGCAGCCGCCCTGTCCCGTTGCCCGCCCCGGCCGGCACGCAGATCGCCCCCGGCGTGCATCTGGTCGAGCGCGCCTTCGCCTATCCCGCCGCGCGCCTGATCGACCTGCCGATGCTGGACGCTCGGCCGATCGAGCGCGCACGCCTGCTCTGTTTCGACACCGAGACCACGGGGCTGGCCGGCGGCGTGGGCACGCGCGCCTTCATGATCGGCGTGGCGGCGTGGAAGGAGGACACGCTGCGCGTGCGTCAGCTCTACCTCACCAGCATTGCCGGCGAGAGCGCCATGCTCGAGCACTTCGCCGGCTGGCTGCGCGACGACAGCATCCTGGTCAGCTACAACGGCAAATCCTACGACGCGCCGCTGTTGAAGGGGCGCTTCCGCCTGAACCGGGTCAGGCATCGCCTGCCCGAACTGCCGCACCTGGACTGGCTGCACCCGGTGCGCCGGCGCTATCGCGGCGTGTACGCCAACTGCCGGCTGGCGACGATCGAGCGCGAGGTGCTCGGCATCGTGCGCGAGGACGATCTGCCGGGCGCGCAGGCACCGGCGGCGTGGCTGGCCTTCCTGCGCGGCCAGTCCAGCCGCAATCTCGCGCGGGTGCTGGATCACAACCGTCAGGACGTGATCACCCTGATGCGCCTGGGTGACCACATGGCCGGATTGACCCGGCTGCAGACCGGCAGCCCCCGGTAGCACGCCGCAAGCGGCGCATCATCTTCGGAGCACGCGGGGCGGCGCATGACCTGGCGCAAGTGGCAGGCGGATTGCCACCCGCACGCCCCGTGCGGGCTGCCGGCGCCGGCCGGCGCGACCCGGGCTTAGTACCGGTAGATCGCCGCCAGGCCGGTTTCGGTGGGCATCCGCGCCTTGGGCACCATCACCACCTCACCACCGCTGCGCAGCACGCGCTGGGCGATGTCATCGAGCAGATCGTCCACGTCCGGGTCGGCCAGGTCGCTGTACTCGATCGCGCCGGATTGCGCATCGAAGCGCCCGGGGACGCGTCGCTCGGCATCCACCAGCAGCGCGCCGACGCGGCCGGCGACCGCATTGCGCGCGATGATGGCCACATCGCGGTCACCCTGTTCGCGCGCATAGGCCGCGTGGAAATTGTCGACCAGTTGCTGCAGACGGCCCAGGTAGGCGGGTTCGATCGCGCGCCAGGCACGTTCGCGCAGCGCGCCGATGTCGAGCGAATCCACGTTCACGTCGATCGACGGCTCGATCAGGAACGGATTGCTGCTGACCGCGCGAAAGCGCGACTGGTTCTCAGCCAGGCCGGCAAGTACCAGCGGCCGTCCGGACGGACGTGAATACCGTTCCAGGACCGCCTCATCGACCGCACGGAAGAAGCGCTGCATGGCGCGATGCACGAGGTCGTTGCCGCCACCGGCGCCATGCACCACGCCGGTGCGGCCCACCTGCGGGGCCCAGGCGCCCACGTAACGCTGGTTTTCTTCTTCGCCGAGCACCACGGCGCTGCTGCGCGGGAAGTCGCTGGCCAGGACCACCTCATCGAGCTGGTCGCGATTGCCCTCGAACAGGCGCACGTGCTCGCGATCGATGCCGAGCACGTAATAGGCGTCGGCCGACTGCGCGATGCGGATCAGCGGCTTGACATGGAAGCTGTCCGCCGCGATCGCCAGCTCCGGTACCGGCCGCTGCAGCTGGTAGATGCGAAACAGCCCCGGCGCACCCAATACGGCCAGCCCATCGAGCATGCGCCCGCGCCAGAAGCCGGCATCGTCGGCAAGCTTGCGGAACGGCGCCAGCAGCGGCTCGATCTCACGCGTCGAATGGCGTTGGCGCAGCGATTCCTCCAGCGCGCGCACGAGATTGCGAAAGCGGATCGTATCTTCCTGCCGCTCGGCCAGCGCGCGATGCGTGGGCTGATAGAGCGACAGGCAGGGGGTCGCCGGCGAATCGAACAGGCCAGTGGCGAAATCCTGTGACAACGGGTCCATGGGCAGCTCCTGCTGATGCTTCGCGTAACCGGTAAATGATGGCTGCCGACAAGTGAATCCACGCGAACCTGGCGTGCGGATCGGCGGCATGGACAAAAGACCCGGCCTGCGCCGGGTCGTTCACGGGAGTGGCTGGCTCAGCGCGACTTGCGCCTGTCGGCGCCGCCACGGCCCTTGGGCTGGGGGCCTGCCGATGGCTGCGGATCGACATCCTGCAGCAGGGCACGCAGGTCCACCTGGATCGTGCTGCCGTCACCGGCAAGATCCAGCGCACCCATGCAACGCCGCGACAGGGCCTCGCGGTCGAGGTAGAGCTCCTCGTCCGGTGCCGGCGGGCGCAGGGCGCTGCACAACTTGCGATGGAGGCGCAGCAGGCTGGTGCCCGAACGTTGCCAGGGATGGTCGGGCGACAGTCGCTTCACCATCACGCTTTCCAGCTTCACCACCACGGTGTCGCCGTCCACCTCGGCGCAACGGCCAACGCCAATATCGTATGTCATGGATCGGTTTTCTCCACACGGACGACATGCCCGCGACGAGCTGCCTCGACTCGTCGCACTAAAGCATTTAATTATGGAAGATCGGCCGTAAGAATTCGTTACAGCGACTGTTCGGCCACCCCGTAGGCCACGCCGGCCGCCGGCTTCGCACTTGCCGGCAGGGCGGCGCTGGCCTGCCAGGGCAGGCGATCGAAGATGAACAGGCGCGGATCCTTGCGATGTACCTTGGCATGCACCGACAGCAGCGGCGCCAGCGACTCGGCAAGGGCGATCCGCAGGCCGCCACGGCGATATTCGATACCGCTCACCGGGGCCGGCGGCGCATGCGGCAGGGCGCCGCCACGCGGCCAGCGCGGCAGTTCGATACGCAGTCGTCGTACCCGGTCCGGTTCGGCCACGACCAGCAGCAGCGCGTGCGGACGCAACCAGGGCCAGTCCGTTGGCCAGGCCACCTCGAACACCCGTTCGCTCACCTGACCGGCGCCCTGGGCCGGCAAATGCGCAGGAGCGAATTGCTCGGCGCGACTCGCCAGGGCCAGCAGGCGTCGCCGGCTGAGGGCAAGCTGGCTGCCATAGGCTTGCACCGCGGACAGCTTCACCTCCAGCGAGCCACCGCGGACGCTGACTCGGGCTGCCGGACCGGGCCTGCCGCCGTGGATCGTGTAGCCAAGCAGCGTGCAGGCGTGCCGATGGCGCAGCAGGGCGAGGTCGAGCATGACGCGCAGGGCACCATGGTCGGGATGCAGGTCCGCGATGTCCGGCAGGGCGATATGGGTCGGTGCGAACGCGGCCAGTTCCGCGACCAGCGCCTGCACCGGGGCATCGGAATCCATCAGGCAGTCGGTCAGGCCCTGGTCGGGCCAGCCCAGGAAGCGCGCGGAGATGTCATCCCCAAGCATGGCGAGGGCGGCCAGGGCCTCTTCACGCCGGCGCGCCGCCCAGCGCGCGCGATCGCCCGCGCCGATACGCCAGCGTCGCTCCAGCCAGCGCTGGGGCCAGGGATTGTTGTCGCCGCTGGTGGCGAAGACGACCCTGACGGCCGCGCCGCAGGCTCGGGCACTCTGGATGAGGATGCCTGCAGCAAGCGTCTCGTCATCCGGATGCGGCGCGAACACCAGCAGGCGATCCGTGGGAGCAAGTTGCATCGGACTCCTTCCTTTGGGCCGCTGCGGCCCGGGATGCCGGGCATCCAGCCTATAGGAATCCGCCTGAGGCTGCGCTGCGGCGGGTGCAGCGGTTCAAGTGGCCTGCAGGCGCAGGCGCAACGCCTCCAGGCGCAGGTCGGCGGTCGCGCCGGGGGAAACGCGCGCGGCCAGGCTGGCTTCGGGTGTGCGCCCTGCCCCGGCCGCGCTCGCCGCTTCGGCGGCCCGACGATAGGCCTCGCGGAACGGTACGCCGGCGGCTGCCTGTTCGGTCGCAAGATCCGTGGCGTACATCGCCGGTTCGATGGCCGCACGCATGGCCGCCACGTTCCATTGCAGGCGCGCGAGCAGCCCCGGCAGCAGCTCCAGCGCGGCCAGCCCGCGGTGGAAACCATGCACGATGGCGCCCTTGGAGAACTGCAGGTCGCGCTGGTAGCCGGAAGGCAACGACAACAGCTGTTCGATCTCGCAACGCGCGGCGGCGACACTCGCATAGCTTGCGCGCATCAGTTCCACCACGTCCGGGTTGCGCTTGTTCGGCATGATGGAACTGCCGGTGGTGTATTCGGCGGGCAGTTCGACGAAGCCGAATTCGGCCGTGGTGAACAGCGAGAGATCCCAGGCGAGGCGGCGCAGGTCGAGCAGCGCGCTGGCCAGCGCATCGAGCGCCGCCAGTTCGAACTTGCCACGCGAAAGCTGCGCATAGACCGGATTGACCTGCAGGCGTGCGAAACCCAGCGCCGCCGTCGTGTGTGCGCGATCCAGCGGCAGGTTCACGCCATAGCCGGCCGCCGTACCCAGCGGGTTGGCGTCGATCCACGCCAGCGTGTCGCGCGTGCGCGCAGCGTTGTCGATGAAGGCCTCGGCAAAGCCCGCGAACCACAGCGCGGTCGAGGACACCACGGCGCGCTGCAGATGGGTGTAGCCCGGCAGCGGCAGCGCCGCGGCGCCAGCGCGGTCCAGGCAGACCGCGGCGCTGGCGCGACAGGCCTCCCGCAACGTGGCCAGCCGGTCCTTCAGCCACAGCCGCGTGGCCACCAGCACCTGGTCGTTGCGGCTGCGTCCGGCATGCACCTTGCGACCGGCATCGCCGAGCCGCGCGACCAGACGCGCCTCGATCGCCGAGTGGCCGTCCTCGTGGCGCGCATCCAGCACGAAGCGGCCCGCGCGGAAATCCTCGGCCAGCGCGTCCAGCTCGCGCAGCAGGGCCGCGCACTCGGCGGCGTCGAGCAGGTCGATATGCGCAAGGCCTTCCACATGCGCCTTGCTGGCCGTGATGTCGTGCAGGAAGAACTCGCGATCCAGGATCACGTCATCGCCGGCGAGGAAGTCCATGATGCGCGGATCGATGCGCGTTCCGGATTTCTGCCACAGGAGCGGCGCGTGCGGATCGGGTGTTGGGGGTTGGCTGTTCGGTGCCACGGCGGATGCCTGGTTGTCAGGAACGGGGAATGGCCGTCAGCTCGTCGAAGCCGAGGGCGAGGTTGAGATTCTGCACGGCCTGGGTCGCGGCCCCCTTGAGCAGGTTGTCGATGGTGGCCACCAGCACCACGCGCCGGCCACCCGGCGCCAGCGTGAAGCCGCCGATCTCGACGTGGTGGCGACCGGCGATCGCGCTCACCCACGGCGCCGCTTCGACGACGTGGACCAGTGGCTCGGCGGCATAGTAGTCGCGGTACAGGGCCGCGATTTCCACACCCTGCATCGACGCCTGCAGCCACAGGTTGAGGGTGACGCTGATGCCGCGGAAATGCGGCGCGACGTGCGGCATGAACTCCACCGGCAAGCCGAGCTGGCGAACCGTTTCGCGTTCGTGGAGGTGATCGGCAAGCGCATAGGGCATCAGGTTGTCGCGCAGCTTGTCCGGGTCGTTGCGATCCGAGGGCGTGGTGCCGGCGCCGGAATAGCCCGATACCCCGAAGCAGACCGGCGGCCCGGCCAGCTGCGCCTTGAGCGGCATGATCGCCAGTTGCATGGCGGTGGCATAGCAGCCGGGATTGCTGATGCGGCGCTGGCCCGCATAGCGTGCGCGGGTGAGTTCGGGCAGGCCGTAATACCAGTCTTCGTCGAAGCGATGGTCGGCGGAGAGATCGATGATCAGCGTGTCCGGCCGCGCCGCCAGGATCGCGTTCACGTACTCGTCGGACTTGCCGTTCGGCAACGCCAGGATCACGGCATCGGCGCCCTGGGCGGCAACCGCAGCGGCATCGAGGTTGCGATAACGCAGCGTGCCAGTGAACTCCGGCACCTGCGCGCGCACGCACTCGCCATCCAGCTCCCGCGAGGACACGAAGGCGAGCTCCAGCCCGGGATGCCGCGCCAGCAGGCGGATGAGCTCCACACCGGTATGTCCGCGTGCGCCAACGATGCCCAGCGTCGTGGTGGTGGTCATGTCATCCCCTGGTGAGTCGATGGGTGGCTGCATGGCTGTCGTCGTCAACCGGCCAGCGTCGAGCGGCGCGCCCGGCAATGGGCAACACACTGCGCGACCGCGCTGAAATCCTCGATGCCGTACCAGTACGTCTTCCAGGTGGCGTCCTTGTAGCTGCCATCGCACTCGGCATCGTAGAACGTGTTGATGGGGTTGTGCCGGCGCGAGCGCCAGAACAGCCGCGGATGGGCGGCGCGCATCACGCCCCAGGCGGCACGGCCCAGGCCCTCGCCCTGCGCATCGTCGGCCACCGCGAACTTGTCGAGATAGGCCAGGCCCGCTTCCTGCGTCACGATCAGCGCAGCGCGGTAGTTCTCGCTCACATAGACATGCGCGGGCCGGGTGCGTTCGAAGTAGTCGGCGACCAGCCGCCGCTGGAAGCTGGCTTCTATCAACGCGCGCAGGCGATCGCGGTCGATGCCGGCCCAGCCCGCGTGTTCATGCACGCGCTCGCCGCGGCGCACCAGGGTGCCCGAACCCTTGTGCGTGAACAGCTCCTTGGCCAGCTCGTCCGGGCGGGTGATGGACACCGATGAGGACAGCGGCAGATGATCGAGCAGATCCTTGATCTGCTCGATCTTCACGCGCATGCCGCCGTCGATCCACGGCTGCGCGATGAGGTCTTCGTAGGCCGTGCTGAGGTTGATCGAATCGATCACCTGGCCGTGCTCGTCGAGCAGGCCGCCGGTGCCGGTCAGGAAGATGATCTTGTAGGGTCTGAGCGCGCGCACCAGTTCGGCGGCTGCGAAATCGGCATTGATGTTGACGATCTGCCCGCTGCCCGTTTCACCCAGCGAGGCAATCACCGGGATCGAACCGGCGCGCAGCGAGGCCTCGATCGGGGCCAGGTCCACGCGCGCCACGCGGCCGACCAGGCCCAGCGCCGCGGGGTCGATGAGCTCGGCCTCGAACACGCCGGACAGGATCGAAGTGGCACGCGCGTCCACCGCCTGCAAGGCTTCCACGAGGCTGAGGTTCTGGGCCTGGAACACGCGCCGCACGACCGCAAGGGTGGCCGGCGATGTCACGCGCAGGCCGTTCACCGTCTGCTTGACGATGCCGGCCGCCGCCAGCTCCGCATCCAGTTGCGGCCCGGCGCCATGCACCACCACCGGCGTCAGCCCGACCTGCTGCAGGAAGGCCAGCGAGGACACCAGTGCATCCAGGTCGTCGCGCAGCACCGCGCCGCCGACCTTGACCACGGCGAAGCGCCGCGCATCGAGCCGGGAGAAGCGCTGCAGGTACTGTTCGATCTCGCGTGCGCTGGCCATGTTGGAGAGCAGGCGCACGATGATCTGGCGCATCTGCAGGTGGGTTTCCACGTTCATGCCGATGCCCCCTTCTGTCCTGCCGGAGCGGCCGCGTCGCCGCACCGGGCCTGATCGATGCTGCGCAGCACGCTGCCCGCGTAATCCTGCAACTGGCTCAGCGCCACCCACTCGTCGGCCGCATGCGCCTGGGCGATGTCGCCGGGGCCGTAAACGAAGGCGGCGTAGCCCGCGGCGGAAAACAATGAGGCTTCGGTCCAGAAGTCCACCGCCGCGCCGATCGGCAGGCCCAGCGACGTGGCCAGCGCCTGTGCCGCCTGCCGGCGCGCGGACGCCGCATGCGCATCGCCGGCCGGCAAGGGCGGGCCACGGAAGGTTTCCTCGAAGGCGGCGGGCGCCACCGGCGCAAGCCCGCGCAGGGTCGCCAGCAGCGCGTCCACATCCATCGACGGAAGCGGCCGCAGGCCGCAGCGCAATTCCGCCGCCGGCGCGATCATGTTGGCCTTGATGCCGCCTTCGATGCGGCCGATGTTGAAGCGCAGGCCGGTCAGTTCACCGAAGCGCTCGCCGGCCAGTGAATCCGCGTGATCGAGCGCCCGCGCGCTCCAGCGCACCGCCTGGTGCAGGGCGCTGTCGGCCGCGCCTTGCGCGCCCGAAGCATGCCCGGCACGGCCGGCGAAACGCAGCAGCAGCGAACTGATGCCGCGATGCGCCAGCACCGCCCGGCAGCGCGTGGGCTCGGCCACGATGACGGCCTCGTAGCGGTGCGGTCCGGCAAGGAACGCCGCGATGCAGCGCGCGTCGTTGGCTTCTTCGTCACTGGTGAACAGGAACGCCACGTCGCCATCATTGGCCGCCGCCGCTGCCAGCAGGCCGGCGGCCGCCCCCTTGATGTCGCAGGCCCCCAGGCCCACGGCGCGATCCCCGCTCACGCGCAGTTCGAACGGGCTGGCGCTCCAGTGCGGAGAATCGGGCACGGTGTCCAGGTGCACGTTGAACAGCAGGCGCGGCCGGCCGCGCACGGCAAGCAGGCTGACCGCGCCCGCACCGTGATCGGTGAGCGTGCATTCAAACCCTCGCAGGTGGGCACGCAGGTAGTCGAAGATGCCGCCGCCGTCGATGGCACGCGGCGGATTGCGCGTATCGAACGCGACCAGCGCGCGCAGATGATCCAGCGTGTCATCGAGGAGGGCGGTCATGATCCCGGGCCCCGATGGACACTCAGGCACGCCGCCCGGCCCGCCCGGCCGATGCCTGCACGCTCAGCCGCGCTCATGGCCGCGTCCATTCACCTGTGCCCACAGCGTGCTGCTCATGCCGTAAAGCTTGATGAAGCCTTCCGCCTCGGCCACGCCCCAATCGGCGGACTGCGCGTAGGTCGCGCTGCCGGCGGCAAGGAGGTGCGGGGATGCCACGGCAATGGCATCGACGCGGCCACCGCTGGTTTCCAGCACCACCTCGCCCGTGACCATGCGCTGGCTGGAGGCAAGGAAGGCCTCCAGGTCGGCCTTGAGCGGGTCGTGGAAGAACCCTTCGTACACCAGTTCCACCCACTTGCGTGCGACCTCCGGCTTGAAGCGATTCTGCTGCTTGGTCAGCACCGCTTCTTCGAGCGCGCGATGGGCAGTGAGCAAGGCGACCAGACCCGGGGCCTCATGCACGATGCGGCCCTTGAGGCCGATGGTGGTGTCGCCGGTGTAGAGACCGCGGCCCACGCCGTAGCGCGCGAACAGGCCATTGAGCTTGCCCAGCATGTGCTGTCCGGCCAGGCGTTCGCCATCGAGGGTCAGCGCCTCGCCGTGCTCGAAGCCGATGCGCACCTGCAAGGCTTGCGCGGGCCACTCGGCGCGCGGTTTGCACCAGCCGCGCGCGTCTTCCCCCGGCGCCTGCCAGCGATCGATCTCACCGCCGGACAGGGTCACGCCGAGCAGGTTCTCGTTGATGGTGTAGGCCTTCTGCCGGGTGCGCACCGCGAAGCCGCGCTCCTCGAGGAACGCCTGCTCATAGGCGCGCACCTGCGTGTGTTGCTTCTGGATCTCGCGGATCGGCGCGACGATCTGGAAGCTGCCCTGCGCCTTCACCGCCAGATCGAAGCGCACCTGGTCGTTGCCCATGCCGGTACAACCGTGGGCGATGGCCTGCGTGCCCAGCTCGCGGCAGCGTGCCAGCGCCGCATCGACGATCAGGTAGCGATCCGAGACCAGCAACGGATACTGCCCCTGATAGCCCTCGCCGGCCCACACGAAAGGCCGCACGAAGTCACGCCAGAGCGCCGGGCCGCCATCGAGCGTCACGTGCGAAGCCACACCCAGTTCGTGTGCGCGCTGCTCGATGTAGGCGCGCTCCTCGGCATCCACGCCGCCGGTATCGGCAAACACGCTGTGCACCGTCCAGCCGCGCTCGCGCAGCCAGGGCACGCAGAAGCTGGTGTCCAACCCGCCGGAGAAGGCAAGAACGATGGGGCCGGGACGGGCGGGCGGGGACTGGGGCTTGGCAAGAGCAGCATCGTGGGGCATGAAATACGTCTCGCAGGTGGTAATGAATGCGCAGGCTTTGTCGAACCGCCGACAGGGTGTTGAAAAACACCCTGTTGGCGCGATCCGCGAATAGGTCGCTCGCGGGTCAATCACGCAGGTGATTGATTTGCCGAGCAGGTAGCGCGGCCTTGCCGCGACCGTACGAGCTGAAAAAGCCCCGGACGGACTTTTTCAGCATCCTGCTAATTTCCTATCCCGAATCCCGACGCGGCCAGCCGCGCCATCACCGCCTTCTGCACGTGCAGGCGGTTCTCGGCTTCGTCGATGGCCAGGCAGGCAGGCGAATCCATCACCGCATCGGTGGCCTTGACGTTGCGCCGCAGCGGCAGGCAATGGCTGAACACGGCGTGGTCGGTCAATGCCATCTTGGCCTCGTCGACGATGAAGTGGCGGTGCGCGTCGCGGATCGGCTGCTCGTCGGGCCAACGACCGAAAAACGGCAGCGCGCCCCAGCTCTTGGCATACACCACGTGCGCGCCGCGGTAGGCGCCTTGCGGGTCGTGGCTGATGCCGAGCGAGCCCCCGCTCTCGACCGCGTTGCGCTGCGCGAGGGCCATGTAGCGCGGGTCCAGCACGTAGTCCGGCGTCGGGCACAGCAGGGTCACGTGCATGCCGTAGCGGGTGGCGATCTGCAGCGCCGAGTTCGCCACCGCCGTATTGAGGGGCCGGGGATGGTAGGTCCAGGTCAGCACGTACTTGCGTCCGGCCAGCGCGGCGCCCGGCGACGCCCCGCCAAAGTGCTGCCAGAGCGCGAGGATGTGCGCCAGCTCCTGCATGGGATGAGTGATGGTCTCCAGGTTGATGACCGGCACCGTGGCGTGCTGCGCAAAGGCCCGGATCACGCGGTCCTCGCGGTCCACCGCCCAGTCCTGGAACTTCGGGAAGGCGCGCACGCCGATGAGATCGACATAACGCGACAGCACCTGCGCCACCTCGGCCACGTGTTCCTCGGCCTCGCCCTCCATCACGGCGCCAGCCTCGAACTCGATCGGCCAGGCGTCCTTGCCCGGCTGCAGCACGATGGCGTGGCCACCGAGCTGGAACGCGCCCAGCTCGAAACTGGTGCGCGTGCGCATGGAGGGATTGAAGAACAGCAGCGCGATCGACTTGCCGGCCAGCGCATCGCCCGCCGGGGACTGCCGGAAGGCGGCCGCCCGGGCGAGCAGTGCATCGAGTTCGGCACGGGACCAGTCCTGCGTGCTCAGGAAATGTCGGATGGCCATGGAAAGGTGCGGCTCCTGCAGGGTGGGTCGGGACTTCGGGCTGTGCCTGGACCGGTCGAGCCGGGCCCAGAAACGCAAGAACCCGGCGCGGGGCCGGGTTCTTCGTCGAATCTGGATCGATGCGCGCGAAAGCCTACCCGGCCGGGAACTCCATGGTCGGTCGGCGCGCGCGCGAGGTCATGCCAGCGGCCATGCGGGCGCTGGTGAGGATCGCGGACTGGCCAACGGATGCGTTCATCGATCTGGATGGACTGGGCATGGGCGCAAGGTAGCGGCAATATTGCTGCGGCGCAATAGCCACAACGGGCCGAGTGCACGACCCGCCCATGCTGCGGCGGGCGTCAACGTCACGCGCAGGTCGCGGATACGTCCGCAATGCTGCGCGTCAATCAGCCGGTTCGATGCTGACCCGCACGCGCAGGCGATCGCCCGGATCGTAGTCGAGGCGCGACATGTACACGTCGCCGCGGTAGCGGTACTGCACGTCCCAGGCGACCAGGCGCCGTTCCATCACCGGCGCATCCACGACGCGGCACTGGCGTTCGACACCACCGTAATAACCGTCGTCACGGCGCGCCACGCTGTTGCCGATGGCCCCGCCGACGACGGCGCCCGCGGCCGTGGCTGCGGTGCGCCCATCGCCCTTGCCGACGGTATTGCCGAGCACGCCGCCGACGATCGCGCCCACCACGGTGCCGGCCACGTTGTTGCCGCCGCCGTCGACGCGATGGGTGACCGGCACGTCCTCGCAGATTTCGCGCGGGCTGCTGACTGAAACATTTTCATAGATCGGATCGACGCGCAGCACGTCGGCCCAGGCGACCTTCACGTTGTCGGGGCCGTCATGACTGCGGTCCTGTGCGCCGGCCTGGGTTCCCGCCAGGAGCAGCGCCGCGGCCGCCAAAACCATCAACTTCATCTTGCTCTCCACTGCTACCGGGGCGGGCCGCACCGATCAACGTCGGCTTTGCGTGTGTGATGCCCATGTCCGGGGCGTGATTAGAGCACTTCCAATCTGAACCCCGCCTCAAACCGGCGCTGCCGCGGCCGTCGGCCTCGGGCGCGCTGTTATCATGGGCGGCCAACGAGAAACCCCGATGCCCCTGCGACTCCACAACAGCCTCACCCGGCGCACGGAAGACTTCGTCCCGCTCGATCCGAACCGGGTCACCATGTACGTGTGCGGGCCGACCGTGTACAACTTCGTGCACATCGGCAACGCGCGCCCGCCGGTGGTGTTCGGCCTGCTGGCGCGCCTGCTGCGGCGGCTCTACCCGCATGTCGTGTACGCACGCAACATCACCGACGTGGACGACAAGATCAACGCCGCCGCGCGCGCCGCGGGCGTGCCGATCGACGAGATCACCGTGCGTTACGCCGCGGCATATCGCGACGACATGGCCAGGCTCGGGGCCGACGAACCCGACGTGGTGCCGCATGCGACCGCGCATATCGCGCAGATCATCGCCATGTGCGAGCAGCTCATCGAGCGCGGGCACGCCTATGCAGCCGATGGCCACGTGCTGTTCGATGTGGCGACCTTCGCCGAATATGGCGCGCTGTCCGGCCGTTCCACCGAGGACATGATCGCCGGCGCGCGGGTGGAAGTGGCGCCCTACAAGCGCAACCCGGCCGACTTCGTGCTGTGGAAGCCGTCCACGCCCGACCTTCCCGGCTGGGACAGCCCCTGGGGCCGCGGCCGGCCCGGCTGGCACATCGAATGCTCGGCCATGGCCGCCACGCATCTGGGCGAGACCATCGATATCCACGCCGGCGGCAACGACCTCATGTTCCCGCACCACGAGAACGAGATCGCGCAGAGCACCTGCGCGCACGGCGGCAAGCCCTTCGCGCGCTACTGGCTGCACAACGGCATGCTGACCTTCGACGGGCGCAAGATGTCCAAGTCGCTCGGCAACGTGATCGTGTTGCACGAGTTGCTGGAACGCCACCCCGGCGAGGTGCTGCGCTTCCTGCTGCTGAAGGCGCATTACCGCCAGCCGCTGGACTGGTCCGACGCAGCGCTGGCGCAGGCACGCGCCACGCTCGATGGCTGGTATGGCGTGTTGCGCGACCTGGCCGCCATCGAGGTGGCGGCCGACGAACGTCAGGTGCCCGAAGCACTGGAAGCCGCCCTGCTCGACGACCTCAATACCCCGGCGGCATTCGCCGTGCTCGCCGGCCTGGCCCACGCCGCCCGCGCCGCCCAGGGGCCGGCAGCACAACGCGCCGCCAAGGCTGCGCTGCTGGGTGGAGGCGACCTGCTCGGCCTGCTGCAGCAGGACCCCGAGCACTGGTTCAAGCAGACCGGCGCCAGCGCCAGCGTCGATGCCGCGGCCGTGCAGAAGCTGGTGGACGAGCGCGTAGCGGCCAAGCGTGCGCGCGATTTTGCCCGTGCCGACCAGATCCGGAGCGACCTGCTCGCCATGGGCGTGGTGGTCGAGGACACGCCGCAAGGCCCGCGCTGGAAGATCGTGAATGCCGATGAATGCGCCGTGTGAACCCCAGGAAGCCAGTGCCGCCGAAGCGCAGGCCGCCATCGCCGCCGAGTTTGCCTTCTTCAGCGACTGGACCGAGCGCTACCAGTACCTGATCGACCTTGGCCGCAAGCTGCCGGCGTTTCCGGATGCGGCGCGCACCGAGGCCTTCAAGGTCACCGGCTGCCAGTCGCAGGTGTGGCTGCTGCCGTCCGGCAATGCCGAGCGCATGGATTTCCAGGCGATCAGCGATTCGTCCATCGTGTCGGGCCTGATCGCCCTGCTGCTGCGCGTCTATTCGGGGCGGCCGGCGGCGGAGATCCTGGCCACGCAACCTGAATTCATCGATTCCATCGGCCTTGCGCGCCACCTTTCACCTACCCGTTCGAACGGGCTCGCCGCGATGCTGGCGAAGATCCAGGACTACGCGCGCGCGGCCTTGTGAGCGCGCCATCCCGGCCTGCCGGTGCATGCATGCAGCATGGCGGCGCGCTGCGCGCCCGCCGGCATGCAAGCTTGCCGACCGTGCACCGGGCAGGCGCCATGCGCCTCGCGGCGCTGCTCAGAACAGGTGCTTCTCGATGCCGAACGCGGCCAGGATCTTGCTGGCGATCTCCTCGATCGAGGTATGCGTGGTGTTCTGCACCGCAATGCCCTCGCGGCGGAACAGCTTGTCGGCCTGTTCGAGCTCCCAGCGGCACTGCTTGATCTGGGCATAGCGGCTGCCGGGCCGGCGCGCCTCGCGCACCTCGGCCAGGCGCTGCGGGTCGATGGTAAGCCCGTACAGGCGCGGCCGGTGCGGCACCAGGCGGCGCGGCAGCTCCAGCCGTTCGAGATCTTCTTCCGTGAGCGGGTAGTTGGCCGCCTTCACCCCATAGTGCAGGGCCATGTACAGGCAGGTCGGCGTCTTGCCCACGCGTGACACGCCGACCAGGATCACGTCGGCATCGGTGTAGTTGACGTCGATGCCATCGTCGTGGGTCAGCGCGTAGTTGGTCGCGTTGATGCGCGCCTCGTACTCGGTGAAATCGGTCAGGCCATGCGCCTTGCCGACCCGTGCCGAGCGCTGGGTGCCCAGCTCCCTCTCGAGCGGCGCGATGAAGGGCGCAAACACATCCAGCATCAGCGCGCCGCTTTCGGCCACCAGGTCGCCCAGGCGCTTGTCCATGATGGTGTTGACCACGATCGGTCGGATGCCGCTCTGCGCGTAGGTGCACTTGATGCGCGTCGCCGCCGCCTGCGCCTTGTCCTCGGCATCGACGAAAGGCAGGCGGTAGGTATCGAATTCGGCCGCATTGAACTGCGTGAGCAGGCTGTGGCCAATGGTTTCGGCGGTGATGCCGGTGCCGTCGGAAACGTAGAAGATGGATCTGCGCATCGGCGCAGTGTACGTGAAGCGCCGCGTCATTCGCGGTGCCGACCGGGCCCGCGGCTTGCCCCGCACCGCACAAAGCCCGAAAATTGCGGCGTTGCGGCATGCACGGCGCGACGCCACCCCCTCGTTACCGTTTCCCGGAGAGTTGTCTTGAGCGATCTGGTGCTTTGGCTCGATTCGTTGCGCATGTCCGACCTCGCCCAGGTCGGCGGCAAGAATGCGTCGCTTGGCGAAATGATCGGCAACCTCGCCCAGTTGGGCGTATCGGTGCCCGGCGGATTCGCCACCACGGCCCAGGCCTACCAGGACTATCTGGAAAAAAGTGGCCTCGCCCGGCGCATCCAGGAGCGCCTGGCCAGCCTGGATGTCGAGGATGTCGATGCGCTGACCGCCGCCGGTGGCGAAATCCGCGGCTGGATCGTCGATACCGCCCTGCCCGCCGATCTCGACCAGGCGATCCGCGACGCCTACGCCGAACTGTGCAAGCGCGCCGCGGCCGTCGAGACGTCCGGCGACCCGGGACAGGCGCAACAGTATCCGGACATCGCCGTCGCAGTCCGCTCTTCGGCCACCGCCGAGGATCTTCCCGACGCCTCCTTCGCCGGCCAGCAGGAAACCTTCCTCAACGTCACCGGCATCGAGGACGTGCTGCACAAGGTGAAGGAAGTCTTCGCCTCGCTGTACAACGACCGCGCCATCGCCTACCGCGTGCACCACGGCTTCAAGCACGAGGATGTGTTCCTCTCCGCCGGCGTGCAGCTCATGGTGCGCTCGGACATCGGCGCCTCCGGCGTGCTGTTCACGCTGGACACCGAATCGGGATTCCGCGACGCGGTGTTCATCACCGCCAGCTACGGCCTGGGTGAAATGGTCGTGCAGGGCGCGGTCAATCCGGACGAGTTCTACGTCTACAAACCCACGCTCAGGGAGGGCAAGCCCGCCATCCTGCGCCGCCACCTGGGTGCCAAGCAGCAGCAGATGGTGTACTCGAACAAGCCGGGCGAGCGCGTCACCGTGGTGGAAACCTCACACGCCGATCGCACGCGCTTCTGCATCAGCGACGAGGACGTCTCCGAACTCGCCCGCCAGGCGCTCACCATCGAGGAGCATTACGGCCGCCCGATGGACATCGAGTGGGGCAAGGACGGCGCGACCGGCAAGCTCTACATCCTCCAGGCGCGTCCGGAAACGGTGAAGTCGCGTAGCGGCGCCACCCAGATCGAACGCTTTCACATGAAGGAGCGCGGCAAGGTGCTGGCCGAGGGCCGTTCGATCGGCCAGAAGATCGGCGCCGGCACCGCGCGCGTCATCCGCACGATCAAGGACATGAACCGCGTGCAGCCGGGCGACGTCCTGGTCGCCGACATGACCGATCCGGACTGGGAGCCGGTGATGAAGCGCGCCGCCGCCATCGTCACCAACCGCGGCGGACGCACCTGCCACGCGGCGATCATCGCGCGTGAGCTCGGCGTGCCGGCCGTGGTCGGCACCGGCAACGCGCTGGACGCGATTCCCGATGGCGCCGAGGTGACCATTTCGTGTGCCGAAGGCGACACCGGTTTCATCTACGAGGGCAAGCTCGCGTTCGAGCGCGTCACGGCCGACCTTGGCGCCATGCCGCCGGCGCCGCTCAAGATCATGATGAACGTGGCCAATCCCGAGCGCGCATTCGATTTCGCCATGCTGCCCAACGCCGGCATCGGCCTGGCGCGCCTGGAGATGATCATCGCCAGCCACATCGGCGTGCATCCCATGGCCCTGCTGGAATACGACAAGCAGGACGCGGAAACCAGGCGCCAGATCGACGAGCGCATCGCCGGCTATGCCGGACCGGTCGAGTTCTATGTCGAGCGGCTTGCCGAGGGCATCGCCACCATCGCGGCATCGGTCGCGCCCAAGCCGGTGATCGTGCGCCTGTCCGACTTCAAGTCCAACGAATACGCCAACCTGCTCGGCGGCAAGCGCTACGAGCCGCACGAGGAAAACCCGATGATCGGCTTCCGTGGCGCCAGCCGCTACGTGTCGCCCGATTTCGAACCGGCGTTCGCACTGGAGTGCCAGGCGATGAAGAAGGTGCGCGACGAGATGGGCCTCACCAACGTGTGGGCGATGATCCCGTTCGTGCGCACCACCGGCGAAGGCCGCAAGGTCATCGAGGTGCTGGCCAGGCACGGCCTGAAGCAGGGCGAGAACGGCCTCAAGATCATCATGATGTGCGAGGTGCCGTCCAACGCGCTCCTCGCCGACGAGTTCCTCGACATCTTCGACGGCTTCTCGATCGGTTCCAACGACCTCACCCAGCTCACCCTGGGACTCGACCGGGATTCGGGCATCGTCGCCAGCCTGTTCGATGAGCGCGATCCGGCGGTCAAGAAGCTGCTGTCGATGGCCATTCAGGCGGCCAAGCGCCGCGGCAAGTACATCGGCATCTGCGGCCAGGGCCCGAGCGACCACGCGGATCTGGCCGAATGGCTGATGGAACAGGGCATCGAATCGGTATCGCTCAATCCCGACACCGTGGTCGACACCTGGCTGAAGCTGGCGAAGAAGAAGGACGCGGCCGGCGCAGACTGACCGCGCTGCCCGAGGTGCCCCCTGATCGCGAGCACGCTCGCTCCCACAACAGCCTGGCAACTTGATTGCGCGATGCTGCCTTGGTGGGAGCCTGCGTGCAGGCGATCCCGCGCGCAGCGCGGGCAGGTGGCACCCCAACATCGCGAGCACGCTCGCTCCCACAACCAATGCCGGGGCTGGCCCCTACGACGGCGCGCCGCGCGGGGCGGCGACGGCTATTCCGGCCGGCCCCATTCCAGGCGCGAATAGCGCGACGCGCCGTCCGGAGTTTCGTCGAACAGGAGACCATCGCACTCGACCCAGGCATGCCCTTCAATGCCAAAAGCACCAGGTCGCACGCCCATGCGAAGCTGCGGATCGAACCCACTCGCGCGCATCCACCACCAAAGCGTCAGGCTACGCGCCAGGCAGCGCGTATCCGGCATGCGCCGCGCCAGGCGCGCCAACGACGCCGCGCGAGCGTGCCAGCGCGCCGGTTCGGTCAACCCCGCGCCACCCGCCGGCGCCCAGCGAGCCAGCCAGCGTTGTGTCCGCCCAAACCCGCCCCGCGCCATCAACCCGCGCACCACCGCCAGGCGCCAAGCCCCCGGCACCAGGGCGCGCCGTTCGTCGCGGCTCATGGCCCGCCAGCGCTGCCGCAGGCTGCGATCGCATTCCCGCGTCGAATCCATCTGTTCTCCACCCGTCTTGCCGGCAACGCGTTGGCCTTCGGCCGCTATACTGCCACGCTCACACGCGCCGCCGACCATACCCAAGATGAGCGACCTTGCCGAACAACTGCGACAGGCCGACTGCACCGTCACCGAAATGGCCGATGGCACCGCGGTCGTGCTCGACCTGCGCAACGAGGTTCTTTTGACTCTCAACGAGACGGCCGCCTTCATGCTCTCCCGTCTGCGCGCCGGCGACGACGAAGCGGCCATCGTTCGCCACGTCGTCGAACGCTACGAAGTAGCCGAGGAAACGGCCCGAACCGACGTCGCATCACTGCTCGCGGAAATCGCCGCGGCCATGCAGTTGCCCGCTTGAGTTGTCGGCCGGCTCGACCCAACGTCTTTCCCTGCTGCGCTTCGCCTGGCAGGGCTGCCAAACAGCAGCGAACCAGACTGCCCTAGGAGCCTGTCGGACTTATGAAGAATCGGCTGCAAATCCGGCTGCACGGTCCATATTCCCGCCGCTTTTTGGCCGATAGAACCACTATCGGCCGGCAAATCGACGAAAATCTGTCCTCGCGCAGTCGGATTTTCGCTTTCGATTCCATAAGTCCGACAAGCTCCTAGCCGACCCGCTCACCAAGCAATCGATGCCACGTTGCCGCCGGATCGGTCACCACATCCTGGCCCGTTTCAAGACGCGCAGCCGGCGCGCTCGCCATCAAGCCCGCCAGCAAGGTTTGCAGCTGCGCGCGCTCGTGCGGAAAGTCAGGACCCAGCAACAAGGGCTGGATAGCCGTCACCAGGGCGGCATAAACCTCGGCATGGCTCATCGCTTCCAGCGAGGAATGCTGGCGCCGACCCGCGCGCGGGCGACGCAATACCCAGATGCGATCGATGCGGGCGTGCACGGGGAACCGCGCATCACCTTCCGGCACGCGCAGATAGGCACGATTGCCGGACCGGCCGAGGCTCCATTCCAGCCCAGTCAGGTCTACCAGCGCCTCGCCGGCCCAGGATCGGCGCAGCGACAGGAACTCGCGGATGCGCTCGCCGAACACCCCGTCCTCGCGCTTGGCGACAAGGAGGTAATCGTCGCTGACGATCCCTCCCCCCGCCGCCAAGGCGCTCGCGCTGAGTACCGACTTGCCGCTGGCGCGCTGGCCCACGACAAGAACGCCTGCCCCATCGACTTGCAGCAGTGCGCCATGGACGCAGGCGCGTCCCCAGCGGGCATGATATTGAGTGGCTACGAGCCTCGCCAGATCAATCGCAGATGAATCAGCCATAGAGTACTGCGAAACGCAAGCCACTGTTGTATCAACCAATCAAGCAAAGAACACCTCGTTCTCGACTCTAGATGCCAACAGATGAAACAAGAACAACGCTAAGTTGGCATATCCATCCGCCATTTAATTTCACGCAGTACTCGTTAGAATGAAACGATGAGTGACCCGTAACAAACCTCATTCAAAGTCAAGGCAAACCCACCGACACGAATGTTGTATACAGCTAATCGCACATCAATCTCTTCCGGAACCCCACTAACTCCGCCGAGTGTGGAAAGATCCATCAATCCTGTAAACGTTGTCTTTCCATATAAAGCTTGAGCAATGCCAATAGAATAGCCCGGCGTGGTATAAATGTAACCGTAATCTGCAATCTCCCAAGTCCCTGAAGTCGCGCGCCTAACTTCAAGCATGCCAACCATTCCTGCCGCCCCCGTCGCGCCACCGCGCAAACCACCTTGCACTGTGGCTTCGATCGAGATATGAGTTGAACCCAATGGTACTTTTACACTGGTACCTTTTACATACTCGTACGGGCTTGTATACGTCAACGAGCCGTCAACAGGAAGCTCTTGACAACTATAAAAATTTGTTCCTGCGCCAGGCCCTCGCCACAAAAGACGTTGCCCGGTTGGTGGAGCCGCGACCAAGGGAAGCAAATCACCCCCAGTAGGAGGAATTGCCGCTAGATGACTATTGGAAGAAAGCGTCGGTTGCGTAAACGTACAGTCAAATCGGTCACATTCAATTCGTGGAAGTTGCTCTATAACTCGCGGTCCTGATGCCCCAAGAGTTTGCGCCATTGCTATGCACGGCCCCAAAATAGACGCAACAGCAAACGACGCGATCAGACAATTAGTAGCCTTCATCAAAGGTCTCCAGAAACAAGGGAAAAGCCAAACCCTACAACGACGCGCGAATCCGACAGATATCTGCGCCAACATCACAAACACCGCCCGAATAATTTGGCTTAGAAGCGTCCTCTGCCCGCGACCTTCGGTCGGGTTGGAACCGAGGGATGGGCATTGTCAAGTTCAGAGCCCTCAGATCCGGCAATCACCTGACTCAACGACTCACGTTCAATCACAGGACGAACGTAAGACTGCCGGCGACAACCACAAGCCGTCGACGATACAAGACGATCGCTAAGACCAATCTCCGCCACCTTTTCCTTCATGAGAATCCCCTAGTTTAAAACTGGCTGCGCCACGCACGGTACATGGCAGTGCTACCATAGCGCGCTGCGCCTTGTCCGTCAACTGCGTCACACTCGAAAAGTACGCCGCCAAAACGTTGTCGCATCATGGCGCCAAACGTTACCTTTCTGGTCCGCACCTCCACCAGCCCCGGGGCAACGCTGTCCATATATAAGAATGCTGGAGCTTTGTAATTATCTCCCGACGGATGTTGACAAAGAGCGGGATCCACAAATGAAGCAATACTTGAGCGAAACAAGGGAGCATCCACAAAAAGCCGAAAATCCTCCGCTGATGTCGCAAGTGCTTCATATCCAATCCCACTAGCAACCCCTAATCGTCTCCCAAGTCGATGAAGATAGATGCTCTCGACTGGCACCTGAAGTTGACGCAACATTCTTCTAGTATCAAATAAGCTACGTCGCCCCAACCAAGCACCGACTATAGCCTTTGCGTATGCGACGGGCGCCAAACTAGAACTAAGATTGCGCAAGACACTTAAGTTGCGGAATCGCGTCATCCATGAATGACCCAATACGTCAATTGAGTCAAAGCAGAAGATCTCATCGCCCCCATGCCCTGACAGCAAGATCTGGGCACCTACTTTTTTGGCGATATTCATGCAAAGCAATGGCATGAAATTGGTTGGAAATGGCGGGCTATGCGCAGTCAAAGATTTCAGAAGAGCAGATTGTGCGCGCTTCTCGTCTGCCTCGACGCCGACCCACTCAAAGCCAGAAAAATTTGCAATTTGTCTGGCCTCATTACTTTCATCCCAGTCATGTCCGGAAAACATTACGCTCACGCAGACTATCTGCTCTCTAGTCAAGACTCCTTGATTAACGCCATCCAATAGCGCTGCCAACACGAAGCGCGAATCGACTCCGCTACTTAGCTGCAAAGCTAATCGCTTCGTTTTATACGTTGCGCAAATGCGCAGCATTTCTTCGCGCATTCTGTGTATTAACAACCCCTGGGCAACCGACTCATACTCACAGGCGGCGAAGCAGCGATCTGGAGCATCGCGCTCAACATCCAATAGATAGCGCACCCCCGCAAAGCACCGCGTTACGCCTTCGAGGAATGAACCTTCCGGTCCGGGCGACCAGTTTTTGCAATATGCCTCTTCATCCGCCTTGCTGAATCTGATGGGCCCCAGTCGCCGAGCCACGACAAAATTCGACTCCCCAATCACGATGGCGGGCAGTTCACCACCGAAGTAGAGCGAGGCAAAACCATCCAGCGATCGGCCGAACTGCAACTCCTCTGTTTGTTCGTCGTAAGCGACAAAGGCGGCCGGGCGCATGTGTTCCAGCGCATCGAGGGCGGCGGGGAGTCCGGTGAAATGGGCGTTGTCGATGATCGCGGCGAGATCGGGGAAGCATTCGAGGCCGGTCGGGGAGGCGACGTACAGCCAGCCGCCGGGCAGGCGACGAAAGCGACTGCGTTCGTCGTTGCGGTAGTGCACCTTGAGCGACCAGCCGAGGCGACGGGCGCTCGGGAACTCCAGGACATCGGGTGCGGGTTCGCCTGCGCGAGCCGGTTCAGCGGGCACATGGCTTGAAGCGGGGCCTCGTTCGACCAGGATCATGGATGCGGCTTGTTTGTGCGGAGGGCTTGGCGGAACCGTGCGTCGGGGACGCAGCCCCGACCTGCAAGTAGATGCGTTGACATGGCGCCAACGCGCCACGCGCCAGGACGACACCTGACTCCACGCAACCATCGGCCCCGGCGCCCACGATCACCAGACATAATGATAGACGAATCCGCCTGCATTCCCCCGCGATGTTGACGATTGCGAAGATTCTCACCCAACTCGCCTACCCGCTCACGCTCTGCTTGGTGCTGGTGCCGCTCGGGTTGGCGCTGCGAGGTGTGCGCTGGCGCCGATTGGGCGCGGCGGGCATCTTGCTTGGACTGGGAGTGTTGCTGGTTTTCTCGCTGCCGGAGGTGTCGTTTCGCCTGCGCGCGGGGCTGGAACGGCAATTCCAGCCGCGGGAGGCGGCTGCCTATCCATCCGCTGACGCCATTTTGGTGTTGGGCGGCGGCATCGAGGGCGCACGGCCGCCGTGGCGCAGCGTGCCAAACCTTGCCGCGGCGGCGGATCGGGTGTGGTTCGGCGCGCGGCTTTATCACGCCGGGCGCGCGCCGCGAGTGATCTTGAGCGGCGGCAAGTTCGACGATGATGCGGCGCTGCAGCGGGAAGCTCCGGCGATGGCGGCGTTCATCGAGGATCTGGGTGTTCCCGCATCGGCCCTGCTGCTGGAACAGAACAGCCGCAACACCTGGGAGAACGCAGTCGAAAGCCGCAGGCTGATGCAGGAACATGGCATCGAGCGGGTGCTGCTGGTGACCTCTGCGCTGCACATGCGCCGGGCACTCGCGATCTTCCGTCAGCTCGATATCGCAGTGATCCCGGCGCCGACCGACTTCGAAGCCGCGCCGCCCAGCGGGCCGGTCGTGTTGCGCTGGCTGCCGGATGCGGAGGCCCTGTTCGGCAGCAGCCGGGCATTGAAGGAATACCTGGGCGACTTCGCCTACCGTCTGCGCGGATGGACAGCGAAAGCGCAAGAGGGCCGCGGCTGAAGCCGCTCCCACGGGCGTGTCGCTCATCAGCGCCTCGCGTGCAATCCGAGCGCACAGGCATCGCGGCTGAAGCCGCTCCCACGGGCTGGGTTGGAGGTCGCGAAGATGCTGTGGGAGGGACTTCAGTCCCGATGCCCTTGCCTTGAATGACTCGCTGCGTCGCGGGGACGCTTGGCTGCCACT
>Ga0265293_10000489_pt1 | contig 93991 bp, 82 predicted proteins | sample Munlanlewell138R_FD_192505 | JGI IMG/M metagenome (GOLD analysis project Ga0265293, IMG submission 192505) | Leachate microbial communities from a municipal landfill in Southern Ontario, Canada - Leachate well 138R | ecosystem: Engineered > Solid waste > Landfill > Unclassified | place: Canada... | reverse complement strand
TTCTTCATATGTATGCTCTCTGTGAAGACATGCCGGCTCCGCAAGAAATTCAATCTGTTTTTGATATACCTCACAGCAGGATTGTTTTTCTTCCCGGATCCAAGTTGGACCAGTTTGCCGATTCGCTTATTGAATTTTTACTCATGTTGGGATCTTTAAACAAAAACTAAAAAGGATAATAAAATGAAAGTTAATCAAAAAAGACTTAAAGCAGCTGAAGATGTGAATATTTATCTTAACAGCGGCATATTTAAAAACAGATTTAAAGTTATTTATGTAGATCCGAAGAACCTTTTAATAATAACAGCAAATGATCAAGAAAGCATGGATCTGTTACACGAATGTGTAAACGTAAAATCAAATTCTCGTTATAAAAAGGTCAAAGATTTTATAGATAAAAATAATGTCGCAGCGCTAATGATTAAAGGCAGAGCAATAAAACGGTTAGCAGACTCTTTGATACCTTATTTTAATTTTTATGTGGACTTTTAAGGTATAAGAATAATGGAGCAGCTCTATACCCTAAAAGAAACTGCAGATCTTCTTAAGGTATCTATCCGGACAATTACACGTATTATCGAGAAGAAAAATTTACCAGTAATACGTATCGGAAACCAGATAAGAATTAAGGAGTCTGTAGTTGAACAATTGGGAAATCCTATAGAGCCGATTTCAATTGAAGCTTTTAAAATAATAATATAGGAGAAGATAATGGCAAAAGTAGAAAATAATTACAAGGGAAGACCAGGGTACATAATTACTTATTATGATATCCGGGGTATCCGAAAGCGTAAGGTTGTTCATTGTTCAAAGCGAGAAGCTGAAATGCTTGCGAATGAAATTGAAGCAAAGAAAACACGAATAAAGTTAGGTTTTGAAACTGAAATTGGCGAGAACCAACTTTTAAGTGAAGCAATTATTTATTACTTCCGCCATAAACATGTAAATACTCTTACAAAAAAGAGAGAAAAACAGGTATTCAGCAACCTGATTAATTACATAGGCAATGTTCGAGTTCGGCAGATTACATTTGCAATGATTGATGAATACCTTAGAAAACGCTTTGAGAGTGACAAAATCAAAGAAGCCACATTAGGTATTGAATTCCGAACGTTGCGGGCGTTTTTCAATTACTTTGTAGAGCATAATTTCATTTCAGAAAGTCCAATGAAAAAAATGAAACATCCAAAAGTTAAAACAAAGAAGATCAGGTTTCTAACTGAAGATGAAATAGAGCGTTTAATGGCAGTAGTTGATGATAAAAACTACCGGGATCTCATTCTGATGTACTTGCATACCGGTGCCAGACGGGAAGAGCTATTAAAAGAACGCTTATCATGGAAAGATGTTGATTTTGAAAGGGAAACCGTTACACTGACAGGAAAAGGCAATAAGTCAAGAACAATACCTCTAAATGAAACTGCTTACGAGATCATGTATCGAAGACGCTTTGTAGAAAACAGAGAAATACCCTTTGAACAGAATTATGAGTACATGTTTAAGAAGATTGCTAAGTACTATATAGCGGCGGATATTAAGGATGCCAATATACACGTACTCAGAAAAACATTCGGAAGCACGTTGGCGCAGAAGAAATTAGACATCTTCACTATCTCCAAGTTAATGGGCCACAGTAGCGTTCGTGTAACGGAATCACATTACAGCGAACTCTTAGATAAGGATTTAAGAGAGGGTGTTAAGCTTCTTGATTAAGAGTAAAAATAAGCGTTTAAAAACAGCCTGGATCGTCCCAGGCTTTTTTTATATTCTTAAACTCTGTTCAATGCGACTTTTTGTAGTATTATAGCGAGTTTCGGCATTTTGCGTTGCCCAAAAATTGCCCATTGTTGTCAATTATTGTCAATTATTGTCAATACTCACCACATATCCCAAGAAATGATGCATAAATGAAAAGCCCTGTAAGTCATTGATATTACAGGGCTTTAGATGGTGGCCCCGGCCGGAATTGAACCAGCGACACAAGGATTTTCAGTCCTCTGCTCTACCGACTGAGCTACAGAGCCACGGTGTTTTGATCAGCAATCTCAAAAGCGGAAAATTTTAAAACTTTTCGCTCCGATATGCAAGGAAAAAAACCGCTTTCGGCGGATTAGCGCATTTCCTTGACACGGGTCGCTTTTTTCCCTTTCAGATCCCGGATATAATAGATCTTGGAACGGCGTACCCGACCGGTATTCAGGCGTTCGATCTTGGCGATGTTCGGCGAATGAAGCGGAAAAATACGTTCGACGCCGACGCTGTTCGAGATCTTGCGAACGGTGAAGGTCGCATTGATGCCGCTGCCGCTGCGGGCAATACAAATTCCCTTGAACTGCTGGATGCGTTCTTTATCGCCTTCACGGACCTTGACATCCACAACCAGGGTATCCCCGGCTTTGAATTCCGGAATGTCATTCCGAATATATGCTGTTGCTGCAACTTGAGTTTTATCCATTTCTGTCGTCTCCTTTATCCGTATATGCCTTCCATATATCGGGTCTGCGTTCTTTTGTTTTGCGTATTCGTTCCGTTTTTCTCCACTCCTCTATGTTGGCATGGTGTCCGCTGAGCAGGACCTCCGGTACCGGCATCCCTTCAAAGATCTCGGGACGGGTGTACCAGGGGCAATCGAGCAGGGGCTGCGAAAAGGAATCGCTGAGCGCGGAATTGATCTCGCTCAGCACACCGGGGATCAGGCGGATCAGCGCATCCATGATCAGCATTGCAGGCAGCTCGCCACCGGTAAGAATGTAATCGCCGACCGTGATCTCATCCGTGATCAGCGTATCGCGGATACGCTGGTCGATGCCTTTGTAATGCCCGCAGACAAAGATCAGATGGGCTTCCTTTGAAAGGACTTCCGCCAGGGGCTGCGTGAACTGCCGTCCGTCGGGCGTCGGAAAGATCACCCGGGGCCGGATCCCGTCCGGTGCCGCTTTCAGCAGCGCATGGATCCCGTCCCAGAGCGGCTGGGGCGTCATGACCATACCGTCGCCGCCTCCAAAAGGATAGTCGTCCGTCTTCCGGTGCTTTTTATCCGCGGAATAATCCCGCAGATCATGAACGCGGATCCGGACGATCCCTTTTTCCTGCGCGCGTTTGACCATGCTTTCATGAATGACCGGATCGATCATTTCCGGAAAACCGGTCAGAACATCAATCTTCATCCAACATCCCTTCGAGTAAACGGATATGCACGGTTTTATGCTTCCGGTCGACCTTTAAAACAAAGGCGTCCACCCAGGGGACCATGATCTGCTTTCCCTTCAGGTCCGTAAAGATCAGGATATCCTGCGAAAGCCGTTCCATACGTCCGCTGACAATGCCCCGTTCTTCGTTCTCTTCCAGGACCCGGTATCCCAGGAGTTCAAACTCCGCTTCCGCAGCAGGCAGGCATTCGACGGCCTGTTTCCGGGAAAGAAGCAGCGCGCTGTGAACCCGCCGTTCTGCGTCTTCCCGCGTCGCAAGGCCTTCCAGATGCAGGCAAATGCGTCTGCCCTGCTCTTCAACGGAACGGATCTCCAGAACATCCTCCGCTTCATCCTTCCTGCCAAGATAGAGAAATTTCAATGAGCGTAATGTCTGAGCGTCTATGCGGGCTTCGGACACAAAGAATTTCCCGTCCAGACCGTAAGGTCTGCCCACATATCCGATGATCTCAAAAGACATGTCTTCTTTTGTATTATCTGTCAATAATATCCAATGTCGAACGGGTATTGCCGGCTTTGGCGGAAACGGCGGTCAGCAAGGTCCGCAATGCCTGGGCGGTCCTGCCGTGTTTGCCGATGACTTTCCCCAGGTCTTCCTGAGCAACACGCAGTTCGTAAATGGTGTTGTTCTCACTCTCAACCTTGGTAACCTCAACCGCATCCGGGTTGTCAACCAGACGTTTCACGATCGATTCAACAAACTCTTTCATGATAAACCCTTTCCGTTAGAAGTTCTGTTTCCGGGTTATTATGCTTTTTTGTCTTCCGATGCTTCATCTTCGGACGTTTCGGCAAGTTCTTCCGGTTCTGTATCGCTCGCGGCTTCCGGTTCTTCGGAAGCTTCTTTATCGTCTTTTACTTCTTCTTTTTCTTCCGCTGCTACGGCCTTTACTTCGGCTTCTTTTTCAGTTTTTTCTTTGGCTTTTTCCTCAACAGGCGCTTCTTCGGCCACAACTTCTTCCCTTAGCCCGGGTTCAGCCGTTTTTTCTTCGGCGGCAGCTTCCGCAGGCGCTTCGGCTTTGGCAGCCGTTTCTTTTTCTTCCTTTACGGCTTCTTTTTCTTTCTTGGGCGCGGCGGGTTTGGCCTTGGCCTTCTGCGCAAGTTCCCACTTCTGCAGTTCCTGTTTCTTCTTTTCTTCGGAAAGATTGCTGTTTTCCAGATGCCATTTCAGCATGATCCCCGCCTTGGAAAGAAGATTTTTAACCGTATCGCTGGGCTTGGCTCCGACGCGCAGCCAGTGCAGGATGCGGTCTTCTTTGACCTGAAAAAGATCATTGCGCTTGACCGGATCATAGGTTCCGATCTGTTCAATAAAACACCCGTCGCGGCGACTGCGGGAATCGGCGACTACCACCCGGTAATAAGGCCGGTTCCTTCTACCCATTCTTGTTAAGCGAATCCGTACTGACACTGTATTTCTCCTTTAGTTCCACGGCATGCTCTTCATTTTTTGCATTGCCTGTTTTGAAAGTTTCATCCTATTCATTTGTTTCATCATCTTTTTCATCTGATCGAACTGGTTCAGCAGGCGGTTCACATCCGAAACCTGCGTCCCCGATCCGGCAGCGATGCGGCGTCTGCGGCCGGCATTAATGATCTCCGGGCGCGATTTTTCTTCGCGGGTCATCGAGTCCAGAATGGCCGCCGTACGCTGAAACTGTGTTTCGTCGATCTGCGCATTTTTCAGTTTTGCCGCGCCGGGGATCATATCCACAAGCGAGGACAGGGGACCCATTTTTTTCAGCATTTTCAGTTGTTCCCGGAAGTCATGCAGGTCAAAACGGTTTTTTCGGAGCTGCTTCTCAAGCCTTTCCGCGTCCTTTTCCTCAAAGGCTTCCTGCGCCTTTTCCACCAGCGTAACAACGTCTCCCTTTCCCAGGATGCGGTTTGCAAAGCGCTCGGGGTGAAAGGCCTCCAGGTCCTCCGTACTTTCGCCGGCAGAGATGTATTTAATGGGTTTGCCGGTTACGGAGCGGATGGACAAAGCCGCACCGCCGCGGGCATCACCGTCCATTTTGGTCAGTACGATACCCGTGACATCCAGACGCGCATTAAAAGCCTTTGCCGCGTTGACGGCGTCCTGCCCGATCATGCCGTCCGCGACGAACAGCACTTCGCGCGGCTTCAGCTCCCGGTGAATGGCGGACAACTCCTCCATCATGGCGTCGTCGACATGCAGGCGGCCTGCGGTATCAAAGATCAAAACATTCACATCGCTGTTGCGGGCCTGCGCAAGGGCATTGCGGCATATCCGGAGAACATCCCTGTTCTGCTCCCGGTAAACCGGTACGGAACTGTGTTCTCCCAGGATCTGCAGCTGCTCTATGGCAGCGGGACGGTAAATGTCCGCCGCCACCAGCATGGGCCGCTTCCCCGAAGCTTTCAACTGCTTTGCCAGCTTGGCCGCAAAGGTGGTCTTACCCGAACCCTGCAGACCAACGACCATGATCATAGCCGGCGGCAATCCGTCCAGCTTTAAAGGAACCTGCGTATCGCCAAGCAGGCGGACCATTTCATCATGAATGATCTTGATCACCTGCTGGCCGGGAGTAATGCTCAACAGAACTTTTTCCCCCAGGGCTTTTTCCTTCACTGCGTCAATAAAGGACCTGGCGACACCGTAATTCACATCCGCTTCCAGAAGGGTCCGGCGGACATCCCGCAAAGCCAGGGCAATGTTCTGTTCCGTGATTTTGCCCTGCCCTCGGAGATTTTTAAAGATCGTCTGTAAATTATCCCGCAGTTGTTCGAGCATTCCTGTCTCCGCAATAGCCTGAAAATATAGCAAATAAATTGTCGAATGCAAATATTTTTAGCGATTTGTGTCGCCGGGACAGGATTACAGAATTCATCGTTTAGGACAGGATAACAGGATAAACCGGATAGCATTTTAGACAGGATTACAGGATTAACCGGATTATTTTTAATAATTGTATTGTCGGACAATTCCACGATTCCAGGATCTCGACATTCTTTAAACCTTGAACATTGAGCTTTGAACCTTGAGTCCGGCGCTGGTTCGACGAAAGAAGACGCGAAGTGCGGAGCTTGGGAAGTTCGGAACTTCGGAAGCCTGGTCAGCGGAATTACCTTGAATTTTGAGTCATAAATGTTGAATCAAAACGAGTATCAACAAATTAACCCGCCTTCGTCAAGACTATGGCGGGCAGGCACCTCGACATTCTTTCAGACAGGATAACATGATCAACCGGATCGTTTTTTCTTGTTACAAAAATCAACAGATCAACAGATCAACAAAAAAAGGCGCAGAATCCTGCGCCTTTTGTGTGTGCAACAATGATGAAGGACTTAAGGCTTGAGAGATTTCACGCGGTAGTCGCCTTCGAATTTGAAAATATTTTCCGTCTCGAAGGTGCTGCCGTCGCTGCGCATGCAGGTCAAATTGTCCTTTGCAATATGCGTCATGATGTTGCCGGCATTCGTACTGTCGCTGACAAACCAGATCTGAAGAATGGGTCGGTCCGTAAATTCCGTACGCAGGCGCACCGTACCCGGCTCGAAAGACACGTGTGAGGTCAGATAGCTCATGCGCCGCTGAATGTTGCTGTTTTCGGCGTCGGGGAAATCGATCTCAAAGATTTGCATCTGTGCGGCCGTAAATTTCCGGAAGCCGTTAAATGCGCGGTCGTAAGCGGGAAAAAAGTCCTTTTGGAATTGCAGGTAAGAAAGCGTATCGACAAAACTGCCTTCGCCCTCATACTCGAAGTCGACCTTTTCACGGACTTTTTCTCCGTTACTGACATATTCGTAGCTGTCCTGCTCAATGATTTCCCTGAGCTGTTCGGGAGTAATGGCTGCAGGGTCAATATAGAAGGTAACATACACGGGTTCACCGAATTCCGTCGCAAAACCGTAAACGGCCTTATTTTGCATAAGCATGCGGTAAACGTGGGCGTTGTCGACACCATCCCAGAGTTCCCAGATACCGACACGGTATGCGACGAGCTCTGCGGGGGCTTCGGAGGGAGGAATCCCGGGGCGAATGTTATAGCGCGAAGGTGTGAATACTGCACGTTTAACATCGGTCTCGCTTAAACGCGAGGCATCATAGTACAGCATAACCTTATTTTTTGAGGCCCAGGCATCCATGCCGATCACACCCGGGATGCGGGCAACGCGGTTCTGCATGGATTTTGCGGATCCAAAACATTTGACGGTCTTAAGTTCTTCAAATACCACCTTTCCCACGGTATTCAGAGAATCCACCTGTTCGTAATTTCCCCAGCGTTCGGAAAGTGTCGCAATGGGAAATTGCTTAGCAAGGATCAAGGCCAGGGCAATCACCAGGACCAGTACCGCAGGCGGCATCCACTTGCCTCCGCGGACCTTCAGCGATTCTTTGCTTGTGCAGGATTTTACACAATCCAGGCAAAGCGTACAATCGGGATGATCGACGGTTTCGTAGCTGCTGACCTCGATACCTTCGGGGCAATGGGCGTCGCAGATACTGCAGCCGGTGCAGCTGCTGCCACGGCGGATCTTAAATGCGGAAATACTGAAAAATTTAAAGCGGAAAATCTCGGTCGCCGCCGTTGCTGCGATCACCGCCAGCAGCAGCCAGATAAGTCCGATCTTGACTCCGGCCAGCAGCAGGATCACATAAACCAGAATGATGGGGCCGGTAAGAATAAAATTCGAGAACACGTTGCTCAGCGCCCCCAGAAAGCAAAAATATTTGCACCAGAGCTTTTTGATAAAGATCGAGCCGATCACTACCACAGCGATGGCCAGCAGGGAAAAGAGCAGCACGGTATCGACGTCAAAACCGGTCACCGCTCCGAAATAGGGACAGAATTTTTTGCACCACAATTCGGAACTGTACATCGTAAAGTATGCCGCAAAAAACAGCAGGACATATTTGCCGAGACGCAGAATGCGGTCCAGCACACCTTTCAATGTAATCGATACACCCAGCCTGCTGCCAAGTTTGTTCAGCCATTCGCTGATGGTTCCCACCGGACAGAGCCATCCGCAGAATAACTTTCCCACCAGAACGATCATCAGCGCAATCCCCAGTCCGATAAAGACCTGCGTTTCGCTGATAGCGCAGGACATCGAGCCGATGTTCAGTTTGGAACCGAAGGACATGATCCCGCCGAAGGGGCAGTATTTTTCGTAATCCGGATTTAAATTCTGGTTAAAGGCCGCTACGATCAGCGTCCCCAGGATCAGTGCCAGAACCGCAAACTGAATAATGATGCGGGTCTTGTTGTGAAACCATTTTTTCTTCATGATTAGTCCCTTTTATTAACGTTTTAATATATAACAAAAGTGTTGTGATGAAAACAAAAAAAGGGCTGAATTTCAGCCCTTTTTTATCGATTTATCTGCAGTTTTTATTTCAGCAGCGTCATCTTTTTCACGGCGTTGAAGTCACCTGCGGACAGGCGGTAGAAATAAATACCGCTGGGCAGGCCGGCCGCGTTGAAGTTAACGGAATAATAACCCGCTTCCATTTGCCGGTTCACGAGTTCTACCACGGGACGTCCGTTAATGTCATAGACATTCAGCGACACCATTTCGCTTTTGGGGATGGCAAATTTCATGCTGGTTACCGGATTAAAGGGATTCGGGTAGTTTTGAGCGAGCTCAAAGCTTGCAGGAATACCGTTGACCGCACTTTCGGGTTCTTCGTTATTGTACCAGAACACGGGAATGTCCTGATCTTCAACTGCCAGGACCGTATAGGAACGGTTCCCGGCGCCAAAGGGGAATTCCTCGGTATTGTCCCAGGCGCCGTTGCGGCGGCATTTGAATTCAAAGGTAAAGCCTTCTTCGAATTCGCCGAGAACGGCCGAATAAATGCTGTCGCCGTCGGTGTCCGTCATGGGAATGCCGGCGCTCCAGCCGTTGAAGCCCCCGATAATATCGAGATGATTGCCGGCATGAACGAAGGTGCCGTTACGCATCTGCAGGGCCATATTGACATGCGCGTTAACCTGATATTTCGGTGCGAAGTTCTGATACATGATCACACCTTTCTGACCAACCGCCCAAAGGCGTTTGCCGTTAAATTTCAGGGCCTGGAGGGTTGCTTCGCTGTTTCCGGCACCCGATGTTTCGGCTTCCCAGGTCAGACCGGCGTCTTCCGAACGGAACACCACGCCTTTTTCACCTACGGCATAAGCCAAAGTATCGTTAACAAATGCTACGCCGTAGATATCGCGGGCATCCGGAACCTCAAAGACATTGACAAGGGTATCGAGCGCGTCGACAGTAGTGCGCCAGATCGCGTCCGATGCGCCGAAAAGCACAACACCTTCGGGACTTTCGGTAATGGAGCGGAAGGACATGTTACCGTAATCCGCGACCATAACAAAGCTATCCAGGGCCGTCGATGTGCTGATCGAGAACTGGCCGCTTCCCTGTCCGAGCATGGCCAAGCCATTGCTTAACACATACATATCATAGACCGTTTGGGTCGTGTTGGTGCCGACCATGTTCCAGGTATCGCCCTCATCCGTGCTTTTCATTACAAGACCGCTGGAACCTCCGGCGAAGGCATCGCCGTTCGGTGCGATATAAAGCATATTGATATGTTTGTTGGACTGTTCCGCCATCGGGGTCGGGATGGTCGTCCAGGTATCGCCGCCGTCAACGGTCTTGGCAATAAATCCGGATGAACCGCCGACAAGGCCGGTGTTCTCATCAAAGAAATCCGTCTTAAAGAGTGAAGATTTCGCACCTGTTTCCGTGTTGCTGGGATAAGTGAAGCTGACCCCGTTATCTTCGCTCTTGGTAAATTCCCCGCCGAAGGTCGCCGAAACGGCGATCTTGTTCGGTCCGGGAAATGCCAGACCGTAGAGGCTGATGCCCGGCCAGTCGAGCATCGGAGAGAAGGTCTCTCCGTCTGTGGTCGTATAGTCCTGTCCGTAAGAAGTAAAGATCATCCCGTTGGTCGCCGAAGAATACGCCATCGCCAGTGCGGTTTGACCGGTCCCTACTCCCAGGGTATCCCAACTGGCACCGCCGTCCGAACTCACGAAAAGATCCGATACGTTTGAAATGGCGATCATATTGTTGGCATCAAAAGCATGAATGGCGATGATGCGTTCATAGGAATAATTGACGTCGCTGGACAAGGTCCAGTTATCGCCGCCGTCCGTGGATTTCCAGACGATATTATGATAGGCGCCGACCAGGAAAGTCTGCGTGCCCACGGCGGCAGATGCGCAATACATGCGTTTTGATGTCGTACCGATCGGCAGGGTCACGGCAAAATCCGTCCAGGTTTCGCCCCCGTCATGTGTCGTATAGATCACGCCGGCGGTTCCGTCTTCAAACACAATGCCGTTCGTTGCGGAGGTAAACGCGATCCCGCCGTCAAGCAGGTCTCCGCTCACGAGGGTGGTATCCCAGGTGGCTCCGCCGTCATTCGTCTTGAAGAACCAGCCGGCTTTCGGGGTGGAACCGCTTCCGCCGCCGATGAATACGTTATTTGCGTCAAGAACATCGATCACGCTCATGTCCATCTTGAAATTGACGGTGTCGCCGATCTGGGTCCATGTATCGCCGGCATCCACCGTTTTGTAAACAAGACCGCCCGTAGCACAGGCGTATGCAACCGTCTCATTTGCGGCATCGATCGCTTTCAGGGTAACACCCTCCGGCAGAAGAACGTCGGTCCAGTTGGCGCCAAAATCGCTGGTCTTGCTGACCGTATTTCCGCTGATCTTCAGGAAAGTCGTGGCATTAAGGGCAACGGCATCGGTGGGGTTGACAAATTCCACCGGGCCCTTGACCATTTCCCATTGACCGAATGCGGCTGCTGCAAGCAGCAGGCAAACGACCATTGTTAGCAGTTTCTTCATTGTAGTCTCCTTTTGTTGAAACAGGATTTATCACTGCTCATCTCAATTCACCCGGGTATCCCCCTGTGAACTGAGATGACTTTGCACCTTCTATGACAAATATCATTTTCGACCATATGAAAGCCCAATCAAAAATACGTTGATCTTTTCCGGTTTATTTTCCGGGGTTTTTTGCAAATATTCCACATCAAATGTAATGTAACCGAATGAAAATAATTTTTCAAGACTTATTATTGCGCCGAGATTTTCAAAGGACGGCGTTTCCCAGTAGAAGCGCGGGATTTCTTTTCCGTATTTCAGGTCGAAGCCCATGCGGGTCTTTGCCGACAGATAGATCCTGCCGCCGGCGCTGATATTCCACTCCCAGCCGCCGCGTACATCGTGAAACGGAAAAATATATTCACGGTAATCGTAGCTGACTTTACGGGCTTCTGCACCGGCATAGATCTGCTGGGCCAGCGAAGGCCGGTAATAAAAGACGGCGCCCAGCGTGCTGAAACGTTCAGCGTTCTCAATGACCAGGGTGTTCGATATGCGGGAGGCTCCCCAGTCCGAGTAGTGCAGGTGATCCGCATAAAGCCGCAAGCCCTGTTCCGCTTGGTGAAAAATATTCAGGATTCCGAACAAGTGCAGGCCTTCGCGCTGCCAGAGTCCGCGTTCGCGGGTACCGGAGCCGCGGATCACATCCGCGCGGGAAATGCGATGCAGTCCCGAGATTCCGAATTGCATCGAAAGGCGGGAGCGCTTGCCAAGACTAAAGTGCGCGCCGTATTCCAGTCCGTTCCGCGTGCGCACCTTATTGGCGGTGGCACTTGCAAGTTCATTGTAAAATATATTATACCCCATATAGGTCCGGGGTTTTACCTCCATGTACTGTTTCACCGCCTCGTAATGTACCTGATTGTCATAATAGCGGCCAAAGATCCCCAGTGAAGCCGCTTTGCCGCGGTACTCGAGTCCCGCACGGTATCCGCTGTTCCGCATGATGGTAGCGGTTTGCGGAAAAGTATCTTTAAGGCTGCGTTCTACACCGTAATTCCCTTCGAGCCCGAAAAAAAGCTTTTCGCTCAGCTTTACATTATAAAGGAGTTTCAGCTGCGGACCGTAGAAAGCCACGTTGCCGCTCGTCGAATCGACCATGCTGAAATAATCGTCGTAAAAATCTTTATCCATGGATCCGAAGATCTCCCGCAGGCGCAGGTCTTCGTAAATGATGGAAGCTGAAAAGTAGGAGACGTGATTGATCTGCATCAAAGCCGTATAATCGGCATTATAGAGCTGTGTGCGGGCGGGATCGTAGATCCGGCGGTACGCGGCGTCACTAAAAGTCCCTTTTATTCGGTAGTACTGGATATTTCCGGCATACAATTTTCCTGCGGGGTTGCCCGTCAGCGCATACATATCGGGCAGCTCCGTATCGGGATTGCGGTAATCCGCCGCCCAGACCGCTGCCTGTTCAAAGGCAAAGGCGCCGCAAACAAGGATCATCAATGCCAGAACGAGGATCAATGGACGCTTATTCATGATGATACCCCGGTGTCGGCTTGCTGATAACGACAAAATCCACGGCGGAATTGTTGGTGTCAAAACCCGGCCGGATGCGCTCCAGTGACTGTCCGGAATAGCGCTGCATGCCAATACCGCCGAAGCTTGCGTCCAGCGAATACGGAACTTCCTTAATATGGGTGGGGCTAGAGCTGGATTCCACGCAATCGATCACGGTGCGGATATCGATGCCGTCCGTCTGGTCGTAATCGCTGCCGTCGCACAAAGCCAGTCCGTCCCCGGTCAGGCCAAGCAGAAAATCCACTTTGCTTGCCTGGGTAACCCGTCCGTTGTTGGTGGTAATGTTCGGCACATTGGGATTATCGTATCCGTTGGCTTCCTGCAGGTTCACGAATTCCCAGTCCGCATTGCTCAGGTCCACCGTTTTTCCCGCAATGGGCCCGATCGTGTTATGATCAAAAGCATTGCCGGCGATCACGACAAACTGACCGGGTTCCACCGGATACTGGCGGCCGCTAAGCGGCGTGCCGGGGAACTGATAGATATAGGTCACCGAAAGGGTGTCAGCAAACAGGCCGCTGGTCCCGAGCCGCAATATGATCATGCCGTCCAGATAAACGGTTTCGCTCAGACCGTTGTAAAGCTCCATGAACTGGTCATAAAAATAAAAAATGTTGTTCGGGGGACCTGCCGTATAGATCTCATTGATCTTCAGTCCGCGCTTTGACTGTTCCATTAACAGCGTATCCGTATAGACCATTTCGCCGCGTAGAGAATCCGCTGTCAGCTGCAGGGCTTTTGCGCCCACAACCTCCGCTTCTTCAAACTCACTGATCTTAATAAGGGCATGCGACTCCACCACATAGCGGGCATAGGGCAGATTGTCAAAACGGACAAATCCGGAGCTGTCCGTTATCTCCGTCAGTTCCGGTATACTGTAATCCTCGGTATAGATCCGGACGGGTATTCCGGGTACGGGAAGCGCTTCGAGGGTATCCGCTTGCGCCGGAACGGTAAAGCGCAGACGGATGGAAACATTGCCGTCGACGGCCTGCGGTTTTTCTTCAAAAAGAAAGCAGGATGCGGCCAGTAAAAAGATGACGTGCAGGCAAATGATCGGGTATTGGCTTTTTCTCATGGCTTTCTCTTACAGTTGAATACTCATTTCCAGCCCGTAATAGATCGGAGCGTTCAGGTTTATTTCCGAATCGGTATAGGGATTGATAAAACGGGCGCGGTTATCAAAAAAGTTATTGATATACAGGGAAACCTCGGCATTGGGCGTCAGGGATTTCGAAATACGCAGATTGATAAGCCATTGCCCGGTATAGTTCATGATCTCAGTATCGTACCAGTAGGACATTCCCTGGTAATAGGTATAAGGATCCCCATCATCATTCAGGGTTTCAAAGCCGTTGCTTGAATAGACGTACTGTCTGCGGTAAAAAGGCGTATACTGTACATCCATCGTTACCCAGACACCGAAGCGCTGGTTGATATAACTGACCTGAGCATCCAGGACAAGCTTGCTCTGCCAATCCACTTTGTTGGGATACCAGAGTTCCCACTGCGCCGAGGTTTGGCGGTAATCCGCATCGTAGATCAGCTTCTCGGAACCCTGACGGCTGTAGCGGTAGGTGGCGTTCAATGCAAAACGCAGGTCCCGGATTCGCTGGGTACGCAAGGTGAATTCCGCACCGTAATTGTCCTCCCAGCCGTTGTTCTCATACCTGGCATAGCTAAATTCGATATTCACCGTGTCCGGATTGACATCATATCCTTCCGGGTAGTTTACGGTGCCGGGGCGGTCTTTGGTGCGGGTATAATAAGTGGTCAGCGAGACACCGATCAGATCGCTCATTTTCCAGTCGAGGGAAGCTTCGGCCTTTTGTGCAACATAGGATTTCAGTTGTTCATTGACCTGATAAAACACTTTTTCCGTTGTCTTTTGCGCAACGGTATCGTAATAGGCAACGTGCTTGGGCAGGTAATAGATCTGGCTCAGGGACACCGATTTTACGCTTTGCCCCGCGCCGGCGCGAAGGGTCAGATCGTCGCTGAGCCGGTAACGCAGATTGAAGCGCGGACTGAAAAAATCGCCCTGTTTGGCATCAAAAAGCGAAAACCCGTCTTCAAAGCCGATTTGCAGGCGCTCCGGGTTGAACAGATCGTAACGCAGGCCGACGAGAACATCCAGGGGACGATCGAAGAGATTAAAAGAAAACTGGTCTTCCGCATAGAGCGAGATCTTCATGTTCGGCGGATAATCGTCAAAGGAATAGGAACGGCGCGTTGAAGAACGTCCGTAATAATTAAAGATAGAGTCCAGTACAACGCCTTCGCCGCTGTTCTTTTCATAGTCCGCTTCAAAACCGAAAAGCAGGTCGTGTTTGCTTTTTCCCCAGGTATGGCTGGACTTGCGTTTCAGTTTCAGGGAGTAATCCCATTCCCGGCCTTTTTGCGATGCGGTAGCGTTGTAGGGATAGACCATCAGCATGCTGTCGATATAGTCGATGGAATCCGTGCCGCTTACGTAAACGGTGTCAAACAGGCCTACAACGGAACAATAGCCGGTGTCGATGGAACTGATGTCCGTATGGTAAGGCAGGAACAGCTGGTCCACAACCATCTTCTGTTTGATATTGTCTTCCTTGTTCATATCCGCACCGATAAAGAATTCGTAACTGACATTCTTGACCGGTTTATACTTTAAATCCACTTTCCCGGAAGCCCGGTAACCGCGGTTGGTATTTTGTATGCGGTATTCGTCATTCGGCTCCTCATCGTCAAAGATGCGGGTATAGGTGGCGCCCAGGCGCATATCCAGCTTATTGTCGAAATAGGGGCGCGACCAGTTGGCGCTGCCGTAGACGCGCTGATATTCATCCCCGATCTTGCGCAGATTGCGTTCGCTGTAACTGTAATTCACATGATAATCAAAGACCGACTTGTCGAATTTGTTGCCGCCGTTATAGCTGAAGCCTTTGGTGTCCGGATTGAATTTGGCCTTAAATCGGCGGCTGACCTGACCTTTCTTGGTTTCCACCTTAACTATGCCGTCCGTAAAATTGCCGTATTCGACCGAAGGGATACCGGTAATGACCTCCACGCTGGCAATGTTGTCGGCGGGGATAATGCGCAGATCCGTGCCGCTCTGGTCTCCGGAACCGCTGATATAACCGACCGCTTTGGCGTCTCCGGAGATCTCGTTGCCGTCAACAATAATACTGGTCCCGAAAGAATCGAACCCGTACAAGCCGGTGTCACTGCGTTTGACTTTGCGCAGACCGATATTCTGCTGCTTTGCCAGTCCCATCTGTCCGGATTTTTCCACTCCCGGCACCAGGGTCAGCACGTCGCCGAGATTGGAAGCCTGCAAATGGTCGATCTCGCCGGAGCCGATCTTGCGGGTGGTGGCGATCTCGTCGGGAACAATATTGCGTCCCATGGCCTCCACTTCAATGCCGCCGATCATAAAGCAATAGGACATGTCGTCACCCTTGTCGTTAAAGATCAGACGGATACTGACTTCATAGACCCCGTCGGCGCTGACGTTGAAATCAAAAAGACTGTTGCTGTAAAAACACTCCTTCATTCCCCCGATCTTGTAGATCCCGGAAGGAACGTTGCGAAACTCGAAAAAGCCGTCCGCGTCCGTCATGGTCTGCGCCTTGAAAGCCGTTCCCTTCTGCGGTTCAATGGCAACCAGGGCTTGCGCAATGGGCGCATTTCCGCTATAATTGCGCACATAACCACGGATTGTCGCCGCATTGAGCGACGCGGATATCAGCAATAAGAGCAGCTGAATAGTGGCGATCTGTTTAGTTCTTTTCATTTTGGCCCGCTTAACTTCGATCCATTGAACGTAATGTATAACGAATCAAAGCTTAATTCAAATAATTTTTTGTATTGATTTTAATCGTATTTATCCTATATTCTTTTCGTTATTTTAAACTAAACAGGGAACAAGTGATGATGGAACATGTAATTGAATGTCAGAATCTGACCCACTATTATGGAGATAAACTGGTGCTCAACAATCTGAACCTTAAGGTTGAGCGCGGGCGAATCTTTGGAATTTTGGGAAAGAACGGGATGGGAAAGACCACCACGATCAATATCCTGATGGGATTTTTAAGACCCAGCAGCGGGAAATGCCTGGTTTTGGGAGAAGAATCCCATAAACTCTCTCCCGCAACCCGCCAGAAGATCGGCTTACTTCACGAAGGTCATCTGGCTTATGATTTCATGACGATCCGCCAGGTGGAAAAATTCTATTCGGCGTTTTTCCCCAACTGGAAACCCGATTATTACTGGGACCTGATCGGCAAACTGGGGCTTTCGGACAGCCACAAGATTAAGAACATGTCCTGCGGGCAGCGCTCACAGGTGGTGCTGGGACTGATCTTTGCGCAGGATCCGGAGCTGCTGATCCTGGACGATTACTCCATGGGTCTGGATCCCGGCTACCGCGCATTGTTCATCGATTATCTGCAGGAATATGTCCGTGAAAAGAACAAGACCGTCTTTCTGACCTCGCATATCATTCAGGATGTTGAAAAGGTCGTGGACGACACCATCATCATGGGGCACCAGAAACTCCTGCTGAACATGCCCCTGGCGACGCTGAAAAAAAACTTCCACCGTTACGAGTTCCGGAACGCCGAAGCCGTACGTCATTTGAAGATCGACGACGATTTTATCACCAACCTGGAATTTGTCAACAACAAGGTCACGATCTATTCCTTTAAACCGCTCAGGGAGATCAAGGCATACCTTAATGCGGTCAAGCTTGAACACGAAGATCTTCAAGAGATCTCCATGAGCCTGGAAGAAGCCTTTATCGGGCTGACCGGAAAATATTAAAGGGGAGTAATCATGTTAAAAGCAATTTTATACAAAGAATGGATCAAGTTGCGCTGGGCCGTAATCGTTATTGCGGGATTGTCCCTGCTGACGCTGGCCTACAGCATCGGAATGATCAATTATTACATCGAATTTCAGGGCGCCCTGAACAACTGGCTCTATGTGATCGGCAAAAGCCTGCTGCTGCGCAATATCGTATTTGTCAAGTATCTGCCGCTGATCACCGGGCTTACCTTTGGACTGCTGCAGTTCGTCCAGGAAATGAGCCGCAACCGCATGCGCCTTTCCTACCATCTGCCGATCTCGGAAAAAAAGCTGCTGCTTTCATCCGTCGGCATCGGCTACGCCTTCCTGCTCGCAGAGATCGTTTTTCTCTTTTTCGGACTCTGGCTGGTCGTGGCAGTCAATTATCCTGCGGAGATCGTGCAGAAAGCGCTGCTGTCGATGATCCCTTGGTTCCTGGGAGGAAGCGCCGTCTATTTTCTGACCTCCTTTATCATTCTGGAACCCTCCTGGATCTACCGCATCATCTACGGCATTGTCTCTGCCGGACTGACAAGTCTGTATTTCCAGGCTTCGACCTACGATCAGTACCGCACACTGTGGACCTTTGTCCTGATCGTCCTGCTCATACCGCTGACCATTTTATTTGCCGGACACCGTTTCCGGCGTGGAACCAAATAAATATAAGGAACAGGTGTCTGCCATGTTAAATAAACTATCACGATACGTCATTATACTGCTCATCGTTTTTGTCGCCGCCTTGTACCTTCCGGATTTCTTTTCTATGCTCTTTGACAAGAAGGTCAATACGCCACGGCTGGATTACAGCGCCGTTATCGACGACTTTGTCTATACCATTTACGGAGGAATGGGACAAGTGGAATACCGGGATATCAAGGGTAATTCCTACAATGAGCGGGAATATTTTGCTCTGCTGCCCTTTATGTACTATGCTACCCTCGAAAAGTGGCAGCAGCTTCCGCCTTCGCTGAAAGGGATTGAGCTAAGTTCGAGAAATATCCGCGAAAACACCCAGGTCTTCCGCATTCAGGCCAAGGATATCGATTTTCCCTACGTGCCGCTTTACCTGATGTTCGAAGCCGAACCCGATTATGCGCAGCTGATGATCCCCGAGGATCTGTTCCGCCTGGGGAATAAGATCGAATTCATTGATCCGAACAGCAACAGCGTGATCGCGGAAAAAAGCGAACGCTTTCAGAGCGCCCTGCTGGACGCGGGATTCCGCTTTCCTGCAAAGATCATTGCCGGAAATCCCACCAATCGAAAGCCCTTTGACGAAGGTTATTTTATCAGCGACGCAAACGGCGCGGTCTTCCATCTGAAAATGATCCACGATCAGCCGGTTTGCATAAAAACGGGCATCGATCCCAAACTGAATATCCGCCAAATCTTTGTCAGCGAAAACCTGCGCAGGGAGTTTTACGGATGGTTCGTCACCCACGACAATAAGGTCTTTTTGATCACCTATGACGATTATAAGGTCCGCGAACTGCCCACCAGGACCAAAGAAGGCATCTACGATTACATTGCCGACGAGATGACCTACCGCTTCTATACCTACCCCATTAACCGGCATGTTTATATCAGCGGCGACGGTTTTGTAAAGATGATCGTTACCGACAATGATTTCAATCCGATTGCCGAACATGTTGAGACCTGGACTCCCTATGACCGGCGCAGCGCCAGCGTGATCAAACAATTCCTCTTCCCCTTTGAGCTCAATACCAACACGCCCACGAACTTTGTCAAGCTGCAGCTGGATCATTTTGGCTGGAAAGGACTCGCGGGCATTGCGGCCTCCCTGCTGGCGCTCGTCCTCTTTAGCCGCAAACGCTCCTGGACCGACTATGTGCTTGTGCTGCTGACCGGTGTTTTCGGACTGATCGGAGTGCTGCTGATTAAAGATGAAGAATGATGCAATTCCGGACAAACAATCAAAAGATCCCGCTGCGGCGGGATTTTTTTTTGCGACGGAATTTCTGATTATTAAAGACAGGATAAACCGGATTTTTTATCGACAGGATTACAGAATTAACCGGATTATTTTTAATAATTGTATTGTCGGACAATTCCACGATTCCAGGATCTCGACAACTCGACATTCTTTAAACCTTGAACATTGAGCTTTGAACCTTGATTCCGGCGCTGGCTCGACGAGAGAAGACGCGAAGAATGGAGCTTGGGAAATTTGGAACTTCGGAAACCTGGTCAGCGGAATTACCTTGAATTTTGAGTCTTCAATGCTGAATCAAAACGAATATCAACAAATCAACCCGCCTTCGTCAAGACTATGGCGGGCAGGCACCTCGACAACTCGACATTCTTTTAAAATGTTGAATCTTAAATCGACCGGCAGTACTCCCGCACTCCCACTCTTCCTAACCCGGCGGCCGGCTTTTCGCGGTTACATCACTAGTGTCAAGTTCAGCAAATTATTCAAAACTTTGCTTTTTGAAGTTCAATGATGTATTTTCCTGATGAAACGTAACGAGGATGACCGATCATGCGAAAAATTTGGATTATCTGGTGTATCGCCCTGTCCCTGTTCGCCGCCGATGAGTACGCACTGTTAAAAGGTTATGTGTTGAACGAAGAGCAGGAAGCACTGCCCGGAACGAATGTGCTGATCAAAGAAACCATGAGCGGCGCGGCAACGGACAAGGACGGCTATTTTTCCGTCAGGGTCCCGGTGGGCACCTATACCGTGCAGATTTCCTTTATGGGCTATAAGACCATTGAAGAAACCCTGGGACTCCGGGCGGGCCAAACGTTGGAAAAAAGCTATGTGATGAAGCTGGAATATTTTGAGATTGGCGGCATTATTGTGGAAGCTGAAAGAGAGCTGCTGCCGGCGGATGCGGAAACAAAAACCCGCATTTCCAGCGGCGAGATCGAACACATGCAGGCCTCCAATCTCAGCGATGTTATGCAGCTGACACCCGGTGTCCGCTTTGAGAACCCGGGCATGGCGGAAAAAAAACAAGTCAGCATCCGCACTAACACGCAAGGCGGTACGACTGACATCGATGGCGATGCGGCCGACAACGAATACTTCGGCACGCAGATCCGGGTGGATAATATTCCCTTATCCAACAATGCCAATCTTCAATTGGATACGAAGACAACGACTGCAAGCGGACGCTTGCTGACCACCGAAAATTCCGGAATTGATATGCGTCAGATCCCGGCAGACAATATCGAGTCCGTTGAGATCATTCGCGGTATCCCTTCTTCCAAATACGGCGACCTCACCTCCGGTATCATCGAGGTTAAGACCAGGTCCGAAGTTTCTAACCACCGAATAAAATTCAAATATAATTTCTACAATCAGGAAGCTAACATGGGTGGCGGATTCAAGCTGAACGATATCCACCATCTTGATTACAACCTGAACTACGCCTATTCGGTCCGGGATATGAGAATTCCCGAGGAAAACTTTTCACGTATTTCCGGTCAGCTGGCACTCACCAGTAAATTGCTGCAAAACCTGTACACAATGAAGAACAGGCTGTATTACACCCGGGCCTTTGATGAACGCGAACTGCGCGAGGATGATTTGTACATGACCGAGAAGTACAATCGCGATTACACCCTGCGCTTTGCTCATCAAAGCACCTATTTACTGACGACGCAACAGAAATTGGAATTCGATTTTTCAGCCAATTATACCCGGCAGAACTCCCATACAAAAAAACTTGTTTCCGGAGACCACACCTATGTCACCGATCTGATGGAAGCCGGCACCGACACCGGGATATATGTTCAAAATTATATTTCCGAACTCTACGTTTTGGGCAAAGCCTACAATTTTTATTCCAACCTGAACTATGCCGCCAATTTCGATCTGCTGAATATGGAACACAGTTTTTTGGCCGGCGCCACCTTCCGGGATGAGTTCAATCTGGGTGAAGGCCGTGTTTTTGATCCCCTCACGCCTCCCGCCGGATCCGGAATCAAACGTACACGTCCCCGAAGCTATGATGAATTACCTGCACTGACCACAACCTCATTCTATATCGAGGATAAGATCAAAGGTAAATTATTCATCCCCTTCCAATTAAATCTGGGTGCACGTTTGGAATCCTATGGTAACGATAAATTATTCGCAGCCGAATACGGTACCTTTATTAATCCGAGGATCAACATGGTATTGTATCCGGGCAAGACAACGCAGGTCAGGTTCGGATACGGTGAAACATCCAAAGCACCCTCTATGGCAATGCTCCACCCCAATCCCATCTATCTGGATGTTGACGATGTGAACAATATCGTGGACTCATTGGTCATTGTCTCAACATATGTATTCTCAAAAGAGAACCCCAACCTGAAAGGTTCACGCCAGATCAAGTGGGAAGGCAGCATCGATCAGCGTATCGGCGATGTGGGATTAAGTCTGACGGCTTATCAAAGCACAACCTGCGGGGGTTTCATCAGCTCGGGAAAAAATCCGATTTTTGTTTATAAGTACGACTATACGGTATCCGAAACCGATCCGCCGATTCGCGATTCGATCTCTGCGACCTATGAGATATATGAAAATTCTTTAACAACAGAAACCAAAGGGCTGGAAATCGAACTTCAAACCAAGCCCATCACACCATTGAATTTGCGATTAAGGGTCCAGGGCGCCTATAACTATACCTATAGCAGGGATGATAAAAACTATGATTACAGAGACTATGTATATGACCCGAATACGGGTCAGGATGTCAACCCCTTTTTCTCACCGGTCACGGCCGAACGTGAAAAGTTTTACATTAATTACAACCTGGATTTCAAGATCAAGGAATTGGGTGCCTGGGTGACTGTTTCAGCTCAGCAGGTGGTGTTTGACAAAGACAGACAAATCGGCCTGGATGATTCACTGGCCGTCGGATACTTGAATGCCCACGGTGAACAGGTTTTTTTTACGGATGCCGAACGAAATGCGATCACATCTTCTACCTACAAACGCGTATATGCCGATTACTTGTATCTTGATGAAAACAGAAAAAATATCTGGGTCTTTAATCTGCGCTTAAGTAAATCGCTGGGACGCAGTTCGGAATTCTCCTTCTTTGTCAACAATTTCTTCAATTACCAGCCCCTGTACCGCCGTTTGCGCAGTCCATCGGAAGCCTATACGCGCGAAAACCCCGAGTTGTATTTCGGCATCGAGATCAGTAGCAAGATTGATGAACTCTTTCAATTTAAACGCAGATCATAAGGGAGCCTTCCAATGAAACAAAACCCTTATAATATGAGAAACCGCTTTCAATGGGCAAAAGGATGTGCAGCGGCATTGCTGCTGACGCTCTTTCTTGCCCCCAACTGCAGTCTGCAGATCCTGCCGCCGGCCTCCATGCGTTTTAACGCGGCCATATGCGTGCTGGACACAACGGAAACGGGTGCGGACCGGACCGTTGCCGATGCAGTGGTCCTCCTGCAGTCCATTACCTACGGGGACCGTTTGGAGACCATTAGCGACAGCGCCGGAATGGCATATTTTACCGATATCCTGCCGGACCGCTACAATCTGCTGGTATCCGGACGCCGGGTAAGCCTGACGGAAATGCTTCTGATCAACGGTCAGCTTCAGGATACGGCCTTATACGTTCCGGAAAACGATACGCTGTTCCTTGATATTTACGCGCAGACTTCCCGCACCAGCGCCCTGCTGATCTCGGAGATCTATTACAGCGGCGCTCCCCCGAAACCCATACCGCAGTATTATCATGATCAGTTTCTGGAAATTTACAATAACAGCAACATTACGCTGTATCTGGACAGTCTGATCATCAGTGATACGGAAGCCGGGTTTCAGGATGACAGCCTGATCCATGCGATCCATGCCTATATGTTCCCCGGCAGCGGCAGCGATTACCCAATCGGTCCCGGGGAATTCATTGTTGTCGCCCAGGATGCCATTGATCATTCGCAGGCACCCGTCAACAGCGTCAATCTTTTGGATGCGAATTTTGAATACTACGTCTCGGACCAGGGCGATGTGGACAATCCCGGAGTTCCGAATATGATCCAGCTTCACCATAAATACGGTATCGATTTTCTGTATTCGGTTTTCAACGACGCATTGGTCATTTTAAAAGTCAAGGACCCTTACGCTCTCGGTTATGATGAATTTAACCGGCTTATGCTTCCAAAGTCGGGGGTTATTGACGGAGTGGAATACAGAGAAAACACCTCACAATTTGACTGGAAACGCCTGGATGCATCCATTGACGCCGGACTGGCGGGCGGGATCCCTGGATATTCCAATAAGTCGGTGGAACGCCGTATCGAAAGAATGGAAGAGGGGCGTTTCATCTTTATGGACAACAATAACAGCAGTCTGGATTTTATAATATTGAGCAAGCCGACGCCGGGATTCTGCAATCAGGAGGTGCCGCAATGAAAAGAATGACCTTCCTGATCCTGATCTTTACGCTATGCCTTTTTGCACAGGATATCAACAACGAACGCCTTTTTCTGGATATCGACACCGATATCACAGACGCACTCCCCGGACGGAACCCGGCCTTCCTGCATCGCGAAAATATCCCTTTCAATTACGCTTTTTCTTACCGCTTGCGCCATGACGGCGGCCAGGACCGCCTGCCCTATACACCGGCGCTGAAGCTGTATCAAAACCTGAGCGCCACGGCCTATATGGAAATGGAAAACGGCTTGTTCTTTGCCGGCCGCTTTGCCTACCGTCACGAACAGCGCAAAGACAAACTTTTCCTGCATAACGCCGAGAATTACCTGGACATGCCTTTTTATTTCGGCGACAGCACTTCGGGCGACTTTAACCTGAACGGCATTGACTGGAACCTGATCTTTTCCTATCCCCTGTCTTCTCGCTGGCGTGCGGCAGCGGATATCTTTTACAATGTGGACGAACAGTTCAAGACCGTTTTCCCGAAACCGAACGTTAAGCGTAACGGCGTACATCTGCGTCCCGCCCTTGCCTATCGGGGCAAATCCCTGCAATTCGGTGTAACCGGGTCCTTTTTCCGCTACCGCGAACTGATGAACACGCGCAAATACGTGCTGGAACAAGGCCGCAGCCCGATCTTCATACGCATTCGCGGACTGGACCGGCCCCTGCTGACCTATGCGCAGACTAGCGAAGAGCGGCTGCAAAGCATCGACGGGAAGGGCGTTTCGGCCAATCTGGACCTGGGTGGCATTTTGCTTCTCGAAAGCTTTTACGAAAGGTCGCATGCCGGAATCGTGGACGGCGGTTCCTATCCCGAAGCACAGGGGAATTGGGAGCTTGACCGCTTTTCCTGGCGCGCCGCCCTTCGGAAAACCGGTCCACGCTCCGGCGTATCGGAACTGTTCTTTGAACAGCACCTTCGTAAGGGCAGCGGTCTCCATCCGACCCTGGACCGGCGTATTTATGCTTCATATTACCGTGCCATGGAAGGCGGCATCAGCCTGCCTTACCGGCGGTCTCCCGGGGAATCCTTTACGGGGACGGTTTCTTATCTGATCGAGGATTATAAACGCGAGGATAATTTTTACGGCCTGCTGCAATACATTCCGGCTCATATGCTTAAGATGGAGTTCATCTACCGAAAAAGCGGGAAAAAAGCGGACTTTGAAATGAACCTGCAATATGCCGAAGATATCTGTATCGGCGAAGCGGTCGTTTATACGGAAATGAGCGGGGACTATTATGCCGACATCAGTGCGGCGGAACTGGCCTATCAGTTGACGGACCGGCGGCAACTGGGTGCCGAATTACAAATCAGCATTCCATTCAACGGCCGTCAGCTGGCTTTCAGGGGATCCTACATCAATGTGATGCCCCTGAACAGCGACGCGCGTTTCCATTACGCCGAAAGCGGGATTTCTTATATCTTTTAAACAAACGACAAGGAATTCTTCATGAAAAACAAGCACTTATCCATTCTATTCTTCAGTACCATGATCCTTTTTGCAAAGTCGCCGCTTATCAGCGTTTTTACGGATGCGATTACCTACCGCGAAGCGGAAAATGCCGTCCTGGCCTATTGCACTGCCCTCGAAGAGGATGGCTACCGGGTCAACAGTCATGTCCAGAACTGGACGGATCCCGAATCGGTACGGGAACAGATCCTTTGGGATCTTTCCGGTGGAGATCTGGAAGGCGCTGTGTTTATCGGCGATATTCCCATCCCCATGATCCTGGATGCCCAGCACATGACATCCGCATTCAAGATCGATCAGATCCGTTTCAGTGACAGGCAGCGTGTTGCCGTTGCCAGCGACCGTTTTTACGATGACCCCGATCTGAAATTCGATTTCATTGCGCAGGATGAAAATAATCCCCTCCTGTTCTATTATTCGCTGTCCGAAAACTCCCCCCAGATCATTGAAAAGGACCTCTACAGCGGCCGTATTTTTCCGCCGGTCCACGATGAACGTAAATATGCGATGATCGCGGATTATCTGTTCCGTGTCGCGGAACAGAAAAAGCAGGGAGAGGTCCTGGACACGATGCTGACCTTTACCGGCCACGGTTATCATTCCGAATCCCTGAATTCCTGGGAAACCCATGCCCTCATGCTGCAAGAGCAATTTCCGCATCTGTATCAGCCCGGCGGCAGCGTCCGGCATTATTATCATACGATGAGTAACGATATCAAGAAGATCCTCATGTACGAAATGCAGGATCCGCAGCTGGATATGGCCGTGTTTCATGCGCACGGCGGATACGACGCCCAGTACCTGATGGGCTATCCCCCCGCCTCCACCGCCCAGCAGAACATCGAGGAGGTGAAACGCTTCGTCCGCAGCAAACTGCGCAGCGCCGAGCGACGCGGAAATCTTGACGAGGCAAAAAAATATTATATTGAGGGTTACGATATCCCCGAACATTGGGTCGCGAACACCTTCGACAAGGACGTGATCATTGGGGATTCGCTCTATAACGCCCTGCTGGACATATACAGCGCCGATGTGCGCGGCATGCGGCCTCAGGCGGAAGTGATGATCTTCGACCAGTGCTATAACGGTCAGTTTTTCAAGGAGGATTATATTTCCGGAACCTATCTGTTTGAAGAAGGTAAGATGGTGGCCGGAGTGGCGAATAGCGTCAATGTGCGTCAGGATATCTGGGCGAATGAATTGCTCGGACTGCTTCGCCACGGGGTTCCGATCGGGACATGGCACCTGAGCCGAAATTACCTCGAATCGCACATCATCGGTGATCCGACCTTCCATTTCGTTAAACCGGCGCGGACGGACGTGAACGCCCCCTACCGCAAATTGCTGAAGTCCCCGGACGCCACCCTGCGCAGCTACGGCGTGTATCAGCTTGCAAAGGACCGGGGCCCGGCTGCGGAATCCGCGCTGATCGGCATCTATTCCTCCGATCCCTCCGCCAATGTCCGCCTGCAGGCGCTAAAATCCCTGGCCTCCTTGCGCACACCCGCATTCCGGGACCTGCTGAAGATCAGCATCAAGGATCCCTCGGAACTGATCCGGCGCTTTTCGGCCAATTGGATGGGCAAGGTCGGCCGTATCGATTATATTCCGCTGCTGCTGGACCGCTATGCCCGGGATATTTCCGAACGGGTCTCTGCCTCCGCCAAAAGCGAACTGGATATCCTGCTGCCCAATCCCGGAGCCGATTCCCTGCTGGAGGCATTTGCAGGACACCCGGACAGCGACAGTGCGGTCGTAGCGCGGCTGGAATATGCCCGGAACCGTTCGAATCAGTGGCTCTATGAGGATATAATCCCAACAATGAAAGACAGCAGCAAAAGCGCTACAAAGCGGATTTCCGAGATCCGGACATTCCGGAATTATAATTATGTCCCGGGTATCCCGGAATTGCTGGCCATCGCCCTGGATGAAAAAGACGATCCCGCCGTGCGCCGCGCCTGCATCGAGGCACTGGGCTGGTTTACCATGAACCCAAATTACACGGATATTATTGAGGCCCTGTCACCGCTTAAGGACAATCCCGAAGAAAGCGTCCGCAAAGAAGCCGTAAAAAGCATCACCCGTTTGCTGAGCGGCCCCAACATGGTTTTCACTCCTTGATGCAATTGATACTATAGTGAACAACTTGAGTCAAGTTTCCAATAAGACAAAATAACTGGTTTTTTAGACGGGATCACAGGATATACGGGATTGATTTTGACGGGATCACAGGATATACCGGATGGTTTATTTAAACAGGATCACAGGATATACGGGATTTTTTGACAATTCCACGATATTAACAAATCAACAAACAAAACATCCTCTTAAACCTTGAACATTGAGCTTTGAACCTGGAACACCCAGCACTAAGCGCTGGGCGTTGGGCGCTGAGAGTGGAAGTTGGGAACTTAGGAACCTGGGAAGCTTGGTCAGCGGAATTACCTTGAATTTTGAGTCTTAAATGTTGAATCAAAACGCATATAAACAGATCAACCCGCCTTCGTCAAGACTATGGCGGGCAGGCACCTCGACAACTTAACAACTCGAGCTATCGACAGTATATTTTACTTTTCTTCCATATGCGGGTATTTGTAATCTTTTGGCGGATTAAAGGTTTCCTTGATCGTTCTGACGGAGACCCAGCGCATCAGATTGATGGAGGACCCGGCTTTGTCGTTGGTACCGCTGGCCCGGGCGCCGCCGAAAGGCTGCTGTCCGACCACCGCTCCCGTGGGCTTGTCGTTGATGTAAAAATTCCCGGCTGCGTTGACCAGCACATCTTTGGCGACAAGAATGGCTTCGCGGTCCCGGGCAAAAACCGCTCCGGTAAGCGCATAGGGACTTGTCTTGTCGCAGAGTTCCAGGGTTTCGGTGTAGCTTTCGGGATCGTAGACATAGAGGGTCAGCACCGGTCCGAAGATCTCTTCTTCCATCGTCTTAAAATGGGGGTCACGGGTAAGGATGGTCGTGGGTTCAATGAAATACCCCGTCGACTTGTCGCAGCGACCGCCGGTCAGGATCTCCGCATCCGGGCTCTTTTTTGCATATTCGATATAATCGCGGATCTTGTCAAAGGCGGCCTCATCGATCACGGCGCACATGAAATTCGAAAAATCCAGCGGGGAGCCCATTTGAATGCTGTTTACCATCGCAACATATTTTTCGCGGAATTCCTCCCAGATATTGGAGGGGATATAGGCCCGTGACGCTGCTGAGCACTTTTGCCCCTGATATTCGAACGCGCCGCGGACCAGCGCCGTTACCAGCGCATCGACGTCAGCGGACTCGTGTACAAAGACAAAGTCCTTGCCCCCGGTCTCCCCGACCAGACGCGGGTAGCTTTTATAGTTCGCAATGTTATTCCCGACCGTTTTCCAGATGTGTTGGAATACGGAAGTGGATCCGGTAAAATGTACGCCGGCCAGTTCTGGGTGGTTCAGTACAATATCGCCGATCTGCTTGCCGCTACCGGGCAGCAGATTGATAACTCCGTCCGGGAGGCCGGCTTCTTTAAACATCTGCATCAGGTAGTAGGCGGAAAACATCTGGGTTCTCGATGGCTTCCAGACGACGGTATTTCCCATGATAGCGGGTGCGGTCGGCAGGTTTCCGGCAATGGAGGTAAAATTGAACGGCGTCAGCGCAAAGATAAATCCTTCCAGCGGGCGGTATTCCAGCTGATTCCAGGTGCCTTCCGGACTGTAATCCGGCTGGTTCTTGTAGATCTCGGACATATAAAAGGTATTGAAATTGAAAAAGTCGATCAGTTCGCAGGCAGCATCGATCTCGGCCTGGAACACGGTTTTGCTCTGCCCCAACATGGTGGCGGCATTGATCAGGTCGCCGTAAGGTTTGGAAAGCAATGCGGCCATGCGTTTAAAAACGGCGGTCCGGCTCTCGGCAGGCATGTCCGCCCACTTTTTCCGCGCGTTCAGCGCTGCGGCGATGGCCATGCGTATTTCCTTTTCACCGGCCATATGATAAGTGGCAAGCAGGTGGCTGTGATCATGCGGACAGCGTACTTCGCCGGTTTTGCCGGTATAGATCTCCTTCCCCCCGATAATAACCGGGATTTCGATCTGCCGGGACATCAGGTCTTTCAGTACTTTTTTCAAACTGGCACGCTCAGACGTACCCGGTGCATAGGTCAAAACCCGTTCGTTTACGGCATGCGGGATCTTGTACAACGCATTTATCATTGTCTTCTCCTTATTTAATTATCACTTGATCACTGCAAATTTTAGACAATTATCTGAACAATTTCAAGAAAAACCCCATCTGATAACAGAAATAATGAATTTTCGTCAAATCCCATTATTATCTGACGATCATCGGCTTATTGCTTTATTCAATGAAGATCGATCGGATATTTGCGATCTTTCATGCCGCTTTTTCGGCCGTCCCCGGCCGGTCCCCTTCCCCTTTTTCGAAGAAAATGAAGAGCCCCGCTCTCATTAGCGGGGCTCTGGGGTAAGGAAGGGATTATTGTTTCGGGATCAGCTGATCTCGATTTTGCGCGGTTTAGCGACTTCGGTCTTGGGGATCTCAATGCTGAGTATGCCGCTTTCCCAGTTGCCTTTGATCTTTTCGGTGTCCACGTTGTTCGGGAGCTGGAAACTGCGGGAAAACTTTCCGTAGCAGATCTCGTTCAGATGGCACTGCGAATCTTTCTTGTGCACCCGTTCTTTCTTTTCGCCGGAGATGGTGATGACGTTGTCCTTGACCGAAATGTCAATGTCGTTCTTCTTCATTCCCGGTACCTCAAGATGCATCACATACTCATCCTCGTTTTCCTCAACCTCCACACGGGGCACCCAATGTACAGGTTCACTGCGCTCCGCACTGAAGAAAGGATCGCTGAAGAAGTCATCCAGCAGACTGTTGTAGAAACGGCTGACACCGTTTGTGGGGTAATTGCGTTTGGCCAGTAACATAGCAAACCTCCTTTTTTATGCGGCCCTTTAATGCCGCTTTTTTTACTTTTTTGTTTCTTCCGCTTTTCAACTTGCAACCCCTATCATGCCAAAAGCATGCCAAATCTTTTCCGCCTGCCATAATGACGCATTTAATGCCCATCCCGACAAGCGTATTTGCGTGTCTGCCAATGTGGCACGTTTGCCGGACCTGCGTGGCGCTGCGGATCGATCCTGCAAAAAAGTTTGTACGGCGGGAAATAAATTGCGCTTTCTTTGTTGCCAATAATAATGCCGGTATGTAAATTATTCCCTGAGACGGATCAAATATCTTGAAAGGAGCAAACGTGGCCTCAACAGCAGATTTCAGAACCGGGATGGTCATTGTCTATGACAACGAATTATACAAGATCGTCAGTTATCAGCACAGTAAAATGGGGCGTGCCGGCGCAGTGGTGCGCACCAAAATGAAGAACCTGCTCAACGGCAGGGTTCTGGAAAACACCTTCCGCTCCGGTGAAAAGGTCGAGGAAGCGCGCGTGGAAGCGAATTTTTATCAGTTTTTATACCGCGACGGGAACATGTATTACATGATGGACCCGGAAACCTACGAACAGATCCCGGTCGAAGAAAGTGTGATTGGCGACGATTTCAACTACATCCGGGAAAATGACGAGGTTAAGGTACTGATGTATCAGGAACGGCCTATTGCCATTGAGCTGCCCGCTGCGGTGGAATTGAAGGTGACCTATACCGAACCCGGTGAACGCGGCGATACCGCCAAGACCAATGTCAAAAAACCGGCGACCCTAGAAACCGGAATGGAAGTCCAGGTCCCCCTCTTTATCAACGAAGGGGATATCATCAAAATCGACACACGGGACGGTTCGTATCTGGAGCGTGTGAATAAATAATCCTCAAGGAAAGGAAAACCATGAAAATTCCAAAAGACCTGAAGTATGCGCAATCACACGAGTGGGTAAAGCTGGACGGCGATGTTGCCACCGTCGGCATTTCCGATTTTGCCCAGGGTGAACTGGGCGATATCGTATATGTCGATCTTCCGCAAACCGGCACGAAAGCCGTTCAGGGTGAAGCCTGCGGAACCGTTGAAGCCGTCAAAACGGTTTCGGACATCAATGCTCCGCTTTCCGGAGAAGTGATCGAGGTGAACGAAGGGATCGAGGAAGAACCGACACTGGTCAACAGCGATTGCTACGGCAAGGGCTGGATCATGAAGATCCGCATCAGCGACAAGTCCGAGCTGGATGAGCTGATGGATGCCGACGCTTACCGCGAATTTTCCGATTAGTGCTTAATTACACCGGGGTGATGCATGCCTTTTTTACCGCACGGACGTGATGATGTCCCGCAGATGCTGAAAAAGATCGGCGTACGGGATTTTGAAGATTTGCTCGGCAATATTCCCGAAGCGCTGAAACGCGGGGTACGGCTGCAATTGCCCGAAGCGCTGAGCGAACTGGAGATCCAGCAGGAAATGCAGTCCCTTCTGGCAGAGAACCGCAGCTGCCATCAAACCGTCAGCTTTCTTGGCGGCGGCGCTTATGATCATTTTATTCCCAAAGCCGTCGATTTTATCGCCTCCCGTCCGGAATTTGCCACGGCCTACACGCCCTATCAGGCGGAAGTCAGCCAGGGCACTCTGCAGGTCATGTACGAATTTCAATCCATGATCTGCGCTTTAAGCGGCATGGATGTTTCCAACGCTTCCATGTATGACGCCGCCACCGCAATGGCCGAAGCCGTGCTGATGGCGAGGAACATCACCCGTAAAAACACCGTGCTGATCTCCGCTGCCGCGCATCCTTTGTACCGGCAGACTCTGAAGACTTACGCACACGCACAGAATATCCGCCTGATCACGCTCCCCCTTAAAGGCCTGATTACCGATCCCGCCGCCATTGCGGAAGCACCTATGGAAGATACGGCCGCGATTTTGATTCAAAGTCCGAATTTTTTCGGATGCATTGAAGATACTTTTGCACTTGCCGGCCTTGCCCATGCCGGGCAGGCCTTGTGCATTCAGGGTGTCGATCCCATTTCCCTCCCCCTGCTGAAGACACCCGCTGAAGCCGGTGTCGATATTATCTTCGGCGAAGGCCAGTCCCTGGGAAATCATTTGAATTTCGGGGGACCCTATCTGGGACTTTTCGCCACACGCAAGGAATATATCCGCAAAATGCCGGGACGCATTGCCGGACTGAGCGAGGATTTGGAGGGGAAACGTGCTTTTGTCCTCACCCTTCAGACACGCGAGCAGCATATCCGCAGGGAAAAAGCGACCTCGAACATCTGCTCCAATCAGGCCCTCTGCGCGCTGGCGGCTACCGTATATCTTGCCCTGATGGGCGGCAGCGGGCTGCGCCGGGTCGCGGAACTCTGTCTGCAAAAAGCGCACTACCTTTACGACAAGATCATTGCGCTGCCGGGCTACGCTTCCGTTTCGGACGATCCCTTCTTTAAGGAATTTGCTGTCCGCACACCGGTCGCGGCCGCGGAGATCGTGGAAAAAGCGCCGGCAGCGGGATTCTTTGCCGGCATCGATCTGGGAATTTTTGATCCGCAGCGCAGGGATCAGCTTTTGATCGCCGTGACCGAGAAGCGCAGCCGCAAAGAGATGGATGATTTTACGGAATTTTTAAGCCGCTTTAAGTAAACCTGCGCCCCGGGCGCGGCGGACCAGACCGACGCTTATGAATTCCCGGAAATCCATTACGCAGTGAAAAATGTTTCTTTCCGCAAATAGAAGTGTTATTATTGTTTGGTTTACATAATGCGTCCGGCCGCGCCCGGGATTTTTCCGGGAGCGCTTTTAAAGGAAGCCGGCTATGATCATGAGGTAGCGTATGGTAAAGACATTCCGGGAAATACAGGAATTGCTGCAGCGCCTGCAGACCGACACGGCGTATCAGCAGGCATTGGACGCGGCACTAAAAACAATGATCCGCGCTCTGAAGAACGGCAATAAGATCCTCTGGTGCGGCAACGGCGGTTCCGCCGCCCAGTGCCAGCATCTGTCCGCCGAACTGGTCGCCCGTCTCCGTTATACACGTCCGGCGCTGGCTTCGTTGGCGCTGACTGCGGATACAGCCTTTTTAACCGCCTGGGTCAACGATAACGCCGACAGCCGGCACCTGTTCAGCCGGCAGATCGAGGCGCTGGGAAATTCCGGTGATGTCCTGGTCGCGATCAGCACCAGCGGCAATTCTCCCAACATTCTTTCCGCGCTGGAAAGCGCCCGCGAGAAGGGCATGAACAGCGTACTTCTGAGCGGTAAAGGCGGCGGCAGGGCAGCGGGACTGGCAGACCTGGTTTTAATCGTTCCTTCCGAATGTACACAGCGCATCCAGGAGATCCATATCATGACCGGCCATTACGTCTGCGAAAAGATCGAGGACGCTTTCAGAAGCGCATAAAGGTCATGCTGCGAACTTTTCAGGATTTCATTTATCATCTTCAGGGAGAGCGACAGCTTGCCACCAATACGGTAAGTTCCTATAAAAACGACATCCTCCGTTATCTGCAATTTCTGGAAACGCTGGGTATCAAAAAGCCGGAAGCGATCCGCGAAGAAATGATCATCCGTTACCTGGAATCCCTAAGCCGTATTCCGCTGGCGCCCAGCAGTCTCGCAAGAAACTTATCTGCGATCCGCATGTTTCACCGTTTCATGGTCAATGAAGCCTACTGTCCCAAAGACGTCAGTGAAAATATCGATACGCCCAAACTGCCGAAACGCCTCCCAAAGGTGCTGGATATTCCCGATATCGAGGCGATCTTTGAGGTTATTGATATCAAAAGCGACGCCGGCTTGCGCGACCGCGCCCTCTTGGAACTGCTGTACGGAAGCGGCCTGCGCATCTCGGAACTCCTGGACTTGCGCATCCCCTTTCTGATGCTTGAAGAGGGCTGGGTTCAGGTGATCGGCAAAGGTTCAAAGGAGCGGGTCGTTCCTTTCGGAGATGAGGCCCGGGACTGGCTGCAACGCTATCTTCGCCATGTACGTCCGGAATTTGCACGCAGCATTCAGGCGGAAGATTACGTATTCCTTAATCAGCGCGGGGCGCCCCTGAGCCGCATGGGCGTCTGGAAGATCATTCAGAACTACGTCCGGCTTGCAGGTATCGACAAAGCCGTCAGTCCGCATGTATTCCGGCATTCCTTTGCCACACACCTGCTGGAGGGTGGCGCGGATCTGCGGGCCGTTCAGGAGATGCTGGGACATTCGGACATTGCCACCACGCAGATCTACACGCACCTCGACCGCAATTATTTGAAAGAAGTGCATAAAACCTTTCATCCACGGGAAAAATTTCAAAAATGAGTAGTAATATTCTAAATATTATGGCGATGATCCTCCCCATTCTTCTCAGCCTGACCGTGCACGAATTCTCGCACGGTTACGTCGCCTGGCGTTTTGGCGACAATACGGCAAAAAGCATGGGGCGGCTTACCCTGAATCCCCTTTCGCATATCGATCCCATCGGCATGCTGATGCTCTTTGTAGTCGGCATGGGCTGGGCAAAACCGGTCCCGATCAATATCCATGCCTTCCGCCACCCCAAACGGGACCTTGCCCTTTCGGCGGCCGCCGGACCGGCATCCAATTTTTTGATGGCCGCAGTCACCGGTCTGTTCTTCCGGGTTTTTCCCGGACTTGTTCCCCTGGGTGGCGATACGGGAATTCTGTTGTTTCTGAAACTCAATCTCTTTTATTTTCTGCTGATCAACGTCGGGCTCGGGATCTTTAACCTTATTCCCATTCCGCCCCTGGACGGCAGCAAGATCCTGCGGGGATTTCTGCCGGACGGCAAAACCTATATCATTGATTACATGGAACGTTACGGCGGTTTTTTCCTTTTCGGTATCGTGCTTCTGGGCCGCGCAATCGGTTATCCGGTCTTCAGCCGACTGATCGGTCCCCTCATCTACGGACTTGTCCGTTTCTTCAGCGGAATAAGCGTATGAAAAAACAAAAGCTCCATATCCCCCGCGAATATGCGGAAATTCCGCTTCCCGCCGTGGCGGCCTGTGTCGGCCGGGTCATTGCGGAACACCGACAGCGTTACAATGTGCAGAGCGAACAGGGTGTCTATGCGGCAGGGGTCAGCGGAAAAATGCTGTTCCTCGCGGATTCCGGCGAAGCCCTTCCCGCCGTCGGCGACTGGGTGGTCCTGATTCCCTCGGATAGCGCAACGGCCGTGATCGAAACCGTTTTGCCGAGAAAAAGCGCCCTGATCCGGCGACTCAGCGGCCGCACGGACTCCGGACAGCTGATCGCCGCAAACCTCAATGCCGCCTTTATTGTCATGGCCGGCGGCGAGGATTTCAACATCAACCGCATGGAACGCTATCTTTCCATCATCCATGAGGGAGGAATAAAGCCTTACCTTGTTCTGAACAAAAGCGATCTTTTCGATGCGGAAACACGCAAAAATTACATCGCCGCAATCGGCGAACGCCATCCGGACCTGCCGCTGATCACTCTTTCCGCAAAATCCGGCGAAGGGGTCATTGATATCATTAAAACCCTGATTCCGGGCAATACCTATTGTTTTCTGGGTTCCTCCGGAGTTGGTAAATCAACCCTGATCAACCTGATCGCCGGCGAAGAACGTCTTCCTACCCGTCCGCTTAGCGACGCCAGCAGTAAAGGCGTGCATACGACGACGTTCCGGGAACTGGTCGAACTGAACAACGGGAGTTATCTGATCGATACGCCCGGTTTGCGGGAGGTGGGACTGACCGCTGCGGATGCCGGCATTGAACAAACTTTTGGGGATATCGTCGCCATTGCGGAACATTGCCGTTTCCGCGACTGCAGCCACCTGAATGAACCCGGCTGTGCCGTGCGTGCAGCGATCAGTGACGGTCGGCTGTCCCCCGATAAATTTGAAAATTACCTGCGATTGAGAAAAGAATCCGAGCACTACCAGATGGAAGATTATCGCCGCCGCCGGCAGGAACGGCAGTTCACGAACATTCTGCGGGAATACAAACGCATAAAAAAGAAGACCTGACCGCCGGCCGGGCATAATGGAAGGCGGGCAAAGTACAAGGGATAAAGCCGGAAATTACTTGCATCTGGTTTTCTTAGGGGAACAGGATCCCGGGTATGGAATTATTCCGGAAATTCAACCCCAAACCCTCAACCCTCAACCTTAACCTTATTCCTCATTAAGGGTAGTCTGCGCACGGAAACCCTCGCCCTGCATAATGGAAACATTGGTGACCGTAACAAAGGCGGAGGGGTCCTCCTGCTTGACAATACGGCGTATCTGTTCGATCTGCCGGGTGGCCACCACGCAATAGAGGGTCATCTTTTCCCGGTTGCTATACAAGCCTTTGGAAATATTCGCCGTCACGCCGCGCTTAACTTCTTCGATGATCCGACCGGCGATCCTTTCCCCGTTCATGGTAATAACGGTAATGGCCTTTTCGCTGGGATTGCCTTCAATGATAATATCCACGATCTTGGATGAGATCACCAGGGAGATCAGACAGAAAAGGATCAGGTCCACATTCCTGAAAACCATACCCACGCTGATGATAATGATCGTATCGATCACAATAAAGGAATTGCCCAGGGAAATGTGCAGGTATTTGTTCATGATCCGCGCGATGATATCGCTGCCGCCGGTGGTCCCGCGGCCCTTCATAATAATACCCAGTCCGATGCCAAGCAGCAAGCCGCCGTAAATTGCCGCCAGCATCGGCTCGTGCGTTGCAGGAGGAATATCAATGATCACATCGATAAGATCGGTAAAAATGGATATCCAGAAAATACCCCAGAGTGTTTTTAAGCCGAATTTTTTTCCAAAAACACGGACCCCGATAAGGAAGAGCGGGATATTCATTGCCAGCATGGTAATACCGGCCCTCCAGCCCCAAACATGGTAAAAAATGGTCGATATACCCGATATGCCGCCGGCGGAGATCTTATTGGGGATCAGAAAGAACATCAGCGCCGAGGCCATGATCAGCGAGCCTACAACAATGGTGATATAGTCAATGACATTTTTACGTTTTATCACATCGCGTTCGGACATAAACACCTCCCCGTAAATTGTCGGAATATAGGATAATTCCCCTCAAACGGGTATTGATTTTTGTGCAAACCGCGTTAAATGAGCGGCAGTAAAAAAATACCAAAATAAGCATTCGGAAGCTGCGGAAAAACCGGGCTTTCCTCCCCGCTCTAAGGAAGGCGCGGAAAACTTAAGCGGTGTTTGCGCCCGGGCGGTAATCTTCTATTAATAGCGGTGTAATTGATATCGGCAGCGTTGCAGCCTTTCCCAAAAAGGCGATAGGTATCCCGGTTAAAACAAATCCCTCCAAAAAGCCGGGATCAGAATATGCCGGCCTTTATTTTTTTACCGACAAGAACATGCCGGTTCCCATCAGAATGAAGAAAACATTGGGTATCCAGACCGCCCAGAACGGCGGCAGTTCGCCGGCAATTCCCAGAACTTTGCCGAAGGTCAGCAGAACATAAAAACTGAAAAGCAGCATCAGCGCTGCGGCAACACCGGCGCCAAAGCCGCGGGCTCCGCGCTGAAAGCTGACCAGGGGTATTCCGATCAGGATAACAATAAAACAGGAAAAGTTCATTGCGGTGCGGAAGTACAAATTGGTCTCCCAGCGCGCGGTTTCCATTCCGAGCTGCCGTGAGCGGTCGATAAATCCCTGCAATTGCCGGAAGGGCATTTCTTCGGGACGCACGTTCTTTTGCCGCAATTCCCGGGGACTCACATCCAGTGCCGCGATCATCGTATCCTTTCTGCTGAAAAGTTCGGTTTCACCCGAAAAAATGCGGTGCTGAACCTGCAGCAACATCCATTTTCCCTCCTCTTCGAGCCAGTGGACATTCATGGCGTCCCAGCGTTCCACGACCTTGCCTTCCACGATGCGGTGCAATCCCGCAAAACGTCCGCGGCTGGTTTTGATATTGTACTGCCGGATAGTGAATATATGATTATCCGGTAACTGGAAATAGACCTGCCGGTGAATGCGCTGTTCGGAACTGCGGCCGGTCATGCGCATATTGTTATCCATAAACTCCGTTACCTTCTGCTGGGAAGGCACAACGACACGGTCCTCAAAAAAGAAAGAAAACAAACTCAGCAGCAGGCCAAACAGCAAAAAGGGAGCTGCCAGGCGGTACAGGCTGAAACCGCCGGCTTTCATCGCGGTAAGTTCATTGAATTTATTGGTCTGTCCAAAGAAAAATACCACCGCCAGCAAGGCGGAAACGGGGAAACACCAGTGCAGCATCCATGGCAGCATTAGCCAGTAGTACTGGACAACCTGGATGAAACGCATGTCATTATCCAGGAACTGCGCAATCTTCTGCACCAGGTCCACCAACAGAAACACGCAGATAAATGTGAGCATGATAAAGAAAAAACTCTTCAAATACTGCCGCAGCATGTAGCGGTCCACCTGTTTCATGCTACTTGCCCGCCGGCAGCTGCCGGTACTTGATCAGGTCGATGCTTTTGGGTGTCGCTTTTAAAATGGTAAATTCATGGCGCTGAATATGAATGACCTCACCTGCGCGGGGGAAACGGTCGATAGCATCAAGAATAAAGCCGCTTACCGTTTCGTATTCCCCTTCGGGAAATCGGAGTTCGAACTCGTCGTTCAGATAATCGATCTCGGCGCGGCCGCTCATCAGCAGGTCGCCGTCGGCCTGCCGGCGCACATCCATGGCGCTGACGTCGTATTCGTCATCGAATTCACCGAAGATCTCTTCTACAATGTCTTCCATGGTCACGATCCCCGCCGTGCCGCCGAATTCATCCACGATCACCGCAATGCTGGTCCCCGTACGCTGGAATTCCTTCAGCAGCTCGATCACGCTCTTGGTCTCCGGATAGAATCGGATGGGACGCAGCATGTTGCGGACGCTTTTTTTGCCGCTGAAGATATCCCGCAGAGACACATATCCGGTAATAAAATCAATATTTTCCCGGTAGATGATAATCTTGGAAAAGCCGGATTCGATAAAGGTCTTTTTCAGCTGAAAGATATCCGCATCTTCCGGCAGCGCAATAATGTCCGTCCGCGGTGTAACGATCTCGGCGGCGCTGGTGTCGGAAAAATCAAAGAGATTGTCGATATATTTCCGCTTTGCATCGTTCAGGATGCCGTTCGCGTAACTGTCAGAAATGCTCTGTTCGATCTCTTCCCTTCGGATCATGATGTTCATCGGCGCCTGCTTGCTCTTGAAAAGCCGCATCAGACCGCGGGTCATCAATTCAAAAACCCGGGCAAGCGGATCGAGCAGATAATGCAGTGCGGCGATCAGCAGGGAGAACGGAAGCAGAATGGTACTGGAACGGCGCCGGATCAGCGATTTTGGCAGAACTTCGCCCAGCAGTAAGACGGTCGCCGCGATCACCAGGGTCGACTGCCAGCCGTTAAAAAGCCCGTAGCCGGTAAAAAGGAGGGTTGCAAACGTGGTAGTCATCACATTTGCAAGCGTATTCCCGATCAAGATCAGGGTCAGATAATGCTGACGGTTTTCATAAATTTTTAATGCGGATGCGGAAAAAAGTTTTTTTTCCGCGTGCCATTTTTTCAGCAGCAGAGGATTGGAGGTGATCACTGCGATTTCCGAACCACTGAAAAAGGCGGAGAGAAGCAATCCAAGCAAGGCGAGTATCAATTCTGCTGTCATAACGATATATTATTGAAAACCCGCTAAAAAAACAAGCAATCAGATTCCAATCCTGCTCCGCGCCCTTTTATTCCATCCGCCCAAAAATGTCTTGCAATAAAAACCGATTCAGCTTAATATTTCACTGTGGGAAGGATAAAGCAACATACCGTCATTTACCTCACGGAAAAAGACTCCAGGGAGATCCGTTTTTCGCGTGCATCCTTGATCTTTACGGCGGTTCTTTCCGGACTGCTCATTCTGTCGCTGATCGTGGGCGGCACTTACATCGGTTACCGTTTTCTTTCTCCCCGCTATCAGGCAGGGAACCAGATCCGCAATAAGAATCTGCTCCGGACCATCAACGATCTGCAGGCCGAGCTCAATACCGTAGAAAGTTATCTGGACTCCATGGTTCAGCTGAACAACAACATCCGCTTGTATGCGGATCTGCCGGAGCATGATCTGAACATTGAGAATCTCGGCGTCGGCGGCCGGGTTCAGATGGCGGCTCCCGGTGCCCCGCGCAATGAAATTGAGGTGCTGGACAGCGATATTCAGACCCTGAGCACACGGGTTTCCGTTGAGCTGGAGAATTACAAGAGCCTTTATCTGGATATCCAAAAATACAAGGACCGTCTGGAATATATGCCCGCCATCACTCCGCTGACTTCGGACAGTTATTATATCAGTTCTTACTTCGGATACAGGACGGATCCCTTTACGGATGCGGAGCGCTATCATTCCGGCATCGATCTTGCGGCCAACCGCGGCACGCCCGTCCGTGCATCCGGCAAGGGCAAGGTCGTCTTTGCAGCCTATTCCCAGGGCGGTTACGGCAATATGGTCAAGATCGACCATGGATTCGGCTTCTTCACGATCTATGCGCATCTGAACAAGATCGGCGTCGAAAAAGGTTCTACCGTCACCCGGGGCCAGGTTATCGGACAGGTCGGTAGCACCGGCCGTTCCACCGGACCGCACCTTCATTACGAAGTGCACCGCAACGGCAAGCCCGTCAATCCGCTCAAATACATGTGGGACGATCCGACCATCTGACCTATATAAATCAACATTTCAACATTGGGATGTCTTGCTGACGATCTTGCCGCTTTTCAGCGGTTTTTTGTTTGAGTGGAGGAAGGGAATGTTTTTTGGGGATCTGCCCGGTTTCAGGGTCTGAGCGAATAATGATCCGGGATGCCGGTCCTTAGGGGTTCCTATTTCTCGCCAAGGCAATAGAGGTAACCGTCTTTTGATCCGATGTAGATACGCTTATTGTAGACAAAGGGCGTGGATTCCACATCGCCGATATAGCGCCGTTCCAAAAGACTAAGGCTGTGATCCGGATTGTAACGAAAAAGCAGGACCCCGCTGTAGCCGGCTACAATGATCTTGTCGCCGACGAAAAGTGGCGTAGAGATGCTCTGCCCCGCCCAGCGTTTTGCTGCCAGTTTGGGTTTTAGATAACGATGTTCTTCGTTGGGTCCCAAAACGCTCAGCGTATCGCAAAGATCCTGTCTTACCAGATAAAAATAGCCGTCGATGCCGATAAAGCCCGCCAGCGGCGGCATCCAGGGAGGGCGGGTTGCATCGTTGACTGCCGGACTGCCGATCACGCCGCCGGCCCACAGCGCTCCGGCGCTGTTGTCGTTCCCGGTCGGGAAAAACCAGCGCACGCAGGCGGAATCCGGGGCCTTAGCGGGATCAAGTTTGAAAACGCCGCCGTATCCGGAATTGTATTCCTTTTCCACGGATATCAGCAGGCAGCTGTCCGCGGTAACCACCGGACTTCCGTCCATATCGGTACCGACAAAGAAATCCCAGTCGATACTGCGTTTTTTCAGATGATATCCGAAAACATGTCCGGAACCCGCCGTAAAATAGATACGATCGCCCAAAAGTGCCGGAGAAGATTCCGTTACCAGGTTCTGTCCCTGCCGTTCGCGATCGCGTTCGTGGTATAGCCGGAACTGCTGCAAGGTTGCCGGTACCCGGAAATTCCCGCAGACTTCCGTTCTATCGGGATGGGGGTCGAAAACCACGCCAATGCCACTTTCGAGTCCGATATATGCATGTTCATCGCAGATCAGCGCCGAAGCGTCCACATCTACGGAATAGCTGCTTCCGCGCAAGACGGGATAGCGCCATAATTCCGTACCGTTTTCCGCATCAAGGGCGCGCAGCGGGAAATTCTGCGTATACCAGGTGCTGTATCGCGTATCGCGGCGGCTGCCCTGAATGATCATGAGCTTGTCCTCACCGCCGCTTTGGTAATTCCATAAGGTACCGGTACCCTTAATGGCATCGGGAAAGCGGTAAGTCCAGGCAACTTCGCCGTTCTCCGCATCGATCTTGCGCAAGTGATGATCCAGACCGCCGTGGATCAGCCATAATTGGTTTCCTTCCCGGTACAGCAGGGTTTGTCCGGTCCAGCCGCTGCCTTTCCATATGCGTTCTTTTCCGCTGACCCGGGTGCTTGCTTCGCCAAGATGGCATTTCCAGAGAACATCCAGGCGTTCCGGTGCGATATTGCCGTAATAATTGCGCTTTTCTCCGCCCAAATACGTGGGATTGATCAGAACCTGGCGCTGCTGTGCGCAGATACTTACCGTTATGGACAGAAATACCAGAATAAATGCGGATTTTAACATATCAGTAAAGCAGTTTTGTTAAGATAACCGCAGCGGCGACCGCGGCGTTCAGCGATTCCGCCCCGCCCGGAGCAGGCAGGGTCAGATCCCGGTGCGGCAGAGCATCCCACTCGGCACCGACACCCCGGGCTTCGTTCCCGATCGCCAGCAGAAAGGGACTTTGCGCTTCACGCTGCAGTTCTCGGATATCCACCCCTTCGTGGACTTTGCTCAGGATCAGTGTGCGTGCTTTCAGCAGGCTGTCCGGGATCGTCGTACATTCCAGAAAGGGAAGATGAAATACGGAACCCATGCTGCCGCGAATTACCTTGGGATTCCAGGCTTCCACCGTGCCGGACGTCAGCAGCAGTCCGCCCAGCCCGAACCAGTGGGCAATACGAAAAAGGGTGCCTGCATTGCCCGGATCCTGGATCTGATCCAGTAGCAGCAGATTCCCTTTCAGATCCGCGGGTGTAAATTCCCGCTGTTCCGCCGTTGCCACGATTCCCTGGGGTGTGACTTCCGAAGAGATCTCCCGCAGTTCCTTGCCACCAATCTCATAACAGCGCGCTGCATCGCGCGCCTGAATGCCGGCGATCAGTTCCGCCGTTCCGGGTTTTTCCAGCAGAAAGGGATTGTAAAATATTTCCGAGATCCGGTAGGAACTTCCTGCGGCTTCTTTCAGCGGCAAAAGTCCTTCGATCAGCAGCATTTTACGCTGACTGCGGAATTTTTTATTCTTCAGCTGCGCTGCCGCTTTTCGCGTGCGCTGTGTACATTCGCTCCTGTGGATCGTATTCATGCCGGAATATAGGAAATATTGCCGGCGTATACAGGGAAATTTTCATTCCGTCCCGATAAAATATTCCTTCAATTTCCGGCATTTTCATTGTAACATTGTCCGTACGTAAGATACGGGAGCTTGATGAAAACGTCAGAAAACAAAATCCCCGCAAAGAACCGGCCATGGTACCGCCTCGACACATCTGCAAAGATCTATCCGGCGCTCGAGTCGCCCGAAAACACCAATGTGTTCCGTTTTTCCATGACCCTGAACGAGGATATTGACGAAGCCTTGCTCCTGAAAGCCATGAACGCCGTCCGCCCGCGCTTTCCCTATTTTCACGTACGTCTCCGTACCGGTTTTTTCTGGCATTATCTGGAGCAAAACGACAATCCGCTCATACTCTGGCCGGAATCCCCCTTCCCCTGTGAACGGCTATATTCCTTATACAATAATGATTTCCTTTACCGTGTCCGAGTTTACCGTAAACGTATCGCGGTGGAATTCTTCCACATTTTGACCGACGGCAGCGGCGGAATGGAATACCTGAAAACGCTGGTTGCCCAGTACCTGCTGATGCAGGGAAAGCTCAGTACCTTTCCGGAGGGGATCATCAATCCGGCCGACACACCCGATCCCCGGGAATACGAGGACGCTTTTATGCGTGTGCTGGAGATCGAAAAGGACCGCATTAAGGGGATCCCCCGGCAGCGCACGCTTTTTCAGCCGGATCCGGTATTCAAGATCCGGGGAAAACTGCTTCCGCTGGGCGTTTTTCAAATAATAAACGGCACCGTTTCCGTAGCTGAACTGAAGGACATTGCCAAAAAGCACGGATTGACCGTTACCGAGCTGCTCGCCGCCTTGTACGTCGAAGCCCTTCTGCATGTCCAGTTCCGGCAGCAGCCCAATCCCCGAAAATACCGGCCGGTCGGCATGGAAATACCGGTCAACATGCGAACCCTTTACCCCATACCGGCAATGGGGAATTTCGCCCTCTTCGTCGTACCGCGCTTTGATCCGAGAATCATCACGGACTTCGCCGATATAGCCGAGATCCTGAAGAGTTACATGAAACAGCATATTTGCAAAGAACACCTGCTGAGCATGGCAATTGACAACTGCGCGCTGAGTGAAAATCTCTTCATTCGCCATACGCCGGTATTTATCAAGGACCTTGTGATCCGGTATTTGTCCCAAACCCAGGGGCATGCCCAGTTTTCCGGCACAATTTCCAATCTTGGGGCGGTACGGCTGCCGCAAGAGATGGAAGAACAGGTTGCGGATATGGCCTTTATGCTGGGCCCGCCTACCCAGACCCTGACCTCCTGTGCGGTTCTGGGCTACAAAGACGAGATCCGCATCAACTTCGGCCGGGTTTCGAAGGATACGCCGGTGGAACGGCACCTTTTCCGGCGCCTTGTTGAACTCGGCGCACATGTCCGTTTAACCAGTAATTAGAGGTAGAAAATGGCTTATTGTGTTCATTGCGGCGTTAAGCTCGCCGATTACCATGATCGCTGTCCGCTCTGCAAAACGCCGGTGCTGGATCCAGGTTCCCGCATCGACCGGCAGGAAGCGGATTATCCCCGGCATCGCCAGCAGCTTAAGAATCCCGAGATCAATCCCATCCGCCGTCTGCTGACCGCCATTATTCTGAGTTCGGTGTTTAGCATGTACAGCATTATTCTTCTGCTTGTCAATTTCCTGGTCAACCGTCAGCTCAACTGGTCGCTGATCCCCGTAGCGTCGCTGGTTTATCTCTGGTTTGCACTTGTACTGCACTTCTTCAGGGTCAGGACAAGCTTTTTCCGGATCTATACCTTTGATTCTTTTGCCACCGCCATTTATCTGCTGATATTGAATTACATCATTTCCGGCGATCTGCACTGGGCAAAGTTTGCCTCATCTGGCATTGTCTTCATCTGGATCCTGATGAACGGCATCGTCATGTCCGAACGGGGGAAAAAATGGATTCCCATGATCCTGTACTATGTGATAGCTTCGCTGCTGTTTACAGGACTTTTTGCTCTTTTGCTGACCAATTCCGAAGTGATCGTACGCATGGTCTTGCCCATTTATCTGAGCACCCTTTTCTTTATTCTGATATCCTACTTCATTATCAAATCCATGATCTTTGATGTATATAATTTTTTAGCGGTGCTGCTGACCGCTGCGGCGCTGAACACCATTTCCGTGGAACTTACCGTAACCCGCTTCCTGAACGGAAGCTTTTCACTCAGCTGGTCACTGATCGTAATTTCCGCGCTGCTACCCTTAAGCCTGACCGCTTTTATGCTCCGGAATATCCGGAAACTGCGCAGTTTCTTTGTAAAAAAACTGCACCGCTAAGGTAAAGGGCGTTCCGGGGTTACGGAATAAATAATACTTTTCGTTCGTCCGATACGGAGATCGAGGTGAAGGCGCCGAGCGCGTTGTCGATATTGACACGGAAATCACTCAGGGTGGGATAGCGAATGATGCCGGTGGTCATCTGCATGTTTTCCAGACTTTTATAATCCAGGTAAGAATTCGAATATGCCACGATGCTTACATCCAGTTCAAGGCTGTCGCTGTCGGACCATTCTCCGTTAAGATACTGATCGAAAGGATCCGGATTAAAGATGGGATCAAAGTCACTGGTATCATAAGCCCAAAAGGGGTTCCGCGTCTCCGTTTCATGAAAAACATAGCTATATTCCCAGTAATCATCCTTGTAGAAAATACGGAACAGCAGTTTGTAGGCGGCGGCGCTGTGCTCCCATCTTAAAGTGTCATTCGGATTGGAGATGGAGATCACGGTGCTTGCAGTATCCTGCCACCGTACGGGCGAGATCGCGACCTCCTCCGCAGTGGCCGAACCGAATTCGCGGGTATTGACCCAAAGGCGGTACTCCTGGCCGGTCAGAATGGTATAATTCGTCTCCGTTGGGACATAGACGCCCTGGTAGCGTTCATAAAAGTACAGGGTATCCGTTCCGTGAATGTAGCAGACATCGGCATCGTTAACGGCGTAGACGGTGTCGATATACAGTGTCTGGTAGCGGATCGTATCACCGGAGGAAGAATTGAAGAATTCATGGTAGATGATGCTGTCAACCTCATAACGGTCCGGTTCGCCGTAACCCGTTGTACGGAATACGTGTACATAATTGAGCGCCTTGTCCGCTGCGGTCACGTTTGCGTAGATATTCAGATAAGGCTCGTGATAAATGATCACTTCTTCCACGTAATCGCAGGCGCTTATAAAAAGCAGGCTCAGCAACAGCGCTGTTCTTATTCCGTGTTTCATCAGAATTTAAACTCCAGGCCAAAGGTTGGCAATATGGGGAACATGGTGATCGGTCGCCGGGTAATGACCGAGGAATTGTTTTCGGGATCGAACTGCGAATCGTAGTTTTCATAAAGGTAAAGGAAGACATTCCGGTGGTTGGTCAGGTTCAGCACATGAAAATACCAGACCACATCCTGTTTAAAAAGTTTTCCGCGTCGGTTGATGCCGGCATCCCAGCGGAAATAATCCGGATAACGCTCCCCGTTCCGTTCGCCGTAGATCTCCATGCTGTTGATCCAGCCGTCAATGGGATCGGTATAGTGAAAATTCCCGTAGATCTGCGAATAGGGGTTCCCGGTGCTCCAGATCAGCGAAGAGCTAAAGAACCATTGTTTGTTGATGTCGTACTGCGCAACCACATTCAGGTTGTGGGTACGGTCGTACTTGGGCGGATACCAGCCGGCGGCCTCACTCTCCCGTTTCAGCGTCCGCATAAAGGAATAACCGATCCAGCCGGTCAGATTGCCGGTGGTTTTTTTTGCAAGCACTTCGATGCCGAAGGAATAGCCTTCCGCCTCCACAAAGGTCAGGAGCTGTCCGCCGCCGATATCTTCGCTCATTGTCAGCAAATGGTCGTATTTTTTATAATAGCCTTCCAGAGTGAACTGGATATTCTTGTGCCAATACTCAATGCCAGCGTTATAATGCGTTGCTTTGCTCGGTTCCTGATCGGCCAGGGTCGGGAACCAAAGATCGATAAAACGCACCATTTCATTTTCGAAATTTGCCGTCTGCAAAAACTGATGCACCGTCCCGCCGGCAAGTGTAAAAGCCAGTTTTTCAGTCGCCAGATATTTACTCTTCAGACGGAGGTCCGGATACCAGCGTGATTTCAGCGAATACCGCGTCAGGCGGATACCGGGCTGAAAAATGAATACGGGAGAAGGGCGGAATTTTTCCTGAAGATAAAAGCCCCATTCGCGGGTGCGGTTCAGACTGTCCAGCAAGGTTAGTTCATTGAGCCCCGCTCCAAGTTCAAAATTGATATGTTTGTGAAATCCCCCGAACTCCAGGGTATGCTTCGGATTGACCATCCAGATAAGATCGATCCCTTCGGACCAGTCGGAAATATAATCGTATATCTTCAGTTTCATGCCGTCCTTGACGGTAATGGAATCCTGCTCGTTGTAATATTCTTCCTTGATCAGAAAATCCACGTCAAATTGGAAGCGGCTTCTGGCCACAAAGAACTTTGCAATAAGGTCGGGCCGGATCAGCCAGCGATGCTTCAGGCTGGTGGTGTTATTTCCCCATATCCAGTCGAAACCGTAGTAATCGTAGCGGTAGCCCGGCTGATCGGGGGTCCCTTCCTTGAATTCTTCCTTGAACCAGAGCACGTCGTTTCCGTAAAAACCGCTGAGGGTGGTGCGATGTTTATCGGTAATATCAACGTTGACCTTGGCTTGCAGGTCGTAGAAATAGTAGGGAAAACTAAAAGGAATATCTTCCTGGGCAATACCGTTGTAGACGCTGCGGGCGGCCTCCCAGATAGCATCAAAATAGGTACGCCGTCCCGAGATCATAAAGGACCCGCGGGGAATGGGTCCCTCAAAGAGCAATTTGCTCGACAGCAGTGAAATGTTGCCGCTGCCGTGATATTCTTTGGAATTTCCTTCCCGGTTCTGGATATCCAGAACGGAACTCATGCGGCCGCCGTATTCGGCGGAAAAACCGCCGGCGATAAACTCGGCTTCTTTGATAGCGTCCGTATTAAAGGTCGAGAACAGTCCCCCGAAATGGTAGGGATTATAGACGGTAATGCCGTCCAGCAGGATCAGGTTCTGGTCGGGAGATCCGCCGCGCACGTACAGGGCGCTGGAAAAGTCGCTGCCCGTACTGACGCTGGGCAGCATCTGAATAGCACGGAACAGGTCTGCTTCCACCAGTACCGGCACCGTGCGCAGCTGACTCTGGTCCATGGTAACCGTGCTGATCTTGATCTCCTGGCGGAATTTTTCCCGTTCGGCGGTTACCACCACCTCTTCCAGCCGTATGTCCTCCGGCACCAGGTTAAAATGTTCTTTGACATATTCAGCGGATCCCACCCGGATGCGGCGTTTTTCCAGCCGGTAGCCGATCATGGAAACGGTCAGGGTGTATTCGCCTTCGGGGACATTCAGAATGATATAGTAGCCGTCCTGATTAGTGACCGCACCCAAACGCGTATCATCCAGGAATACGTTCACATAGCGGATCGGCTCGCCGTCGGCTTCATTATTGACAAATCCGGAAACGCTGCCGGGTGCCGCATGCAGAGGAAGGATCAGCAGATAAAACAGTAACGTCAGTATTGCGCTTCTTTTCACAAAAGGCCCCGTGATTCTTGGAAAGTAATATAATGAAAACGTTGTAAAAAGGAAGCTTTTTAATTATTTTAAACCGCGAAAACGAAGGGCAAACATGAAACGATCTTTTTTGATCCTGCTGATCTTTCTGGTCCTGATGAGTTCCGGCACCTGCACGCGACCTCCGCTGGAAGAGGATGCAAATGTGCAGGTTCTCGGAATTTATCCGGCCGGTGCCGGGGAATTCATTATTCCGGCCATCAAATCGGTGTATGATGCCCGGGAGTACCTTTATTACGATAGCCTGCTGTTCATCCGTACGGACAGCGCTGCCGGGATCCTCCACACGGCGGGGATCGCCCTTCAGTACCGCCCGAACATTCAGGACATTTATTTGCTTCCGAACGGAAATTTTCTTTTTTGCGGGAATCTGGGTGACGATTACTATTCCACATATACATTCCGTGAAATTTCTCCCGAAGCAATAATTGTCGGGGATCAGCCGTTCCCGGACAGGATCTCCAGTATTTGCCCGGCAAAGGACGGAAATATGTTTTATTTCGGATTTGAGCTCCGCGACACCCTTCCAAACGCTTTTCTCTATATGAAAAAGGATCCCGCCGGTGACACGCTTTGGCTAAGGTCCGTTGACGTCGGCGCGCGCAGCCATAACATTGAGGGGGGGTTCCCAACCGACGATAACGGCTGTATTGCGACGGGAAATATTTGGACGCAGGATTTGAGCAACCAGCTCTTCGCCGTTCGTATCGGTCCGGACGGCGATACGCTTTGGACCGCCCGCTACGGCGGTGACCGTGTTGACTATTTGCACGAGGCCCTGGAGTTGTCCGACGGCTCGCACCTTTTGCTCGGATTGCTTGCACTCCACGATTCCAGCAACAGCGACTGGTCCCTGAGTTACGGCGAGCAGGTTTATCTGGTCCGTCTGACGGCTGCCGGAGATAAGATCTGGACACTCCCTGTCGGCAACACCTTGCGTGAATCCCCCGCCGCCCTGATCGAACATTCCGGCGGGAATTACATTCTTGCCGGAAACCGGAATGAAAGCTATGTCTATCTTTTTGACAAACCGCTCGCCTGGGTCGCCGCCATATCCCCGGAAAAAGAGCTGCTCTGGATGAGGGAATTCGAGTCGCGCGTTGCGAGCGGGGTCCGCGAACTGCCTTCCGGCGAGATCCTGCTGGTTTCCTCCGACATCACCGGCAGCAGATACTACAGTGAATACCTGTCAAATTTTTATATCACTAAAATCGATGTTTCAGGAACTGTTGTCTGGGACCGGGCATTGATACCTTAATTGTAAAACCGGAGTCGGAATGATATATCTGATCGCTACCATCCTTCTTTTAAGCATCCTGGTCTTTGTTCATGAACTGGGGCATTTTTTAGCTGCCAAAGCGGTCGGAATCCGTGTGGAGACCTTTTCCATCGGTTTCCCGCCGACGATCTTTAAACGGCGGCGCGGCGATACGGAATACGCGATCGGCGCCATTCCCTTCGGCGGCTATGTGCGGCTATCCGGAATGATCGATGAAAGCATGGACGCCGCCTATGAAGGGACCGATCCCCAGCCCTGGGAGTACCGTTCAAAACCCATGTTCCAAAAGATCTTCGTTACCATAGCCGGCATCTTGATGAACCTGCTGCTGGCAGTTCTGATATTCTCCGTCATGAGCGGCATTCAGGGAATCGCCGTCAGCAGTACGGAATCCGTGCTCGAGACCATCTATGAAAACATGCCCGCAGCGGAAGCCGGGCTGCAGCCCGGAGACCGTATTGTACGCATTGACGAAACTCCGGTCGAAAACTGGGACGCAATGGCAAACTATGTGCGCAGCGCCGGTGACCGCGAGATCCGCATCGCTTACGTGCGCGACGGGATTGAAGCAGAGCTGCTGCTGACCCCGCTGCTGCAAAAAACCATTATCGACGGCAAACTTCAGGAAGTCGGCGTACTTGGTGTTTCTCCGGAAGTCCGCATTGAAAAAGCCGGGTTCTTCCGGGCCATTGGACAAGGTTTCAAAACCACCGGCTACTGGCTGAACATGACCTTTGTCTCGCTGAAACTGCTGGTTACCGGACAGGAAAGCTTTAAAAATGTCGGCGGCGTGATCTTTATCGGGCAACTTGCCGGCGAATCCGCAAAGGCAGGGGTGCTTCCCTTTATCGGACTGATCGGTATTCTAAGCGTCAATCTGGCGCTGCTGAACATTCTTCCCATTCCGGGACTGGACGGCGGTCACATCATCATTGCCGTCGCCGAAGGCATTATGCGCCGGGAAATGAAGATCAAGACCAAGATGATCATTCAGCAAGTGGGCATGTTCCTGCTTTTCGGGCTTATCATTCTGGCGGTGGTGAACGATATTCTGCGCCTGTTCCGCTAAAATTCCCGAAGGTCCGGAATTCTCCGCTTTCCCGTTTTTTATATAAAAATTTCGCATCTCCGCTTTTTTCTTTCCGCAGCGGATTTGAAAATATTCGGGTCTTTGTAACTTTTCGCTTCGTATCTGCAACAATCCCGCTTTTATTCTGATACTTGTTCGATGGTATATTTACTTTTTTGATGCTTGTAAAAAGGGGGTTCCGTCCCGGGAACTGCACTTATTTGCTTTTTTGTACTCCCGCTTTTTTGTACATTCCTCTTGTTGGAAATAGTCAGATCAATGAACCTTTTTAAAACTCTATGACCCTTTGTTTCTAAGGAGAATTTATGGCGAGCAGAAATCATATCTTCGTACTTGCGGACGAATGCAAGGGCTGCGGGCTTTGCATTGACGCATGTCCGTTGAATGTGCTTGAATTTGCCGACGGACTGAACAGCATGGGCTATCGTCCGGCACATTATAAAGGGGACGGTTGCAGCGCTTGCGGCACTTGTTTTTATACCTGTCCCGAACCCGGAGCCATTACTGTGATCCGGAATGTAGAAAGCCTGGAGAAAGGCAACTGTAAGCATTGTGGAAAAACGGTTTTTCTGATCCCCGACTCCCGTGATCCCTCACGGAAACGCTGCATTGACTGCCATCAGCTGCTGAATGAAAAATAACCGGGAGGATTGAATGTCAAAAGTACTTATAAAAGGCAACGAAGCGGTCGTGCGCGGCGCCCTGCTGGCCGGCTGCAAGAATTTTTTCGGTTATCCGATCACACCCGCCAGTGAGATCGCGGAAGCCGCAGCTTACTATTTTCCCCTGCTGGGCGGTACCTTTCTGCAGGCGGAAAGCGAGATCGGTGCGATCAATATGGTCTACGGGGCCGCCAGTTCGCCCTTCCGCTGCATGACCGCCAGCTCCAGTCCCGGCATCAGCCTGAAGATGGAAGGCATTTCTTATATTGCCGGGGCGGAACTGCCCTGTGTGATCATCGACATCATGCGCGGCGGTCCCGGACTGGGGAACATCGCGCCGGAACAGGCGGACTACAACCAGATCGTCAAGGGAGGCGGCCACGGGAATTACCGTCTGATCACGCTGGCCCCGAACAGCGCGCAGGAAATGTGCGACCTGACCATGCTGGCCTTTGAACTGTCCGATAAATATCGGAATCCTGCGGTCGTCCTGGCGGACGGGATCATCGGGCAAATGATGGAGCCCGTGGAATTTCCCGAACCCGTTCAGGTCATCCCCGAGCGGCCTTGGGCGCTGAAAGGCAGCGCCGACTCGCACAACCTTGTCTGTTCCATCGAACTGGAGCCGGACCGCCTTGAGGAGCACAACCGGAAACTGCAGGAAAAATATGCCGGCATCAGCCGGCAGGAGATCCGCTGCGAAACGATCCACTGCGAAGATGCGGAACATATCTTTATCGGTTACGGTGTCGTCAGCCGTATTCTGCATTCCGTGGTCGAAAGTCTGAGGGCCGAAGGCATCAAAGCCGGCCTGCTGCGCCCGATAACGCTCTTTCCCTTCCCTGCGCCGCAAATTGAACATTTTGCCGCAAGCAAAAAGCTCCGGTCCTTTTTTGTCTGTGAACTCAGCGCCGGACAGATGGTAGATGACGTGCGGCTGGCGGTCAACGGCAGAAAACCGGTGCATCTGCATACCCGCATGGGCGGAAACGTGCCGTCCGTCAAAGAGATCGTCGAAACCTTTAAAGCAAGTCTGTAGAGGACGCCATGAAATCAAATATCCTGCAAAAATCCGACAGCTTTTACGATATTTTCACCCGCAAGGGCGGAACACAGCTGCAAAGCACACACTACTGCCCCGGTTGCGGTCACGGTATTTTACACAAACTGATCGCGGAAGCGATCAGCGATTTCGGCATTCAGGACAGAACCGTCCTGATCTCGCCCGTGGGATGCTCCGTCTTCGCCTATTACTACTTTGACGTGGGGAATATCCAGTCCGCTCACGGCCGCGCCCCGGCTGTTGCCACCGGCTACAAACGATCGAATCCGGACTCGATCATGATCTCCTATCAGGGGGACGGCGACCTTGCCGCCATCGGAGCGAACGAGATCCTGCAGGCCGCCAACCGCGGTGAGCAAATGACGGTCTTTTTTGTCAATAATGCCATTTACGGAATGACCGGCGGCCAGATGGCTCCCACCACCCTGATCGGACAAAAAAGCACCACAACGCCGCGCGGCCGCTCCGCACAGAATGAGGGATTCCCTCTCCGCATGTCCGAGATCATCGCCACGCTGGAAGCCCCGGTTTATGTGGAACGCGTCATGCTTACCGATACAAAAAATATTGCCCGTACCCGCAAGGCGGTGCGCAAAGCCCTGAGCATCCAGATCGAAAAAAAAGGATTTTCCTTTGTGGAAGTCCTTTCTCCCTGCCCGACCGGATGGAAAATGACTCCGGTAAATTCCAAGAAATGGATCACGGACGTACTCTCCCGTTATTTTGAACCCGGCCTAAAGAAGGACGTTTCCGAGGACCGGCAACCCGTTATTCAAATGCGGCCTCAGCCACATTTCGACCAGTATCATGAACTGCTGGATATTAAAAGCCTGAGCGACGAACTTAAGGATATTGCCTTGCCGGAGATCCGGCAGGTCAACGACGAGATCAAGATCGCAGGCTTCGGCGGACAAGGCGTCCTGAGTCTGGGTTATGCGCTGGCCAACATTGCCATGGGACACGCTTATCAGGTCAGCTGGCTGCCCAGCTATGGTCCGGAGATGCGGGGCGGAACCGCCAACTGCAGCGTCAAGATCTCCGACCTGCGCGTAGCATCTCCCATAATTGACAATCCGCACACCCTGGTGGCAATGAACAAGCCCTCGCTGAAACGCTTTGAAAACGATGTGCAGCCGGGGGGACTGATTCTGTACGACAGCGGACTGATCGACACGGCTCCGGAACGTAAAGATGTGCAAGTAATGGGTATTAACGCAACCGAAGAGGCGGATGCGCTGGGATCGACAAAGGCGGCCAATATGATCATGCTGGGCGCTTACGTCAAACTTCGCGGCTACCTCTCGAAAGATTACATTCTGAAAGCCCTGCCGCTGATCATTAAGAACAAAGCTTTTACCGAACTGAATGAAAAAGCTTTCAAACGCGGAATGGAACTGGCAAAGATTTAAGATTTAAGATTCAAAATTAATATTTAAGATTTTGCGATGTGGAGAAAACCGGATTGATGGTATCCGCCTGTTCCGACAGATCCCGCAGGATCTTCAGGAAAGTTTCTTCGTCCTTCACCTGCAGGGAAGGCCAGCCGGCCCGTATTCCCGCTTCGATGTTTTCAAAACGATCATCAAAGTATAGCAACGTTTCCGCTTTAAGCCCGAAAAGATCTTCGATCTTTTCGTAGGCCTCAGGATTCGGCTTTAAAAAGCCCTGTTCATGCGAGGTGTAAACCCCGTCAAACAGATCGGGAAAACGAATGCGGCGCGATATTGCGTTAAAATCCAGACTGTTGGTGTTCGAGAAAAGATACAACCGGAATTTTTTGCGCAATGCCGGCAGCAGCGCCAGGGTCCGGGGTCGCAGAGGAAAGGTCCGGTAAATATTCGCACGGTAGCGCGGAATATCCTCTTCTTTCAGCGGAACATAGTGTGCCATCTCCCGGAAGCAGGCCGCTTCATCCCGGCGGCCGGTCTCAAACTCCCGGAAAAACTCCGTTGCATAAAAGCGCATGAATTTCGCAGGATCCCAACCCATGTATGCCGTAAAACGCGAGTATTCAACATCGACAAGCACATTGCCCAGGTCAAAGACCAGATCCTGAATATGTCCTTTAGGGATATTCATTTGGCAGCCGTTTTTAAAGTTCCAGCAGCGTTTTGGGCGCCGCGCTCAGGACGAGGCAGCCTTTTTCTTTGATCACCACGTCGTCTTCGATTCGTACGCCGCCCCAATCCGGAATATAAATGCCGGGTTCGACCGTCACCACCTGATTTACCTGGAGTTTTTCTTCATATTTCGGAGAAAGGCGGGGTTCGGCATGGATCTCGTATCCCAGACCGTGTCCCAGGCCGTGCCCGAAATATTCCGTATAGCCCTTTTGTGCGATCAGGTCACGGGCAAGGGCGTCAGCTTCTTTCCCGCTGATGCCGGCTCGGATACCATCCAGAGCCCGCTGCTGGGCCTGCAGAACAATGGCATAGATCTCTTTTTGTTTTTCATCGGCATTTCCAAGGCAGACGGTCCGGGTAACATCGGCATGGTATCCGTTTACCATGGCCCCGAAATCGATCGTTACAAATTCCCCTTTGCGCAGGAGTTTGTCACCCGGCTTGTGATGCGGTTTGGCGCCGTTTACGCCTGAGGCCACAATGGTGTCAAAACTGTCCCGCTCACTCCCCAGGGATTTCATAATATAGGACAATTTAGCATCCAGACGGCGTTCGCTGATGCCGGGCTTGATCTCGTTCAGCAATTCCAGAAACGCCTTGTCGCTGATAGCGGCCGCCTGCCGGATATCCCGGATTTCGGATTCCTCCTTGACCGAGGCCAATGTTTCCATCAACATGGAAGCATCCCGGAATTCCGTTCCCGGGAATAGCTGTTCAAGATGTACATAAGATTCATAACTAAGCCGGTTGCCCTCAAAACCGCAAACCATGCTCGCTTTTAGAACACCTTGTTCCGCGAGTGCCGCAAAGAGGTCCGCTTCCACGGGAACCCGCACCTGCATTTGGCTCACTTCCTGCTGTGCCTGCGTCTTATAACGGAAATCGGTCAGAAAAAAAGCGGCGTCCCGCGTGACCAGCGCAAGTCCGTTCGAACCGGAATAACCCGAAATGTAACGCAGATTGGATGCATAGCGCAGCAGCATCGCATCCAGATCAAACCTTTCAAGTTCCGCACGCAGACGTTTCAGACGGTCAGAATTCATATTATTCCCTTATTTCTTGATTCATGCATTGTTTGACACGTTCAATTTCCTGCCGGATCCGTTCGGACCCGGGATCGCGTTTCTGCAGTTTCAGCAGGATATCCAGCGCATAGTCGTATAAACCCTGGCGAACATACAGTTGTGCCATGGTCAGGGTTTCGATGCCGTAGGAAGATGAAACGGGGCTCTGTTTGCTATTGTTTTGCGGCGGCGCCTGTTTGCGCGGCGGCTGAAAAGTGTTCGTTTTCAGCGGATAGCTTTCCTGCGGAGCCGAAGCGCCGGCAGCGGGCGCAGCTTGCTCTGCTTCCGCTTGGGGATAGCTTTTCTTCAAAGGCGACGGAGAATCGGACTCTTTATCCGAGATGCTTTCCCCGGGAAGTGGCAGGGTGTCCTCAACGATCTCGATCGTACTGACATTTTTACTGTCCGTCTGCAGATCGGCTTTATCTTCCGCTTCCGGCCGGTCCATCTGATCGATGAGAAGCCCGATATAGGTATCGTCATCGGGTCCCGGCAATTTTTCAGCGGCTGTTTCGCTTTTTTTATCCGCTTCCGGAATGCTGAGCTCCGTTTTGAAAGGCACATCCCGGAATTTGCGCAGGAACTCCCGGACTTCCGGAGCAGGGGGCTTATGGGCGGCGGTGAGCATATACAGGTATTTCAGCTCTCCGATCGAGTAATTGTCTTTATTCAGTTCCAGCAGCAGCTCTGCGGCGGAAGCAAATCCAGGGTCCAACCGGATCACGGCTGCAAGATAGCGCAGAGTCCCGGGAATATCGCCCTGTTCGCGGAGGCATCGCGCCATGACAAAGTGCGCCAGCGCCGCTTCCGGATAACGGTCCAGCAACAATTCCGCTTGTTTCTGAAGGAAAACGGGATCCTGTTCTCCGATCTTATCCAGAATATCTCTGCCTGCAGATAAAAATGTACGTGTTTCCATTTCTTTACTCCATGTATCCCTGTTCCCGCATACTGACAAAACCGCCGTGCCCGATAATGATATGATCCAGAAGCGGGATATCCAGTATTTCTCCCGCCTGTCGTATCGTACGGGTAATCTCAATATCCTGGCGGCTGGGTTTCATCTCTCCGCTGGGATGATTGTGCATCAGAATAATGGCGGAAGCCAGATAGTCGACGGCGGGTTTAAAAACTTCCCGCGGATGCACAATGGACGCGCTGATACTTCCGACAGAGATGTTAAAATCCCGGAAGGCCCGGTGCGCCCGGTTCAGCAGGATTACTTTGCAGATCTCCTTGTTCAGCAGGCGCAGGCGTTCTCCGTAAGCATTTGCCGCACTTTCCGGCCCGCTGATAAGGGGCGAGTCGTTGCTCTGCAAGCACTCGTGAAAGCGTGCGCCCAGTTGGAATGCCGCCGAAAGCGTCGCCGCCTTTGCCGGCCCAAGACCATAATGTTTTGAAAGAGCCGCTGTGCTCATTGTTCCCAGCTGCAGCAATCCGCCGTACTCGGATAAAAGCTGTTTTGCGATATCCACTGCCGACTGCCGGGCGCTGCCCGAACGCAGCAGGATCGCCAGCAGTTCCGCATTGCTCAGGGTTTCCGCACCCTGCCGGAACAATTTTTCACGCGGCCGGTCATCCGCCGGCCATTCCTTGATGCTCCTTTTTTCCACCCTCATGTTGTCCCCCGTTAAACTTTATTGGTTTCTCGGACTGTTCTGAAACCATTTCTGGATATAATCAACAATCCGGGTTGTCGGCGATCCCGGACCGAAGATCTCCGCCACACCCAGTTTTTTGAGCGCTTTGGCATCCTCTTCGGGGATCACGCCGCCGCCGATCAGAAGCACATCGTCCATTTTCTGCGCTTTCAGCAGGTCCAGCACCTTGGGAAAAATGGTCATGTGTGCGCCGGAAAGAATGGACAGCGAGATCACATCCGCATCTTCCTGGACAGCTGCCGTTACGATCATTTCCGGCGTCTGGCGAAGGCCAAGATAGATGACCTCCATTCCCGCATCCCGTAAAGCGTTGGCGATGACTTTTGCTCCCCGGTCATGACCGTCAAGTCCCGGTTTTGCAAGTATTACTCGGATTTTTCTTTCCATATTTTCCTCATTTCAGTTTTAACGGCTGTCAAGAACAAAGGTAACGGGACCGTCGTTGATCAGCGATACCTGCATCATAGCCCCGAATTCCCCGGTTTGCACCGGTATGGACAAAGCGCGAAGTTTTTCGCAAAAATATGTATACAGACGCTCCCCTTCTTCCGGATCGGCCGCATTGGTGAATCCCGGCCGCCGGCCTTTGCGCCAGTCGCCGCATAAGGTGAACTGCGAAACCACCAGCGCCGCGCCTTTTATGTCCGTCAGCGAGCGGTTCATTTTTCCCGCTTCGTCAGCAAAGATCCGGAGCCCGGAAATTTTATCCGCAAGAAAATCCGCATCTTTTTCCGAGTCTCCCTTTGCCACGCCCAACAGGATGCAGAGACCGTTCCCGATCTTTGCACAGCTCCTGCCGGCGATACGGACTTCCGCCTTTTGTACGCGCTGTATCACCGCGATCATGTCTTAACCTTTTCAAAAAGATTAATTTAATTCAATTTCCTTCCAACATCAACGCTTAAACCCGGGAAATCCATTTTTCTTCTCGCTCGCTGCCAAAGCGGGCAACATGCGGGGTTCGGTTTTTTTACTTTGCGTGCCGATACGGGAACCGGTAGCGTCTGCCAACACCGCCCGGTAAAAATTTATGCGGGAATAATTCTTTGATCTCGCGGATATGGCGGGTGCAATGCGTGGGACAGATATGATCAATGTCTTTGAGGATCTGAAAGTCGTTAAAACCATGAAAACCGCCGATAAGCGCATGAATGTGTCCGTGCTTTTCCACGAGCGGCAGGATCTGTTCCAGTCCCGGATGCGAACAGCCCACGATCAGGACAAAGCCGGCTGGAGTTTGAATAAACAGGGACTGTTCGATACCCTTGAGTTCGCCGGTGGAAAAAATGTCTTCGTCAATATTGTATTCCCCGTCAATGTGGTAAACGCGTTCCGGACGGCGTAGTCCCCGCAGGGATTGCGGGATAAAGATATCTGCATTGGGCTGCAAATGTAAAAAAGCCGAGAGCCCGCCCGTATGATCGAAATGGGAGTGGGAAATAAAGACAGTGTTGATCATTGCGGCGGGGATATCAAGATGTTTCATGTTTTTCAGAAGGATCGCTCCGTCGGCGCCGGCGTCAAAGAGAATATTTCGTGCGCCGGCCCGGATCAATGCCGAAAATCCCCAGTCTGCGCTGAGCGCTTTATCCGGACTGGTATTGTCGTATAAAATCAGGATCTCCAACGATTCCATCTTTTTAACCTTTTACCGTAAAACTGCTTCATTATCCCAAAGCCACATCCAGCAGCATCATGGCTGCAAAACCCAGCATAACGCCAATGGAGGACCAGTCGGTCTCATTTCCGCGCTGGGCTTCGGGTATCAGTTCTTCGACAACGACATAGATCATGGCACCGGCGGCAAAAGCCAGGGCATAGGGCAGCAGGGGCACCACTTTCAGGACCAGCAGCGCTCCCAGTACGCCGGCAATCGGTTCCACCGCCCCCGATAACTGTCCGTAATTAAAGGCTTTCCATCGTGACAATCCTTCTCTGCGCAGAGGAATAGAAATCGCGGCGCCTTCCGGCAGATTTTGAAGTCCGATCCCGAATGCAAGCGCCATGGCGCCGGCAATGGCACCGGTTTCGGCACTGTGAAATGCGGCGCCAAACGCCACGCCGACGGCCAATCCTTCGGGAATGTTATGCATTGTGATGGATAGCACCAGCAATACGCTGCGCCGCCAGTTGGTCGGAATGCCCTCCGCCTCATTGCGATCGAGCCCCAGATGCAAATGGGGCAAAAGATGGTCGATTAAAAGCAGAAAGGCACCTCCCAAAAGGAAACCGATCAGCGCCGGTACCCAAGGAACCTGACCGTTGCTTTTTGCCATTTCGATGGAAGGCGCCAGCAGGGACCAGAAGCTGGCGGCGATCATCACACCGGCAGCAAAACCCAGCATGGCATTAAAGACTTTCTGATTAATGGACTTGAAAAAAAAGACCATGGCTGCGCCGGTAGCGGTCATGAACCAGGTAAACATATTGGCCAGAAAAGCAAGCAGTATCGGATCATATTGTGCAAGTTTCTCGAACATGACGAATATTCCTTCTCTTAGAACAATGCTGAAATTTCAAGTATACATGAAAAATACATCAATATAAGTTCAGGAACAAATCAAATCCATCGCCAGCGTGGTCCGGGCCGCGCTTTTTCCCTTGCTGGGACAGCGGCCTTCTCCGCGCAGTTCCGCAATGACGGTCCGGATAAGGAATTCCTGTATATGTGAAGGCAGCACGTATTCTTCGCGCAGGACGCCCCGCGATTCGGATATGCCCTCAATGCGGGCATGGGCAAAGGTCGAAAAATTCAGACTGCCCCCGGTCCCGATAATACTGATCTCATCCGCAGTCCTCTCTTCCGGCGCAACAAAGCACCAGCTGCCGCTTCCGGCTGCTCCGCCGGAAAAGCTAAAGCTTGCGCTGACGGTATCCGCCGGAGTATAAAGTCCGGCCCGGTTAACGGCAATCCCGCGGACCCGTTTCAGGGGTCCCATAAAAAAATCCATCAGATCCAGCTGATGGGACGCAAGATCGTGAAAATGTCCGCCTCCCGATATTGCCGGCTGAATACGCCAGTTCTTTTCAGGGCGGCTGTCTTCCGCATAGGGCGGCCGGTAAAATTCGATATGTACGGAACAGATCGTGCCGATCGTTCCTCCGTCAATCAATTCTTTCACCCGACGGAAATGAGGCAGCATGCGGCGGTAATATGCGACAAAAAGCGGAACATCCGCTTTTGTGCAGACCCGGAGCATTTCCCGGCATTCGGCATAATTCCGCGCCATGGGTTTTTCAACGTAAACCGCTTTCCCCGCCGCCGCGGCAAGCCCGGTGTAATACGCGTGCGTATCCGGCGGCGTGGCAATGTAGACCGCATTGATCTGCGGGTCCCGGAATATTTTGGCGGCTTCATTGGTCCATTCCGGGATATCGTGCCTTAGCGCAAAATCCCGGCAGGCATCCGCATTCCGGCGCATGACGCATTTCACCCGCGAATGCGGAATTATCTGCATGGCCGGCATGCTTTTTCTTTCACATACATTGCCGGCACCGATAATACCCCAGACGACTTCGTTCAGTACTTTCATTCGGCCTCTCGTTTAGGGATATCCTTGAATTTGAAACGGATGATCTCTTTCATTGCCTACTCTCGGTTCTTTTGCTTCATGACCCTTTCGATCTCGCGGTACAGATCTTCGGGTAAGAAAGGTTTGGCAATATAGCCGTGACAGCCGGCATTGAAACAGCGCTTTTTTTCGTCCGGCATGGCATAGGCCGTCTGTGCGATGATCCGCATCCTGTATCCTTGCTTCTTGATCTCCTCCAAACATTCGTAACCGTTCTTTATCGGAAGATTGATATCCAGCAGTAGCAGATCCGGGGTCTTTTCACGCAGCATGTTCATAAGCATCTCGCCGTCCTGGACCCGTATGGGATCCGCGCCGCAGGGTTTGAGATATTCCCTTAACAAATAATAGGATCCAAGGTCATCTTCCGCGATCAGCACAAGAATATTGCGCAGATCCGGCTTGGGTGCGCTTTCAACGGGCTTTTTTTTGCGCATGCCGCCTTCGGCAGTTACGGGAATGCTCAAGGTAAAGCAGCTTCCCGCTCCGGGTTCCGATTCCAGGCGGATATTTCCCCCCAGCAATTCGGCAATGCCGCGTGATATGCTCAGCCCAAGTCCCGCTCCTTCATGATATTGATCTTCCTCCGCCTGCCGGAAACGTTCAAAAATAACGGTTTGTTTTTCGGGGACAATGCCCGGACCGCTGTCCTTGACATAGATTTGAAGTTCCGCTTTGCTTTTCGCTTTCTGCAGGCTGCAGCCGACCTCCACAAATCCTTTTTCAGTGAATTTAAGGGCATTTTCGATCAGGTTGTCCAGCACTTGCTGCAGACGGTAAGCGTCACTGTAAAACTCGCTTTCCTTCAGTTCTTCCGGACAACGCAGGCGCAATTCAAGTCCGCTTTTCAGGCGCAGCAGCTCTCCGTTCCGGAATGCACTGATGCTTTGTTCGAGTATATCATTGAGCCGGAAGGCGGCGGGGTACAACTTCATAGAACCGGCTTCGATTTTTGAAAGATCCATGATATCGTTGATGATACGCAGCAGACGTATCCCGGATGTGCGGATCAAGTTCAGATATTCTTTCTTTTTTTCTTCCGGAAGATCCGCATTCACCAGCAGATCCGAAAAACCCATAATGGCGTTCATGGGCGTCCGGATCTCATGGCTCATGTTGGCAAGAAAATTCGATTTCAGCCGATCGCTTTCCTCCGCCCTTTCCTTGGACTTCTGCAATTGCAGCTGGGTTTCGCGGTACGCCGTCATATCGTTGAAGAATAACAATACGGCCGGACGCTTCTCCCAGTCGATCAGAACCGCATTTGATTCCAGCCATTTGATATTGCCCTGCTTGTCAATAATGCGAAAAGAATTTCTCCATAGCACTTCTTTTTTAACGGGATGTTCGGCATCGCGTTCTCGGATCCTCCCTCTGTCTTCGGGATGAATGAATTCCAGGAAGGGCCGGGAGCAAATCTCCGCATTGCTGTACAGTGTGATCTTCTCTACCTGTTTGTTGGCAAAGCGGATATAACCGTCCTGGCTGACGGCGATCCCCTCGCCCGCGTTTTCTACCAGTGCCCTGTATTTTTTTTCGTTTTCTTCTTTGTCTTTGCGTATCTGCCAGATAGACCAGCGTTTCAGCATCAGCAGACCAAGCAGCAGGGTGCCCGGGGTATAGATCAGCAGCAGTGGCAGACTGATGAGCTGCATCGTATTTAAAATTTCCTCTTTCGGCAAAAGAAAGGTGCAAAGCAGCATGGCCACATGAACAAAGAAGCCCAGCAACAGCAAATTCCAGAAAGGTTTCCTGATTTTCCTCGGCGGAAAAAAATGCCGCCATAAAAGTCCGATGCCCCCCGAACAAAGAATAACGGCAACCCCCATGCTTGCGCCCGCTCCCCCGTTCAGGATCCGGTATAAGGCGGTAATTGCCATTGCAATGACGGTGGGGACAGCCCCAAAGAACAATCCCGAAACCGCCAGAAGCACTGAACGCATATCAAAGACCAGTCCTTCGCGAAATATCCAGGGAATGGACATCAAAAAGATACCCACCAGACCGATCGTGATCCCGGCCAGAAATTTACCCAAATAATTTCCGATATCTTCGTTCTTGTTCCAGAAATACTCATACAAGGCCGTAAAGGCAAGCAGAACCGCAATATTTTGGATTAAACCGATAAATATTGACTCTGCCATTACAACCCTCCTTGATATTATTGCTTATTTTATCCAAAAATCCCCATATATCAAAGAATATAATTGAAGCTATGTCCCGACAGTGAAACAAAAATGTCCGATCTTCTTTTCCGCCCAATCTCCGGCATAAAAACCGTCAACAAATTTCCGGCGACGCCCTGAGATATTTTACAATCTCACCTTGCAAGTCCGTGCTTTTTCTCGTAAAATTCAGGCATTATTACGGGGAAGTCATGCATTTTTTATTTCATGAGGACTGGGGGCTTTTTATCGTGTTTACGATGGCGATCCTGCTGATCCTGGGACTGGCCACCGCATTGCTGAAGCTGCTGAAGATCCATCCGCACCATACCCGGCGCCTGGTGCATATTCTTGTCGGCTGCCTGGTCTGTGCGGCTCCTTTTATTTTTGAATCGCGCATTCCCGTGCTTACCCTTACCCTGCTTTTTACCCTGGCCAACATTTTGGCCATCCGCTTTAAACTGATCAAAAGCATTCATGAAACGGACCGTATTTCCTACGGCACGGTATATTTTCCTGTTTCATTTTTTATTCTGGTCTTCTGGTTCTGGGATAAGGATCCGGCCATTCTTCTGACTGCCATGCTGATCATGGCCTTTGCCGATCCGGTTGCCAGCTGGGTGGGCGAATCCCGGAAAAAACCCCTGCTTTTCAAGATCCTCAGCGAAAAGAAATCCCTGCAGGGCAGCAGCGCCATGTTTGTCACCGCCTTCATCGTCGCCGTACTTGCCATGAAACTCTTCCGCGGTATGTTTGATCAGCCGGATATCAGCTGGACAAGGGCATTAATCTTTGGCTTTTTTACCGCCATTTATTCAGCGGGAGCGGAAACCATCTCGCACCGCGGGACCGACAACCTGATGGTTCCCATCGGCGCCGGTGTGATCCTGGATGCTTTTTATCATGGCTCCACCGAACTGCAGCTTCAGCTTATGGTATGGATGGGTATCACCGTTTTTTTCGCCTACCTTGCCTATAAAACGCGATCGCTCAGCCTCTCGGGCGCGATGGGCGCCTGGCTGCTGGGAACGGTCATCTTTGGACTCGGCGGTCCGGAATGGATGACGCCGGTGGTGGTTTTTTTCATCTTTTCCTCCATTCTGACCAAAATCGGAAAAACCCACAAGAAAAAACTGGAAACCGTGTTTGAAAAGACCGGAAAACGCGATATCTATCAGGTCTTTGCCAACGGCGGGGTCGCGATGATAGCCACCATGTGCTGGCACTTCTTCGAACCGGTCTGGCCGGACAGCGAGATCCTCTGGTACATGATCTTTCTCTCGGCTGTTGCTGCGGCAACAGCGGATACCTGGGGAACGGAGATCGGCGCCTTCAGCCGCAAGGATCCGCGCAGTATTCTGGGACTGAAAAAAGTGCCCATGGGCACGTCCGGCGGACTTAGCCTGATCGGAACTATGGGTGCGGCACTGGGCGCCCTGATCATTGCGCTGACCGGGAAATTCGCCCTGCAGATCTTTGCCGGACTGCATTTGCCTTTGTATCTTGTCGGTCTGATCACGCTTGCGGGACTTTGCGGAGCACTGGTGGATTCCCTGCTGGGAGCGACGGTCCAGGCGCAGTATGAATGTCCGCGCTGCCACAAGATTACCGAAAAGATGTCGCATTGCGGGCAGGATTCCATTCCGCTGAAACAGGGCTGCCGCATGATCAATAACGATTTTGTAAATTTTTGCAATACGGTGGCGGGCGGCTTGCTGGGCGGGATTCTTTATCTTATATTATACTAAAACAGAGGTTCTATGAAGAAGATTATCCGAACCCCCTTTGCCAATATCTACGAAGACGCCGCATTTGCTTCCCAGCTTGTTACGCAGGGCGTTATGGGCGAGATCACCGATCTGCTGGAAGTCCGCGCTGACTGGGTGCGGCTTCGGCTGCCGGACGGCTATGAAGGCTGGACACAGAATTTTTCAACGGTGGATTGTGACGGCGAAACGGAAAAAATGCTGAACAGTCTTCCCAGGCTCATGATTCATCAGCCTTTTTTGTCCGTATACGTAAATAAGGATCTTCAGGGAACGCGTATTGCCGTGACCGCAATGGGCAGTGCAATGCCCTACCTCTACCGGGAAGGCGACGAATACGAGATTCTGCTGCCGGACGGCAGGCACGGGCATATCCGCCAGAAACCGATGAGTATTCAGGATCCTCGGGACATCATTCTCTGCGCCGCAGGCAGACTTTTGGGGGCCTCGTATTTCTGGGGCGGCAAGACCGAGAACGGCTGCGACTGTTCAGGTCTGACCCAGATGTGTTTCCGCATTGCGGGACTTTCCCTGCCGCGTGACGCCAGTCAGCAGATCAAGTTGCTCAAAAAACATCCCGTCCAGGCTGAAACGGCACGCCCCGGCGACCTGGCTTTTTTTCAGAATGAAAAGGGGCGCATCACGCATGTAGCCATTATGCGGAAGACACCCGAATACATCCATTCCTCGGGAGAGGTCAAAATTAACAGCTTTGATCCCCGGGCGGCAAATTATCTAAAAAAACTCGACGATATGCTGGAAGGCATTTATTCGATCGAAAACCTGTTGTGAGACTTTTATGAAAAAACGTATTCTATCCGGCATGCGCCCGACGGGCAAACTGCACATCGGTCACTATGTGGGTGCGCTCGAAAACTGGGTTTCTCTGCAGGAGCATTATCAGAATTTCCATCTGGTGGCGGATTATCATGTCCTGACCACTTCACTGGATACTTCCATGATGCTGAAAAACACGCTGGATATGCTCAAGGACTGGATCGCTGCCGGCATTGATCCCGTAAAAAGCCCGCTTTTCCGGCAGTCACAGATCAAGGAGCATGCCGAGCTGCATCTGATCTTTTCCATGCTGATCACCAAGGAGCGCCTGGAGCGTAATCCGGCCCTCAAGGAGCAGATCCGCGATCTGAATATCGGCAGCACCGTCTATGGCCATCTGGGTTACCCCGTTCTGCAGGCGGCGGATATTCTATTATACCGCGCCGATGCGGTCCCGGTCGGCGAAGATCAGTCTTCGCATATCGAGATTACCCGGGAGATCGCCCGAAAATTCAACGGTACTTACGGCACGGTTTTCCCGGAGCCGGAAACCAAACTTACGCGCTTTTCACGCCTGCCCGGGCTGGACGGTAAAGCCAAGATGTCCAAATCCCTTGGAAATACCGTTTATTTATCCGATGAACCGGAAGCGATCTGGCAGGCCGTGCGCATGGCGGTCACCGACCCGCAGAAGATCCGCAGAAACGATCCCGGCCGGCCGGATATCTGTACCATTTTTACCTATCACAATGTCTTTAATACGGACGAGATCCCGCAAATCCGCCACGACTGCGAGTCCGGTGCCCTGGGCTGTGTGGATTGCAAGAAAAACTGCGCCGCCAAAATTTCTGCCTTCTTTGCTCCGCACCGCGAAAAGCGTGCGGCACTCACGGACACGATGATCCTTGAGATCCTTGAGAACGGCGAAAGCCGCGCCCGCAGGGAAGCCGCCGCCACCATGGAGATGGTGCACGCAGCCATGAAGATCGGATGAGGATACGGCGCGTTTATTTTAACAGCAGCATTTTCCGCGTTTGAACAAAGTTACCCGCCTTCAGACGGTAGAAATAAACACCGCCCGGCAATGAACTGCCGTTGAAGCAGTACTCGTAATATCCCGCACTTTTTAATGTATTCAGCATCGTTGCAACTTTGCGGCCGCGCATGTCATAGATCTCCAGATTGACAAAAGCCTCTTCAGGCAGCTGGTAAAGGATATGGGTTTCGGGATTAAAGGGATTCGGAAAGTTCTGACCCAGCGCGAAGCTTGCCGGCAATGCGGACGCCGTTGCCGTTTCGCTGACCCATATATCAAGGGAATGCGAAACGGTATCGCCTTCGTTGTCTTCCGCTGTAAAACGAACGGTTTCAAGCCCCAGAAAATCCGTTCCCGGATGAATGCGGATCGTGGTGTCGTCCAAAGCGTCAATACTCAGCGCCGCGCTGTTTCCCTCCCAGGAAAAGCGGAGCGGATCGCCGTTCGGATCGGAAAATAAGGTCATCAGATTAACGGTGTTCACGGTATTTTTGCGGACATTCAGCGTATCGCTCAATGCATGGAAAACCGGGGCGTCGTTACGGACAAGGATGTAATTGTCTTTGTTGCAATTGGACTGCAGCGCACCCGATCTGACCATCAGCGAAACCGCATAATAACCCGAACGCGTATAGGTGTGCTGTGGTGCAGGTTCGCTGACAAAATCGCTGCCGTCCCCGAATTCCCAGATCGCCGTATCGATACTCTGCGGTTCGGAAACGCTGGTATTCATGAATGTAACCGTAAAGGGTTTGGAACCGCTGCGTTCCGCCGCATGAAAGGCGGCAGAAATACCTTCATCGAGCGCAGAACTGATACTCAGATCGTCGATACACCAGTATTTTTCATTGCTGCCGCGGAAATTGAATTTGAACTTGACGTCCCGGAAACCGGCGACGGCAGCAGTAAGGTCCGTTTCAAAGATCTCCGTACCCTCCGTGGCGGTGGTCCAGCGTTTCGCCTCGTACCAGGTCTGTCCGTCGTTTACGGTATACAGTAATCTTGCCAGGGTCAGGGAGCGGATTTCCAGCTGATGTTCAAAACGCAGCGTGACCGAGCGGCTGAGCGCAAAGTTAAAAGAGCGGGTGATCAGTTCGGCATCCAGGCTTCCCTCACCCAGATATTCGCTGTCGATCAGCATAAAGCCGTTGCCGGCACTGGCAGATGCAATATTGCGGTTCAGGGGATTTTCGGTACTCCAGGAGCCGTTCCCGCTGCGGTCCAGGATCACCCAGCCGGCAGGGAGACCGTTCGCAAATTCCTCGGCATAGAAAAGCGGGGATTCCGTTTTTGCTGAGGTCAGAACTTTGTCGGAGTAAGTATATGCGCTGTCCTCAAAAGCAAAGATACCGTAATAATAAGTTTTACCCGCATCCAGTCCGCGGTGTTCAAAGAGGCTGTCCACACCCTTAAAGATCACTTCGCCGCCGGCCGTAGTGTCGCCGGTTTTATATTTTGTCCGGTTCTGCGGATAGCCGATCGCGTTTTCCTGCGCGCTGACGACGATTACCGAATCCCCGACGGCGTTCAGTTGCCAGTCCAGTCGAATGGCATTTTGGCCTTGGGATTCCGCCGTGAAATTTTTCGGAGCATCAACATGCGTATCGCCAAAAGCAAAGCTGATCACCCCGCCGATCTCCTGAATGTTCCGGATAGGCTTACGGCTGGGTTGTCCCGCCCAACTCATGGCATTGGGATTGCTTTCATCCGTAAAAAAGCGATTGAGGGTAGTGCCGGGAAAGGGATCTCCGGCGTTGATGTAGGTCCCGCTGATATTTCCCAATCCGTCAGCCTCCTCAAGATCAAAGCCCTGGCGGTAGGGATTGCAGTTCAAGGTATTGTTATTCCAGCCGCTGTGGTTCATGTCGATATGAAAAATCAGCAAGCCGTGCCCCGGAACGGCGGCATCCCAGCCTGTGCGCTGGCGGTTCTCCATCATAAAGAATTCGTCGCCGGAAGCCGACATGAAATAGCGGATCTCATTATGGCTGTGAGCGGGATTCAGTGTTACGGATTCGGGTCCTTCCAGGATCTGCGGTTCCGCCCAGCGCAGGAAGGCCCGGGACCAGGCATTGAACAGGGGCGGACGGTTTCCGCCGTCGTTCCAGGATCCGCCGGCCATCAGGTCCCAGCCGCCCAATCCGTCGCAATCGCCGCCGCTGCCGTCATAATCGGTATCATAATAATCCGGCAGTCCGCAAACGTGACCGAATTCGTGCGCGATCACGCCGATACTGCTGCGTGTCGTGCCGCTGATACCGTATAACTCCATGGATGTCGAATAATCATAGACCCTTTTCCCGTCCACGCTCAGTACACTGGCAATATACGCCCAGCGATGGGGCCAGATGGTGTTTACCTCCGCACCGTAAAAACATTCGCCGTATCCGGCATAGATAAAATAGATGTTGTCCACATAACCGTCATTGTCGTTGTCGTAGCGCGAAAAATCCACGTCCGGATCGGCTTTGCTCACGGCCTCGTAGACAAAGCGCTGGATGTTCTCGTCATCTCCCTTGCCGTAAAAGGCCCAGCCGCTGTCCAGAACCACCGGACCGGCAATGTCAAAATGCGGCTTGAAGTTTTCAAAGGAACCGTCGCGGTAGTATTTGCTTACACTGCCGATAGCGCCGTTATAAATATAATTTTTTCCGTTCATCAGGCTGTCGAAATCTGCGGGTCGGTGGGTAAAAGCCTTATCGGAGAACTCGACCAGGATCACCAGGAAATTCTGCTCTCCCAGCGTGGGGAAATCCGTTTGTCCGAAAGGCAGTGCGGCGGGCGCTTTGCGGCTGCTAACGGGAACCGGAAATTTCAGGGACCCTGCTTCAAGCTGAATGGCGGGAAGCCTTTCCGCAAACTGCTGCTCGGAAATATCCCGGTCCGCGGCATCATGCGCCTTTACGCCGGAAGGGCTCAGTTTTCCCTCTTTATCCTGTAAGGCATATTCAAAAAGGCCTGCGCTGTTTCGCAGAAGGATCTTCCCGTCGGCGCTTTCGTGCCAGGACAGATTTTCATCCCCGCGCAGATAGACCTTCAGGGTTTTCCCGTCCGGATACTGTACGATTCCCGGTTCCGGATTCGCAGGCACGGCCTGCAGGATCGTCATTGCCGTGAGCAGAAATAACACAATTCGCAAATTTTTCATTGGCCTCTCCGATTTAGCCCGAATAATACAAAAGCATTTTGATAGTCAAAAATTATTTCATAACTTTTTATTCTGATAAAGCAAAAGGATGCATCATGAAAGACCGAAAACTGCTGATCGAACGCTCTGCAGAGGGAAAACAGAGCCTTGCGCTTCCAAAAGCGGATTTCCCTGAAAAAACCATTGACGGCCTTGTCCCCGCACATCTTTTACGTACCTCGCACTGTGCTCTGCCCGAGGTCGGTGAGCCGGAGGTCGTACGCCATTACATTAATCTTTCTAACCTGAACCATCATGTGGACAAGGATTTTTATCCCCTGGGTTCCTGCACGATGAAATACAATCCCAAGATCAACGAAGCCTTTGCCGCCAGTCCCTGCATCAGCGAAGTACATCCCCTGCAGCCCGAAACGAACATTCAGGCTTCGCTGAAGATCTATCATGACGTGGAGCGGTATCTTTGCGAAATTACCGGAATGGATGCATTTACTTTGCAGCCTGCCGCCGGATCGCACGGCGAACTGACCGGCGTGATGATCATGCGGCAATATCACGAACAGAAAAAGAATCACAAGACCCGCATTCTGATCCCGGATTCCGCACACGGGACCAACCCTTCTTCCGTCAATATCGGCGGTTACGAAGCCGTGACCGTGGCTTCCACGCCGGAGGGACTGGTGGATCTGGGCGATCTGCGCTCCAAGCTCAATGCGAAAGTTGCGGGTTTTATGCTGACCAATCCAAATACCCTGGGCATTTTCGAAAAGAACGTTTTGCAGATCGCGGAGCTGGTCCATTCCGTGGACGGACTGATGTACATGGACGGTGCAAACATGAACGCTTTACTGGGAATCGTCAAGACGGCGGACATGCATTTTGACATCACGCACATCAATCTGCACAAGACCTTTTCCACACCCCACGGCGGCGGCGGACCGGGCGCAGGTCCCATCGGTGTGGTAAAAAAACTGGTCCCCTATCTGCCGGTCCCGCGTGTTGAAAAAAACGGAGATAACTACCGTTTCAGCTGGGAACACCCCGGATCCATCGGAAAGGTCATGGCCTTCTGGGGCAATTATGCCGTTATCGTTAAAACCTGGGTCTATATCCGCATGCTGGGCGAAACCGGACTGAAAGATGTTGCAAAACATGCCATTATCAATGCCAACTATATCCGCGCATCCCTCGAAGATATGTATGAACTTCCCTACAAAACGCCACCCATGCATGAATGTGTGTTTTCGGGAGACCGCCAGAAAGCCTATGGGGTCCGGACTTTGGATATCGCCAAACGGCTCCTGGATTACGGCATGCACGCACCGACCGTTTATTTTCCTCTGATCGTACATGAAGCACTCATGATCGAGCCCACCGAAACGGAAAACAAGGATTCCCTGGACCGTTTTATCGCCGTCATGCGCAAGATCGACGAAGAGTCCCGCGAAAATCCCGAATTGCTGCATTCCGCACCGCTCACAACACCGGTTCGGCGCGTCGATGAAGTCAAGGCCAACCGTGACCTGAATGTGCGCTGGTAAATGCCATGCAGGTAATCTACCATCAAAGCAAACAGGAGATACGGCTCCGTAACGGTGAACGCGGACTGGATATCGCCCGGCGCTATTTCGGGGAACATGCCGGACACATACTTTGCATGTCCTGCGACTGCGAAATGCAAAGCCTGAACAACGTCATCTCCCGGAAAACCCACTCCATTTCCTTTTACGACATTTATGATCAACACGGCGCACAATGCCTTGCGGTCAGCAGTACCGCCCTGATGCTGATGGCAGCGGAAGGTCTCTTTCCGGACTCGCGTATATCGGTCGAACACTCCTACGGCTCCGGTTTTTTCTGTGAAGCCACCAATCCGGATACGTTGCCGCCCGATTATCTCGCTCAGCTTGAAAAAAAAATGCGGGAATACATTCAGGCGGGCCATGAATTCGAAGAACGCATCGTTTCCCGTACGCAGATCCGGGAATTTGACTACAAACGCTTCCGGGTACTGCATAACAGCTCCAAAGAACAAATACGGATCTACGATCTCTGCGGATTCCCCCACTGGTTTATCGCTCCCCTGACACCCTCCGCCGCCTATATCCGGCAGTTCCGCATCACCCCCTACGAAAGCGGCTTTGTTCTGGAATTCCCCAACAACCATTATCCCGACAGTATTCCGCCCTTTACTCCGGGTCCGAACCTGTTCAAGGTCTTTCGTGAAAGTGAAAAGCGCGGCAACATGCTGGAGATCCGGAACGTATCGGACCTGAACGAGCGCGCCCTGGGCGGCCGCTTTATGGAAGCGGTGCAGCTTTACGAAGCCTTGCATGAAAAAAAGATCGCGCAGATCGCCGATTCCGTCAGCAAGAACCCGGGATACCGTTTTATTTTCATCGCCGGACCCTCTTCTTCGGGAAAAACAACGTTTATGAAACGGCTTTCCCTTCAGCTGCGCATCAACGGACTGAAAACCCTGCATTTGTCGCTGGACGACTATTTCGTAGAGCGGGAAGATACGCCGCGGGATGAAAACGGAGAATATGATTATGAGCACTTTCATGCCATCGATCATGCGCTTCTGGATAAACAGCTGGCCTCCCTGATCAAAGGCGAAGCGGTTCGGCTGCCGCGATTCTTGTTCAACGACGGAAAAAAGGTCTTTGATAAGGATCCCACGATCCTGCATAAAGATGAGATCATGATCATTGAAGGGATCCACGGACTGAATCCCGAACTGGCCGCCCGCATTCCGGATAACACGAAATGCCGGATCTATATCTCCGCACTGACCCAGCTGAATTTTAATCTCTATAACCGGGTCTCGACCTCGGATACCCGGCTTCTGCGCCGCATGTACCGGGACCTGCAGTTCCGCGGGCACAGCCTGGAAAATACCTTACTTCGCTGGCCTTCGGTACGCCGCGGTGAAGCGCGCTGGATATTCCCTTTCCAGGAAAATGCCGATCTGTATTTTAACAGCGCACTGGAATACGAATGGGCGGTTTTCCGCGGAGTGCTTGCGGACAAACTTGCGGCCATCCCTGTGGACTCGCCCGTCAAGGTTGAAACGGAACGTCTTTATCGCCTGCTGGAATTGTTCGTTCCTTTTGAAGCGGACCTGATCCCCTCTACATCCATCATTAAGGAATTTCTCGGCGGAAGTTCTTTCAAGTACTGATTTTTTGCGATGACACATTTTTCTTGCCTTCCGTGGGAACATGTCGCCTTTTCCGGACTTATATTGCCGGAGTGAGGATGGGGTAACGAAGCCTTTAAATTGAGGAGAAAACCATGGCAAGCATGCAGGAAATCTTATCTTACGCCCAACTTCAGACCGCGCTGAACGCACATAAAAAATTTTATCTGCTCTTATACAAATCCGGCAGCGAAAGCAGCGAATGCGCTTTCCGGAATGTTCGCGAGGCCGCAGACGGCGGTGATACAACGGTCTTTTATGCCGATGTCAATAAAGTCCGCGACATTCACACCCAATACGGTATCAATACCGTTCCAAATCTGCTGGTCTTCGAAAACGGGACGCTGAAGAACAGCATCCGCGGCTGCAACGAGAATGCGCATTACAGGAACATGTTCACTCAGCTTTTTAAGGCCGGCGGCGACAAAGAAACAAGTGCGGCTAAGCATGTTACCGTGTATTCCACACCAAGCTGTCCCTGGTGCAGCACGCTGAAAAACTACCTGCGCCAGCATCAGATCGCCTTCCGGGACATCGACGTATCCCGCGATATGCAGGCGGCCGAAGAAATGGTTCGCCGCAGCGGGCAGCGCGGCGTACCGCAGACCGACATTAACGGACAGATGGTGGTAGGATTTGACAAGGCAAGGATCAACTATTTACTGGAAATTAAAGGATAATCAGAAAGGAACGCATATGAAAGAATTACAACCCGTCTCCCCTTACGTTCTGCTGGATATCAACGAAGAATCCGGAGAACAGCGCACGGCGTCCGGTATCATTATCCCGGATACCGCCAAAGAAAAGAAAAAGACCGCCAGGGTCCTGGCCGTCAGCAATATCGAAAATGCCGAGATCGCTGTCGGCGATACCGTGCTGTATAAAAGCTTCAGTGGCGATGAGGTCGAATACGAGAGCAGAAAATACCTGCTGATCCCTTATGCCGACATTCTGGCTAAGCTGGTCGAAACCGACAAGATCTGACGCCGGGAACTACAGAAAAGACCAACCGGACACCCCAGAGGGATGTCCGGTTTTTTTGGGCAGTTTTATTCGGGATCCCTGCATCCGAAAAGGAAGCGGAAATCCGGATTCCCCAAAGCCCCCTTCCTGTTCCTTGTTTCGTCTATCATAAAATATGCGTGCCGTCACAGATGTCTGCAGGCCGAAATAATTTGTTTTATTATCAAGATAAAAAGTGTATTTTTAACGCTGTAAGGAAGTTATAAGCCAATGAGTTACAAGATCCGGCTGGACGTTTTTGAGGGCCCCGTAGACCTGCTTCTGTATTTCATCAAACGCGATGAGATCAACATTTACGATATTCCTATCAACAAGATCACGCACGACTATCTGGAGTATCTGGACCTGATGAAGACCATGAATCTGCAGATCGCCGGGGATTTTATTGAGATGGCAGCCATGCTGATGCGCATCAAGGCGCAGCTGCTGATCCCGCGTGTTCGCGAGGCGGTCGAAAACGAAGAGATCGAAGATCCGCGGACCGAACTGGTACAGCGTTTGTTGGAATATAAGTATTTTAAAGAAGTCGGTAATGAGCTGCAAAAGCTGGAGGATGCGCACGCCGGCGAATTTCCTAATCGCCCGAACTGGTCCTACATCGATCATGAGCTGCTGCCGGAAGACGCCCTGAGCCACGTTTCGCTTTTTGACATACTGAACGCCTATAAACAGGCGCTTGACCGCATGCCTGCTGTGCCCGATCCGCACGAAGTGGCAATCGAAGCAACGAACATTAGCCGCCAGATCGAATTTATTTATTCGCACTTCCACAAGCAGTCGCGCCTGTCCTTTTCTGCACTGGCGCGCACAATCAAAAGTAAAATGGTCCTGCTGGTCACCCTGGTGGCCATCCTTGAACTGATGCGCAGCCAGCGTATTCGGGTTCTGCAGGCCGATACCTTCAGTGACTTTATTTTGGAACAGGTAGAAACGGGGGTTTGAATTGGCAAAAGAAACGCTCACATTGCTGGATATGCAGCTGGTCGAAGCGCTGCTGATCGCCTCGGATGTGCCGCTGACCGTGGAACGCCTGAAAGAGTGCCTGGACGAGGGACACCGCATTGATCTGGATGCCGCCGTCGCAGCCCTGAACGAGCGCTACCGCACTGCAAAGCATGCTTTTTACATCAGTCCCGCCGGCAAGGGTTATCAGATTGTCACGGACAATAAATTCGAAGCGGTTGTGCGGAATTTCATCAACCGCAATGTGCGGGCGCGGCTGACCTATGCAGCGCTGGAAACCCTGGCGGTGATCGCCTATAAGCAGCCGATCAGCAAGCCGGAGATCGAACACATTCGTGGTGTGAATTGCGCTGCGGTGCTCACAACGCTGCTGGAACGTGAACTGATCAGCGTTTCCGGGCGCTCCGACGCCGCAGGACGTCCCCTGCTTTATGTTACCACCGAAGAATTTCTCCGTTATTTCGGACTCCGTTCTCCGGCGGACCTGCCGCGCACACGGGAGCTGGACGAACTGTTCCGCAGCGGAGAAAATGAACCGCAGGCGCTGCATGCCGTTTCAATTGAAAATTCCGAAGCTTGATCTATGTTACGTTCCCTGAATATTGAGAACATTGCGATCATCCAATCCCTGCGCCTGGAGCCCGGCCGCGGACTCTCTATCCTTACCGGTGAAACCGGCACGGGAAAATCCATCCTGATCGATGCGCTGGGACTGGCCCTGGGTTCACGCGCAGACCTGAACATGCTGCGCCATAATACCAAAAAAGCGGTCGTAGAGGCATTGTTTGACAATCTGAATCTGAACGGCGAAGTTCGGCAGGTCCTGAATGAAGCCGGACTCGAATACGCCGGCGGTGATGTGCTGATACGGCGCGAATTGCATGCGAACGGGAAATCCCGGGCCTTTTTCAATGATGAGCTTATTCCGCTCTCCGCCTTGAAGATCCTCGCATCTTCTCTGGTCGAAATGCACGGCCAGCACGAAAATCAGAAATTGTTCAAACCCAAAAATCATTTGCTGTATCTGGGCAAATGTGCCGCAGACCATGAACCCATCTACGCCTATCGCGAGGCCTACCAGCATTTTCGTCAGCTGCTTAACCGCTATCGGGAACTGGAAAAACATCGCGAGTCTTACCTGCGTGAGCGGGAATTGCGGGAATTTCATTTCCGGGAGCTGGATGCGATCAAGCCGGAAGCGGGTGAGCTGGAAAAGATGGAGCAGGAGTTGAGCATCATGGAAAACCGCGAGCGCCTTGCCGCCGCGGCCGATCAGATCGCCCGCACCCTGTACGAAGACGACGAAGCGCTTATCCATCAGATCGAAGCCTTGAAAAAGGTGATGCAGCAGCTTCTGCAGATCGATGCCGCCAATCAGGACAATGCGCGGGAACTGCAAAGCGCATTGATCTCCCTTTCGGAGGTCGGCCGCAGTATGGCCGAATACCGCGATAACCTGGAACACGATCCCGCCCGGCTGGCCAGCCTGCAGGAACGGACTGCCGCCATTCACTATCAGCTGCGAAAACATCACAAGAACTACCCCGAACTTTGCGAGTATTACGAACAGCTGAAAGACGAAATGAGCACGGAAGCCGATTATGACACCCGGCTGGAGCTCTTGCGCAAATCCCTGGAAGACAGCCGCACCCTCCTTGCCGCTAAGGCCGTGTTATTTCACCGCGAACTTGTCAAGACCGCAGAAGTATTTACCGACAATATCGAAAAACGGCTGCACCTGCTGGGCATGAAACACGCGCGCTTTAAGGTCGATTTTCGCCAGAAACCCTGCGAAGGACTAAATTATATTCTCTTTGACGACCGCAAGGTGGAACCGACGATCAACGGGATCGACGAAGTTGAATTTTTGATCATTACCAATCCCGGTGATGATTTCAAGCCCCTGGTCCGCATTGCGTCCGGCGGCGAGGTTAGCCGCATCATGCTGGCGATCAAATCCGTGCTTGCCCGGCACGATGAAACCCCGACCCTGATCTTTGATGAGATCGACGCGGGTGTCAGCGGCCGCATCGCGCATGTGGTCGGTGAACAGATCCGCGAACTGGCACAGCATCACCAGATCCTCTGCATCACCCACCTGCCGCAGATCGCCGCAATGGGTGAACGGCATTTCCGGGTAGACAAGAGCAGCAGCGAAAAGGAAACTTTTGCGGAAATCCGCGAACTGAACGCCGCAGCGCGCGTGGAAGAGATTGCCGCCCTTTTCGGCGGAAAGGAACCCAGTGAGGCCGGACGCAAAACGGCAGAGGAGCTGCTCAAACAATCATGATATTCGAACTCATCAATCAGGACTCCCTCTATCAGGCTTTCCGGCACCTGATCTGCAGCGGCCGTATCGGCAGCGCCTACTTGCTTTGCGGGCCGGACGGCGCGGGCAAAACCTCCCTTGCGCTGAACCTGGCCTCTATGTTGCTATGCCGGGATCCCAATGACGGCGAAGCCTGCGGAGACTGCCCCGCCTGCGCCAAGATCCGCCATTTGAATCATGCCAATTTTTATTTCATTCATGCTTTCCCGCGTCCGAAAAACGCTTCCGACGCAGATCCCTATACCGGCCTCAGCGATGAAGACATTGGGATGATCCGCGATGAAGAGCAAAAGCTGTGTACAGATCCTTATTACGAACTGAATATTCCCAAAGCGAACAATATTCTCATCAGCAGCATGCGGGATATGAAGCGCAAGCTTTCCGCCGGACAGGCGGAACCCGGCCGCCAGGTGGTCTTGATCCATCAGGCGGAACGCTGCACCGACGGCGCCTTCGGCGCACTGCTGAAAGTTCTGGAAGAGCCCCCGCGTCAGACTACTTTTATCCTGACAAGCGCAAATCCTCAATTGCTGCCGGCAACCATCCGTTCCCGTTGCCAGACCCTGAAATGCCATGTACCCCCCTCTGAAAGTATTGTGGATTATCTGCGCGGCAAAGGCCTTGACGATTCCGACGCCCGTCGTATCGCGAATCTCAGCGGCGGCAATATGCGGCTTGTGCGCACGCTTTCGGAATCTGATTTTTCCGAACTGGATAGCAGCATTCTCAACGTCTGGCGAATCATTATGGGTTCCAAGATCGAAGATCGCTGGATGACCATGGAAGACATGACCGAGTTGATTGAGCGCTATGTGAAATTGGAAAAAGAGAACCCGATGGAATTCCGGAATTATCTGCGCTACATGATCTTCTTTTTGCGCGATGCGCAATTGCTGGCGGCGGCACCCGAAGCCGTTGACCGTATTATCAATACGCACTTGCGTGAAAAGCTGCTCGGTTTTACACAATTTTATCCGGATTTTTCCTATTTTGACATGATCGGACTGATCGAACAAACCCTGGCGGATACGGAACGCAATCTTTATCTGCCGGCATTGCTCGGGCGGCTTTTCCTGGAATTGCGCCTGGAGTGCCTTAACAAAAGAAAGACTCCCTGATATGCGATTGAATAAATACCTTGCGCATTGCGGTGTGGATTCCCGCCGTAAATGCGACGAACTGATCTTTGAAGGCCGCGTATCGGTCGACGGCAGCATCATTGACAATCCCGGCACACAAATCGACGAGAACACGGCGGATGTCCGCGTGGACGGCGAAGGCATTCGTTTGAAAAAGAGCTTTACCTACATAAAAATGAATAAGCCCGCCGGCTATATTACCAGCTGCCGCGATCCGCATCATGCGCAGACGGTCATGGATCTGCTCCCGAAAGTCCTGCAGGTGGTTCCGGTCGGACGCCTGGACAAAGACAGTACCGGCATCCTGATCTTTAGCGATGACGGCGATCTGAATTTTCGTCTCACCCACCCAAAGCACGGTGTGGAAAAAATTTATGAGGTTTTGCTCCGGCGCCCGCCGGAAGGATACCCCGAGAACGAGCTTCCGCAAGGCATTATCCTGCAGGATAACGGCGACAAGGTGCAGGGTTTGGCGGAAGCGCTGAACCGCAAACGTAACCATTACCGCATAACGCTCAAAGAGGGCAAGAAGCGCGAGGTCAAACGTATTTTTCTTCAATACAACACCAAAGTTCTACGCCTGCACCGCAACAGTTTTGCCGGCATCAGCGCCGACGAACTTCCGCCCGGGAAATGGAAAAAACTGACCGGCACAGAGATCGAGCAGCTCCAAACAGCCGCGAATGCTTAACACAACTTTCTTCTGCAGGCCCTCGCTTCTCGTGCTAAGCATTGAGCGCCGGGCGCTGCTCCGATTTATTGGAGCGAAAGCTGGCGTCAGCGGAATAAATTAAATTTTAAATGCGGATTTAAGATATCAATAAATCAACAGATCAACCGAAAAAGGCAACTCATGCCTCGATGACTCGACATCTCGATATTCTTTTTTAACTTTGAACTTTGAACCTTGAACCTTGAGCCTTGAACTTTGAATCATTATTCAGATTTGCCGGATAAACGAAAGCATCGACATAACCGAGTCCCGGTACTCCCCGGCAGATCGGACCAGGACCGTATAGAAAGGATCCAGGTCCCGGCTCTGCATTCCGATACTGAGCTTTTTTGCCCGTGTGCCGCTGATGTATGCCGTCAGCGCGGTGGGTTCGGGCGAAAGATCAATGGCAATATCAAAATCCCGGGGAATATCCCGCAACTGGTCTTCACGAACGGGAAAAGGTTTTTTTAGGGCCGGCGGATAGGTCAGGACGGGTCCTTTATGCTCTGCCAGTACTTCGTGGCCGCGGCTGAGCACCAGCGTGATGCTCTGCCCGCTGCCGGGAATATCCTTGATAAGGTCCCGGGCCTCATAAAAGAATTTATGATCCTGCGGCATGCAGATACAGACCGTTCGCGCATTTTCTATCTGCCGGGGGATATTGACGGCCTTACGGAAGACCAGAACCCGTTTTTTCCGCCGCAGACGGCGTATCCACGACCGTAAACGTACACGTTCCAGAAACATCACAGAATATACCTGCTCAGATCGTCGTCGGTCACAATGGCATCCAGTGAATCGCGGACTTGTTTTGCGCTGATCACGATCTTTTTATCTCCGTTCGGAGCGTTGAACATGATATCGTCCAGGATCTGCGTCATAATGGTATGCAGACGCCGGGCGCCGATATTTTCCGTCTTGTCATTGACTTCCGTCGCCTTAACGGCGATCTCGCGGATCGCCGCATTTTCGAAGACAAGCTCCACCCCTTCCGATTTCATCAAGGCCTGATACTGTTTGATCAGCGCGTTCTGCGGGTGCGAGAGGATTTTGACAAAATCATCCGTACTCAGGCTGTCCAGTTCCACACGGATCGGAAATCTTCCCTGAAGTTCGGGAATCAGATCGGAAGGCTTGCTGGAGTGAAAAGCCCCCGAAGCGATGAAAAGGATATGGTCCGTCTTGATAAAACCGTACCGCGTTTTGACCGTACTGCCTTCCACAATGGGCAAAAGGTCGCGCTGTACCCCCTGCCGGCTGACATCCGCTCCGCGCGTATCACTGCTCATGGCGATCTTGTCGATCTCGTCGATAAATACGATGCCGTGCTGCTGCACCCGGTCAATAGCTTCTTCGATAACCTTGTTGCGGTCGACCAGCTTTTGCGATTCTTCATCGATCAGAATATTGCGGGCTTCGGGAACCTTGACCTTGCGCTTTTTGCTTTTTTTACCGCCCAGCAGGGAACTCATAGCTTCGTTCAGGAACTCTCCGGGGTTTTCCATCATATCGCCGCCCATGGCATCGTCCATGGGACCCAGAATGGATATTCCGGCAATTCCGGGCTTTCGGACCGCGCTTTCAATTTCCACATAGCGGTCGTCAAATTTGCCTTCGGCATACATTACCTTCAGCCGGTCGCGGGTTTTGGAAATCCGCTCACGTTCTTCGGGATCGGTCTTGCCCGTATCCTCTACGGGGAAAAGCAGATCCACAATGCGCGCATCTGCCAGTTCTTCAGCACGCTGCCGGACCAGTTCCTCGTGCTCTTTTTCCACCATATCCACGGCCATATAGGTCAGGTCGCGGATAATGGATTCCACATCGCGACCCACGTAGCCGACTTCGGTGAACTTGGTGGCTTCCACTTTAATAAAAGGCGACTGTGCAAGAGCGGCCAGCCGCCGTGCGATCTCGGTCTTTCCGACACCGGTGGGGCCGATCATGATAATGTTGTTCGGCATAATTTCATTCCGAATATTTTCATCGGCCTGACGCCGGCGCCAGCGGTTACGCAAGGCAATGGCCACTGAACGTTTGGCTTTATCCTGGCCAATCACAAAACGGTCAAGTTCATTGACAATTTCTTTGGGGGTTAAGGCTTTCATGTATCGAGCTCCATAACGGTAATGTGTTGATTCGTATAAATGCAGATCGACCCGGCGATCTTGAGGCTTTTTTCGGCAATCTCCGCCGCGCTGAGCTTGGTGTTTTCCATCAGCGCGCGGGCGGCGGCCAGAGCATAGGGTCCGCCGGAACCGATAGCGTAAATATGGTCGTCGGCGTCGATCACGTCCCCGGATCCGCTTAAAATATATCCCTTGTCTTTATCCATGACGATAAGCAGGGCTTCCAGTTTCTGCAGATATTTGTCCCGCCGCCACTCCTTGGTAAGTTCCACCGCAGCGCGGGTCAGATCGCCTTTGTATTCCTTAATCTTATTCTCAAATTTTTCAAACAGACTGAAGGCATCAGCGCCCGCGCCGGCGAATCCCGCCAGGATCTGCCCGTTGTATAATTTGCGGACTTTGACGGTCTGCGCTTTCATGACCGTATTCCCCAGCGTTACCTGGCCGTCGCCGGCAATGGCTGCGCGTCCGTCCCGATGGAGACCTAAAATGGTCGTGCTTTTTATTTTTTCCATGATTTGTTCCTTTTTATTGTCCCTTCCGCCGCGTATGCGAAGGAGGAATTCCCAGTTTCTCCCGGTATTTGGCCACCGTGCGTCGCGCGATATGATATCCGGCTGATGCGAGTGCAGCCTGCAGTTCTTCATCGGACAAGGCCTGCGCTTTATTTTCCGCTTCGATCAGTTTTCGCAGGTCTCCTTCCAGATCACGCGTAGAGCGTTGCAGACCATCCTGTTTTCCGGCACGCTCACTGAAAAAATAGCGCAGTTCGTAATTGCCGTTCGGCGTCTGCATATACTTCCCGTTCACAATGCGCGAAACGGTCGAAATATCCAGTCCGGTATCTGCAGCCACTTCCCGCATGACCATCGGCAGCGGGTGTTCGCGCTTGGCCGTCAGAAATTCGCGTTGGCGCCGCACAATGGATTGCCCCACGGCCAGCATTGACTGTTTGCGCTGTTCGATCGCGCGTATGAACCAGTCGGCTTCCTGGCGGTAACGGTTCAGATACTGCAGTGTCCGCCGATCCGTATCTTTCTTGTTCAGCATTTCCAGATAGGTTTCCGCCAACTGTAAACCCGGCGCACCCGTCTCGTTCAGCGCAATGTACAGTTCTCCGTTCTTTTCACGGAGGATCAGATCCGGAATGATGCTGTAGCGGACAAAATCGTCCCGTCCTGCAGCGGGACGCGGATTCAGGCGCGCTATTTGCATCCGGGCATATTCCATTTGCGCCTCATTCAGCCCCAGCGCCTTTCGGATCCGGTCAAAACGCGCTTCCGTAAAATCTTTAAAATGTTCCTCAATGATCTGCCTGACAAAAGGCGCTTCCGGTCCGTCTCCGATCTGCAGAAGCATGCATTCCCGCAAGTCCCGCGCGGCAATTCCCGGAGGCCCGAGCTTGCGGATATGGGTCAGGACCCGTTCCACCGCATCCGGCGGAACGGAAAGTTTGTAAGCGATATTTTCAAGCGGGGTGTCACTGAGAAAGCCGGCTTCGTTCAAATTTCCGACGATCTCTTCAGCAATGATAATATCCGGATCCGAGAGTCCCGATTCCCGAACCTGGATCAGCAGCTGATCAAAAAAATCCAGCTTCTGCGCTTGTTGAATTTCCGGAAAATCCGTGTTCGCAGCAAAGGATTTTCCTGGAGCGCCGAAAGCGCCGCTCCAGGCCTGTCCGGCTGTACCGGGCAGGATCTCCAGTTCCGGTTTATCAATTTTTTCATCCGCGATCTCAAGCAGCGGATTTTTCTCGACTTCTTCCAGAATGGCCCGTTCCAGATCACTTTGCCGCAGTGCCGAAAGGCGCGCGACCATCAGTTGCAGGGGTACGAGTTTTTGTATCTGCTGTTGTGTTAATCTCTGTTTCATGCTTTTCAACGATCAAGCCGGAACTTTGCTCCCAGATATAAGCGCCGCGCCTCCGGATCATTCGCCAGAAAGTCCCCCGTTCCCGCTTTCAGCACCATCCCCTGGTACAGCAGGTAGGAATGATCGGTGATCGACAGCGTTTCATGCACATTGTGGTCGGTAATAATCACTCCGATCCCCCGGTCCTTAAGCCGTACCACCATTTCCTGGATATCCTCTACGGCGATCGGATCAATTCCGGCAAAGGGCTCGTCGAGAAGGATAAATTTCGGGTCCGTTGCGAGTGCCCGGGCGATCTCGGTGCGGCGGCGTTCCCCTCCGCTGAGCGCAGCGCCTTTGTTCTTCCGGACGGTCTCCAGTTTAAATTCGTCAATCAGCTGGTCAATACGCCGCTGAATCTCTTTCCGGTCTTTCAGATACACTTCCAGCACCAGCCGGAGATTGTCTTCAACCGACAGTTTTCGAAAGACCGAGGACTCCTGTGTCAGATAGCCGATGCCCATTTGCGCGCGTTTGTACATGGGCAGCCCGGTAATGTCCTTGCCGTCCAGATAAATATGCCCGGAATGCGGCCGGACCATGCCGGTGATCATATAAAAACTGGTGGTCTTCCCGGCTCCGTTCGGCCCCAGAAGTCCCACGATCTCTCCGGATTTCGCTTCCAGATCGATATCGTTGACCACCTTTCGTCGCCCGTAGATCTTGACCAGTTTTTCTGCACGCAATACAGCCATAATGTGTTGCCTCCGCTGAATATAACGAGATTGAAGTGAATTGCAAAGCAGGAAGGGGAAAATGTGATGCCTGACGCAGAAATCGGACTATTTGTCGAATTTGCGCATGGTTTTTCCCAGGGGCTTGTAGATGATCCAGTTTTCGAGTTCGGTATCGCTCTCAAAGTTGGTCCCGTAAAGCGTGTCCTGCTCGGAAAAGATCTGTATGGCGCCGTTGGTGTAAACCTTGTTGTCTTCCTTGAACCAGAACAAGCTGTCGGCATAGGCGGTAAACCCGCTGTCGGAAACCATCACAACATTCCCTATCGCAACGATGTTCTCTTTGCGTTCGTTAACAATACCGCTGTCTGCGGTCAGATAAGAGCTGTGCTTGCCGTCCCGGAAAAAATCAATGCGCATGCTGTCGCGGATGAACATGTCCTTGGTATCTTCGTATTTGACAAGATGCGCGGCATAGACGCGGGTGCTGGTCTTGCCCGAACGGCTGACACTGATGACGGCGTTCCATATCTCCTGATCGGGGACGCGTTTACCGGAAATGGTATCATAATTCCCGGTCTCACTGCAGGCCAGCAGAAAGATCAGCAGCAGCATACCGGTCATTTTTTGTTTAATAGAGTCCATGCAGTTTTTTCAGCGCTTCGTCAAGGCGGCCTTGTGTGCGCAGGATCAGGTCCACGATCTCCCGCAACGCACCGTATCCGCCGGGGGTTTCGGTTACATAATGCGCCAGTTTACGGACTTCCGGGATGGCATTGGCGGGAGCAAAGGCTACGCCGCTGCGTTTCATCACCGGCGTATCGATATGATCGTCACCGATATAAGCGATCTGATCATCCTGCAGCCCAAAGCGGGACCTCAGCACATCGAAAGCCTCGTTTTTCACATAACTGTCCTGAAAAACAAGATCGTCCGGAATATGTAAGGCGCGGGTGCGCGCCAGGGTTGCCGTTGAATGGCGGCCCGAAACGATCGCGATCGGAAAGGCAAGCAGGCGCAGCAAAAGAAAGGCCAGTCCGTCGCTGGAATGAAAGCGTTTGACCTCAATGTTCTCCCCGATATAAAAGGAGCCGTCCGTTAGCACGCCGTCCACATCGCTGATGATCAGCCTTATTGCCTTGAGTCTTTTTTGCAGTTCGGGTGAGATCGTTTTCATTGGAGTCCCTTGCTTTTCAGAATGGCAGCGACAAACTCACGGAACAGCGGGTGCGCTTTAGCGATGCGTGATTTCAGTTCGGGATGGAACTGCACTCCGACAAACCAGGGATGTCCGGGCAGTTCGATGCATTCAACCAGGTCGAAGGACGGATTGATGCCGGCGATCCTCAGCCCGCTTTTTTCCAGAGCATCGCGGTATGCGTTGTTCACCTCATAACGGTGCCGGTGCCGCTCGGAAATCTTTTCTTCTTTATAGGCTTTGGCGATCAGGCTTCCGGGCTGCAGTACGCATTCAAAGGCTCCAAGCCGCATGGTTCCGCCCAGCTGGTGTATCTTTTTCTGTTCATCCATTTTATCGATCACGGGTTCGGGCGTTGCCGGGCTGAATTCCGTACTGTTCGCCTTTTTTATTCCCAGAATATTTCTGGCATATTCAATCACAGCGATCTGCATTCCCAGGCAAATGCCAAAATACGGGATCTGATGTTCACGCGCAAAGCGGGCTGCCAGGATCTTGCCTTCGATACCGCGGACGCCGAAACCTCCGGGGATCAGGATCCCGTCCAGTGAACGCAGAGTTTTTTCAAATTCTTTGCGCGGGGCGTTCTCAAGCTCTTCCGCATCCACCCAGATCAGCTTGATTCGTGTATTGTTTTCGGCACCGGCGTGAATAAAGGATTCCGTAATGCTTTTATAGGAGTCCTTCATCCCGGTGTACTTGCCGACAATGCCGACGACCACGCTGAATTTCGGATCCTTGATGCGGCGGACCATGGAACGAAGTTCATTCATGACCGGAGTTTCTCGCCGTTCCAGGCGCAAATGTTTTGCCATCGTTAAATAAACGCCCTGTTTTTTAAAGATAAGCGGGATTTCGTAAATGGTTTCGGCATCCGGCATGTCAATGACCGCTTCCGGACGCACATTGCTGAACAGTGCGATCTTATTCCGCGCCGCGGTATCCAGTCCCGTGCTCCCGCTGCGGCACATGATCATATCCGGGCTCAGGCCGATCTCGCGCAATTTCTGAACGGAGTGCTGCGTGGGTTTGGTTTTGATCTCTTCGGAAGAATTGACATACGGCAGCAAGGTCACATGAATGTTCATGTAGGAGTGCCGGTCAAGCCGGTTCTCAAACTGGCGGATGGCTTCCAAAAAAGGCAGGCCTTCGATGTCGCCCACAGTACCGCCGACTTCGGTGATGATAATATCGAAATGTCCTTTCTTATTGATCTGTGTAAAACGGCGAATGATCTCGTTGGTAACATGCGGGATGACCTGCACGGTCTTTCCGAGATATTTTCCGCGCCGTTCCGCTTCCAGCACGCTGCTGTAGATCTGTCCGGCAGTAGCGCTGTTCATCCGGGACATGCTGATATCCAAAAAGCGTTCATAATGTCCCAGATCCAGATCGGTTTCGGCGCCGTCGTCGGTTACGTAGACCTCTCCATGCTGGGTGGGGCTCATTGTGCCGGGATCCACGTTCAGGTAGGGGTCGAATTTTTGAATGATCACATTAAACCCGGCCTGTTTCAGCAAATATCCCAGAGAAGCCGAGGTAATACCCTTTCCCAGTCCGGAGATCACGCCGCCTGTCACAAAAATGTAACGGGTGCTGCCGGATCCTTTTCCCATTGCTGCCATTTGCAACTCCTTATTCTTTGATCACCCGGAGTACTTTAAAATGCTGCCCGTCATGCTCCACGGCATTGGCAAGCACCGCTTCGCGACTTAGCGGAGGAAGCGCTTTATCTTCACGCATCACGTTGACAATATCCAGCACATGGCTCATGGGAGCCACGTTTTCGATATCCAGTTCCTGAAGTTGTTCAATATAGCCGAGAATATCGCTCAATTGCCGGGTATAGCGTTCAATTTCTTCCTCGCTGAGTTTCAGACGCGCCAGTCCGGCAATGTAAATAACCTCTTCACGTAACAGGGCCATGGTATTCCTTTCCTCTTGTTCACAGGACCTTCAGGAGTTCCACCAGCAGATCCCAGACTTTCCGGACCGAGGGAATATGCAGGCGTTCGTCCGGTGAGTGCGGATTTTCGATCGTCGGCCCCAGTGAAATCATATCCATGCCGGGGTGTTTCGCCCCGATCACGCCGCATTCCAGCCCCCCGTGGATCACGTTGACCCGGGGCTCTTTGTTGAAATGTTCGCGGTAGACTTCGATCGCCTTTTTCAGCAGAAGCGAATCCCAGTTCGGCTGCCAGGAGGAGTATCCGTTGCCGCTCTGATATTCGGCTCCGGCAAGGTGCGCCAGCATCTCGATCTTCTGCGTCAGCATATCGCGGGCGGACATGACCTGGCTGCGCTGACTGGAAAGAATGCGGAGTACGCCTTCCTCCGTCCGGATAACGGCAAAATTATTGGAAGTCTCGGCCAGAAGCGGGCCGCCCTTATAAACGGAAGGATCCAGTTCCTCGATCCCGTTCGGATACGCCAGCAGGAAGCGCAGGATGCGTTCGCCCAGCACGGACGCGATGGCTTCGCGATGCTGTTTTGCATTCTTGCGGATGGAACCCTGTATGTGCTGTTCAAAATCCTTATACTCGTTCTGAAAAATGGCAACCCGGTCTTTCACGATTTTTTCGGCAAGGCTTACGGCGTCGGCCGGAATGCTGATCAGCGCTTCCGCATCCCGTGGGATGGCATTGTGCGCCGTTCCCCCGCTGACCGAGATCAGGCGCAGAGGCAGCTCCCGGAAAAGCGCCCATAGGGTTCGGACCAGTAGTTTGTTGGCATTGGCACGGTGACGAACGATATCACCGCCGCTGTGACCGCCTTTGCAGCCGCCGATTCCCAGCTGCATGCTGACGTCGCCGTCGCCGGTTTTTTCATAGCTCAGCGGAAACCAGACCCGGGTGTCCACGCCGCCACAGCATCCGATGGTAAAAACCCCCTCATCTTCGGAATCAAGGTTCAGGAGAACTTTCCCTTTCAGGGTGTTCGGTTTCAATGCCAGCGCTCCGGAGAGACCCGTTTCTTCGTCCACCGTAAATACAAGCTCAAGTTCCGGATGCGGCAATTCCGAGTCCGCAATTGCCAGCGCATATGCCAGTGCAATACCGTTGTCCGCACCCAGGGTGGTTTTATCGGCCTTCAGCCACTCGCCGTCAAAAATAAAACGGATCGGATCTTTCCGGAAATCGTGATCGGAATCCGGCGTTTTTTCGCAGACCATATCCATGTGTCCCTGCAGTATTACAACGGGACGGTCCTCAAAAGCGGGTGTTGCCGGGACACGGACAAATACGTTTTTAACCTCGTCCGCATGAACTTCCAATCCCCGGCTTTTTGCCCAGTTCACCAGCCAGGCCGAAATTGCTTCCTCGTGTTTTGACTGCCGGGGAATCTGTGATATTTGTTCAAAAACGCCGAGTATTTTTTTTGTTGTCTCGTCCATACACACACCTGTTTTTTAACTTGTCCAAAGATAAAATATGCCCGGCAGGATTACAATTGTAAAATAATATTTCCTGCGCGCCGGGACCATGCAGCGGCAAAGGCGTGCGAAACGCCTTTCCGGATTTCGTACCGGGAAAAATGAATATAATTCTATCCATAATAATTGTTTCTATTCAAGGTTTGAAATGCTATTTTTGGGTGCTTTTGGAAAAGTTGAAAAACAGGAAAGGACAACAAGATGCGAATCGTTATTCTTGACAGCTATGATAAGATGAGCCGCTTTGCGGCACGGCACATTGCCCGGCGCATTCAGGAATTCGAACCGGATAAGGAGCGTCCCTTTGTTCTGGGATTGCCCACCGGTTCTTCCCCGCTCGGCGTTTACCGGGAATTGATCGCACGGCATCGTGAAGGAACTTTGTCATTCAAAAATGTCGTTACCTTCAACATGGATGAATACATCGGGTTGCCCGAAGATCACCCGCAAAGTTATCATTACTTTATGCAGCATCATTTTTTCAGTCACATTGATATTCTGCCCGAAAACATCCATATCCTCAACGGAAATGCCGCAGATCCCGAAGAAGAATGCCGTTCCTACGAGGAAAAGATCCGTCAATACGGCGGTATCCGTCTTTTTATGGGCGGTATCGGACCCGACGGGCATATCGCCTTCAACGAACCCGGTTCTTCACTGCGTTCCCGAACCCGGGTAAAATCACTGACCTACGACACGCTTCTGGCCAATTCGCGTTTTTTTGACAATGACATCAGCAAAGTGCCGGCAAAAGCATTGACCGTTGGTGTCGGGACCGTGATGGATGCCGAAGAGGTGCTCCTCCTGGTCAACGGCTACAAAAAAGCCCGCGCCCTGAAAATGGTCGTCGAAGAAGGCGTCAATCACATGTGGACCGTTTCCGCTTTGCAGCTGCATCCCCACGGTATCATTGTCTGCGATGATGAGGCGACCATGGAATTAAAAGTGGGGACCGTCCGCTATTTCAAAGATATCGAAGGGCCGGCGATCGACAGCGTTTAATTATTTTTTATTTTGTTAACCTTTTGAACACCTCCGTGTCAAACAGAAAAGAAACGGAAAGGAAGAGAATGAAAATACTCCGCCAATTGTTTATTGCATCACTGTTCCTCCTCCCCCTGCATGCGGCAACGCTTTCGGGAACCATTAAGGATCAGCGCTCTGAAAAGGGCCTTGAATTTGCCAATGTCGCCGTCTATACCCTGGAAGACGAGCAGATTATAACCGGCACCATGTCCGGCCTTGACGGGGTTTTTCGTATTTTCAACGTTCCTTCCGGCATCTTTGAAATTGTGGTAAGCTATATGGGGTATGAACGTGAAGTGATCGCGGATGTCGCGATCAGCGAAAATGACCGTTCGGTGGATATCGGCACGGTCCTGATGAAACCCGCGACCCTGAAAATGGACAATGTGATCGTAGAAGCGGAAAAACCGGCGGTAAGTTATCGCATCGATAAGCGAATAATCGATGCTTCACAGTTTATGATCGCCCAGGGCGGCACTGCCGTGGATATCCTTGAGAACGTTCCTTCCATCGATGTGGATATCGAAGGGAATGTGTCGCTTCGCGGAAGCAGTAATTTCACCGTGATGATCGACGGACGTCCTTCCGTGCTGGAACCTCAGGACGCTCTGGAGAGCATTCCCGCAACATCCATTGAGAATATCGAGATCATGACCAATGCTTCCGCAAAATTCGAGTCCGAAGGCGGCGCGGGTGTCATCAATCTCATAACCAGGCGCGACCAGCGTATCGGCATCAACGGTGTCGTGAACCTGAATGTGGGTACGAACAATCTCGGCGGCAACATTCTGCTGAACTACACACGACCCAAGTATAATACCTACCTTTCCTTTGACTATAATCAGCGCAGATTTAAAGGGGAATCCTATGTTCAGCGCATTTTAACCTATCCGGACACCTTGTCCGAATATCTATCCAACGGAAGTTCGGAGCGCTCGCGCAGCGGTCTGGGTTTGCGCGGCGGTATTGACTGGTTCATCACCAAAAACGATATTTTTGGGATCAGCGCCCATATCGGATCCAATGCCAGCAACAGCAATTCCGAAACCGAGTATGAGATCAATTTCAGGGATCCCGTTTCCGATGACCTTTACGGCACCGAATATTATACCAATTACCAGTTCAGTACGCGCGGCGGCAGCCGTTTCAGCGTAAATGCCGACTATACTCATAAATTCAACAACAACTCCGTTCAGCCGGGGCCCGCAGGCAAAGCCCCAAATCTGAACGAACTGGTCAGTGGGTCCACCCGCGCCCATCAGTTGAAGATCAACGCCTCCTATTCCAACTGGGATATGGACGAACTTTCCCACACCTTTCTGATCGACGAATTCGCCGATACCAGTGAAGGTAAAAAAACCGAATCGATCGGACCTTCGAACAATGCGCGATTCAAAATCGAGTACATGTTGCCCCTGAGTGAAGACCAGACCTTTGAAGCCGGCCTCCAGAGCCGTTTCGGCTGGCGGGAAAATGGCAATAACGTGTATTATCTGAACACCCTCAGCGGGGAATACGAAAAACAGGATAATTACAGCTACCTGATTGGTTATGAACAGAACACCTACTCCGCCTTTGCCCTTTTTTCGGCTCAGTACGGACTGTTGGGCATTCAGCCCGCCCTTCGCGCAGAATATACCTACCGCAGCATTCTGAGCGATTCCCAGGATTCCGCCTTTGTCGTTAATCGCCTGCATTTTTTTCCCACGCTGCACCTTTCCTATGAGCTTCCCGGTCAGATCCAGCTGATGAGCAGCTATACCCGGCGCATATCGCGTCCGCGCGGATGGCAGTTCCAGCCCTTCTACACCTGGCCTGACGCCTACAACATCCAGATCGGAAATCCGGAACTGCTGCCCGAAATGAGAGATTCCTACGATCTTGGCATTCAAAAGCGCTTTGGGAAAAGCTTCGTCTCCCTGGATGCCTATTACAACACCACCCACAATAAAATCGAACGCATTCAAAGCGTCTATGCCGAAGATGTGATCCTGAGCACTTATGAGAACGTCGGAAGGGATTACTCGATCGGTGTCGAACTGATGGGCAACCTGAATTTTTACAAATGGTGGATGATGAACCTGAATACCCGCTTTTACTACTATCAGGTAAAAGGCGAACTTTATGGTGAAGATTTCAGCCGGGACAGCAAAAATTACAGCATACGCCTCCGCAACACTTTTGTCATCGGACAAAATACGCGTATTCAGGTCGGCGTGAACTACCGCAGCCGCTCCGCCACCGCTCAGGGCAGCTCTTCCGGCGGCATTATGACCGATCTGTCGGTTCGCCAGGATCTGTTTGACGGAAAACTGACGGCAACCCTGCAAGTGCGCGATATTTTTGGAACGGGTTTCCACAATCATGAGATCAGCACACCCACCTATTATACCTATTCTGAGTTTTACCGGCAGTCACCGATGATCTCCCTGAACTTTTCTCTGAAGATCAACAATTACAGGGAACGGAACCGGGAAAACGGACTCAATGATGAGGACGAGTTCGGCAACGGCAATATTGAAATGGGTGACATGTAAAAAAATAAGCGTTCAAATAAAAAACGGGTCTTTGAACCCGTTTTTCTTTTTACTGCAATTTATTTAAGCGCGCGTGGATATGCTTTCCGGGATTCCCGGAAAATCAGTTCGGAATTTTTTCATTCTCGGGATGGAAGCTAAGCTGATGCTGGTCCGATCCGCTGCTTTCGCGTATCTGCCCAAAATGCTCTTCATAGCGGCTGATATTTGCCGTCAATGTTTTCATCAGCGCTTTGGCATGCTGGGGAGAAAGGATGAGCCGTGAAACCACATTCGCTTTTGGCAGTCCCGGAAGCAGCTGGCAGAAATCCAGAATGAATTCGCCGGGTCCGTGGGTAACCATCTGCAGATTGGAGTATTTGCCCTCGGCCACTTTCTCATTGATGTTGATCTCAATGCGCCGGGGATTGTTCTCATTTTCAGTCTTCATCGTCGTCCTCGTCATAATCGTCTTCATCGTCGAGGTCATCGGTATCAAAGATGGGGTAATCGTCTTCGCCGCTTGGCGTCGATTCCATATCCGAAATGAACTCGTCTTCGATGGAGATCATGTTGTCATCCAGAAAATCGTGCAGATTGCCATTTTCCGTATCGGAAATATCATGCTCATCATCCATCTCGTTGGCTTCATATTTCAAGAAATCATTCCCAAACAAGGAGGTATCAAAAAAATCAACGTTGTCAACGATCCCCTGCTCAACCAGATATTCCAAAAAGTCAATATAGGTCTCGCTCTTCAGGTCCGTTTTGCAATGCGGACAATAGAGACGTCGTTTCAGGGATTCCTTTTTAAGCGCTTCCCCGCACTTGGGACACAGCAATTCATTAAATGAAGTCAATTCGGCACCTCTTTTCAAATTTTGGAAAAGATAAGCGTAACTTGCGCATGATGCAAGATAAAAAAATATGCGGTGCATTTCCCGGACGGAAGGGAAGCTTTCAATGGACAATGAATCCACCGCCGGCATGGCAGGACGGCTAATAGGACGGAGAAGTGCGTATTGAGCCAATGCGATTGACGCAATTTTTCACTGCGATCCGGCAATAAAATAAAAAAACGTCATCCTGAACGGCTTTTCACGGAGTGAAAAGGCGATTCAGCCGCACAGGTGCGCCTGGGGAGGGATCTGCGCGGCTTTACTGTCGAGGCGTCGATTTGGTATTCCTACAAAAAAGTGGACACATGGTTAAGCCTCTAGGCGACATGTTTTTAAGATTTCCTTTGCATAATAGTTGTTCACATACTGATCGGGGGAGATATTTCCCAGGCTCGAATGCAGTC
>Ga0265293_10000488_pt1 | contig 94056 bp, 71 predicted proteins | sample Munlanlewell138R_FD_192505 | JGI IMG/M metagenome (GOLD analysis project Ga0265293, IMG submission 192505) | Leachate microbial communities from a municipal landfill in Southern Ontario, Canada - Leachate well 138R | ecosystem: Engineered > Solid waste > Landfill > Unclassified | place: Canada... | reverse complement strand
GACGGGCTACGCTACGCGAAGGCATGGCTAGAGAGGGCAGCCAAAGCCCTCACGTCACAGAACAAGGAGACACAGATTTCCACCTTAAATTTGGCGATCCGTGGTCTAAGAATGGGGTAAAGCGCAGCTCATCTTTCCAAATCAACCTTGAAAACCGGGTAAATTTTGAATGACAGGCAGGTAAATAAGTAAACTTAACCTAGACTCCAAGTCACAAGTCGCGTGACCGGAAAAATTACCAACTTCCATAGCAGGAGAACAGGGCAGTATTAATGAGTGAAAAAGATAGAAAAAAAACTGCAGATATCATAAATAAACAAACACAAGGGACACCCAAGGGCGATGTACAAGCAGGTCGCTCACAAAGCGAATCCCAACGAAATACGGGTTTTATTGCCCGATTAAGCGGACGACTGAATGAGACCATGCAGAGTAATCGAGGCGGAGGGGGAGGAGCTGCACCCGTTGTTGCTGCGCCAACCCAGGTACAACGACCCGTTCAAGATATTGCACCAACACGTGTACGTACTAACAAAGGACAACAAAAAATGTTTATTCCCGAAGGGGTTGTGATCAATGGATCACTGTCAGGCGCATCAGAAGCCGAAATTCACGGACGCATTGAAGGTGATATAAATGTTAAGGCAACACTTTTCTTAGGCAAAAGCGCTACTGTTACAGGTAATGTCAAAGCAGCCACTTGCCAGGTAGAAGGCCTTATACAAGGTGAAATTATTTGTACTGAGGATTTGATTGTGAGCTCCACCGGACGTTTAGAGTCCAGTGCGGAAGCAGGTAAACAAGTACGTATTGCCGGCAATGTTACGGGCAATATCAATACGCCCGGTACCTTGCGTATTGAGGCGGGCGGTGTCATTAATGGTGATGTACAAGCCCGTGTCTTTTCCATGAGTGAAGGCGCAGAATTGAATGGGCGCTGTTCCATGCGCTCCGCCGCCGATCAACAAGGGCTTTCTGCCCCAAAAGAAGACAAAGGTCAATCTAAATAATGTTTCTCTATTACAGGTTTTATCCGGTTGATATCTTAATCATTCCGGCAATTATTTTTGCGCTTTGGGCACAATTTCGTGTTAAATCTGCCTATCAAAAATATGCCAAAATAAGAACCGAATCCGGCATAACCGGCGCTGATGTGGCGCGGAAAATCATGATGCGGGCCGAAGTGAAAAATGTTAATATTGAAGCTATTCCCGGAGAGCTAACCGATCACTACGACCCGACAAAAAAAGTATTACGTCTGTCGTCAGAAGTATATTCCGGGACTTCTATTTCAGCACTGGGCATTGCTGCCCACGAGGTGGGCCACGCGATTCAAGACGCTAAAGATTACAAATATATGCGTTTGCGCCACCTTATGTATCCGATTTCCTCTATTGGCTCCACTTTGGCATTTCCACTTTTTTTTATAGGGTTAATTTTTAATTTTACATTCAGTGCCATATTAATACGCGTAGGCATTTGGATGTTTTCCGCTGCAGTAGCATTTACCGTGGTGACCTTGCCTGTAGAATTTGACGCCAGCAGAAGAGCCATTCAAGCCCTTGAAGCAGGCGGATTTATGTCTCGTGAAGAAATCTCAGGGGTACGCTATGTTCTCGGTGCCGCCGCCATGACCTATGTCGCCGCCGCCGCTACAGCAGTTATTCAACTTCTACGACTGATTATGATAGCCAGAAGCCGCAACTGATATCATGGTTTATGACAAAGGTATACCATTGTCGGTGTATTCAACCTACCTTCGGGCGATGCTTGTCTGTCTTGCATGCCTGCTATTGTGCAGCCCTGCCTTGTCCGATGATCTATTAACGGTGCGTATGAAGGGCAGTGCGGAAGGGGTGGGTCTGTCAGCGCGAAAAGCCGCTATCGAAAACGCCTGTCAACTGGTTGTGGAAGAAGTACTGCAAGCCATGACCAGTATCTCCGACATGGCGCTTTTTAAATCCATTTTAGGGCAAGCTTCCCGATATATCCCGCAATACGACCTGTTGCGTTCCGATTCTTTCGACACAACCACAGTCGTCGAAATAGATGCACATCTCCTCGAAACTCCATTGAAACGGGATGCGGCCGCTATTATGTTACCTCGATTACCCCGCAAGCCCACGGTGCGCCTGCTTTTAGCGGAATACATCGGTTCCGAAGCGGCCTCAGGTGGACCTACCTTTGATATTGCGGCGTCAGCATTACGAAAAACAATGGAAGAGTATGGTTTCATTGTAAAAGATCTTCTCGACTTGCTCGACCATTACGAAATAGACGAATTGGTCGCGATTACCCAAGGGGATGTCCCTACCACTGCCGCCTTCGCACGGGCCAATAAGGAAGATGTGATTATCGTTGGCTCCGTCACCACCTCTCACGAAGCACTGCGTCAAGAAACCAATATGTATCGTAACCGTGCACGGGCTGTGCTGCGCGTTATTTCCGGTCCTGACGGCAAGATTCGTGATACCTTAACTGCGGAAGCTGCCGTGCAAAGTGTGGATCCAGTGGAAGGGGGCGTGCAAGCCGCCCAAGATGCCTGCGGCAAGTTGGTAGGCGATAGTGTCGTCGCCATTGTGCTTTCCATGCTCAGCATGGAAGATGAAACACGGGTCATCGTGCAAATAGAACGTCCGGGCAGTGAGAAGCTTTTTCAAGAATTTGTAGATACTTTGAATGGTCTTGATTGTATCCGCGGGGTAGAACAACTTTTTTATTCCGATACGCTCGCACGGATTGCCCTGGAATATTACGGAGACATGGCTTTTATTAATGACATGCTGTCCGGCATAACCCTCGGCAAGTACAAGGTGGAGGTTAGCCGTTGCGTTCGCCGAGAAATAACGTTATTATTTAGATAAGTATGATTTAGATTTTCAACGGGTCACCTTCCGACCGATGTTTATGAAATCCGTGGTCTTTCGTATGAAATGATTCTGTTAGCGTGAATGATCCTAAGCCTAAGGAGAAATGAATATGCGTTATCTTGCCAGCGTCGGTGTTGTTTTGGGTATGGTTGCAACCCTATTTACGCAAGAGGCTGCCGCGATGAAAGACTATCCTATTGCGCCCGTCCCCTTTACCCACATCCAAATTCAGGACAATTTTTGGTCACCACGAATGGACACGAATCGGGAGGTGACTTTACCGGCTAACTTCAGGAAATCGGAGGACACAGGACGGATCCGTAATTTTGCCAAAGCCGGCGGCTTAATGGACGGACCCCATGAAGGAATTTACTTCAATGATTCTGATGTCTTTAAAATTGTGGAAGGCGCGGCCTATACGCTGGCGATGCATCCGGATCAGGAATTAGATCAATATCTGGATGACCTGATCACGCTATTCGCAGCGGCGCAAGAAGAGGATGGGTATTTATATACAGCCCGTACTATTGACCCTGAGAATGCATCGAAAGATATTGGAAAAGAACGGTGGGAAAACATTCGCAGCGCCCACGAATTGTATAACGTGGGGCATATGTATGAGGCGGCTGTCGCCCACTTCCTCGCTACGGGAAAACGTACGTTGTTGGACGTTGCAATAAAGAATGCGGATCTCGTCTGTTCGGTTTTTGGACCGGATAAAAAATATGCAGTTCCCGGTCATGAAGAAATTGAAATAGGATTGATGAAACTCTATCGCGTGACAGGCGACGAAAAATATTTTCATATGGCACAATTTTTTATTGAGGAACGGGGACGTTCCGAAAATAGGGAGCCATTCGGCGATTACTGCCAAGACCAAAAACCATTGGCCGAACAGGATGAGGCAGTGGGGCATGCTGTACGGGCGGGCTATTTCTATGCCGGAGCCACCGATGTCGCCGTATTCACGGAAAATCCAGATTTTATGGCGGCTCTGGATCGTATTTGGCGCAACATGACGGAACGGAAGCTCTATTTAACCGGCGGGATTGGCGCTTTGCATCGCGGTGAACAATTTGGCAGTGATTATGAGTTGCCCAATGCCACAGCCTACGCAGAGACCTGCGCCGCCATTGCGAATATCTTTTGGAATCACCGCATGTTCTTGGCAAAGGGTGAAGCCAAATATATGGATGTCTTGGAACGTGCTCTCTACAATGGCTTTCTTTCAGGAGTAGCCCTCACCGGAGACGCCTTCTTTTATGTCAATCCGCTGGCATCAGACGGCGTTTCGCCCTTTAATCAGGGCGCTTGTCTCCGACAACCGTGGTTTGGCTGCTCTTGCTGTCCCACCAATATTGTACGTTTGCTGCCCTCATTGCCAGGATATATCTATGCAGTAAAAGAAGACTGTGTTTACGTGAATCTGTATATGGGCAATAAGGCAACTTTTGAGCTGGCAGGCGATCCGCTCACCTTGGAACAACAGACCACTTATCCTTGGGACAGCAGTGTTGTACTGACGGTAACCCCGCAATCGACGAAAGACTTTGAATTGCGCCTGCGTCTACCTGGCTGGGCACAAGGACAACCGGTACCGGGAGATTTATACCGCTATGCAGATCCGAAACCTGAAAATACCCTTTTGTATATAAACGACCGGCAAGTAGACTTTAGCGTTGACTCACAAGGCTATATCAGCGTACGGCGTAACTGGGCGGCTGGGGATAGGGTACGGCTCGAACTTCCCATGACTGTACATGTCGTAAAAGCCCATGAAAAAGTAGAAGAAAATTCCTATCGCGTCGCGATTGAGCGGGGACCGTTGGTGTATTGTGCTGAAGCCATAGACAACGATGGAAGAGTGGGGAACCGCTTTTTAACCGACAATCACGACTGGCAAATCAAAGACCTTGATATATTACCGGGCAAACAAGTGCAAGCCCTGGTAACGGAAGCACAGGCACTCTATAAAGATGAGGACAAGGAACTTGTCCAAATATGCGAAGAGCCATTAACACTCATCCCTTACTATGCGTGGGCACACCGAGGCGCCGGTGAAATGCAGGTGTGGATTGCCGCTGACAAAACAACGGCAGAATTATCACCTAAACAGACGATTGCTTTCACAGAGAAGGTCTCGGCGTCCCATTGTTGGGAACACGACAGCCCGAGAGCGATGAATGATCTAAGAGAACCTGAATCATCGCAAGATTACAGTATTCCACGCTTTACGTGGTGGCCTCGTACTGGCTCCGAAGAATGGGCGGAATACACTTTCCCCAAGGAAATGACCTTAACGCAAGTAAAAGTCTATTGGTTTGATGATGCGCCGCAAGGCGGCTGCCGCGTACCCGCCAAATGGGAGATTCAATACAAGCACGGCGACGAATGGCTGCCCGTACAGCATAAAGAGCCCTATAAAACGCGAATCAACGAATATAACGAAGTTAACTTCGATCCGGTCACCACGAAGGCTTTACGCCTTGTCGTACGCCTCAGAAGAAATTTTTCAGCCGGTATATTAGAATGGCAAGTAGCTGAATAACACTGCCTTTATCGTTTATAAGAACGGAGTACTGCTGTTAAACGGAAAGAAGGGAGAAATATATCCATGACACAGTCCGGAATCTTTATTGGTGTTGATGTCGGTACGAGCGGCACGAAAGCCATTGCAATTGATCAGAACGGCACAAGATTGGCAACGGCTTTCCGCGAATATCCCTTGTCCAGCCCGAAACCAAACTGGGCGGAACAAGATCCGGCACATTGGCGAAAAGCGGCTCTAGATGTATTGGCGGAACTGTCATCCAAGATAGATTCCAAACGCGTAGCCGCCATAGGGCTTACGGGGCAAATGCATGGTTCCGTATTTTTAGACGCGAAGAATCAGGTGCTGCGACCCGCTTTATTGTGGTGCGATCAACGGACCTCGGCGCAATGCGACTATATTACGGAGAAAGCCGGGGGCGAGGCGGCTCTGGTGGCCCTCGTCGGGAATCCAGCCCTCACGGGTTTCACCGCCCCAAAAATCCTGTGGCTCCGAGATCATGAGCCTGAATTGTTCGAAAAAACACGGAAAGTCTTATTACCCAAAGATTATATTCGTTGGGTCCTTACCGGCGAGTATGCAACCGATGTGGCGGATGCTTCGGGAACCTTGCTTTTTGATGTAAAACAACGCAAATGGCATCAAGGACTGATGACGCTCCTCGACCTCGACCCAGATCTGATGCCGCCCGCCTACGAAGGCCCTGAAATTACCGGAAAACTCAGCCCTAACATTGCGGAAGAGGTGGGCTTGCCCGCCGGAACCATCGTTGTGGCAGGGGGCGGGGATCAAGCTGCCGGTGGCGTTGGCTGCGGAATTGTGCGCACGGGCGCAGTTTCCTCCGCCTTGGGGACGAGCGGCGTTGTTTTTGCCTTTTCCAACGAAGTACAGTACGATCCTAAGGGACGGGTCCATACATTTTGCCATGCCGTTCCCGGGAAATGGCACGTTATGGGGGTCATGTTAAGCGCAGGCGGCGCCCTTCAATGGTATCGCAACCAACTCTGTTTTGAAGAATTAGAAGCTGCGAAACAGAACAATAGGGATGTCTATGACATTATTACGGAAGAAGCTGAAAAGATCCCTTGTGGCGCTGAGGGACTCCTGTTTCTGCCCTATTTGACCGGTGAGCGAGCTCCACACCGAGATCCTTACGCCAAGGCGGCATTCCTCGGGCTGTCCCTGCGCCATACGAAGGCACATATGGCAAGGGCCGTGCTGGAAGGGGTTGCCTTTGGAATGCGTGACAGCCTGGATATTATGCGCGAGATGGGCATCCCGCTGGAAGTATCACGGGTTTCAGGGGGCGGCGCGAAAAGCGCGCTGTGGCGACAAATCATGGCCGATACCGGTCGAATTGAAATTGCCCAAATCAACGTGGATGAGGGCCCTGCCTTCGGCGCTGCAATTTTAGCGGGAGTGGGGGCAAAAGCCTTTTCTTCCGTTGAAGAGGCATGCGACGCCATGATCCGGGAAACGAACAGGATTTCCATAATTGAAGAGAATGCCGCCAAATACGATGCCTATCTCCGTGAATTCCGCTTGGCATACCTAGGCTTAAAAGAACGCTTTGAAAGTCTGGCGAAACTCCTCGACTAAGGCGTTTAAAGACCTTTCCTCTGACGCAAGAGGTCGATATACATCTTCAACGACAAACCCTAGTTATTGCTTGACAAACAACCTTTGTTTTGCTTTTATTAAGATTATTGTGTTTTTTGTTTATTTTTAAGATATAAGCAACTTATGGTGAAATAGAACGATAGACGCTTAGATACATGAGATGCCTCACGAAGCATTACAGAGCGTTATTCTCCGCCTAGTTTAAGTTAAAGTGGGGGAGAGAGGAGCCTCTTCATACCTTCGCCATCCCAATCCGCCATGTTACGCAGAGTTTCTAGCATCTTTTGGCGCAGCTTCGGATCTTTGAAAAATACCCCCCCATAATTTTAAGTAGCCGGCAACAGTCCTCACCCAACAGCAAAGTTCACAAAAGATAAACTTAAAGGAAAGAATTTTTAAGGAGAAAAAATCGGCGGACCCTATCTAAGCCCTTCAAAAGAGAAGCGGGAATGACCCTCGGGGCACAATTTGATTTTAAGGGGGTTAAGAGGTCTATAGACTGGCTTAGCGCCTCAAATTCGTCAAAAGGCGGCCTTGTCTCTCATTCATACAGGCAGTAGGGCGTTATTTATTATCCACACATAACGTCCGATAATATATATTATGTTGCTTAAAGAGATAAGATAAATCTCATTAAATAGCGTCGATCTAGGGATTGATCTATCTTGATCTATGTATCAGGATCATACATTTAAGACTTCGTAACGACAAAGTAATACTCCAAATATATTTCCGTCAATTTTTAAACAAATAAACACCTAATTGCTTTTATAAGGTACCCGATGTTTTATCCTTGTGGTATTGATTAATCGTTACTGATAAAATAAGTGACTCTTAAAAAGTATTGGATATTTTCAGTATATTTTTTCCGTGTTCTATTTTTAAGCAATAGCCAGTTTTTGAAAATATTTATTCTTCTGTTTTCATAAATTGAAATCAAGAGAAATAAAGAAAGAGATGTGTTCTAAAATCAAACGCAGCATTATAATCGTTAAAAATAGAACACTCTCCCTTCTCCCCTATGTATAAAAAGGTCACTAACGCGCCCTCAAATGGTGATACACGGCATTTCTTTTAGGCTCTTCTCTTCCCCCGAATTGAGGCCCGCCCTATAGGTGGAGATATTTTTTAGCAAATTCTAATATTCATTTTTCATGAAAATAATCCTTGGTGAAGACCGCTTCAAGGTCGTAGACCCTTTTGCCTTTCTCGTCAAGAGAAATGAATAGACCGCCTTTTATCTCGGAGAAAGACCTTTTATGAGCACAGCTTTCCTTTGCGAATGTGGAAGCCTATAGTGCCGTCTTTTGATTTGGATAGTCTTTTAGAAATGGAGAGGAAGGGGATTTTATGGGCGGATCGCGGTGCAGCCTGCCGGTGATCTGGTGGTTTTGAAGGGAGGGAAAAAGGTGCTATCTTCTCATCTTATAGAAAGTCGTTATCAGATCTAAGGCAGTCTTTTTACAACTTGTGATTTCATATAATTCAGTGAAGAAGCATATTCATAAAAAATCGCACCATACTAAAATAATACATGAAATTAGTAGTATCATACTATTGGCAGCAACGAGGTCTTTTGCTTTGCTGCCTCAAAATATCGCTGATTCGAGAGGAATCAGGCGCACTGGGAACACAGCCCATAAGTCAAACTGTGGCCCCGTTTACCGGCGAAATATTCCTGAATGTTGTTGTAGGTTATTTCAGCGATTTTCTGTAATGCCTCGTGGGTTAAAAATGCCTGGTGACTGGTCACTAAAACGTTGTTAAAGGTGAGCAGCCGAGCCAACACATCATCGGTGATAACCCCATCTGATTTATCTTCATAGAAATATTCAGATTCTTCCTCGTATACGTCAAGGCCTGCACAGGCTATTTTCCCGGTCTTGAGACCGCGAATGAGCGCCTTCGTGTCCACCAGTGCTCCACGGCTCGTATTAATAAGCATTACGCCTTGCTTCATCTTTGCAATGGAATCATCGTTAATCATGTATTTGGTGCTTGGCAGCAGCGGCACATAGAGACTAATAATATCGGATTCTGCGAAAATGGTGTCTAAATCGGTGTACTCAATGCGGGAATTCTTACGAAGTTCTTCATCCGGATAGGGATCAAAGGCGAGCACCTTGCAGTGAAATCCCGTGAGTATTTCAGCAGCATGCCTCCCTATCCTTCCCGTTCCAATGATTCCCGCCGTCTTATTATGCATTTCAAATCCAACCATCCCATTTAAGGAGAAATTGCCTTCCCGCACGCGTGCATGAGCTCGAACCAAGTGGCGGCTTAAGACCAGCATCAGCGCTACGCTGTGTTCTGCAATGGAGGGCGGCGAATAGGAAGGGACGCGGGTAACGGTGATACCGTAGGCGGCGCAAGCCTCCAGATTTACATTGTTATATCCGGCGCAGCGCAGTGCGATGAGACGTATTCCCATGGCAGCCAGCCGTTTTGCCACGGTATCATCCACAATATCATGGACGAAAATACACACGGCATCAAATCCTGCTGCAGAAGCAACTGTGTCCGGCGTCAATTTATGTTCAAAATAGGTTATACTGAGATCGTTGGGTCTATATTTTTCAAAAGAGCTTTGCGAAAAGTCTTTTGTATCATAAAAGGCTATCTTTTTCATCGTATATCTTCCTTTATTTTAATCCTTATCTCTATTAAAAAGAACACTATGGTTTAGACCTTTGTTCCACAAAACACGAGTAAAACCATCAAATTAAAGGGGTATAGAGCTAGGCAGTATTCAGTCTTTATAAATAGAAAGAAAAAGCGCTTTGATTAAGGACTTAGCATTAATCAAAGCGCGCAATCACGAAGATTATAGGGGCCTGTAAACAGGATCGCTATGTGTGCTGGTCTATTCGTTGAAAGGAAAGCTGTTTAAGGCTTATAGGCTTCAACCAAACCGTCCATATGGGTATCATCATGGAGTTTTGCGATTCTTTCAAATCCGGCGGCACTGAGGCTGTCCTGTACATCTTCAAAACTGTAGGCGTTGCCGCCTTCTGTACCGACCAACATATTCACTGCAAAAAGCGCCCCGGATACGGGATGGGTTCGGTCGGGGCTTAAGAGATGATCCCGGATTAAGATGCGTCCTCCTGATTCGAGGGCATCGAAACATTTCTTTTGCAGGGCGACATTTTGTTCTGGACTATTTTGGTGAATAATTGCGGAAAGCAAAACCAAGTCGTAGCCCGTAGGCAGCGGATCGTCATAAAAATCGCCTATGGCAAGGTCTATCCGGTCACGGACGGGCGAATCTGCGAGTCGGTCTTCTGCCATTTTGATGACCAGTGGGCGATCGAAAACGGTAGCGCGCAATTCGGGGTAGTATTGCGCAAAAGCTTCCGCGTAGGATCCGGTTGCCCCCCCCACGTCCAATAATTTACGGGCATTCTCTGCTTTTGCCAAGACAGCCGTTTCAGCAGCCTGTTCACGGCCGACCACGTGCATGGCGTAGATAAAGGCTACCAGTTCATCTCTTTCATACAGACCCGCCGGCGTGTCCTCTTTTTCTCCGGTACGCACGATATCGGTCAATTGCGCCCAACGGTTCCACATACTTGCGGAATGCAATATCATGGGTCGGACTGACTCAAGAGCGGATGATGAAAGCAGTGCGGCGTGTTGTGGCGGACAACCATAGCGCTCCTCTTTTTTTTCAAGCAATCCCATAGCGGACAGGGCGTCAAGAAGAATTTTTGTGCCCCGTTTTTGTGTTCCCAAAAGGGCAACCGCTTCATCAAGACTCTTGGGCGTGGATAGATGGGTGAACACATCCAATTCCGCAGCCGAGAGCAAGACCCGTGTGCCCATAAACTGCCGCGCCAGTCCCAGCAACGATCCCGTATTCCATGTACTCATAGACACTCCTACCTTTCATCTGATTCTTCAAACTTACACGTATCTCATCCCGAAAAAGGCTGATTTTATTGTATCGTTCCTTTTGTTTGGTAAGAGAATACACTATCTCTGTTATTGAATCAAACGATTTTTTAATCTGTCAAATTCCGTAGATTCAAAGGGAAAACTAGCCCCTTATTTAAAAAAAGGTGGCGGCAGGAGTTCCGAAAGAAAGGATTTATATAAAAGGCTAGATATAGGGCACGCACCATTTGGGATGATAGCGTGTTTAGAGACCATTAAATGAATAGCTTTAGGTCTAAAAAAAAAGCCCCGCCAACAAAACACTCAGTGTTGTTCGCAGGACTTCGTTATCATTAAATAATATTGGTAGCGGTGCAGGGATTCGAACCCCGGACACGTGGATTATGATTCCACTGCTCTAACCAACTGAGCTACACCGCCACACATCCGTAGTGTACCATATTAATTGTATGGGTTTCCACTTTTCACCCAGGCAAAACACCGGGTAACGGGCGAAAAAAATATGAATAATCAAGGGTATATTTTTTTCTAATTACGAATTGAAAAAAGCCTTGCATGAGAATAAAATTTTCATGTATAGTACCTGAATATGTGGAATGATTGCCCTTTCAAAGCCTTTATCGAATAGCTTAACAATATTTCTCACTTTCGGGAGGTGTTGTTATCGGCAATTGTTAAAGGGTACTGAGCACTAGACGGACAAGCCCTTAAATTTTTCATGCAGGTATTTGTAATTTAATGACGGGAAACGGGAGTAGTATTATGAGCCAATCTTCATTTTCGAGGAGAAACTTTCTTCAACTTTCTGCCGCCGGTTTTGCAGGCGTGGTTTTAGGCGGCAAGAGCGCCTTTGGAAATGGGACACCCCCATGGAAAAAGACTTTTACCGTGTCCAATACCGCTGCGATTCGGGTAATGCAATTTACTGATCTCCATTTCTTTGCCGGACATAAGAAAAACTTGTCCGATGAAGAAGAATTGGAACGGCGTATGCATACGGTCGACGATTTAAAGCGGCACGTGGACAATGCCAATGCCGACCTTATCCTTGTTACGGGCGACTTTTGGCACGAAAACCCCGAGGGCCGCGGCCCCGAGTATAAGGCCTTTGCTGTTGAGCAGCTGGAAAATCTCGGTGTACCATGGGCCTTCACTTGGGGTAACCATGACCATCTTCCCGACATAGCCGCCGGTCATCGCGACCTTGCCGCTGCGAAGGGCAGCCTCTACTGCGGCGCTGCCGAAGACGGTAATTATGTCATTTCTATAGAAGACAAATCCGGCACTGCCTTGGCTGAAATCTTCTGTTTAAATACCAAAGATATCGGTGTTCAGGAAGATACGCGTCAATTTATACGCCGTGCCGCAGGCGCTGATGCAGCAAAACGTCCAATGCGCATCGCCGCCTGTCATATTCCCTTACAACAGCACGATCAAGTCTGGGAAGACAAAATCGCAACCGGTTTCATTGGCGAGCGGATCTGTTTTGAAGAGGAAGACGGTTCATCCTTGAATGTGCTCAGTGATTCCGGCATACAGGCTTTTCTTTGCGGACATGATCACACGAACGATTATTCCGGCGTAATGGCGGGTGTGGAGCTGATTTACGGTCGTTCCACCGGTTACAGCGGATATGGGAATGACAAACTTCCTAAAGGCGCGAAAGTGTATACCCTTGATCCGGCGCGTAAAGCCATGGAATGGGAGTCTCTCTTGCCTGATGGCAGCACATGGCGCCCCGGACCTGATGAACGTATTGATAAACGCTCCTAAACCGGATTTATCTGAGCGCTTTCATTGCGTGATCTGAACGCTTTAGTAATCGGGTGTTCCCCATGAGTTTTGATCCCGTCCGGCGACTGAGTCGGGCGGGATTTCTTTTTACTCTCTTGTTGGCTCTTGGTTTTCCTCGCTGTAGCGGTTTAGTTTTCGCCATAACGTATTGCGTCCGATTCCGAGTCGTTTCGCAGCCCGCGTCTGATTGCCTTTACACGACTTGAGCACCTTTAAAATGTGTTTCTTTTCCATGACGTCCAAGGCGTCGTCCTTTTCCAAGGGCGAATCGGATAAAGGGGCAAGGGCTAAAGCGCGCTTTACCATGAGGACTGCCTCCTCGCCAACAAGGGGCAGCATAATATAGCCCAATACGCCCTCTTTCATGGCGTTGACAGCCTCGGAAATCGCAGAGACAGGCGTTAAGAGTAGCGTCGGTATAGAGGCAGCAGTCTGCCGCGCCTCGAAGAGATCATCGGTGACTAAAACCGCAGGCGTTAAATCGCTGACCCGGAATCCTGCAACTTTATAGATCACACTGAGTGTGGTTCGTAATGCAGGATCCTGTACATGCAAGCACACTTTTGGGTTCATGGATTCTTTCGTTTATGGCGCTAGCAGCGCTGCCAAGCTTTCCAATCTGCCGACACTATCGGCGAGGCCGCCAACGCGGTTACGGGCCAGCCATACGGTTTTAAACTCTGAGATGATGGGAGTCAACTCATCCAACAAGGATTGTCGTACGGATAGGGGTAAGAGGGCAGTGCCGCAGTCTCCTTTCAGGCGCTCCTCTCCCAGTCTCAATGCAAATTTAGCCATCCGTATATTTAAGAAAAACTCATTGAGGAATTCTCCGGCATTTGGGCAAGTTGGTTGGGCTTGCTCCATGCGGCTTGAAGCGTCTTCCAGAAGATACCGCGCAGTTTGGATACCGGGAATGGACATGTTCCGAATCCAATTCTTTCCTGGGGCATTGTCACGGGCACTCAGAAGCAATCCATAATATACGGTATTGTTATCGTGAATACTTCCGGTCGCGAGATGCGCATTTCCCAGATCCATCGCCGCTTGTGCCATAAGTTCACTGCTGTCTTGGAAAACATGGACATTGGCGGCATGTGCAAGGTCAAGTTCCACATTGGCGTCATAGGCCCAACTGAGAGCAGCTCCCCACGCGAAAGGAACAAAAGAAATAGAGGCGCCTTGCCAATGGCCATTGTCCCCCCAATCGGTCATTAAAAATCCGATAGCGTGATTATTCAGCCCATTTCTTGCTGCTTGTTTAAGATTTTCCAAGGCGTTGTTGGTACGGCCTAAGAGTGAATTCCATGAGGATGTGCCGGGGCACACATAAAAAGGAACTCCGGAGGCCGCCAATTTACGGCATCTGTCAGCGAAGGGATGATCCGCTTCATAGCCCCAGACCATGGCAACGACATTATCTGGCAATTCAGGAATGAGACTTGGGTAGTTGAGAATGATATCGGCCCAAAATTGCATGGTTCTCCCCTGCTCTTCCACAAGGCCGTGAATCTCTTTTAAAAAGTTAAGATAGACCCGGCCCTTGCCCAATTTGTTGACAGCATCTTTACTGCATCCCTTACCTAAGCCATAAGTCTCGTCACAGCCCACGTTGAAGCTGGTACTTGAAAAGTTTGGCAGCAAAGCCGCGTACATACTGCGCAGCAATGCGATGCTGCCTGGATGAACAGGGCATAAATCCGTGGAGGAAGGACTTTCCGCCAGATGCTTATAGGCGTCATGTTTTAACCAACGATGCATATGACCAAAAGAATTTTGGTTCGGAACCAAGCTTATAAACCGTTCTTTACAGTATTGATCCAAGGCGCGTATTTCGTCGCCGGTCATGGGCGAAGCGTCTTTCCAGACGACTTCATGGCCGGGATAGGCGAAACTATGTTCCATATACAATTGCAGTTGATTCAGTTTTAGAGAGGCGAAAAGATCCACCATTTGATACAAACTCTCCATGGTGGGAATCTTGTCGCGTGCAATGTCCAACATAACGCCGCGATTGGGGAAATCGGGCCAATCTTCGATATAGACAACCGGGAGTACGCCGCTTCCTTTGTATTGATTTTTCAACTGATTCAAGGTTTGATGGGCATAAAAAAGGCCGTCGGCAGCGGCGGCGATTAAGGTGATTTGTTCCCGTTCCACGGACAAGATATAGCCTTGTTGATGGGGCATCATTTCGGGGCGCAGTGTTTCTTGCGGCACTAACGTATCCGGCGCAAAAGCGTTCGGGGTTAATCGAAGCATACGGGGCGTGGGCAGCAATACGATCCGCTCTAAGGAAGGCGGCGGAATGGTTGGCGCAAGGACTTCTTCCTTTCGCGCTGACTCCGGGACACTGTCCTTGGCGGGTTTATGGGGGAAATTTAAGGAACTGCATCCATGGATGAGAATCAATGCTGCTCCTATAACAAAGAGAGAAACGAAGAGTTGTTTCAAAATTTACAAAGCTCCCTATGATTTATTCTTCAACGACTGTAGTTGTATTTTCCGAATTGGGGATAAGTACCTCTTTAAAGAACAAGGCTGCCTGTAGCTGCAGATGATCGCGATGTTCATTGGTCAAAGCCGTGTGTTGTTTTATATCAAGTCCTCGTGAACGCAATGCCGCGAACAAATGATCCTGTGCCTGTTCTTGGGTATACAGCAGTACAAGAGGCGGCAGAGAGGTGGTCTCAGCAAAATGAGGCGCTGCACGGGGATAGTTTTCATCGAAATGCTTTTCCGAATCCTCTTCTGTAAGAGATGCCTCATGCAGCGACAGAGGATCAAGCAAAAGTACTCCCTTTGTACTTAAGGAGGCGCTGTTGTCTTCTGTCAAAGATGCCATTTCCCACAAGACATATTCTGCGGCAGTACCTTCACCAAATAATGCCAAGCGCCCATCTTCTATGCCATGGCCTAAACCCCGTTCCTTTAAAAAACGTTCCAGCTGAGACAAATCTTCAAAATAACTGTCTCCATCGCCGTCCTCACGCTCATGAACACGACAAAAGGCAATCCCCGATTGGAGACATTCTTTTAACAGGATGAGGGGAGGCTGGTCTATACTTGCGTCAGGAGAAATCCAAATGACGGTGGGGAAAGGAGCTTTTCCTTTCCGAGGCAGCCATAGATCCAAATCTTGCCCGGCTATATCCCCATAAGATAGCGTAATAAACTGCGGCAGTATTTCACTGATATCGGCGCCTCGATTTTCTTGAGCAAGACCCGGTTCAATCATTTCTCCAAGATCGGTTTCTTCTTTCCAAATACCCATTCTGAAGCGCTTCACTTCGTCCATGCTCAGCTTCCCATCCTTATTTAAATCTGCCTCGGGATACCGCTTTAATAGTTCTTTTAATCCCGGATGAGAGTCTGAGTCAACTTCCGAAAAAGCGAAACAGGAAAATCCAAGTATCAAGCAAAGGGCGAGTCTCAGAGGTTTATGAAATTTTAGTTCCATCCTTAGATTCCAATAAAAGGGTTATTGAGTGATAGTATTTCATCGTCGCAGCGTCATCTTAAGAATCACTGCCACAATAACGGTATAGAGAAGATTTATTGTTCGCGAAGCAAGACATCACAAAACAATTGTATTTTCCGCAATAAACGTTGCAATCTTGCCGATTTACGGGTCATTGCACGCAAACGCATAATCATCTTTCGTTCAAAACGATATCGGGTTAGTTTCGTTGATTTCGGCGGACTCACTTTCTCGCCGGCTTCTTCCAGTGCTTGCCACAAGCTTTCGATAGGATAACCGAGTTGGGCGAGATCATCGGGATGGACGGATGCAATGATACCTTCGGCCCTTTTTCGTTTGTCATCGTCTGACGCTAATTCTGCCACCCATTTTTTAATGGAAGCAGTATTGGGTTTTGTATGTTGTTTTACACCGATGGGATCCCCCAGTCCGCCGGAAGGCCGATCTGTTTCCTTCTCCTTCTTGCCATAATCGATAGCGTCCGGTTCATAGGGGATACCGATATGACGGCATATTCGTTCAAACCAAAGTTCCGGCTCTTTTACGAGTTCTTCATAGGGCACATGTAATTTGGTGGGCGGCGCCTCCATGCGAAGAAATTCCGCCATAGCCGGCACATAGCGTTCAATGATGGGATTGTGGGCATGGGCAGCTTCATAATCACCGTCGAAAAAGGAGTTTGCAAAGGAAGAGAAAATGGCTAGTGGATGGCGCGTCAGTACGATGTACGCCGCATCAGGATAAACCTTTGCTAAAAAAGGAAGAACCAATCCATAGGCGGGCGTTTTATCCAAACACCATTCCTTTTCTCCTTTGCCCTGAAGATAGCGGCCATATAAGGTGTCACAATAAGCACGGCACGCATCCCAATAATCCGCCTCAGCATGGGGCAATTGGGAGACAAACAATTGCTGTGCTTGTGCAGCCAAAATATGGTCGTAAGGCGCCTTGTCCACTTTTGCCCAAAGTCCCAAATGGGCGAGAGGTGTGATAATATGGGGTTCCGGTCCGCCTTGAACCTTTGAATGGGACGCCAACATGCGTTCGAGCATGGTTGTTCCCGAACGAGGGGCACCAATGATAAACAACATTTTAGGAATCATAGTGAAGTGCTTTTCTACAGTTTATCAGCAGTATTGAGTTCATCCGGTCAGCGCACAACACAGCTTATCCTTCGCCAATTTCTCCCACAAAACACGGCTGTTGCCCTCGAACGGGAAAGACCAATTGCTGTCCTTCTGTGCTGATGGTGAGGTCGTTGACATCGAAATCATCGGGAAGAACACGGATAGATTCAATGCTGCTGCGGGGAATGACATGTTGGCTTAGTTTATCATCGATTTGAACACCGCGCGGATTGATACGAGCCACCATAATGCCCCGTCCTTGAATAGCTACCCAAGAATCGTTGAAGGAAAGACATTTTCCTACAAAAGATAAGGGGCGTGTTTGTTGGTTGAATTTGATCAGTTTAATACGGATTATTTTATCTTTAATCATGCCTTTTCTCCCGTGGTTGAATAGACCTACTACAGAGCGCAGTATATCATATCTGTTCATTCTCTGAATAAGCGAATGATTGTGATACTATGGTTTCAAAGCACTTCGTAATAGCCGAAACAAGATTCTACACGAACAACAAGTGAAGGAATTACAGCAATGAGATTCAAGAAAGAATATACACGACGCGCCGCCTTATCATCCCTAGCATCTATTTCCGGATTGGCTCTTTTAAACACAGTTACACCAGCCCGCAGCGCTGCTCATGCTGAAAGTAGGGCAACGCCTCAAAAAGGTCGTTTGCTGCAATCCGTCAGTCGATGGTGTTATGGAAACTTGTCTTTGGACGAACTTTGCAGCGCCGCTAAAGATATGGGAATTCTAGGCATCGACTTGCTGGAAGAACAGGATTGGCCAGTTGTAAAGGAACACGGCTTGATCTGTTCCATGGCGAGCGGACTAGGCCGCATCTCCAAAGGATGGAACCGCCCGGAACATCATACGGAACTGATCGAAACAGCTCAAACCTTACTCCCCAAAGCGGCGGCGGCGGGCATCAAGAATGTGGTTGTATTTTCAGGGAATCGGCAAGGATTATCTGACCGGGCAGGTATCAAAAATTGTGCGCGTGGATTGGAGGTTATTTTACCTCTCGCCGAATCCTTGAACATCGTGCTTTGCATGGAATTGCTTAACAGCAAACGAGATCATAAAGATTACCAGTGCGACCATACATCATGGGGAGTCGCACTGGCCCAAGCCTTAAAGTCGGAACATTTCAAATTACTTTATGATATCTACCACATGCAAATTATGGAAGGCGATGTAATCGCTACGATCGACGAGAACATCTCCTACATTGGTCATTTTCATACGGGCGGCGTTCCCGGCAGAAATGAAATTGATCAATCGCAGGAGCTAAATTACCGAAGTATTTGTAACGCCATTGCCGACCTTGGCTTTGAGGGATTTCTGGGACATGAATTCGTGCCTCGGGCACAGGATCCTCTACATTCGCTACGCGAAGCAGTAGCCATTTGCACGGTGTGACGCGGCGCAGCAGGAAGAACCATCCCCCCCATTGCTACTTTCAATGACCTATAGATTGCCACGAAGAATTTTTTCAACATGTAATTTATTGTTGCGGTTCCGTAGGTCCCGCCGCCGGTTGGGGCTCATTCAATCCGGCTGCATAACGACCAACCTGTACCCAATCCGCCACGGTAATTTTACCATCGCCGGCGGTGCTATAGGGGGCACAGTCTAAGCGTTGAAATTCAGAGCCTGGCGTGACAATGTCCAAACTGGCAACAAAGCGACCTGCTTGCACCCAGTCCGCCACATTGACGTTGCCGTCTCCACCGGGACGCGGAGTGACATCCCCTTCCAAGGGCCCTGAAGGCGTTTCGCCTTCTCCCCCAATAAGAACAAAGATCGCTACAACATGCATATCATTCATGACGTTAAGGTCTCTGCGGGGATTGTCTGTTCTGCCGTCACTCCACCCTTGAAATATATAGTTGGCGGCATTTGATGCGAGTACCTGAGAGCCATTGCCGCCGTATAGCACTTTTTGTTCGGATTGCCCGATAATGGATCCTCCGGTGGTTGCCGTATAACGGAGTGTGAAGCTCTCTTGCTCAAAAACAGCTGTTACATCAATAGAAGCTGTAACATTCATATCGGTCCTTGGATTATCGGTGCGTCCATCGCTCCATTCAACGAAAACACAATGAGCATTGGGAATAGCGGTTACCGATTCTCCATTGCTGCCATGAGACACGGACTGTGTCGTCGCGCCTTGGACAAAGCCGTATTTTGCTGCCCTATACGTTAATTCATAGGTGTTGCCCACAAAAATGGCCGTTACGGACAGGGATCGCGTAACGTCAAGGTCTTGCCTTGGATTTTCGGTGTTTCCATCACTCCAGCTTGCAAAATGGAAGCCAACATCTGCTTCGGCAAAGACTGCTTCACCGTCATTCCCATGTTCAACCTGTTGCTGTGCGCTGCCGGAAATGTGTCCGTAAAGTCCTGCGCTATAATCAAGCTCGTATTTGACACGTGTGTATGCCCCGTCATTTCCATCCACTACACGAAGGGTATCGGGTTCAATGTCTACGACAAGCGCGAGAGGGGCATCCCAGCCATAGAGGGGCTTAAAGTGAATTGTATGGCTTCCTATCCAAAGCCCCGGCACTGTTTCGCCGCTTGGTAACCAATCGTCCGTCCCGTCAATGTTCCAACCAGCGCCATCGCCCACGGCATCCACAGGGGATAGCAAAACCTGCAGCGACCCTGTTTCCACAGGAGCATATTCATAGGCACCTCTATCGAATGCGCTGCCTTGGGGTCGTGGAACTCCGCGGAAGTCGACCAAAATCAAGGGCTGCGCTGTGGCACTGTCAATACAGGGTGAGTCCGGCTGTAAACGGAGGTCACCTTCTTTTACATCTAGGAACAAGGGGTCGTCTGTAATATTTTCTTCGCCGTCAAGGCCGTTGGCAATACATGAGAATGAGATGGTAACTTCACTGTTCCCAAATTGAGCGATTTCAGGAAATTCATAAGCGCTGTTGCCGTATAGAATGGAATTTACAATCTTGGGCGAAGATGCGTGTATATTGAAAATCGCTCCTCCCTGCGAAGCTGCTTCATTTTCGGTTAAGGTGCAGTGTTTCATTTGATGAGACGTACTCGAATTATAAATGGCACCTCCAATAAAATCCGATTTGTTTTTCCAAAAAATACAATTTTCAAAGTTGGGAGTACCATTGAAATTTGCGACAGCACCGCCCTCTCCCCCCAGTTCGTTTCCTTCATAGGCATGGTTTTTTTCGAATGAACAACGCTTAACCAAAGGAGAGGCAATGAGATTTAACAAAGCGCCGCCGGCATTGTTGCAGAAGTTATCTCGAAAGGTAGAACGCAGTAGGGTTGGAGAACAAGAATAGTTAGCAATAGCACCGCCGCCGTTTCCGTCGAGAGCACTATTTTTTTCAAAAATGCAGTGATCAATGAGTACCGTTGATTTCTCTACATATAAAGCGCCGCCGTTAGGGGAAGAGTTTTCCTGAAAAACACAGTTGCTGATACTTATCTCCGTATTATTGCAGTACAGGGCGCCGCCCGAGGATTGCGCTTTGTTATTGAAAAAAGAACAGTGACTGAGCGTTATTTTTGCGTTGTTGTTGAATACAGCGCCGCCTTTTTGGGCTGCTTCGCAATCCCAAAAAATACAGTTTGCCAAGGTCATGTCCATTACACCATTATTATAGAGCGCGCCTCCATCCAAAAGTGTGTTCCCATTGCGGATTACGAATCCATCTAATACGGCATTGTCTGCACCAATAATCATCCATCCCGATAGTCCCGATCCATCAATAATGGTCGGGGCAGATGCAAAAGAGCGTTGTTCGCGCCCTTTCTCTGTACCGCTGAAACCCCCATATAAAGATACTCCGGCTTTCAAACTCAGCGCGGGACTGGTATTCGGCACATAGCTTCCTTCGGCAACCCATATTTCATCGCCGGCAACGCTCCGACTCATCGCCGCTTGCAAAGAACCGGCATTCTCCCACGATGAGCAATCGCCCGTACCATTCGGTTTGACATAATAGACATGAGCCGCTGCGGGCAGAACAGCCAATAAAGAACTGACTAGTACAAATCCTATCAAAAGAAATGCTTTTACGTTGTGATGAGTCACGATTCCGGGCTCCCATTGTCATTTATTCATTTTGAAGATGATGCGCCGCTTATACGTGTTTTAATGCTTCGACTAACACTGCACTACAATCCGTGGTGACGCCCTATTTCAAAAGACGCGCCACGCAACACAAAGGCAAGGAGGCTTGATAAAAAGCTTTTTTCTCAGATCATGTTCAATAGTCGGCGCAAAAATACACAGTCCATAAGAATCGTCTACAGTGTACCTGATAACCGAATTTGGAACAACTTCTCAGACTGAATGGTCTTCTTTTTTGAGGATCGCTGAATCTCGTGTTTTTATGAGTCCCAAAACACGGAGGACTCGGAGATTCTTAAGAGTGCCTTAAGAAATCAATGTGACAAAGGTCAGGTCACAATCAAGCCCTTTTTCTGAGGGTGCAGGTCGGAGATAGTCCATTTTGTAGACAGCGACCAAACTGGTACTTGAGTACACCTGATAAAGAAAGTCTACCAATTCTTTGAATTCCACGCCTTGTAAACGCAACTGTACCATAGGTTGTTTAGGTGATGCGTTTCTCTGCTTATATTCCTCTAATTGGGCACGGTTACGCATATTCGTATTGTTCAGCAGATTTTCAATATAGGTGAATAAGGAAAAGTCAGCGGCTCTTTCGTCTAGTTTTTCCATTAGGATTTTTTGTTTTTCCAAGCGGTCCGCTTCTTCCTGACGGAACATAGTTTGCATTTGCAGCTCATTTTTAAGCGACGCCAATTCGCGTTCCGAAGCTTGGTACCATTTCCGCGGTCCCATAGGCACATAGAGCAGAAGCAGCAAAACCAAAAGGGAGGCTACGATCCCTAGGAAAAGGGCTATTTTTTCTTTAAAGTCAAGATTCAGATTCACTAATAGCCTCCTCAGGGCGGAATGCCTGTATACGGAATGTGGTTCGTTCTCCTTGAGAACGAAGGTTCGTATCGTCAGAAAATTTAAATAAGTCAGATTGTTTGACTAATTCGAAAGCTTCATTAAAAGCGGCGGCGTTGGTGGTAGAGCCGGTAATGCCGACCCACCCTTCCCTCGCTCCCGGCTGTGCGACGCGCAATTCGCTTATGGACACGCGATCATGAGAAATTTTCGATGCCACTACATTCAAAATATCCAAGAGCGGCGGATCATTAAAGATGGCAATATCCACGTCATCTCCCAAACCCTCATCCGCCATTAACTCAATTTCATCTTCAATGGCGGCAATCTCGTCGCGAATTTGATCGATAAGGACTTCATTGCGCAAACGATTCTCATGATAGTACCACGCGCAACCGAGCAGAAAGAGCAATGCCAGGCAGGCAGAAAACATGAGATGTGCCACCACCCCCCGGACAACGCCATGGATTTGCTGCGCATCTTTCATAAGGTTGATACAAAGCCCGCCGCCGCCTGCCGAATATGCCGCGCCTATGGCAGATTCCCAACACCCCGTCACCGCATTTTCATTATCGGCGTCTCTTTCCGGAGGTTGCATCCCTTTGAGCGCGTCTATGAGCACACTCTGGGTAATAGGCATGGAGAGCAGGTCTTCTAAGTGGTCGATTTCTTCCGGTGCCAAGTTGGTTCCCGTAAGAGCCAGTGCAGCAATTTCTCCGTCACCGGTCCATCTGGCTAGGAAAGCGCGGATCGTATTTTGAATTTCTCTGCAAACGCCATCGGGCGCATGCCGTAATTCTTCTTCTCCAAAATGGAGGAGTCTAAAAAAGGCAAGTGTCTTTTGATGGACAACGGCTAGGATAGCACTTTTTTTCCTGACATGCACTACAGCGCGCAAGCCTTTGCTATTCTTCTGGGTTGCCATCCACAACGCGGTAAGCCCCGCCACATCAACGCCTGCCATCTCCGCTTCAACACCTGCGGCTTGGAGCAGTGCCATTTGTTCTTCAAGATTACTTCTGCGCGTGCCAACAGCCAGCACTTCGGTGGCGCCTTCCGCTTCACGAACCACATTAAAATCGAGGAGCAATTCTTCCAGCGGGAAAGCCAGATGGGGCTCCAATTCAAAAGGAACGGCTTTGGCAACCCGTGCGAAACCTTTAAACGGGATATTCAGCGTTCGTACAATGGTCATTGTGCTTGGAACGCATAACACAAAGGTGGAGGGCTGAACTTTGAGTCCATCCAAGGCATCGTTCAAAGCATCAACAAGTGCATCAAAGCGTTTTTCAGGCGCGTCATAGACGGCTCTTCGCGCCTGTAAATCCAAAATGCGGGGTAGTTTCTTGCCTGTTTTGACTACCGCCACCCGTATTTCATCGCCGTCAAATTCAATAGCACCTATTTGAGCTTTTACAATCATTGCATCCTCAATAACGATAAGTTTAATTTTGGTATCAGCCGCCGCTGCAAGGCACAGAGATGGGCTGTTGAATCAGGAGTAAGAAGCGCTGCATGAATGAACGGAATTGCACAGCATTACGTTGACCCTGCAATCTTCTCTATTGTACTATTTTCCAATCTAAAATACGGAACATCTGACGGGACATATCATTAAAGTCTTGTTGATATTCAATTCCCAGCCGATCCATAGCCTCATCAATATCTATGGGATCATAGGGTTCTCGAAATACATAGGCTTCTATACGCACCTGTATATCATCCATCAACCCATCGCCGTAAATCCGAAAACAGTTGCTATTAAAGCGAAACATCGATTCCACAGATTGTTGTTGTTGTCTGCGCTGGAGGGAGCGCATATTTTCGTCCGACAAATTCCGTTCGAATCCCTCCAGGCGCGGTTCAGGTCTATCGGCCTGCACGCCCATATCAGGGATAAATGGCTGCAGTTGGCTGGCATTATCAATGGGCGCCATTCGCGCTTCATCATAAATTTGTTCGGCTGCAGTAATGTCTAGGTTGCCGGAATGTCCTGCAATAACGGCGGCAATCACATCTTCATGGGCCGTGTTCACGTTGACTCGTCCCTCCCAGTCTCCGTGCACCGTCAGATACTCGGAAAGAGGAAGCTGCTCCTGCTCGGGATCGCCAAAATATAATTCCGGTGTAATGCCTTTGATGAGGAGTAATTCTTCTATACTCGTCATGGGCCCATTCTTACAGGAATAGGGATTTTCTAAACTGCGGTAGTAATCGCTCTCTGCGCCTTCGGGTTCCTCTGCGTCGCCATCATCATAATCTACCCAGTCGATTATGGCGTCTACAGGGTCATAATTGGTGTCACTGCGCAAGGCGAAAAATTCACGCAAGGCGTTGATGACAGGTTCATTATGAACGAGCGATCCATTTTCGAATACCACCAGCGCATTGAGATTTATTTTTCCGTATTCATCTGCAATAGAGGCGCGCATCGTCGCATCATTTAAGGGTTGAAAAGGGACACCCAAATGCCATTGCGAACCATCCAATTCACTATCCACGGGCGGCAGACCCGTTTCCATCATGGATGCGTATTGTTCTCCCAACACCATAATTCCATTAATGACTGCTGAGCGTGCGGCAAGCTTGGCTTGGAAATCAGCTCCTTGGTTTTGTGAAAAAACAGCCTCCACCTCCATTTCATACAGAAATGCGAAGACCAAAGCGGACAAGAGCGCCACAAAAACCAAAGCCAACAATAAGGCTATCCCGTCTTTGCGAGAACGTGATCGGTTCAGTGGTATTAGGATTCTGTGAGTTTTAAAGTATATCATTGTCTGTAAATCTGAGATTGTTAAAGTCTGGGAAAGGAAATTCTACATCCAGTCCTAAAGGCAAGGTCATCATGATTTCTAAGTCGGGATTCTCTGAGAGATCAATTCCCGAACGGGACATTTCTTGTCGCTCCTCTTCACTTCTCGGAAAATTAATCTTGATATGTATACCACTGGGTAAGCGGCGCTCCTCTACAGAATCCCAGTCATCGACCCAGTCCTTGCGTACGCTGTCAAAATAACGGATATCCATGGATGCAATGGGGATCGCCTGTGTGTTCTTTCCCTCGGCGTTGGAATCTGATGTCGCCATGAAATCGCCCGACTCCAATTCCAAAGGTTGTTCTTTAACAAGTAAAATGCTGTCGGGACGGTCATCATCGGGAATGAAGAGATCGGAAACCTCTCTGGCTGCTTCATTTTGATCTACCAACGCATAGCTCACCACCCGTGTGACGCCGGGTAACGCCCTCGCCCCAGGCATAGGCAGCGATGTAGCGAAACGCAGCGTATCAGCAGGTCCAAAGGGTCCGTCACCGGACTCACCCAGAAATTGATATTCCGGCTGTAAGCCGGCTGCATCTATATAGACCCCTTGCAAATTGTCGGACAGATTTTTCCAGACGACTTGTTTAAACCTTAAGCGTTCCGCTTTGCTTCTGGCAATATCCATGGTGCCGGTAACAGAGGCGAAACTGCCATAGACGATACTCGTAATAATGGCAAGGATAATAATTGCAATCAACAATTCGAGCAATGTAAATCCGAGCACCTCGGAGCCGGCACGAGTATATTTTTTGCATACCTGACACACAGGCAAAACTCCTAAGGTCGTTGTTGGATCGTTTCCATTTCCGAATTACTAAAACTAAAAAACTCTAAGGATTTACTTTCACCGCCGGATTTCATGAGCGTCGCGGTAACCCGATAGAATAAAGTATCAGACAGTAACGGGCTTCCTCCTTCTTCCCCTACTTGTTCCGCCTCATAACTCCAGCTATACCCGGGGTATCGTGAACCGAAGTCTCCCCCGCCGCTTAATTCGCCCGCAGCTATCCCCAATTCTGCACGCCCTACAATACTCTCAAGGAGCGAACGGTTATCAACTTCTTCTTCTGTGATCAGATGAAGATTTAGAGCAGAATAGTGAGTGTTCACCAAGACAAAAAGCCCGCCGGCGAGAATGGTCAACGCGATTAACACCTCTATTAGGGTAAATCCTGACCGTTTTTGCAGCATAGCAACAGCGTCGTTACGCACCTTAGAACCCTCCCGCCTTTGCCATGCCTCGTCCCGACACAGGATTCCATTCTATGATGAAGCGGTCATCATCCATATTGACTAGGGTGAAGAAAACGGAATGTTCAAGGCCGAGCGAAGGGATCGGTATTTCTATGACACCACGGTTGACGGTGCTGTTGTTGGTCTCTACGGCGCTGACACGAATGCCCTCAGGCAAATGAATTTTTTCAAGAAGCGGACCCGCCACCTCCTCTTCCGTTGGCTCCGACCAGCTTAATTCAAATCCGTCGTCAAACAAAGGGCCTATTTCGCTGAGAAATCCGTGATCTTGTTTCACGTTTTTGGCGCGCGTAATCAACAGCTGCTGTTGCCTCAAATCAAAATTTTTTTTCATCTGATCGTCTGCTTCGGCGGGATCAAATTCGTCAGGAAGATTTCCGCTCAACCGTTTGCTGCCTTTTTCTGCGCCTGCCATCATTTCAGTAAGTTCGGCGGCGGTGTAGTTATTTGCTTTTTTGAATTCAGAAAAAACATTGAGCGAATCGACGGCACCGTCTTCACTTTCCGGCTGGGGATAGACAATTTCCATGGTGTAGATCTCTTGTTCATCTAAATCGATATACACTTTCAATTCGCGATTGAACAAGGCGGCTTCAGCGATAACGGCAGAACCGTAATGGGCGATTTTTCTTGCCTGTCCTTCCAATTCTGAAAAGACAAGTAAAGGCACCAATTGAGGCAGTGAAACGGCCGCAATGAGTCCAATAATAAGAATGACTACCGAAAGTTCGAGCAGCGTGAATCCGGCGCAGCTTCGTTGATTTTGCCGCCGGTATTCTAAAGCTTCGCCTGAAAGGAAGCGCACATTAGAACTCGTCACTGGAAATATCAGCATTGATTCCCGTACCGCCCTGTGAACCATCAGCACCCATGGACACTATTTTGTATTTGCGGGTGCCTTCTTTGGTGTAGAGATAAGGGTTGCCCCAAGGATCCAGCGGAATTTTAGGAGGATCCATGAATTCAGACACACTTTCTAAGGAATCGGGTAAACGGCGATTGTTTTTCATCATGTAGGCGGTGACAGCCGTTTTCAGTGCTTTGATTTCGGTCTTCGCTTTTGCGACGTCTGCATCATCCAGGGCACCGAACAAATAGATACCGGCAGTAGTCGCGAGTATGGCAATAATTGAGACTACGACCATGAGTTCGATAAGGGTAAAACCACTTTGAGACGACAGTCTTTTCTTTGGCGTTTGCAATGTTCTATTCATCATTTACGATCCTCCAATATTGGTGCTCATCTGGAAAATTGGCAACAAAATAGCCAAGACCAGAAGCCCGACAAATAAGCCCATACATATGATTATGGCCGGTTCAATTAACGCGACAAGGGCATCTATAGTCAACCGAACATCTTCATCGAAAGTGTCGGCTATTTGAATCAACATATTTTCGATTTCTCCGCTGCGTTGGCCAAGCTCAATCATATGGATTAGCATGGGCGGAAACAATCCCGTTTCTTTTAAAGGCTGCGCCAAGTCACGACCACGGCGTACACCTACCTTAACGTCATCCATTTGCATTTGGATGAAGCTGTTACCCAAAATTTCATTGACGATCTCAAGCGCAGGCAGCACGGTGAGACCGCTTTGCAACATGGTTCCCATGGTTCTGGCAAATCGTGCACAAATTAATTTCAGGTGAAGGGTTCCATATAGCGGAAACCTGAGTTTCATCTGATCCCAGCGTTTGCGGCCTTCGGGACGGGAAACCCACAAACGCCACAACGAAAAGACGCCGAAGATGACCAATAAAATCACCCACCAAAATGAAGCGGTCCATTCACTAACACCGATCAAGGCTTTGGTGATCGCCGGCAATTCCGTTTCCTGACGTTCAAACATCTTAGTGATTCGCGGCACAATAACCATGACAAGAAACACGATGATTGCTACAGCGAACAAGGCCATAAAGGAAGGATAAGCAAGGGCTGATAAGATCTGCGCGCGGAGTTTTGCCTGTCGCTCGAGTATGTCGGCGAGGCGCACTAAAACTTGTTCTAAAGTACCGCTCGCTTCCCCGGCGCGTACCATATTTACATAGAGTTCAGAAAAGACGCGGGGATGGGCTCCTAGTGAATCTCCCAAGGTATTACCGCTATTCACCTTGTCGCGAACATCATAAATAATGGCGCGGAGACGGACACGGCTGGTTTGGTCGATCAAAGCGTTCAAGGCTTCCAGCACGGGCATACCGGCACGGAGCAACACGGCCAATTGTCGCGTCATCAGCGCGATATCACGACCGGAGACACGCCCGCGGTTAGTAAATCCGATCTTTAATCCTTTTTTGGTACTGTCGGCTCCGGAAGTATCTTGATTGATATCCGTCGGGTAGAGCCCCTGTTCACGAAGGCGGCTGCGTGCTTGCGCGGCACTTTCAGCGTCAATGACGCCCCGTGTCGTTTTGCCGGTGCTTTTTATAATTGCTTTGTATTCAAATACAGCCATAGCTTCTTTTCATTGTTTAGTCTAAAACCTCATCCCGCGTGACACGGAGGATTTCTTCAATGGTAGTTTCGCCGCGCAACATTTTCTCCGCGCCATCTTCGCGCAAAGTCCGCATCCCTTCGCGGCGTGCTTCCCGTTTGATGACATTGGAATCGGCGCCGTGAAGAACCAACTCTTGGATATGATTTGACATGACCATCAATTCAAAGATACCGCTTCGTCCGTAGTAGCCGCGCTGCGCGCACTTATCACAACCTTCACCTCGGTAAAGCATTTTCAAACGGGGATCGTCCAGTTGGATACCGAGATCGCGCAAACTGTCGGGATCAGGCTCGTAGCCCTGTTTGCATACCTGACAGACGCGGCGCACAAGACGTTGTGCTTGGATGGCAATCGTGGATGAGGTGACAAGGAAAGGCTCAATGCCCATGTTGATTAAACGTGTAACGGCGCCGGCGCTATCGTTGGTGTGAAGGGTAGCAAAAACGAGATGGCCCGTAAGGGAGGCTTGCACGGCCATTTCAGCGGTTTCCATGTCTCGAATTTCACCGACAAGAATAATGTCCGGGTCTTGGCGGAGAATGCTGCGCAGTCCCGCAGAGAAAGTCAATCCTATTTTGGGTCGTACTTGTATCTGTCCGATACCGGCAATCAGGTATTCAATGGGGTCTTCAACGGTGATAATATTTTTATCGGGCGAGTTCACCCGTGCCAAGGAAGCGTAGAGGGTCGTCGATTTTCCCGAACCTGTAGGACCGGTTACAAGCACAATACCATGTGAGCTGGTAATGAGGCGGTCCATTAATTTGTGATCCCGTTCATCCATGCCCAATTCTTCCAAACTGAACATGAAATTGCCCTTTTCGAGAATACGCATGACAACCCGTTCACCGTGGGCAATAGGGATCACGGAGACACGAATATCAATTTCTTTCCCGCTCAAACGGATTTTTATACGACCATCCTGCGGCAGCCGGTGTTCGGCAATATTCAGATTGGCCATGATTTTTACACGGGATACAAGTGCCGCTTGTTGCGCTCTGGGCACGGTAAATTTTTCGTAGAGCACGCCGTCGATACGATATCGAACCCGCACGGAATGTTCGAAGGGCTCCAGATGAATATCGGAAGCACGCTCTTTTACCGCCCCTGAAATAATCAGGTTGATAAGCTTAATGATCGGCGCTTCATTGGCGAGGTCTAGGAGATCGCGCTCAGACTCTGCATGATCCAGAGAATGAACCTTTCCTTCCTCCTCTCCGCCAAGCACGATATTATCAATCAGCTCACCGGCATTTTCGCTTTGTTGCTCGAAATAGGTATCAATGATGAATTGAATGTCTTCGCGATTGCATAAAACGGGTTTGACGGGCCCATCCAGCAGCAAGCGCAAATCGTCTAGGGGCAAGAGATTGAGCGGATCGTTCAAAGCGACAAGATAGGTATCCCCATTTTTTTTATAGGGTACCATCTGATATTCACGGATAAAACTGATCGGTACTTTGGTGGTTAAAGAGGATTCCACATGCTCACGAAGTTTGGGATCGTATTCTAAGCCGAACTGGATGCCCAAGGCACGTAAGAGATGTTCTTCTTCCATATAGCCCAAATCGAGCAATAATTCGCCCAGTCGTTTAGGGCGCAACTTTTGCAGTTCAAGGGCTTCGGTCACCTGTTCTTCATGGATCCACCCCTGCTCCACCAAAATGGCGCCAAGTTTTTGTTCTTTACCAAGACCCATGTTTACCTTTCAATATCCCCCCGTTTGTATTTTTGCCCGCTGCGCCGGCCGCTTAAGGCTTCGGAGCGATCTAAAGTAGGCCGGTGATTTTGGCGCATGTTATATTTTTGAAATACACGATCGAAGAAACCGCCTTTAAACAAGTCTTCAACGTTCGCATCGTAATATTCATTGATCTTGTAATTGGTAAGACGGTCGATGTCCATACCTTCTTTAACAATATGCGGCGTGATCAACATAACCATATTCTGTTTTTCTCGGCCTGTCTGGCGCGAACTGAAAAACCAATTCAATATGGGCAGATCACCTAAAATTGGTGTTTGAGGCGCCCGTTTACGCACGGCGCTGTCGCGGATCAAACCGGCGATCACAGCCGTCGATCCATCTTTGACTAGGGTTTTGTTGGTAACCTTCGATTTATTCGTCGTGGGACCTGTAATATCCACGTTCGTGATGGACGTCGCGTTGGTATCTGAAATTTCAACTTCAGAACTCAACATAACGTTATCCCCTTCTGATATCTGGGGCGTGACTTTGAGTTTAATACCCACATCTTGACGTTCAACGCGGGTGTAACCGCCGTAGGTGCCGGTATCCATCGAGCCATCAGCACGGCGTGATGAGCTGGTGCTGGTAATAAAGGGAACTTCCTGACCAACGATGATATTGGCTTCTTCGTTGTCGAGGGTGACCAACGAAGGTTGAGACAAGACCTCGGTATCAGAGAGTTTTTCTACGGCTTGAAATAGAACGGGCGCAAAAGGCACTTTAATTTTTCTGCCTTTATAGGTAAAGCTGAGATCGTCGTAAACGCCGAGGGTCAGACCGCTGCGGCCTTCCTTGCCTAAGCCCAGCGCCGCATTTCGGATGGAGGCTTTTGGTCCGCCCACAATTTCCTCCGCCACTTTCGCAGCATCCAACAGGGTGGCGAGATTATCGGTACTGCTCATGGCGAAACCGTCATGACCGCCCATGGCTGCTGTATCTACGGTAAGCCCGAAGTCATCGGTCATTTTTACTTCCATGACCACTGCTTCCACGCAGACCTGTCGTTGAGGCACATCAAGGCGGGCAATAAAAGACTCAAGCAGTTTGTAGTCCTGAGGGGACGCAACAATCAGAAGCGAATTTGCTTTATCATAGCGGGTGATCTGCACTTTTTGCTCGAAAGGCTGCACTTCAGGAGCCGTAGCGCCGCCGCCGCCCCCCGCTTGACCGCCTGCCGCGCCTTGTTTTCGCGGCGCTGTACCGATTAGGGGTTGGATAGCCGCCTCAACGGCTTCCGCGTCAGCATTCAACAGTTGGTAGATGTGCATGTTATTGGCTTCATAGGGCGTCGGTGTATCGAGCCGTTTCACCAAATCACGAACTTGTGCCATCATGTTTTGTGTTGCCACAACGATCAGGGCATTCAGCCGTTCGTCGGGAACCATGCGCAATACTTCTTCACGGAAGCCAATCACTTGTGAGGAGGATTGGGGCATCACTGGCGGCCGGGAGCCCCGCACGGGCCGCACCGGAGCTTGCGGTACTTGGGGCTGTTGCGGCGGCCGTGCGCCTGTAGGCGCTCCGGTAGCATCACCCAGTAAAACTTGCTGTATTTGCGTGGACAGTACTTCTGCACGGGTATACTCTAATGTAAATATTTCCATGGAGCTGTCAAAGCCCGGAACATCGGCTTGGGCAAGAAAAGTAAACATTCGTTTCAAGCCGTCGGTACTATCCGTTATGATCAGGGTATTGGTTGGTGCGTAGACATCGATTTGCCCGTTTTTAGAGCCCAGAATTTGCAAAGCACGTTGAATTTCTGCGGCATCGCCATTTTCTATGGTCACAATGTGGGTGGATAGCCCATCAAATCCATGGCGCAAATCGTCGGGTCCCATAATAAGCGGCGTTTTATCTGATCCTACCGCATCGGGGGTGGGTAAAATTTTGATGAGATGACCATCCAGACTTTCCACCATGGAAAAGCCTCTGGAACTCAAAATGGATTCCAAAACTTCATAGGCCATTTCCGGAGGAATTTTGTCGTGCGTAATAATGGTGACATTCACTGCGGACAGGCTGGGATCTAAATCGAAATTACGCCCCGTAAGGCGTGAGATGGATTCCACGACCGTATAGAGGGGGGCATCCTGAAAGTCAAAATTGATTGGATCGTCAGGTTTTTCTCCCGTCTTCTCTTCTGAGGCCATGGGATGACCTTCTCCGCTTTCTCCGTCTTGACGCATACTAGGCATGGGCGCTGCCGGAGGACGCATAGAAGCACGATCACGGACTGACGGCGCGGGCGGCCGTGTTGGGCGTACGCCGGGCGTAATGGGCCGACTGGAACGGGGTGTCAGCGTTCCGCCTCGCTGTTGATTGGGCGGCGCTTCATCAGGATAGGCTGAATCGTCGGGATTATCTTCATATTCGTTGGGATAATGCATCTGTCCGCCACGCCGGGGCGGGGCTGTGTAAGGAATGTCGAGATCATCGGAAGGGACAACAGGCATTTCAGTGTAGTCTCCCCCATCTTCCATACCACCATCTTGATCGTCATCCATTTGCGCAACAGCCGCAAAGAAGGTGCATGAAAGCAGGGCAACTATCAGGAAAAAAAATTGAATTCTAAACACAGTCATTCCTTCCACACCGTTATTAAATTACGGATAACTAGGGCGAAAAAACGCTGTTACCCAAAAATAAAACCTATCGTATTCTAGTTGTATCAAAGAGTCAGACCGACAGCCTGTCTGTCTCCCATCCTGAACCTGAAAGTCTACATCATAGCATGTCTTATTGTAAGCTATTCCACCGCAGAATCTAAACTGTACGCCCAAGAAAAGAGCATTCTTTCTGAAGCTTCTAATTAACGTCAAAGACGAGAATATTCGGTTGACCGTTTCTTAAGATGCCCACGCGGAATGAGGTCGCATTTTGATAGCGTTGAAAAATTTCAAATAATTGTTCGCGACTTTCAATTTTTTCGTTGTTAATACTTTGCAGCATATCGCCATCTTGGAAGCCAAGCTTTACCGCCAAGGGATGCTGGCTGATGCCGTCTGCGGTAAGACCCATCACATTACCTTGGGCGTCTTTTTCCACCCGTGGCGTTATCGTTGCCAAGGTGGAGTAGTTCGCGATGGCTTCGCTTACAATTTCCTGTCGATCAACTTTGGTGTGTTGAACAGTTCCTTGGTTTCGTTCCGGAGCGGCTTCTGCTCTTGAGCGAACCGGCCGCAACGGCGCGCCGGGCAGGGCAGGCGCGGGCGCTTTGTTTTCGGAATCTTTCTCCTCCATACGGAGCCATTCACGTTGAGCCGGCTCTTTTCGTTTGTTGAGAAGAATGATTTCACGGGGATAAATAGTGTCTACAAAGACATTTTCGACCACTTCTTTATTAAGGGGATAAGAGCGGACGCCGTCCCGATTCTCTAGGTTTTCAATAAATGCGGAAGCAAAAGGATCTTTGGGCGACAAGGCGATAGTGCCGCGCAATTTTAAATCCAAGGTGCTTTCCGTAATATCCTCATCGATTGGCTCTTCTTCCTCCACAACGGGCGCGGCATCCGCATCCCATTGACCGGCAGAGCCAAACAAGCCGCTTTTTGCCAATCCCTCGTAAACCGACTTGTCCTGTACCGTTTTCAGCAAGGACACTTCATCGGTTCCACTGCTATCCTCTAGGGCTAGGAGTTCCACTGCTTCCAAAGGGGTCATAAATAAATGGGCGACCAAAATCCCAACCCCAAGCCCCATGACGACCAGCGCCATATCCAGCATGCGGAATATTTGACGTATAACAAGACTTCGAATCATAAAGCACTCAGTTCTTTACTAAATACAACGGCTGCCACTGAACAGCATTAGCGATGCGCCCCATTGCATGCTCTCCAAAAGAAAACGAAAGGCAGATAGTAATGGTTGACGCAACACGACCTTGAGGAAACGTAAAATTCGATACTTTTTTTGTATTGATGCCGCTCTATGCACGTTTTTTTATGGTTTACATCTCTCATGGGGTATAGCAATGTTTGGTACAAAAAACATCGTACACAACACCTACACGAAAGAGAACATGGGTACCGCCATACAAATCAGGGGCGTGATGGGCACACACGATACCTGATGCGTTCGGAATAGAGCGCATTACAGAATATTCTTATCGTGTCGAAACACAAACACAAGGATTTTGTACAGTATTTATCGGTACAGCAAGTGTAGAATATTCAGGGCTAAGAATGCAATTTTATATAGCAGAAACCGGTAATCTCCTGCCTATGACCGGTGTCTTTTTTTTCTTAAAATCTTTTTTAAAGACCGATCAGAACAGGGCAACACACTATTTCAAGGGAGAGGATAGATGTATTTTCGAGATTTTTATGATAGGCTAGAGCAAGGTCAAATTGACTTATCCCACGTATGAAACGTATCATTTAGCATTCAACCATAAAATCCTCACCAATGGAATAAAATTAATGACCCATATTCTTGCTCTAGCAAATCAAAAAGGCGGTGTTGGGAAAACAACGACGGCCGTTAATCTGGCAGCTTGTCTTGCCGATGCAGGGAAAAAGGTTTTGTTATTGGATTTGGATCCGCAAGGCAATGCCAGTCAAGGCGTTGGAGTCGATAAAAATTACGTCCAAAAAACGATTTACGATGTCCTTGTGAATCAGACAACCCTTGAGGAAGTCATCATCCCGACAAGCTTTGAAAATCTTTTTTTAGCGCCTTCGCAACGGGATCTTGCCGGCGCGGAGATTGAACTGGTAAATCGAGGTGATCGTGAATTTCGACTGCGAAATGCCCTGACCGCCGTACAGACTCAGTATGACTTTATTATATTGGATTGTCCACCTGCTTTAGGACTTTTGACGCTCAACGGGCTGATCGCCGCCTCCGGGGTAATTGTTCCCTTGCAATGCGAGTATTATGCCTTAGAAGGATTGAGTGAATTATTGGATACGATCATACACGTCAAAAATAACCTCAATTATACCTTAGTAATTGTGGGCGTATTATTGACCATGTATCAACATACCAATCTTTCCGGGGATGTATTGCATGATGTCCGAGAACATCTGGGCGACAAAGTCTTTGATACCCACATTCCCAGAAATGTTACTTTAAGCGAAGCGCCCAGCCACGGGCTTCCGATTATTCACTACGACGATAAATGTAAGGGTGCCCAATCCTACAAACAATTGGCGCAAGAGGTTATAAAACGTGTCTAAGACCACCAAAAAGAAATCAACCAAAGGACTTGGCAAAGGGCTGAATGCGCTGATGCGTTCACGGGAGGAGGTATTGGATCATGTTCTCCCCACTGATGCTGATACACAAGCAAATGCCCAAGCCTTGCCCGCCGCCGCTGGCGCAAAGCAACACGTGGGTGAACGCGTCCTATTAATTGACCCTTCTCTCATACAACCCAACCCTAAACAGCCGCGACGGCTTTTTCATGAGGAGCGTTTGGCCGAATTGGCGGATTCTATTGGCAAGGATGGGATTCAAGAACCGCTTATTGTTCGGCAAGTGAAAAATGAATACCAGATAGTATGTGGTGAGCGGCGGTGCAGAGCCGCGATCATGGCAGGGCTAGACAGGGTGCCGGTCATTTGTCGAGATATTGCCGACAACGACATGCTCAAATTCGGGCTTATTGAAAACATCCAACGAGAAGATTTGAATCCCATTGAGCTGGCACAAGCCTACAGAGACTTAATGGAACAGTATGATTGGACCCAGGAACAAGTAGCGGAGGAAGTGGGCAAAAAGCGCGCCACGGTGGCGAATACCCTTAGATTGCTCCAATTACCCGATCCCATTCAAGATCTTGTTGTTGACGGATCAATTACGATGGGGCACGCGCGTGCAGTCGTAACGATACCCAACGAAACGCGGCAATTGGCACTTGTCCGACACATTGTAGAAAATGGCCTTTCCGTTCGTCAATCTGAAGCATTGGCTGCGAAAGAAGTGGAACCGAGTCCTAAAGCAGCGGCACGGCGAACGGCTAAAGAACCCCATATTATTGAGCTTGAAAATCGTCTTCGCCGGCGCTTGGGCGTCAAAGTAGCCTTTAAACATCAAAAAGACAATAAAGGCAAAATTGAAATTGAATATTTTTCCTTGGAAGAACTTGACCGTATTCTCGATATTATCGTAAACCAATAACGAGGTTCTTATGTTTGACATACGTTTAATTAGAAGTGAACCTGAGCGTGTTAAAAAAGCCATGGCTCTTCGACGCGCCGGAGAAAATATTGACGCTGTGTTGGAAATAGACGCGCAGCGGAGAAGTGCTATTTACGATTTAGAACAGCTCCGTGCCCAACAAAATAAAGCGGGCGAATCTATTGCCACGCGCAAGCGTCAGGGTGAAGATGCCGCCGATGTGATCGCGGAAATGAAAAGCATCAAAGAAAATATTGGCGGCTTAGAAGAGAAAGTACGGGAACTCGATTCAACCTTACAAGATATATTGCTCACCCTGCCCAATGCGCCTGATGACAGTGTGCCCGAGGGTTCCGATGAAAAGGATAATCAGGTAGTGCGTCATTGGGGCGAAGTACCGCAATTCTCCTTCACCCCTCGTGATCATGTGGATCTGGCAGAAGGATTGGGAATTATTGATTTTGAGCGGGCCGCCAAGTTGTCCGGCGCACGCTTTACCTTAAGCATGGGAGCCGGCGCGCTCTTGGAACGTGCCCTCGTTAATTTCATGTTGGATATGCACACCCGCGAACATGGATACACGGAAGTGTGGCCGCCCGTACTGGTCAATTCTGATTCGATGCGCGGCACCGGTCAATTGCCGAAGTTTTCAAGCGATTCGTTTAAAGTCCAAGAGACCGATTTATGGCTCATCCCTACGGCTGAAGTCCCGGTCACCAACATTCATCGCGATGAGATTCTTGATATGGATTCATTGCCGCGCTGCTACACAGCGTACACCCCATGTTTTCGTAGTGAAGCGGGCTCTTATGGAAAAGATACACGGGGCATGATACGGGTTCATCAATTTAATAAAGTGGAAATGGTTAAATTCACGATGCCGGAAAGGTCGTGGGATGAACTTGAAAAACTCACGGCCAACGCTGAGGAAATCCTGCAGCGCCTCGGTCTTGCCTATCGTGTTGTTAATTTGTGTTCCGGTGATTTGGGCTTTTCCGCCGCCAAAACCTATGACCTTGAAGTCTGGCTGCCCGCTCAAAATACCTATAGAGAAATCAGTTCCTGCTCCAACCTTACTGATTTTCAAGCGCGCCGTGCGAACATACGCTTTCGCCGAGATAAAAAGCTTGAATTTGTACATACCTTAAACGGGTCGGGAATTGCCGTTGGCCGGACGGTCGTGGCTATTCTTGAGAATTACCAGCAAGAAGATGGGTCGGTTATCATACCCGAGGCATTACGCCCCTATATGAACGGCTTGGAGCGAATCGCTCCCACAAACATTTAGCAGGTGAAAAGATTATGACACAGTTAGACGTAACCCTATTACAGGAAGCGGCAGCCGCTCTGCGCGGAACGTTAAACGGTATCGCTGTGACGGGCGCAGGCATTTCCGTTGACAGCGGTATTCCCGATTTTAGAAGTGCAGACGGTTTATGGGCAAAATATGATCCAACGGAATATGCGACCATGGATGCCTTTTTGCAAAATCCGGATAAAGTTTGGGAAATGTGGTATGCCTTGGCGGACACCTTAAAAGGTGTATCGCCCAACCCCGCCCATCTTGCCCTTGCCCATTTGGAAGAACTCGGGCATATCAAAGCCGTTATTACCCAAAACATTGATGCTTTACATCATCATGCGGGCAGCAAAACGGTAATTGAGTATCATGGAAATGCGGATACAATTGTTTGCCCCGCCTGTAATAGGCGCCGCCCGATGGACTTGAGCCAACGGGTTCTCGGCGCGCCGCGATGCGAATGCGGCGGATACATGAAGCCTGATGTAATCCTCTTTGGCGAAATTATTTCGGAATATGCACTGACCACGGCGGAGCGACTGGCAAGGGGATGCGATGTCATGCTCGTGATCGGGACATCCGCCACCGTCTTCCCCGCGGCAAGTCTCCCCTATCTCGCAAAAGAAGGCGGCGCAACCGTGATAGAGTGCAATATTGAACCCACCGCATTTTCCAACACAGTGAGTGACATATTCCTGCAAGGCAGGGCGGCCGTTGTATTGCCTGAACTCCTCAAGTGGGTTGAGGCGTAGAAGCCTGAGAAAAGAGCCTCGTTTTATGGCGCGGAGAGGCGCTTTTTGTCGCGATAAAACCACATGGTGACGGCTCCCGCAAGGATGATCGCTGTTTCCACCGCCCAAAACGCCAGCAATACGCCCCAAATGCCGCTCGTGAAGCCATAGCTGTGCAGGCCCACACCAAGCGCATTAACGCCCCACCATGCGAAGACGACGATCATCCCCAAAACGATGGCACTCAACGCGATCCCGTCGTGGCGCAAGTACCCCCCACGCCGTGCATGAAGAATCGCCAACGCCCACAACACGATCAACAGCGCCCCATTTTCTTTGGGATCCCAGCCCCAAAAACGGCCCCAACTTTGGGCGGCCCATATACCGCCCAACACGGTTCCTATGAGTGTGAAGACGAGACAAAAAGAAAATACGCCGTAGGTGATACGTCCTAAATCATTGAAGAAACTTGGGCGGTGTTGTTTCAAGCGCAGAATCCGCAGGAAAACATAGACATGACCAAGGGCAGCCGTAAATAAACCGGCGCCATAACCAATGATAATGGTAGTTACATGGATTGCGAGCCAAAAATTGGTGTCGAGCACGGCAATGACCGCCGGCATGGTGTCGGTCCCTTCCCGGGCTTCATAGCGCCATGCGAAAAACAAACCCAACAACCCAAACAGCGCGCCCAGTGACATGGAAATTCGATTGCGTGAGACGAGCTCCAACGCAAAGCCTAATAGGGCGGCAATAAGCGTGGAAAAGAGAATGGTCTCGTAAAGGGTTGTGACCGGCGGCCGTTCTCGAATGATACAGCGTAAGGTTATACTGATAGCAAGCAAGGCTATGGGCGGCAAGAGCGAAAAATTCATTAAAAGAGACCAGCCGTCACTCTTTTTCCGCAGCCACGTGATGGCTATCAGCAGGAAGGAGGTGAGAAACAACCATTGACTAAAGAAAAGATAGTTCGCCCGGTAGTAATGTATCTCCAAATTAATGTGTTTGTATTCATTTCTGGCGGTGGCACGGGAAATTAAAACCCGATGAAGATTTCGAAGGGTGTCATAAAAGGCTGAGGGACTGGTCAGACTATCGGTCATGGCTTCAAAAATACGCAGGCCTTCAATGTACCCATCCATGGAAGCGGTCGACTCAAAGGACTGCTCCATAATATCGGCAGGCGACAGCCAGACGTTTTCTTCCCGTTCATCAGGCGCTAAGAAGGCAAAAAGTCCCGCATTCAAAACGGCATGATCCAAAAGGGAAAACAACTGATTGATGCCCTGTGATAGGGGTTGCCGTTCTTCATCGCTCAGTTGATGAGACTGTTCGATCAGCGTTTCCATGTGTTTGGGGATTTTTTCTAAAATATCGCTTGTCCGCACGGTCTCTCTATCGTTAAAAACGGAGGTGAGGATCGCGTTGTTTTCCGTTTCATAACGGATTTTCGCAAAATCGAGAAAGTGGGTCAGTGACTCATAAGCAAGCACGTTGCCCGCCAAGGTGATAATCTGCGTATCAACAAAGGTCTGTGTTTCGGGCGGCAATTCCGCGGCTTTTTGTGCCAACGACATAAGACGGTCCAAGCCGGGTTGTAATTCATGGTACGAGTAGCGATCTCTTTTCTTGCCGTGCGCCTCGATGCCTGCAGCAGTGACGGCCTCGTAAGAATCAACACTGAAACAGCGATAGGTATCTGTCACCTCCGGGTAGAAGAGACAATCCAAAAACCATTCCAAAGAAGATCGGGATTGGCTTTTCCCATCTTTCTCTACGCGCAGACTGCGTTTTCCATTTAATCGTAATAGATAAAAGCGGGCCACCGTATCCAAAGGCTTGATACGCCCGGATTCCTGTACCGGGATGGAGGCAAACAAATCAAGGACGTCATCCGACCAGACCGGTATTTCTGCTGCGGCCATTGACGCAACCAAGACGCAACAGATTCCTATCAGAAATATTTTTTTCATTCTTGTGCTCTACTAACCCTATTCGCAAAAATGATGTCAAACACTACGAAGCAATACAGACCCCTTACGCTGAACTTTTCTTTTGGCTTCTTTTTAAATAACGCAGCAACACTTGACCATAATGAAAAAGCAGACCAAAAGAAATCAAGCAGGAAGCATAGAGAGGCCAGTGTTCTGTAATACCATTTCGGGTTACAGCGAGCACGGAATAGAGGGCATCCCCTTCTTTCGCATTCGTCGGTCCCCAAGATGCTTGATAAAAAGTATAGCCCCTATATCGGAGCGGTTCGTTCATGCGGATAAGAACTTCTCGGGACAGTTCCCCATCCAAAAGGAGCATTTTACTGGCGAACATACTGGGCAGGTCAGTGCCCGGATGCTTTTCATGAATAAATTCGTTAAGGCGCAATCTAAAGGGGAGGTCATATTCCTTTTTGGTCAAGGAAAAAGAATATTGTCTATCATCCACCTGAACAAGGAGGGGCGCTTTTTGTGCTCCCCACAACAAACCCTCTTCTTCTCTATCCCCTAAAATACGTATCTTCATGCCGGGAATATTCATTTCAGCAGACGGAGCAGCCTCGACTTCTTCCAATATCACATTGTCCACGGACAGCGTTCCCGATCCTGAAGCGGCAACACTATTTTGCATATAACGACTGATTTCCAATTGGAAAGGAAGGGAAGCTTCTTCAAAGAAAGCAACCTTGTTTGCGGTACATTTTTGGAATTGTTCTTGAGGAATGACAAAACAACGGATTCCCGACTCAGGCTTAACTTCAAAGACTTGAAGTTCCCAATCAAAATAATTTAAAAACTTGTTGCTTTCGGCGCCTTCATAAAGGGGCATGTTGCCGGATACGGAATAGTGATGATTAACGAAACCCGCAACAATTAAGACGATAATACCTGCATGAGCTATGAGGAGCCCCGGCCGGGTAAGTCGTTTGGGCGCTCGTATAATGGCACCGATCAGCATACTGATAAACACCAAAGCCAAGAGGAGATAACCTCCCGGAAGGACAAGGGGCAATCGTCCAAAAAGCCAATGAACCAAGAAAATCGATTCGAAATATTTTTGTTGTGCCTCGTAAAGCCCCATTCGTGTTTGTTCAAGTGTGCCAAAGAAGACTAACAGGAGCAGCGCCAAAAGCAACACGACAGACAGACCGTAAGAGCCCAAAAATTGTATAGTACGTTTCAGCCAGATCATGACCCGGGAGTATCCTCCATGTGGAAAGACTGTAGAAAACGCATCAAGTTTTCTTTTTGTTCCGTTAAAGCTTCAATAGGTCCCGTGAGTTTTACAAAGAGTGTCTCCTTTTCCAGAGGACATATGGCGCCCAGTAACACACGGACAGCATTGGGATGCTCGCTGCTTTTCGGCTGCGGATTAACACACTCAATATACGTGGCTTCACCATCTAACATGGGAAATCTTTCCAATAGCTTTTCCTCCTCGGGGCTCAAAGAAGAAAGACCTACTTGGGAACGCCAGAGATTTGCATTCGCAATAATGCCGCCCGCCGTGCCGCCCAACACAGTGACCGCACATTCACTTCCTTCCGGATGATCCGGGTAATAGGTTGCCAAACGCATCGCCCGAGCTTCCCCTTCCTGCCATCCGGTGGGCACCTCCCAGCTAAGTTGGGCAGCGCCGCCGCCGGGCATCGTCTCCACTACAGGCGCTTCATGGGCGGCAAGATCATGGATCTGTGGATGATTGTCGGGAAAAGCGGAATCGGATAAGCCGAAACGCTCTTGCGTCGTCATCTTTAAAGGCGCCATATAGTTTTCGGGTGGAACCTCACGGATATCAGTTATTTCATGAACGGACTTTTCTGACGAACATCCCCATAATCCTAAAGACAGAAAGCAAATCAAGACTATAGATTTATTGACCATGAGTAGAGGAATCCCCAATCGCGTCGCGGCATAGGAAATGGTATCAAGATAAATTGTAATACAAGCCCTTAGTGGCGTTTAAACAGAAACTAGTACCAGAGTAAAGTCCTTTTGATTTTGATGAACCCGGGAAAGAAGCGTTCTTCTTTATAACCGATTTTTTTCAAAAAAAAGTGAATCCTGAGCGATTTACTCTAATTTGCACAAGTATACCATAAACGAATAGCTTACATGACGCACAACCACAGACCACGGCTTCGAATAATCGCCCGCCTACAGCGGTTCCTTCTCCGCACTGCAGCATACACCACCGGATTCTTCGTTGTCCTTAGAAAGGTGTAGGTTGTCGATGTTTACCAAGCCTTGTGTCTCCCTTTTCGACGGCTATTTCTTCGTCCTCTTTTCGTATGGTTCATGTCTTGCATGGTTAGAGGATTTTCCAAGGGGCAACTATAAGGGTGGTATTGTCTCTCGAAGAAACTGTAAGAAGCTTTACATTTCTCAATCGTATGATTTATAATGACACAATAACGTGCAATTGGATAATTCATTGTATTACCGCATAAAGGGGTATGAATGACTGCATCAATTAATAAAGAACTTTTACTTGAACAACCCATGGAAGATATTCGTCATGAATTGGTGTTGAATATTGTTCGTACAGCCAATGTCATTGCGCTAAAAGGATCGCATTTATTTCGCAGCTTTGGTTTGACTGAGGCGCAGTTCAACGTCTTGTTTGCGCTTAAGTATAAGCGGAATGAATGGACACAATCGGATCTGGGCAAGCGGCTTGTCGTGACGCGCGCGAGTATCACCTCTGTTTTAGACAAGCTGGAAAGTAAGAACCTGGTTAAGCGGAATCCGGTCGTGGGCAATCGCCGTATCTACCACATTTCTCTTACAAGCAAAGGGCTGCTCCTCATTAATAAAGTAGAGCCTGTATATCGGGAAACCATTCATAACGCGTTAACGGTCTTTACAGACGCCGATTGTGAGGATATGATTTTTAAGATGGAAAAAATTCGAGCTGAATCAATGAAACAATAACGCACCCTGTGATAGGGTGGTGCTCCAGTCTTTCAGTATATGTCGCAGAAGACCAGTTGATTGGAATTTTAATTGCGCTCTTCTTTGGACAACTTGTAATAACTCTCCCCTGCCTGTCTTTGGGTATGGGGCATTACAAAAACCGGGCCGTTGGAAATGAGCCGTTGGAACGAGAGGCTATTTATGGACGTTGTAAGTCGCAAAGAGAATGGTTGTGAGGAACGGGTATTCAATCCACGAGGCTTTTGGGCGCTCATGGTTACCCAATTTCAGGGCGCATTCAATGATAATCTCTACCAGTGGGTGATCACCTTTTATCTTCTGGCATCCTTCAAGGCGTTTTCCGGAAATAATGGTGATTATCTTTATTTCGGCAGATTCACAGCGGATACTTTTGTACCCGCCTTCGCCACCTTTTTGTTTTCACTGCCCTTTATTTTATTTCCCGCCATTTTTGGTGCCTTGGCCGATCGCTATAGCAAACAAACTATCGCTATAGCAGCAAAATGGCTTGAAATTGTCATCATGGCACTGGGCGGTGTGGCGTTTTATCTGGGCTTCTCCCCCTTCATCTGGTTCTTGCTGTTTATGATGGCGACACAAAGCGCCATTTTCGGTCCGGCAAAATATGGCATCCTGCCGGAGATTTTACCTTCTGACCGTTTATCTTGGGGTAATGGTGTTATTCAGATGGGTACCATGATCGCCATTATCTTAGGCACGGGGCTTGCAGGTCCCTTGTTTTTAAAACTCTCGGATAAAATTTATCTGGCGTCCATTGTCATGGTGGTCTTGTCTATTGGCGGCACCTGTTCGTCCTATTTTATAACCCGCCCGCCTGCCGCCAACCCACTGCAGCGGATTCCTATGCAGCCTTGGGGCGGCATGAGCACCTATTTTAATGCGATCCGTAAAGATCGTGTTCTCTTTTATACCGTAGTTGGTTATACCTATTTTTGGTTTATCGGCGCTCTTGCCCGGCAAAACCTAGTAAAATTTGCCACGGCGGATATGCTCATTTCTGAAGATTTGATGTCCTATATCTTGGCTGCTGTAGCGATCGGGATTGGTTTCGGCGCATTGGCGGCAGGCTTCATGTCGCGCGGCAAGGTGGAATTGGGATTGGTTCCCATAGGCGCTTTAGGGGTCATGTTCTTTTCTTTTCTATTGGCAATACCCTATAAGCTCTTACAAAGCTCCGTTATACCCCTTGTAAAAGCCGTTGCCGTTCCTTTGACAGGCGGCTCAGAGGGCGTGCTCATGCGAGCGGCACGGGTAACGGGCGGCCATTATCTTGTTGTCTTGTGCGCCTTCCTCGGTCTGGGTATATTCGCCGGTCTTTATGGGGTGCCCTTGGCAGCAGCCATACAAAGACGCGCGCCAAAAAATGTTAAGGGCGGGGTAATCGCCGCGGTAAACATGTTAACCTGGCTCGGGATCGCCTGCTCCTCCATTGTTTTCCTGCTCTTGAACAGTCTCCACTTTACCGCTTTACATATCTTTATTTTTATGGGCTTAAGTGCGCTCGGTATCGGGCTGATACAGTGTTTTCGTTCTCCCAATGTTGCTATTCGCATGTTTTGGTGGATCTTGGACGGCACGCTCTTCAAATTGCATGTCCATGGCAGAAATCACGTTCCTGAAGAAGGCGGCGCGTTGCTGATCGCAAACCACGAGAGTTTTGTAGATACCATGGTAATTCAAGCCGCCTTGGACCGCGAGATTTACTTTGTTATTGGTGAGAAGGCCTTGGATGTACCGTGGATCAAAGGCTTTGCCCGGGGTATGCAGCTGCTCCCTGTCGATTCCTCGAACGCAACATCACTAGAATCGAGTGCGCACAAAATTCGCGAACTCCTCGCACAAGGTCATCTGGTCTGTATCAATTGCAGTTCCCAATTAGAGAAGGAAGGCATGGAACTGCCTTGGTTCAAGGATTATACGCAGCTTTTGCCTACGCCCGACACGCCCATCCTTCCCATAGCCATGAATCGTCTGTGCGAAATCCTCTATTCCTTCAAGGATATGCGTATCCGTTGCTTTCTTCCGCTCATGCCGCGTCTGCGCATTTATGTCCGTTGCGGTATGCCGCTGCCGATGCCTATGAGCGCTTTTAAAATTCGTGAAAGTGTTTGCCTGGAAAATGTGGAAGGTTATTTTTCGAGAACGTATCGGGGCAGCATTTTACAATATCGTTTTATCCAAGTTGCCCGTCGTTATTTGTGGCGTTTATGTTTTGTGGACGCCATGTCGGGCGAATTGAATTATTTTAAAACCCTTGTCGCGTCCATTGCCTTGGCACGAAAATTCAAGGCGATTATGGGCAAGACAGAAATGGTCGGCGTATTGATGCCGTCCACGGTGGCAGGCGCATTAGCCAATACAGCGCTTCAAATCATGGGTAAAGTTCCTGTTAATTTAAATTATACGGCCTCTTCCGAAATCATCGCCGATTGTGCAGAGCGCTGTGATATAAAATATACCGTAACGGCCCGTGCCTTTTTAGATCGTGTACCCATTACACCCCCCGGAATCCCCATTTATCTGGAAGACATCCGCAAAAAAGTCAGCAAATGGGATCAGCTGACCGCGATGATGATGACACTTTTTGTGCCCAGACGCCTATTGACGCGGCTCCTCGGCGCACAGCCCAAAACAGAAGAAGACGTGGCGACCATTATCTTTTCCAGCGGCAGCGAAGGCATTCCCAAAGGTATCGTCCTCACCCATCGAAATATCTTGACGGTATTTGAAGGCATGCGCGAAATGGTGCCCCACGACAAACACACCAATCTCGTCGGCTTCCTTCCTTTTTTCCATTCCTTTGGTTTCTCCGTCATATTATGGACACCGCTCATGGAAGGCTTGCACGCCGTATTTCATCCCAACCCGCTTGAACCCAAGCCCATAGCCCAACTGATTCACAAGTACAAGGGCTCTGTCATGGTCGCGACGCCCACTTTTCTCCAAGGCTTTATACGCCGTGCAGAACCGGAACAATTAAAAAGTTTGACCTGCGTCGTTGGAGGCGCAGAAAAAATGCCTGATCGCATACGAGATGGTTTTCATAACCGTTTTGGAATCGAGCCTATGGAAGGCTATGGCACGACAGAATGCGCCCCCGTCGTATCGGTTAGTCTCTTTGATGAAGAATCGCCCGGCTTTTTCACGCGCCATGGTAAACGCGGAAGTGTCGGACGCCCCTTCCCCTATCAGGCTGTTAAAGTGGTTGATCCGGACAGCTATGAAGAGCTGCCGGTCGGCGAGGCGGGGCTGCTCCTCGTGCGCGGCGCCAACATCATGAAGGGCTATTACCATAATGAACAGAAAACAGCGGAAGTCATGCGGGACGGATGGTATATTACCGGTGACATCGCTTCCCTTGATGAAGAAGGCTTCATTTTTATAACCGACCGGCTCGCTCGTTTCAGCAAGATTGGCGGCGAAATGGTACCCCACACAAAAGTGGAAGAAGTCCTTCACCAATTGATCCAATCGGAAGAACAATTGATGATCGTCATGGGCGTCCCTGACGACCAGCGCGGCGAACGCTTGGTTGTCTTACACACCCTTGATGATGCTGCCTTGGCGCTGGTGAAAGAACGGCTGCCGCAGGCTGATTTGCCCAATTTATGGCGGCCTCGTCCGAATGCCTTTAAAAAGATAGAGGAAATTCCTTTGTTGGGCACAGGCAAAACAGATTTACGCAAAGCGAAACAACTCGCCTTTGATGCCTTCCGCTCTTGATTGCTGCGCCATAGAAAAAGACAGACCTGCGCGGTCTGTCTTTTGAAAGGCAATAACGATACCTATAATTCTGTATAGTTTAGAAGGGTCGTTGAGGTCCCTCGTAGGGGGCGGCGCCCAAGGAACGCAGCGGCTGATCTTCAATAGTTGTCAAGCGCGGGTCTTTGGTCTCAGGCGCTTCAATCATCCCAAAATAACGACCCATCCAGTAAATTTCAAGCCATGCGATGGGCGCGTTGCATCGTCTGCCGCCGGAGCCGCCGTCTAAGCGCAAGAGCGAACGATCCAATTCTTTGGCTTCCGATTCACGGGGCGAAATCCCTTTGGGCGAGTCTGTATCCGGTCCCACGGCATAGGGAACATAGCCAGGTTCCGAGAAGAGATCGGCACGCTGCGAATTTTTAAAGGTGTAACTGATTACATCCAAAGGCCAATCGCGAAGGTACGCGACGGAATCTTCCAATTCACAGTCATTGCCGGTCATAGCGCCATAAAGGAAGTTGAACCACGGATGCTTTTCAATCCGTTTGATTTCCCAACTCCGTTCTAAGCTGCGACGATAGAGGGCATGAAGCCAATCAATCTCGGTGTACTTGAGCAAGGGATAGTAGGCAAGAAATGCAATTTGATCATCCCATTCGGTAACGTCGTCGGGCGGAAAGTTAAGTTTTTGGCGGATCGTATGTTCATGATAGCGCCAATCCAAGAGCTGTTGAAGGGCGTCTCTGAAATAGTCATCGCCCACCAATCCAATGGCAGTGGTGGCATAAGATTGCGCTTCCATGCCGTTCAGCCCTTTGGCATACATGCCGTAGGGGCGTTGCAAATATTCGGGATCCCAACGGCCCCAGCGCGTTAATTCGCCGCCCTTGTCACGGAGCTTCCATCCGTTGTCGACAATGTGGCGGGTAATACGATTGACATGTTCACGGGCGCGATCCTTTTCCGGCCCATCAGGTGCTACGCTGCAGAAGGTCGCCATAGCATAATAATGAGCGCCAATCTCATCGCTTGACGTGTCGCCCTTCCATTCAAAATTTCCGTCCGGCGTGGGAACCCAACGTGCGGGCAAACCGCCGGAACCGCCTGTGGATTTTTCTCCCGCGTCGCCGTGAACCGACCAAATAGAACGGGCGACAAAACCCGGTATTTCCGTTATTTCTTCCAGCCACACCATGGCTTTCAAGCTATTCACGGCTTCTTCCCAGTCTTTGGGATCTTGAGTGACTGCATATTTATAGATCATCGCTGTCAAATAATGGGTAGTAAAGCCGCCGTCATTATCGGTGATACTGCGAATCCACGGGGCGTCAGTACTGCTTCTGCTGAGACGGTTAATAAATCCCAAGCGTTTGTGTCCCCACTCTTCAATGCGCCGCTCATAGAGCGCCGCTTTCTTTTGCAGCGTGAAGGGTTCATATTCAAGAATACCCAGTCCGCCGTCGGTGGCAATGTAAACGGTTTTATCGAAAACACTAATATCATTGACATAATCGTTGGGCAGCCACCGTTCTCCCGCGAAATAATGGAAAGAGCCGTCTTTGAGATAGCGTATCGCGCCCCACGTGGTTCCGATCCAAAGTTCTCCGTCGAAGCCCTGTGCAAAACACGTGACATCTTCGTAAGGAAGTCCATCCTTACCGTTTAAAGTGGTCATGGACATACCCCGCAAGAGGGCAATGCCTTTATCGGTGCCCACAAAAAGCCGGCTGCCCATGGCGATCATATCTCGGAAGTTCTTTGACGGCGGTATGCCCCAATCGGCTACCCGAGGATCGACCAAATCGTTATCCAGCAAAACGAGTTCACCGGGGCGCATGACATAGAGGGTTTCACTGTACTCAGCGATGCGTGAAATGGGACCGATTCGTTCAGGACGCATCAAAATCTGGGAGCCGTCTTCCATATGAAAGGTGGTGTTGGTGCTTCGAAATCCGCTCTCAGGTTCAATGGACTGAAGCGTGCCTGATTTGTAGCTATATACGGTATTACGCGTTGCGGCATAGACCTGACCACGTACCATGGAAACATCTACGAAGCCTTCCTCGCTGAGCTTTTCGATATTGTATCCATCATATCGGTACAAGCCCTGATCAGACATGCCCCATAAGGCGCCGTCTACAACACGCAGTCGTTTTAAGCCCGCCGGCGCTTCGGCAATGGGCGATAGACTTACGCCATCCCACTCGTAGACCGCCTCGCCGGTACTGACAAAGACGGAGCCGTCGAAGGCGGCAAGCGTGATGAAGGGATTCTCCGAGGCAACTTGGCTGCCTACTTCTTGCAAATAGACCGCGTCGGCAACAGGCGTCCACATGCGTTCGTCGGGACTGCGCAAATAAGAATCTTCCGCGAATACAATAAACTGACAAGTCAGTACAAAGATCAAAGCCAACTTAAGGTTTCTTTTCATTTCAGGGCACAATACCTTTCTTCTCAAATGTTTTTTAATGGATAGGTGAAAAAGAAACTTATCATACACGGAGAGAAAAATCAACCTCGGTTCCATTTCGCCCTTTCTATGTATTGATTTTTAGACCTTCCCTGACCTACGCACTACTTCCCTTCTCTTCTAAACACAGCTATCCCCGAAGTATTCATCCGCCGCTTCAGTAGGGATGAATATTCGGGGATAGAGATATAGTACAACGCAATACTACGAAGCTTTGTTCGCTTCGTTTCTAAACGCCTTAGAAGGGTCGTGGAGGCCCGTCGTAAGCTGCCGCTCCCAAGGGGCGGCGTAAAGGTCGCTCTTCAATGCCGGTCAAGCGTGTATCTGTGCTTTCCGGCGCTTCAATCATCCCATAGTAACGGCCCATCCAGTAGCACTCAAGCCAAGCTGTCGGCGAGATGGATCGGTTGCCGCCCGAGCCGCCATCCAAGGACAACAGGGTGCTGTCAAGTTTCTTCGGTTCTGATTCTCGCGGAGAAATCTGTTTGGGCGAGTCCGTATCAGGTCCTAAAGCATAGGGAACATATCCGGGTTCAGGATGCAGATCGGCGCGCTGCGAATTTTTGAAGGTGTAACTGATCAAATCCAAGGGCCAATCTCGAAGGAATTCCACGCCCTTTTCCGCTTCACAATCATTACCGGTCATGGCGCCATAAAGGAAATTGAACCATGGATGTTTTTCAAGCCGCTTGATTTCCCAGCTCCGTTCCAAGCTGCGGCGATACAAGGCGCGCAGCCAATCTTTCTCCGTATATTTGATTAAAGAATAATAGGCAAGAAATGCGATTTGATCGTCCCACATGGTGATATCGTCGGGCGGGAAGGTAAGTTTTTGGCGTACCGTATGTTCATGGTACCGCCAGTCCAATAATTGTTGGAGGGCATCTCTGAAATAGTCATCGCCCACCAATCCGATGGCCGTAGTCACATAGGACTGTGCTTCCATGCCGTTGAGGCCTTGAGCATACATGCCGTATGGGCGTTGCAAATATTCGGGATCCCAGCGTCCCCACCGTGTCAATTCGCCCCCTTTATCGCGGAGCTTCCAACCATTGTCGACAATATGACGGGTAACACGGTTGATATGTTCACGGGCCCGTTCCTTCTCGGGGCCATCCGGCGCTACACTGCAAAAAGTTGCCATAGCATAATAATGCGCGCCGATTTCATCGCTTGAAGTGTCTCCCTTCCATTCGAAGTTGCCGTCAGGTGTGGGAACCCAACGGGCGGGCAAGCCGCCGGATCCGCCTTTGGCTTTCTCGCCCGCATCGCCATGAACCGACCAAATCGCGCGCGACACAAAACCCGGTATATCCGTAATTTCTTCAAGCCACACCATCGCTTTGAGGGTGTTCACCGCCTCTTCCCAATCTTTAGGATCTTGGGTGACAGCGTATTTATAGGTCATGGCAGTCAGGTAATGGGTGGTGAAACCACCGTCATTATCTGTAATCTCGCGCATCCAAGGTTCATTCGAACCGGCTCTATAGAGGAGATGGACAAATCCCAGTCGTTTATGGCCCCACTCTTCAAGGCGCCGTTCATAGAGCGCTGCTTTCTTCTGAAGCGTGAAGGGCTCATACTTAATAATGCCTAAGCCGCCATTGGTGGCAATATATACGGCATCACCGGAAATACTGATATCGTTTACATAGTCGTTGGGCAACCAACGTTTCCCGGCGAAATAATGAAAAGAGCCGTCTTTGAGATAGCGAATGGCGCCCCAAGTGGTTCCGATCCACAGATCACCGTCAAAGCCTTCCGCCAAACAGGTGATATCTTCGTAAGGAAGCCCATCCTTTCCGTTGAGACTGGTCAACGCCATACCGCGCAAAACGGCGAGGCCTCTGTCGGTACCTACAAAAAGGCGGCTGCCCATGGCGATCATATCCCGGAAGTTTTTTGAGGGCGGCATGCCCCAATCTGCGACGCGCGGATCTACCAAATCGTTATCCAGCAAGACGAGTTCTCCGGGCCGCATAACGTATAAGGTTTCGCTGTATTCGGCAATCCGCGAAATGGGGCCGATACGTTCCGGGTTCATTAAGATCTGGGAGCCGTCTTCCATATGATACGTGGTATTGGTGCTTCGAAAGCCCGCTTCAGGTTCAATGGATTGAAGAGATCCTGATTCGTAGCTATAGACCGTATTGCGCGTGGCAGCATAGACTTTACCGCGCACCATCGTAATATCTACGAAGCCTTCATTACTGAGCTTTTCGATGTCATAGCCATCGTAGCGGAATAATCCATCACCGGACAGCCCCCACAAGGCATCGTCGACAACCCGCAGTCGTTTTAATCCGGCTGGCGCTTCGGAAATAGGCGCAAGGCTGACGTTATCCCACTCGTAGACCTCTTCACCGGTACTCATAAATACGGTACCGTCAAAGACTGCCAAGGTGATGATGGGACTGTCTGAAACAACCTGATTGCCCACCTCCTGCAAGTAGACCGAGTCTGATACGGGCGACCACGCGCATTGATCGGGAGCGCGCAAATAGGTATCGTCTGCCAACACCATGCCGTGGCAAGCGAGCGCCAAGATCAACGCCAACTTCATGTAAATATTCATGTTCATGTGTGTGCTTCCTTCCTTCTTTATATGTTTTGGTAATTCATAAGGAAAGGAGAAAGTTATCATACTTAGAAGGATAAATCAACCTTAGCGAAAATTTCGGGTTAAGCTACCGCTTAGCGCGGAAGTGCGGAGAAGCTTCAAAAGTTTGAATCCATTGTTTATAAGCCTTTACAATGAAGTGCTTAACCGTTTCCGTAGGCGTTTACAGCGCCAAAGAAACGCTCACTTTCTATTAATCATCGACTATTTTTTACTGCAAGGATATGTATGAATATATTGGGCATTTCCGCGTTTTACCATGACAGTGCCGCTGCGTTGCTACGGGATGGAGACATTGTCGCAGCTGCCCAGGAAGAACGCTTTTCACGTAAAAAACATGATCCCCGTTTCCCGGAACATGCTGCAGCCTACTGCCTTCGCGAAGGTGGTATTTCAATTGATCAAGTGGATTATATCGCCTTTTACGACAAGCCCTTGATCAAATTTGAACGCTTGCTAATGACCTATCTCGCGTCATCCCCACACGGATATTTTTCTTTTCTGTCTCAAATGCCGTCGTGGCTAAAAGAAAAACTCTTCGTCCGAAACACCATTCGTAAACGTTTGGATTATCAAGGCAAGATTCTGTTTTCCACCCATCATTTGTCCCATGCAGCAGCGTCCTTTTTCCCCAGCCCTTTTGAGGAGGCTGCTTTTATCACGGTCGATGGTGTCGGTGAGTGGGCAACAACTACTTACGGCGTTGCCCGTGGCGGTAAGGTCGAAATCCTAAAAGAGATTAACTTCCCCCACTCCTTGGGCTTACTTTATTCTGCCTTCACCTATTTCACCGGCTTCAAGGTGAACAGCGGCGAATATAAATTGATGGGATTGGCGCCTTACGGCGAGCCTCGTTATGTGGATATCATCAAGAAAGAACTCATTGATATTCACGACGACGGTTCCTTTCGATTAAACATGCGTTACTTTGATTACTGTGCCGGGCTGCGCATGACGAACCGCCGTTTCGCCAAACTTTTCGACGGTCCCGAGCGCAAATCAGAAACCAAAATCACCCAACGGGAAATGGATCTTGCCAGCAGCATCCAGGTCGTAACCGAAGAAGTTATGCTGAAAATCGCAAGACATGTTCATGCTGAGACAGGAATGAAAAATCTCTGCCTTGCCGGCGGTGTGGCGCTCAACTGTGTTGCTAATGGTATTGTGCTGCGGGAAGGTCCCTTTGAAAATATGTGGATACAACCGTGCGCGGGGGATGGCGGCAATGCCTTAGGAGCAGCGATGCTCGCATGGCATCAATTACTTGGAAATCCGAGAACTGTCACGCCGCGGATACAAAAAGCTTCGTATCTTGGCCCTGCTTTTAGCGATGACGAAATACAAGCATTTTTAGATGAGAGACACATCCCTTATCGGAAGCTTTCTCAGGAAGAACTTCCGGAAGTCGTGGCAGATCTGCTGAGCAGCGAAAAGGTAATTGGCTGGCATCAAGGCCGTATGGAATACGGACCGCGTGCCTTGGGCGCACGCAGTATTTTGGGCGATCCCCGTTCCCGAGACATGCAGAGTGTGCTCAACCTTAAAATTAAGTTTCGTGAATCTTTCCGGCCCTTTGCGCCCACCGTATTGGCTGAACATGCCGATTCGTGTTTTGATTTGCGTGGTGTGGAAAGCCCGTACATGTTGCTTGTTGCTGATGTCCGCGAAGATCGGCTGTGCGCCTTATCCGAAGCAGAACAGCAGACCTCCGGTTTCGATAAGTTGCGTGTGGCACGGTCAGACCTTCCCGCCATTACACACGTAGACAATTCAGCGCGAATTCAAACCGTAAATCGGGTTGATCATCCCCGTTACTACGATATGATCAACGCCTTTTATAAGAAAACAGGGTGCCCTGTCATCATCAATACTTCTTTCAATGTACGCGGTGAACCCATCGTCTGTACGCCGGAAGAAGCCTATACCTGCTTTATGCGCACACGCATGGATTATTTGTGCCTCGGTTCTTTCTTACTGGACAAAACCGAACAAGAAGCTTGGGATGAAGAAAAAGACTGGCGCGAAGAATTTGAGCTGGACTAATTGAATTGTGAAAGAAATACTATGTTGGATATAGACACTTCTAGCAAGACAGAACAACGTAAGTTCGGCTTTGTCATGGCCGCCGCTTTTGCCATACTGGGTTTGTTGCGAACCGGTATTCGTTATCTTTTACACGGTACCTTCGCGAATCCCCAATGGTTTTTTGTAATTGCGCTGCCCTTTTTACTATTAGCGTTACTATGGCCCAAAGGACTGAAACCCGTCTTCATCGCATGGATGAAGTTCGCCTTAGTCTTGAACTGGATCGTTACCCATGTAATGCTGAGCATTGTATTCTTCCTGATCATCATACCGATGGGGCTTTTCACGCGCCTCTTCGGCAGTGATCCACTCAAGCGCCAATGGCTTCCCGCAACAGAAAGCTATTGGGAAGCACCTGAGGAACAACCGGAAGAATTAGAACGATACCACAATCAATTCTAAGGTAATCCTTATCCCAATTCTACATCGGGAAAATTGTCCATGACCCGCTTGTCACGAACATTTTCCAACAAGCTGAGCGCTTTATCAAGAGGAAGGCATTGCTGTTCTTTGACCGCATGACGCCGCCACGTTACGACGCCTTCTTCCATTTCTTTTTTCCCAAGTATCCACAGATTCGGAATCTTTTGCGTGACCGCATTGCGAATCTTTTTATTGAAACTTTCGGCGCTATAGTCCACTTCCGTGCGGAAAAAGGACGCCCGTAATTTAGATTCAATGCTATGGGCATAATCCATCAGCTCATCGTTCACCGGAATCAAGCGCACCTGCACCGGAGCCATCCACGTGGGGAAGGCGCCGCCGTAGAATTCAATGAGAAATGAAATCATCCGCTCGTGCGTGCTGAGAGGCGCACGATGCAATATATAAGGCCGTTTCTGCTTGCCGTCAGCATCAACATAATTCAGGTCGAAACGTTCGGGCATAACAAAATCGAGCTGACAGGTTGAGACCGTCTCTTCTCGGCCCATCAGATTTTTAACCTGTATGTCCACTTTAGGGCCATAGAAAGCGGCTTCTCCGGCTTCCTCTTCATAGGTAATACCGAGATTGTCGAGAACACGCCGCACAATCGCTTCGCTGCGCTCCCAGTCCTCATAGCGATCCACAAATTTGTCACTGTTTTTATCGTGGAGGCTCAAACGTACCCGGAAATTGCCCATACGCAAATGACCATAATACATTTGGTACATCGAAATGACAGCGTTAAACTCTGACTCCACCTGATCGGGCGTACAATAGATGTGTGCGTCATTCATACACATGGCGCGCACACGCAGGAGCCCGGATAAGGACCCATGTTTTTCATAACGGAAGACATCACCATATTCACAAAGTCTTAGCGGTAATTCCCGATAGCTGCGTAATCTTGAAGCATAGATTTTGTGATGATGCGGGCAGCACATGGGCCGCAAATAGTAATGATCATTTTCGTCCACAGGCATGGCGGGATACATGCTATCTTCGTAATAGGGAACATGACCCGATCGTATGTAAAGTTCTTTGCGCGTGACCGAAGGCGTGGATACACGCTGGTAGCCGGCTAAAAACTCCGTTTCGCGAGCCCATTTTTCCAGTTCGTCACGGATGACGGTTCCTTTGGGCGTCCATAACGGCAAGCCTACGCCTACTTCGCTGTCTTGAATAAAAAGATCCAGCTCTTCGCCAAGTTTTCGGTGATCCCGTTCCATGGCAATTTTACGCATCGCGAGGTAGTCGCTCAATTCTTTGCCGGACTCGAAGGCTAAACCGTAGATGCGTGTCAGCATGGGACGCTTTTCATCACCGCGCCAGTAACTTCCGGAGATACGATCGAGCTTAAAAGATTTTTTGGGCACTTGTCCCGTATGTTCAAGATGCGGTCCTTCGCACATATCAATAAAATCACCGCTCGAATAAAAGGAAATAGCATTCCCTTGCGCTGCGCCGGTTTCGATCAATTCACGGGCATATTCGACTTTATAGACTTCTCCGCTTTCTTCCAAAAAGCGCAACGCATCATCAAAAGATTTTTCGTGACGCTCGAAAGGAATGCGTGCTTTGATGATGGCAGCCATACGCTGCTCTATGTCGTTGAGATCGGCTTCACCTATGGGTTTGTCGCCGAAATCGAAGTCGTAATAAAACCCATTTTCGACGGGCGGGCCAAATGCTAATTTTGCTTCAGGCCGTATTTGACGTACGGCAGCGGCTAAAATATGGGAAAGAGAATGGCGCAAGCGATAGATCTGCGACATCTTAGTGTCCGATAGAACTGCTGCTGATTGACTCATTATAAATAACACTCCTTATTTTTTTGTGGGAATAGTTGTATTGAAAAGGTTGAAGCCAATGACGCGAAATCACCTGCTTGGGTCTACTCGAAAGAGAGGGCAAATCACTTGATTGTAATGGGAATGCGTATGCGTTGCCCATTTCGCAACACTTCAACCTGAAAGTTTTTAACATTTTGAAATTGAGGAATCAAACTGAAAATCTGGGATTCACTTTGGATAGGGATACCGTTCACACTGGAAATAATATCACCTTCCCGAAAGCCATATTCAGATGCGTAAGGGATACTGTCCACATTATTCGCGGTGAGCCCGAGAGGATTTCCGTTGTTATCGTGAGCAATGCGCGGCTGATGCTTCATCATCAAACCACCTAGATCAACATCTTTTAGAGCAGCGTCCGGAACATTCGGCAATGATAGCCGAGGACTTCCCGACGAAGGCGCTTGCTTGGGACGTGCCCCCACTTTGGGCGCACTTTCAGTCATGGTTCCTTTCGCGCTTATCGTTCGCGGCGCAGCATCTTCGGGAGCAGCATGCAACGGCTTCACCGGCGTGGCAGCTTGTTGTTCGAGCGAATAGGTAAAATTCGGAAGATCATGGCTGCTCCGATAATCCCATGGCGCCAGTGCGGTGATCTCGGAAAAAACGGCACGTTCGGCAAGTACGGCTTCCGCATTTAGTTTTCGTAAAACAGTATCTTTCGAAGCATTATGTTCATCCCACCACGCCAGCCCATCGACCGCTAAGCTATGACTGATAGAATGACTGTTCTCATCAAAAACCAAGGCAACGGGTACGTTTAAAGAATCCACCGTGAGCACATAGACCGCTACGGTGTCGCCTTGATACCGTTTTTTCAATTCATCGCGCGCTTCTTCCGCAAAAGCCTGTCCTATTTCCGGACAATCAATTCCATATAAACGAAGGGTTGTGGTTTCTTCTCCGTGTTTGATCTTGACCAAGGCGTCGGGAGTAACGCTGTCCAGCTTGCCCGTATACTGTTCCTTTATCTGTGCATTCAGTTCTGTCAATATTTGATCTGCAGTAAGGAGCGGCTGTGTTTCGACTTGTTCCGCCTTATTATCCGCTACAGGGCTGATGTCTTGTGCTGCGAGAATTCCGGGTATAATCAACGCGGCAACAATCAGTATTGCACGCATTAAATAAAACATGATATATCTCCTTGAAAGGTTGTTGTTTGTATTGCCAATAGTATACCATGAAAATTCTTATCATCGTTATTTCGTCGGGGCACTCCATCCTTCATTTTTGAATGGATAGGTAGGTTTTTAGCTAGATCGGATAAAGTTAATGGAAAAAAAAATTATTGTCATCGGAGCAGGTGTATCAGGTTTATGTGCCGCATATTACCTGCGCAAAGCGCTTGGTGAAGATGCCGTCTTAACGCTGGAAGCGTCCTCCTGCCCCGGCGGTACGACACGGAGCGATCAGCAGGCGGGCTATACCCTTGATTGGGGGTCAAACGGTTTTTTAGATCGTGAACCGCTTACCCTGGCGTGGGCAAAAGATTTGGGACTTGAATCCGACACCCTTAAAGCCAACACAGCCGCTGCTAAACGCTTCATCTATCGCAACGACCGGCTGCACGAGGTTCAAATGCCGCCCGGATTCTTTTTGTCTTCCCTTCTGTCCCTGCGCGGAAGACTGCGCCTTTGTTGTGAGCCTTTGATTAAACAAAAACGCGATGACACGGAAGAGAGCGTCTTTGAATTTGCTGCCCGACGTATCGGCAAAGAGGCAGCACAAATCATGGTCGGTTCTATGGTACTTGGAATTTACGGCGGTAATGCCAAAGAACTGAGCATGCGCCACTGTTTCCCGCGCATGGTAAAGATGGAACAGGATCATGGCGGCTTATTTAAAGCACTCCTGGCTATCCGCAGAAAACGCGGCGCCTCGCCCATGGGTCCCCCCGGCGTCTTAACTACCTTCAAGGGAGGGATCGGCGCGCTGCCCGAACTCGCGGCGAAGACACTGCACAAGCAAATTCGTTATAACGCCAAGGTCACTGAAGTCACGAAACGTGAGGGAGGCTATGAAGTGCATTTGGAGCAAGGTGAAAGGCTCGCTGCCCAAGCCGTGGTCTTGGCAACACCGGCTCACGCTGCCGCTGCAATCAGCGCGTCCCTACACGCCGATGCCGCTGATGCCCTCGCTGCGATACCCTACGCCGGCTTGAATGTTGCGTGCTTGGGCTATAGGCGCGACGCCGTCGCCCATGATTTAAACGGATTCGGATTCCTCGTGCCGCGAGGACAAGGATTGCGTCTCCTTGGCTGTATTTGGACATCTACCCTCTTCCCCTTCGAAGCGCCCCAAGGATCCGTGTTGCTTCGTGTCATGGTGGGCGGCGCGTCAGACCCCGATGCCGTACATTTATCCGATGAGGAAACGCTCGCACTGGTTCGTAAAGAACTGGATCCTTTGCTGGGCTTACAGGGCGAACCGGAACTTAGCTGCGTATATCGACACCCCCGCGCTATCCCGCAATATACGCTGGGTCATGGGAAGCGATTGAAGACTATCGAAGACGCAGAAAAAGCCCTGCCCGGATTAGTATTCGCCGGAAATGCCTATTATGGTATCGGACTGAATGACTGTGTTCTATCGGCTCATCGGGCTGTGAAAATGGTTCTTGAAGAACTGGCTTGAACCGCACGCTGCTTTTTTAGGCAGCCCTATCTTTTTGCAAAGCAATGATGCGTGCGGGAGTCACTTTTGAATCGGGTGTGAACCGAGAAAAACAAGAAATACAGAGGAGGGAATAAAAAAAATGGTGGGCGATACTGGGCTCGAACCAGTGACCTCCACGATGTCAACGTGGCACTCTAACCAAGCTGAGCTAATCGCCCACAACAGACTCATAATAGCAAAAAATAGGATGCTGAGTCAACGTGTCTTTACACGTGAATATTCTGCGAAAGAAACCTTGATATTCGATATTTAAATGACGTGGATCAGGGTCACCGCTTCATAAACAGCGGCGATGCCCAACAACACCCCCGTAAAAAGGGCAGCGACAAACAAGAGCAGCAGCCCTTGTTTCAGCGATTTTAGGAAACAGCGATTCTTAATCCCGGACCACAGCAAGATCGTCCAAATAATGATAACTATACAGGCAAAGATATAGGCTTCCAATTCCATGACAATGGTCAGTGAGTGGAAAAACAGCATCTCAGCCGTACGCAACCACAAGGGCGACATGGTCCATCCTGCAAGACACAAACTTAAAAAGGTTTTGATCAATCCTAAGGGAAGCGGGAAAAGAGAAATTAAGAAGATTAGGAACAACACCTGCTCGATATAATTATTGTAGAAGGTCATCCATGCGGCATAGGATATTTTTCCTGAACTATAGGCAGCGCCAATATGCCCCAATCCGCCGATTTGAAACACAGTTTCCGTATACTGTTCGAAGCGAAACGCAAGAATCGGTGATTGTATAGCCACCCATACGGCTATAAAGAAAGCGCCGTAAAAGAAGATATGGGATCCCCAAAAAAGCTTGGGCCGTTTTAGAACAGCTTCGGCAAGGGGTGCGAAAATGACACTTTGTCGAGAACGCCGCATAAAATGTAGACCACTGAATTGGAGCAGCGCGCCGCCAAGGGCAATCAAACACATAGCAAGAAAGGATACATAAACGGTCTTGGCGTCGGATCGTATGAATCCGCCCAAAATATTGGGGACTGCCAAAGGCACTACTTCATCCGGCTCAGTCACCGTCGTCTCTTCAGTATTTCCCTTGTAGGTTAAAAACTCGGGCAGCCTTCCTTCTTTAGCCAGCAACTCCCCATCTTTCAGGAGTAGACCGCTAATGGCGCCCCGTTCTTTACTGAAGATCTCTTCGTATCCTTCCGGATAAGGCAGCATATACGTAAAAAGGAAACCGTTCACCGACTTTTTTAAGTGACCGACTACTTGAAATTCAACGCCGTCAATAGCAAAACTCTCCGAACGTGCCAAGTCTCCCGCCAATACTTCCGGACGCCCCGGAACAGGCAAGCGTCCGGAAGCTAAAAGCGGTGTGAGTTCATCGGGGTCCAGTTCTAATGCAACCACGAGTTCTGCAGCGCCCAAACGAATGTAGTCATTGAAACGATCCCATTGTAAGAGTTCGCTGAGTAATTCCATCCCAAGATCACCATCCAGCCTCGTAGTGCGTTCAGCAAAACGAATGGATACGGGAATATTGTCGTCATTTAAAAAGCGGGTCGTATCTTTGGTGAGAATAAGGGTATTCACCCAAGGCGCTTCGTCGAAGGCCTTTGATTCTTGTACCGAAATGTTATGCAGCAGTCCCAGCCCGACTCCCACAATACAAAGTCCAAGTATCAAGCTTTTCCACGGTCTACGCGGCACTTTTTGTTGCGCTTCAACGGGTGGCTGCTCGTCGGATTCTTGCTTTATGCTGAGGTTTTCTTCGTTCATGGAGATGCTACTGCAGCGGCTTGGGCGAGATCAACAGGCGGTGTACCAAAATTATCAACAATACGTTTCATCAAGGACGCAAAGTAACTTTCTGCTCTTGGGCCGAGCCAGCCCATCAATCCCACTTCATAATCCAGAACGCCGTGTTTATCAAGATCGTTGTAATAACGATCAGGCGATAAGTACCCGAGATAAGCACCGGAAAAACTGGTTACCCACAAGTCCCAGCCGCTCTCTTTCGCTTGGAGATGCCATTCCCGTGTCAATTCGCCGCTCGTGTCAAAGGGCATCCCAATCAATATGATGGACCCTACACGGGCGCCCTGTATCCAGCCTTCCTGAGGAACGCCCAGTATCTTGGATGCGATAGGCGATAGACGCCATGAAGGCGATAGGGGTCTTGCTTGAGCGGGCGGAACTCCAACAGGCACACGAACAGAAGCCACATCAACATAATTCATAAATTCGAGTTCTTCGGTGTTTTCGACTACCAATTCACCCAAAAGTTGACCATAGGCTTTCACCCGTTCGGAAGGTGTCGGGGCATCGGGGGCGCGCGGGCTCATGGAACCCAGTCCGCCGCCTAAATACATGGCGGTGGCGTTGGTCTTGGCTTCAATAAACCGTGTCATTTCTCCCGGAAATTCGGCGGAGAATTCCATCATATCTGTTCCGAAAATCGTGGGATGGGCAGACCAGCGGCATACATAACAGCGCTTGCCGCCCTCTTGTTCGACAACCATATAGTTGAGAAAGGAATCCACTTCTGCCTGCCGCGTCCGGTTACGGATATGCTCAGGCGCATCAATAAATCCGTGGGCATATTGAGCGGGCTTCATCGAATTGTAGGCTTCAACGATGGCATCGGCAAAGGTGGAGGCTAAAAATTCCGGGACAGCCGGATCATATTTACCTGCGGAAATTTTGGATGCTAAACCGGGGCCAAAAGCACCGGGACCGCAATGGGTATGGCTTGCTGTAAAATAAAGATCATCTGATGTGAGCGGTGTTTTTTCCGCCACTTTGTTGACCGTAAGTTCTGCTAAGTTTGGAGGGACGATGAGCATGTCGAGCCCTAAGATAACGACGGTATCTGTACCATCACTCAAGGCGATGGCACGCGCCTTGAGTTCATCTCGAACACCGCGTGATTTTTTACCGTCGGGACGGGCACTATAGCCGCCCATAGGCACGCCTACATTCGGGGTCATGATTCTGGTTGCCCAGCCTGCCAATAATTGGGTGGGATCTTCTGCAATATCGCAGTTGGCAGCGTGGGCGTCAATGGCCGCTATAGCTTCTTTGTAATAGGTTTTTTGCGTGAAATCGCTCGGTCCCCGCACCGGCCACGGGCCAATACAGATCAAAAATAAAATGGCCGAGACAACTACAATAATCAGTAGAACGAGCAGGATTCTTTTGAATAGTTTCATCATTCATTCTCCATAGAAAATTACCGTTAACATTTGGGGGAAATAGCGGCCTTGTAATGAGGTCACATGAATTAAGACTGAAAACACCCTTCTAAGGTTTTATTTTTTTACCATTCGATGGATGCTTTCAATACATTGTCTTTATATGATGTTGTCAAGTCGAAAGCCTCAGGCGCTTGCTCAAAGGGAAAGACATGGCTGATGAGCCCCTGCACATCCAGCACGCCCGCTTCAATGAGTGCAAGGCTGGCGGGATAGCTATGCCGGAAGCGGCGGCACCACTGCAGGTTTAGGCCTCTACGCCGCGCGATGCTTACAGGAACATAATCTTCGTCTCTACCGGAAATGCCGGTCAGCACGCAGCGCCCTGCAGGCCGAGCGGCGGCACAGGCAAGGGCGAGCCCTTCTGCGCTGTTGGTGCAATCAATGGCAACATCGACCAGACGTCCGCCGGTTTGTTCCTCTAGCCATGCGATAGATTCTTTTCCGCCTGAGTCCAAGCCGCCTGCTTTGGCACACAAGGCAGCATCCACGCCAAAGCGTGAGGCAACATCCACACGGTACGCAAGGGGATCAATGCCGAAGATGCGCACAGCGCCCGATCGCTTGGCAAGCTGTGCCGTTAGTAAGGCGATAACGCCCAGCCCAAAAACAGCGACTGTATCGCCCGGCTTTAAGGCAGCCAATTCCACGGTATGGACAGCCACTGCCGCCGGTTCAACCATGGCGGCACAGCCGGAGGTCATATCCTCAGGAACAACGAAACAAGCGCTGCTGTCCACCGCCATATATTCACACAGCGCGCCATCATGTCCGGGTCCGCCGGGAAAACTCATGTTCGTGCAAACGTTGTAGTATCCCGTCCGACAAAACTCACAGGTTAAGCAAGGTTTTCCCGGTTCAACAGCCACACGTTTCCCCAATAAAGAAGCGTCTGCTTTCGCTCCCACCTCTTCTACGATGCCCGCATATTCATGTCCTAAAACAAGGGGTTCCTCAATGACAGCACATCCGATATGCCCATCCCGATAATAATGAATATCAGAACCGCAAACGCCGACGGCTTCAATGCGTATGAGCACCTCTTCCGGACCAAGTTCCGGTCGGGGTAATTCCACCAGTTTCATCGATTTCTTTTGATACCATTGCCATGCTTTCATGAGCCTTACTCCTGCCATTAATAATTCAGATCGCTAATCAAAAAAAACTAGCGGGCTTTAAGGGGTTATTTTTTTGCAAAAACTGTAACGAAGCGACAAAAAAGCGCCCTTAACAAGAAGAGAGATTAAATTAGAAGTATATCACTCCTGACGCTCTTATGTCAGATTTATTAAAGAGCATCATCACACACCCCGTGTATGCGCAGGCCAGATGGATTTATGCAGTTGCAATTGCATTGTTGCGCGGGAACGATCTTCAATCATCCACTGCGCCAATATTTCGGGCGGGAGCTTCTCTGAGACGGGCGAAAACAAAACACAGTTACAAGCTTCGAAGAGCGTATATTCATGAATGATTTGCTGTGCCCACACATAATCGGCTCGGGAAGCGAGAACAAATTTTATCTCGTCATGCCCCTTGATTTTTTTGATATTTTTCCAGTCCATGTTCCCGCTCATACCGCTATCGGGACATTTGATGTCCATAATGCGAATGACCTCGTCGGGCAATAAATTAATGGGCATGGAACCATTGGTTTCTACCAACACCGTGTATCCTTTATCGATGAGCGCTTTCGCCAAGGGGGGTGTCCCGGCTTGTAATAAAGGTTCGCCACCCGTAATTTCAACGAGAGGTATCTGCCAAACGTCTACTTGATCGAGTATTTCCGATACAGTATGACGCTTCCCCGTGCCATGAGAATACAAGGTATCACACCATCGGCATCGCAGATTACAACCTGCCAGGCGGACGAAACCGCAAAGACGGCCTGCCCATGTAGACTCCCCTTGGATGCTGGTAAACATTTCAATTACATCAAGGCATTCACTGTGCGTTTGTGAGACATGTCGATTCATGGCGCGATTTTCTGACCGTTAACCGGGATCTTATGTTAAGCCTATCTAATGCTATATGTCCAGTAGCTACCCTAGCATATTTTTATTGTCTTGCTACAATTGTAAGCCTGTAATTACCCGGTCGATTCCTGCCAAATCTTTATGACAATTCAGCCGGTGAAATCCGTGTCTAAGATAGAGGTCTGCAACTGCCGCGTAGTGGCTCTCTCCGATTTCCAAGGCGAGCATACCGCCGCTGCGCAGGCAATCCGCCGCAGCGGGTATCAAAAGGCGTACGTAATCCAGCCCGTCTTCTCCTGCCAGCAGAGCGCCGGGATCTTCATGACGCGTTATGACGGGCGAAAGTGTTTCCCACTCTTTTTCAGGGACATAAGGCGGGTTAGCTACGATTACATCCACAGGCGCGGTGAAAGGGCTCAGCAAGTCACCACAAATAGCTTGCAGTGAAATGCTATAGCGTTGCGCGTTCTCCTGTGAAATTTCCAGCGCATCTTGGCGGCGGTCTACTGCGTATAGGCTTGTGTCGGGAAAATGGCGGGCAATGGCGATACCCACGCAGCCGGTACCACAGCAGACATCGATGACGCGGTACGGGGCAGAACAGAGAGACAAATAATCTAAGACAGCGGATACAAGGTGTTCCGTTTCAGGGCGAGGAACGAGAAGCGGCGGAACCACGCGCATGGACATTCCAAAAAACTCCCATTCCCCAAAAATGTAGGCAAGGGGCTCATAATTCAATCGTCTTGCTAAAAGAGTCTCAAGCTTGTTGGTAGGGACGCTTTCTTTCAGGCGTGCGAGCAGGGAGGCGCGTGATAAACCTGAGGCGTGCGCTAAAAGTAATTCTGCTTCCAATCGCGGCGTCTCTGTAATAGGGGCGAGTTTTTCTGTTATGGAGGAAAGCAGTTGTGCAACCGTTGTTTCCATGTCATTCTTGTGCGGCGAGTCGCGCGGCGCGATCTGCGACGTTCAAGGCATCAAAAAGATCGGCAAGATCGCCCTCCAATACCTCACGCAATTTGTATAGAGAAAGGTGGATTCGATGATCAGTGACGCGGTTTTCCGGGAAATTGTAGGTTCGGATCTTTTCGCTGCGGTCGCCCGAACGCACTTGACTACGCCGATTTTCTGAGCGTTGATCCGCTTCCTCCTGCATCTTGAGATCGAGCAGACGGGCGCGAAGAACGCGCAAGGCTTGGGCTTTGTTCTTATGCTGCGATTTTTCGTCTTGACAGGACACCACCATGCCGGTTGGTTTGTGGGTGACTCGGACAGCGGAGTCGGTGGTGTTCACGCTTTGACCGCCCGGGCCGCTGGAACGAAATACGTCGATGATCAACTCATTGGGATCAATTTGGATATCTACTTCTTCCGCTTCCGGCAGAACAGCCACTGTTACTGCAGAGGTATGGATTCTACCTTGTGTCTCTGTGTCGGGGACGCGCTGTACACGGTGCACGCCTCCCTCCCACTTCATGAGGCTATATACATTCTCCCCGGATAATTGGAAGGCAATTTCTTTGAAGCCGCCCAGCGCCGTGGGGTTAGAATTCATCAGTTCTATTTTCCAGGCGCGCAATTCGGCAAAGCGTGAATACATACGGAACAGATCCGCGGCGAAGAGCGCTGCTTCGTCGCCCCCCGTACCTGCGCGAATTTCAACGATGGTGTTTTTAGCATCCATGGGATCTTTGGGGATGAGCAATACTTTCAGCTCTTCCTCAAGAATATGGATCGACTCTTTTAGACGTGCCTGTTCCTCATGGGCAAGTTCCTGCACCTCAGGATCGGACTCGGTATGGAGGATTTGTTCCGCTTCTTGCAGACCGGATTCATGGGCTTTGAAGCGTGTAAAAACGTCAACAACATCCGTTAGCTCTGCATATTTTTGGGCGTGTTGACGGTACACATCGGCATTCATGGCAATTTCGGGAGTTGCCATGGCGGCTGCCAGACGTGTATGTTCGGCTACAAGGGATTCCAGTTTCTCGCGCACACGCGCTTCCATAAGAACTTATTCGGCGCTTTTAGCGGTGCCAAATTTTTTCTGGAAACGCTCTACACGGCCCTCGCTATCGACAAACTTTTGTTTGCCCGTGAAAAAGGGGTGGGAATAGCTGGACAGATCAAGGGTGAACAGAGGATATTCTTTTCCTTCGAATTCAATGGTGCGGCTCGTTTTTACAGTAGAACGGGTGATCCATTTTTTGTCTGCACCGATGTCCATAAACACAACTTCACGATAATTTTCGGGATGAATGCCTTTCTTCAAAGCATGTTTCTCCTAAGGTTTAGGGCTGTCTAAAAGCTGATTACGAGATACACAGAAAAGCCATATCTCGAGAATAAAAGGGTGAGTGTGGAAAGTATAGCAAAATAGAGTAGGAGCACGCAACATCATGAGTCGTACGCTTGTGCGGCAATGAACTCAGCCGGGCTGAAAACTTCCTTCGGTGATAAAACAAATTTATGGGGTATGGGAATCGCTCGACTTTATTTTTGCTGCAGAAACAATGAGTTCAGCGCCACAAATATATTCATACTCTTGCATTGAAAATTGATGTTGCTCCAACGAATCCCGAAGAGAGGAAAATGTAAAGGGATTCGGATGAATATCACCGGCAGGAGTCGGTTGTATGGCGTTATAGATTTTTTTAATGAAGCGCCAACGTCGGCGGCCATAATCCGGCGTGGCGATAACCAAGGTTCCGTCTGATTTCAAACAACGGGCGAGTTCACGAAACGGAATTTCCGATTGCGGCAAATGTTCTATGAGATGAGAGGCAAGGATAACGTCGAAGGACTCGTCTGGAAAAGGAAGAGCCGAAACAGAAGCATTAATTAATATCCGCGCCGGCCGCCGCATAAACCGTAACTTGGCAGGATTGGTATCCACCCCTATGGCTTGGGGCACATTGTTGAGCAATTGGGTAGACCCGCAGCCAACATCTAAGACTGACATACGGTCGCCTATAAAATCGCGTAGAATTTGACATCGACGGCGCTGCCACCAACGCTGCGGCAAGATACGGCTATAAAATGCGCGGGCATCATAATCGGCACTTTGCAGGCGATTGCGGTATTTCCAAAGGGTATAGAGCGATTGAAGGTATACTTTTCCAAACTTAAATACACGGGCATGACTCGACCCATGGCGTCTGGGAAGATAATGGAAAGGTTCTTCCACAACACGATAACCGCGACACCATGATTTGATTAACACTTCCTGGAGAACGGCATAGGTTTCATAGTGCAAATCCAGTTTGCGAATGGCGTTGCGATGGTAAAGCCGAAATCCACTCGACAAATCGCGTACAGGAAGGTCTAAAACAAATCCAAATACACGGTTTAGACTGCCACTGAGTATTTTACGGCTCCATGCCATTTCTCCGTAGCCTTGGGGCGTAAAACGAGAGGCAATTATTATTTCACCTTCATAGCGTCGTGCGAAAAGGTATTTTATGAAGACTGGGTGATGGGAAAAATCCGCGTCCATGGTCAGCAGCCATCGTGTCTCGATGTCTTCAAAAGCCGTACGTATTGCGCCGCCATAGCCCGCGCCACGTTGTGAAATAACCGTTGCCCCCAAAGATTGCGCAACGGACACCGTGTTATCTGTGCTTCCCCCATCAATCACAAAAATCCGGTATGAAATGGACATGGAGGATACTACTTCATTGATTTTAGGCACCAACAGACATAGATTGTCCGCCTCATTTAGACAAGGTAGTACGATTGCCAATTCTGTCATGGTGTTGGGTATAACCTTCTCTGACCATCAAGAAGACGACACAGATAATATTTGGAAGCTTCGCGTTGCAGGTATTGATTGATTCATCGGGATTCAGCCTATCATAAAAGACCTTTTACTTCAATAATTTTATATCCCCGATCGTTTCAATTTGAGCTCTCGGACAAGTTTTTTTTCTTGACATTAATGAAGTCTTAGGTTGTTTTATCGGGAGCGGAGCCCGTGGGAAAGAGCTTAGACTTGGCTGGTTTAAGGTCGATGGCGCAAGGTATTCATATCCACTTAGATAAACAAACCCTTTCCGGCCTAATACAATGCAGCGAGACTGCATTAACGAGGGGAGCTAACCCGAGTTCCGTGGTTTGCAGGTACTCTAGGGGAAGGAGTGACGTGAGGCAGAACATTCACCACGTGCTGCTCAGGTTCGCTCCCCTCTAATATGAGGCCTCCACTTATAAGTGCTTGGTGAGGCGAGTCCAGGGATAAAATATCGGCTGCAGGTACTCTCGGGGAAGGAGTGACATGAGAAACAGGGGTTGCCGAATATTTATTGAACCCGCCTCGGGTAGAGAAGGGGTTGGAGGCAAACTTAAATATGAAATCATAGTGTTTCATGGCCGGACTCCCACGGCGCGGACTTCCGTAAAAGAGGTGTCCAATTGGCCGGTACTATAGTCCGGAAGCAAGTCTATATGCAGTCTATTTTCTGCATGAGTTTGAACTTCAGCGGGAACATCTATATTGATTGAAGTATGGGTCTTGTCTTGAAATACAGAGGGTGGAATGTGCGTTTTAAACAGCGGGTTCAGTGAACTGTCAGAAACATAGACACTGTAGCCGGCGTGCCCTTCTGAATAAGGATGGGGCAGCCAATTCAGTTCCACGGCGCGTACCAAACGCTGTTTTGTTTCCACCATAAAGATCTGCCGCCGTGTCCGCGTTGTTTCCTGTGTTGACGGCACAAATCGGGTGAGGAACATTCTTTGTGCACTTACTTCGGGCAACACATTTCGTGCCATTTCCAGACAACGGGCCGCCGGAACGTCTCGTTCTATTTTGGGCCGGTTGCGTTGACTGAAAAGCGCTTTATTACCTTGGTGGAGCAATGCGAAACTCGTTTCATTCTCAACGAGCACCTCCCCATTGACAACGGTAACTTCCGTATTGTCCGAAGTTGTATACACTTCAAAAGAGGTGCCTAATGCTGAAATGACCCCATGAGGAGTGTTTATCAAAAACTCTTGGGTGTCCGGATGTACATCAACAAAAATACGCCCCTGCTCCAAAAGAAGTTTGCGTTCGCTGATAAGATACAAACTGGAATCTTCATAAAGCGAAACATGACTGGGGCCTGAAAGACCCAGTAGGAGCCGGCCATCTTTTCCCGTCTTGATAAAACTATCGGGAACGAGTAAGGTTTTTTCTTTCGCTTCGTTCAGAATCCCGTCTACGGCACGACCGAAACGAACAGGGCCGTTGCTATAGGTAATAAGCCCGACGGCATCATCATCTTTTTGCGGAATTGAGGGCCAATAAAGCCACAGCAAACCGCCTAAAACGAGCAATATGATGGGGGCAAGAACGGGGACTAAGGCGGCAAAGGTTTTGTTCCAAGTCCTTTTTTTGGAAGGAGGTATCACGTGGGAATTAGACGAGCGTTTTCTATCCATCTCCGGCAAATGAGCCATGACCGTCGGCACCAAGTTTTCTTGAAGGCGGTCTTCCTTGAGCAATTCAAAGAGTTGCACATTTGCAGCCCGTGCAATTTTCAATTCATGGCGGCAGGCATCGCAATTATGGAGATGATCTTCGAAGAGCAGTCGTTCTACACTTCCAATTTCATCGTCCAAAAAGGCTTGGAGCAAACCAAGTATTTGTACACAAGATGCCACGTTTATGCCTTTTCTTCTTCTTTCAATTGATCGGTTTCTATATCTTTATAGTGCTGAAGTTCTTTGCGCAACATACCGGCTGCACGGCTGAGGATGCCGCGTATCTCGTCATGAGAGTCTCCGGTAAAATGGCTGATCTCTTCATAACTCATCTCTTGCACATAACGAAGTACCACCGGAAGCTGATACCGTTCCGGCAAAGATTCTATGGCACGATGAACGAGCTCATAGACATCATCGGAAACAGAGGATGACTTCGCTTCAGTATTAAAATTTAACGTATTGTAATGCGCGCGACGTCGAGGCAACGGTGTTTCATTACGCAGCCGAGGCGCATTTTTACGCAGCCAGTTTGCAGAGACACGCGTGGTAATCGCTTTTAACCACGAACCAAACTGTTCCGGTTCACGTAAGCGCGGCAACGAACGATAGGCCGCCCAAAACGCCTCTTGTGCAATATCTTCCGCGCCGCCATAGCGCCCTGCATAATGAAAAGCAGTGGCATAGACAGCGTGTTGATACCGCGCTACTAAAAGGGCGTAGGCGTCCGTGTCTCCGTCACGACATTGGAATACAAGTTCTTCATCTGTTGGACGCATAAACTTTCTTCCCAAAATAATAAAAAATGTATGATGCCTCACGCTGCGTCTACAGAAAGCGTTGTATACCGTTTCTTCAACTGTATCTACCTATAAAGTGGCGTTTTTTCGGTATAACTACACGAAACGCTCCAATCTGGAACATCCCTCCTTTCCGTTATATTAATTTACGACCCCTTGCAACTTGGTATAAAGCCATTGTGCAGCCTTTTCTATTTCGATATCAATATCCGGCCAGGGATGACCGCCTTTTTCTTTATAAACCAAATCCACCTCGCCTCCGGCGGTACGCAGCGATGCCGCCAATTTTTCAGCTTGTTTCCAGGGCACTATAGGGTCTTCTTTTCCTTGGACAATAAGAAAAGGCGGTGGATTATGAGCTGTGACTCGTGCAGGCGAAAGACGTGTCAACATTTCAATCAAAGTATCTTTCTCCACTTTTTCCGTGCTGCAATGAAAAAAAAGCGACTTAATATTCATTGAATCGAGAGTCCTTGGATCGAAAGACCGTCCCCCGTAATCGACAAGATCCGTAGGCGGAAAAAACAAGGCTATTGCCGCCACATCGGTGCTCCACCTGCGTAAGGGATCATAAGCAACGGTTCTTCCACGCTGCACGTTCAATGCGGTTAACGCGCCTAAATGCCCCCCTGCAGAGACTCCAAGGATTGCGAGGCGTTCCGGTTGGATTTCGTAGACCTTCCCATTATTTTTAATGTGTCGTATGGCGGCCTGTACATGCCCCACCATCTCCGAAGCGGTGAACAAGGATGCGGAACCGGGAAGAACAGCAAAGACCGTAATGCCCAATTCACATAATGCATCTATGGCGCCTAAGCCTACATGTTCATTAAGAATTACACGATCTGAACGCCACCCGCTGCTGATCACATCGAGAACGGCGAAATTTGTCGTTTTATGTTTGGGTATAAAAATATCCATAACCAAGCCAATACCATGGGCCTCGGCGTATACCACATTACATTGTTGTGTATAATTTTTCTTCGTTTTCGGGCGCAGCCGCAACGATGCGGCAGGCCGATATAAAATTTCAACCGGTTGGGGTGGGGTCGGATTCATACAATACCTTTACGTGAAAATAATCTTTAACTTCAATTAACGACATTATTTCATACCCAAAGGCAGAGACAAAATAGAGGAAGGAACAGGATATATTTTTACAGATGCAGGTATCCTGCTGAGTTCATAGAATGAAGGTTCAGAAGTAGACAAGCAACGGAATTAGTGTGATTTTTCGTTGCGTAAACGCTGTTGTATCAAACGCCACTCTTTATACCGCTTATAGCTGCCGCGAAGACCGTAGTTTCGAATGCTGGATACCAGTCTATTCAACACGGCTCTTTTCTTGGGTGTGCTGCTCAATGCCTGCACAGCTTTTTTTAAGTCGACATGCTCTTCACCGGACGGAAATGAACAATATCTACACTCGTCGCGTAACTGCCCTTCCAACATCGTTTTTCTAAACTGAGTCATATAAGCGCCGTTCCACACTTCGGCTAGTGACATATCGCGAATGCTCTGGGATCGTTCATCCGACAAATAACAACAGGGACTGACATGACCACTGGAATCAATAGCGATACCGGTCCATGGCTCTAGGCAATGAGCTGTGCAAAGATCTTCCGAATCCGCTTGGCATGTTGCCATATTTTCCGCCTTAAAATGTTTATCTTTATCCGCCTGTACAAGCATCAATAAATTATGAAGTGTGTGCGGGAAATTAAGGGCGTCCGCTTTTTTAATAGCGCCCTCAATATAGCCTGGCAGCGCAGCACGTTGCTCTGTATTCAAAATATAGCCACGACCTTCCAAGTCATTTTCAACTAATGGACTGGCGGCGAACATGTCTATTCCCTTATCTATACAAAGATCGATCATATCTTCAAGGCGGTTGTAGTTTTGTGCAGTGATCGTCAAATGAACGGACACTAGGGGCACGTCGCTTCGGTATTTGTCTTTCGTGGATCGCAAGGTTTCAAGGGTAGCCAGTGTTTTGCAAAAAGCTCCTTTATAACGGATAAAATCGTTACTGGCTTCATCAGGTCCATCAAGGCTTATACTGAGTGTGTCCCAACCCGCCTTGATCAGCGTTTCAATCATTTCTTGAGATAGCCCTGTGCCATTGGTCTGCAGTCGACCTTCCATGCCATACTGCTTGGCCTTGACGCACATAGCGGTCACCAAGTCCGCACGGAGTGTAGGTTCGCCGCCGCCGCCGATTACAAAAGAACGTACCCCCAGCGATCCAGCTTCGTCAACAAGACGCAGCCAGCGCTCGTCAGTCAATTCATGAAAGAGATAATTGGGTTTCTCAAAGCAATTTCGGATACAGATGCCGCAATTGACATTGCATCGATAGGTTGGAAATGCGAGTAAACGCCACGGACCTTGAGATTCATGTTGCCACTGATTGAGTCTATCGGCTATTACCGGTACTGTAGTCATCGTTATCCTTTTTCCTGAAAGAAATACGGAGCAATACACCCTTTGAAGATCACCGTCTTGGTTTATCGTGCTTCCTTACGAAAAGCCCGACGAATAGCGCGCCATTCTTGGAATCGTTTCCAAGTCCTTCGCACACCGCTTCTTCGCAGGTTTATCCACGTTTTTCTTATCAATGCGATCACATTTGAATTACCATGCCCCCTCGTTTCCACCGCTTGAACGACACAGGCTCTCAACTGGCAATGATCGTTGCTCTCAGGGAAACGGCAGCTGATGCAAAAAGGCGGTAAATCCCCTTGTTGCATCTGTTGTCGAAAATTCCTTAGATAGGGGCCAAGCCAAACTTCTTGCAAACTTTTGTCGCGAATACTGTCCGCGGCGCCATCCCAAAAGAAACAGCAGGGCGCTACATGTCCCGACGACGATACAACGATTCCCCGCCACGGTTCCAAACATTTGGCATTGATAAGAGCCGCGTCTTGGCTTTCCCGAGGCTTAGGTTTTGCTACTTGGTTTTGCTCCGACTTTTTTGTGATCAAAGTGTCGAGATTGGTTGCCAAACCAAGCTTACTTGCCAAAGCTAAGGCCTTTTCGATTTCTTCGGGAACGCCAAGCTTTTGCGCGTCACTTAAGATAAAGTCTTTCATATCCGGACTGTATTCAAGCAGTGTCTTAACGGATAGATATTCAACGCCTTGTTCCACACAAAAGTGTACCATGTCATCTAAGTGTTTGTAGTTGAGCGCAGTCAAGACCATATTAATTTGCAGCTTCGGTAAAGGGGAACGGCGTTCTTTCTTTAACTGATGCAGCCATCCCAAACGGGTCACCGTTTTATCGAAGGCCTTTTCAAAGCGTATAGCATCATTAATTGCAGCAGTGGGTCCATCCACACTAACCGTGATATAGTCCAGCCCGATGTTGAGAAGTTTTTCCCAGTCTTCTTTTGATAAGGTGGTTCCGTTTGTTTGGAGATGTACTTCCATACCACCGGCTTTGGCTTTCGAACAAAGATCCATGATCAAATCACGGCGTAATGTCGGTTCTCCGCCGCCGCCAATATTGAGGTATCGCACGCCCATAGCAGCAGCTTCATCCAGCAGCCGAAGCCATCGTTCATCGGGTAACTCGTCAAAGAGCACGCCGGCAGTATCGCCCTCCCAGCTTCGCGCACAAATAGCGCAGCGCAGATTACACCGATGGGTCGGACAAATCATCAGTTCATAGGGAGGCGATTGTATTCCTTGCTGCCAATTTACAATGCGTTGTGCCATAATCGGTTGCATGAGCTATTCCTGATTTCCTTTTTTCAATTGATTGTCCTATTATACAAGTGTATCCTGAAGAAAAGAAAAGCTTTTTTAAGGAGATGTGAGAACTTTCTAGCCTTTGTTCTTCAGGAAGATCTTTTGCTAGACTTATTTTCCCATAATTTTCCTATCAATTGTGTCTGATGATCTTTTGTTTATAGGCTTAGAAAAAACATCCCATGGAAATTAATAACGCTTTAGATCGAATGCATCGGTGGTTGGAGAATCCGGCACTGCCGCCCGGTCCCGAACGGGTCAGCTTATTCCTTACCAATAAATGCAATCTTAACTGCCGTCATTGCTGGCGCCACTGGGCTGATTGGGATCGCAGTTTCCGGTCAGAATTGCCTGATGAACGGTGGCTGCGTCTCGTTGATGAGGGCGCCGAAATGGATATCCGCCATTGGATCTTTTTAGGAGGCGGCGAACCCTTGGTGCGGCACAAATTAATAAGTTCCATGTTGGAAAAAATGGCGCACTATGGTATGACCAGCTGGATTCACACGAACGGTACGCTCTTTACCCCGCCCATGATGGACAATCTGATGGGCAAGGGCGTTCAAGAAATTATATTTAGTATTGATGGCGCCGATGCGCAAAGCAATGATGCTATCCGAGGCTCCGGTTTCGATAAAGCCATTGCCAATATGCGTTATCTTGCACAACGAAAAAAAGAGACGGGGCTCACGTCGCCCACGCTTCTTCTCAACGCTACCTTAACCAATGTATCCTACAATCAACTTGACCGTTTTGTTGAGCTTGCCGCATCTATTGAACCGGGAGTAGTCATTTTCTTGTCCGGGCTCATTGTCGATAATGAGGCAACGGAGCAACTCGCATTAAATGAAGAACAAAAAGCACAGCTCCCTGAACTGGTAAATAAGGCACTGGAGCGCGCCAAAACCTTAGACGTGTTTACGAATTTTGACCGTTTTCTTCATGAGCAGCCTCTTGAAGATACGGGAGAAATACATTGTGCCGCTTCTTCCGTTGCAGGAAAAGGACTTGCAGGAGCGTTTTGTTATGAGCCTTGGTTAAGTGCCGCCATTATGCCCAATGGACAATTGGGACCCTGCTGCGCTTTTTACGACTCAGAAGCATTATCTATCCGTGATCATTCTTTTCGTGAAGTTTGGACGGGAGCTTATATGGAAGGGGTGCGCCGCAGCATGTTCAACGGCGAGCTGCCCTGCTACTGTCAACGTTGTCCTTCCAATCTCTTTATTGACAAGGAAAATATAAGGATCCCCTTGTCATCACAATTGAACAAAGAGGCCATGTCCTCCATGGCACGATTTCGGGCAACATTTCAGGCAGCGACCGCAACCTTCAAAGCTGGAGGGATGACCTCCCTCTTTCAAAAATCACTTCAATGGTTTAATTTCCATTTTAGAAAGAAATGAAGAGACGTGTTTCCTTTTATAGCATCAGTCTAGATCCCCAATGATCTACTTTTGATAGCAGCACCAATGAATCCATAGACCAATTTCACCTTCCCATGAAAAGAAAACCGAAGACCTATGTCCTCTATAGACATGATGCATTATTTTAATTACTTGCGCGTGGAGCGAAATTTCTCACCCCACACTTTACGCGCCTATACCAACGACCTCGCTATGTTTTGCGATTTTATGGAAAATGGCGTTCTTGCTTTTCAGCGCGACAGCGAAGACCTCCGGCCATCGGCAACTTTCACCACACTCCGCCGGGCGGGTAAACAGGAAATCCGCGCCTTTCTGGCGCATCTCCAGACTTCAGGCAGTACCTCGCGGACAGCGGCGCGGAAATTAGCCGCCCTTCGTTCCGCCTTCTCTTATTTCCAGCGTATGGGAAAAATCCCAACAAATCCCACAGAAGGACTGCGCTCAGGACGGATGACAAAATCATTGCCTGACGTGTTGTCCATCCCTGAGGTGACCCAACTCCTTGAAGCGCCCGATACTAAAACGCCTTTAGATAAACGTGATCGTGCGCTCCTTGAGGTTTTATATTCTTGCGGGCTCCGTGCCGCTGAATTGGCGGGACTTGTCCTAACCGATATTTTCGCAACACAACAAACGCTGCGTGTTTTAGGAAAACGAAAAAAAGAACGTATCGTACCTATAGGTTCGTATGCCCTGGCAGCCCTTGATGAATACCTTTTTTGCCGCAATCAATTGGGAGCCCCCGACCATAACGTCGTATTTGTGAATCACCGCGGCGGTCCGCTCACAACGCGCAGTATCCAGCGTGTTGTAGAGCGCTATGTATTGCTGACCCTCCCCCATCGCTCCGATGTATCACCCCATACCTTGCGCCACACTTGCGCCACCCACCTTTTAGACGCCGGCGCAGATTTGCGTGTTGTCCAGGAAATTTTAGGACATGAAAGTCTCTCAAGCACGCAGATTTATACCCACGTCAGCATTGAACGATTGAAACAGGTCTACCGTGACGCCCATCCCCACGCCTAAGGTGCCTTATGCTTTGCAAAGAAAAGGGTAGAGCAACGTCTCGAGAAGCCGATGTGGGTATCCTTACAACGGATCGGATTTTCTCGATCATTGGTAGACAGCCCATTTCTTCTTCCGCTTCTCTCCAAGTCTCTCGCAAAGCTTTTTATCCGTGACTGGTATATACTTGTATAAACTCAATCGATTACAACCGACATATGCACAGCGATTAAAAAAGCTCTCATGAAACAAGACGAAATTTTATGTATACGAAATCTCAGCGTTCAACTGAGTACGGCGTCTTTATTTGATGCCCTTTCTCTTCAGTTGAACCGGCGCGATAAATTGACGATTACCGGCCCTTCAGGTTCCGGTAAATCTACCCTCCTCCGATGCATCTTGGGCTTTGTTCCATTTGCAGGTGAAATAAGTGTTCAAGGAGTCGCTGTCAATGGGCGAAAGATTTGGGGACTCAGACCGCAGCTTGCTTATGTTGCCCAAGAACCGGAACTCGGTGAGGGACGGGTCAGAGAGATACTTATGCGCCCTTTTTCTTTTCAAGCCAATCAACATCTAAGATTTTGCGAAGAGGAAGCGTCTCAGTTATTGGAGCGCTTCAACTTGTCTGATTCTTTCTTAGATCAGGAAATTACCAGTCTTTCCGGAGGCGAAAAGCAGCGCATCGCCTTGATAGCGGCCTTATTGTTGAAACGACCGATTTTGCTGTTAGATGAAGCTGCCTCGGCGCTGGATGCCACGACCAAACTGCTGATCCGTGATTATCTGGCTGATCAAAAAGATCTCGCTATTTTGTCCGTGTCGCACGATATCCATCATTTCGTTTTTGATAATCCCATTTACCGATTGGCCGACGGTTCATTAAAAAGGGAGCAACAGTGACTACGGTAGAAATCTCTTCAGGCCAACTCATCGCCGGTTATGGTTTGCTGCTCTTTCCGATAGTGATTTTTTTGTGGCATAGTGTACCCTTATTAAGTTCGACTTTCACCAGTGTCCTGCGCATGACCGTACAGCTGTTATTTATCGGCTTCTATCTCGAGTATTTATTTTTATGGAATAATATTTGGTTAAACGCTGCATGGATAGCCGTCATGGTTTTGGTTGCCGACGCCTCTATTGTAAAGGGATGCGGGCTGCGCTTACGATTATTTTGGTTTCCCCTCGCGCTGGCACTGTCTGTGGGCGTGTTGATTCCCCTTTTTTTTCTGGTCTTGATGATCATTCGTCCTGCCCCCTTATTTGACGCGCGATATGTGGTACCTATCGCAGGCATGATTTTAGGAAATTGCTTGCGCGCGGACATTGTTGGTATCCACGGCTTTTATAACGCGCTGCGCAAAAACGAGAAGGTTTATTTTCATAGCCTCTCCTGTGGGGCACGTCTGCGCGAAGCCATTCACCCATTCCTGCGTGAGGCGCTGAACGCGGCACTTGCGCCGACCATAGCCACCATGGCAACCATGGGAGTTGTATCTTTGCCGGGCATGATGACCGGCGTAATTCTAGGAGGCGCTGATCCCGTTACGGCGATCAAATATCAAATCGCCATTATGCTAGCCATATTTTCCGGTACGGCTATTACAGTAACTGTTGGTATTTATTTGACCTTGCCCATTAGCTTCACCGCTTTCGGCATCTTGAAGCACGAAATCTTTGCCGCTAACAACAGATAAATTCATGGGTATACAAGGTGTTGGGAGTATCTTCTTAAGGTTGGTAATCGGCACAGAAAGTCTTTCTCAAAGCTTTATTTGAAGCTGAAGACTAGTAATGGAAAAACATTCGCTCAAGCATTACTGCTCTGCCCCAAGTGTCGTTCTTTTTCAAGCATCGCCCTGTGAAGTAGAACGGTAGCGGCGCAATTCTTCTCGTGCTTTTTCAAGTTCGTCAAGTACATCCGCATATTGGCGTGCCAAATTTGCCTTGGTGCCATTGGCTATTTCATGGTCATACATTTCTTGCAGCATATCGGCACGCTTACGCTCTTCGACAACTTTTTGTTCTAATTCGGCGAGTTCTTCCGGCGACAAAGAATCAGCAAGTGTCTTTTCCAACTGCGCCACTTTTTCAGTCAGTGTATTAATTTGCGCTAAAGATTGTTCGTGCTCGGCTTGCTGTTTCTCACCGGCCAAACGCGCCTCTTCTTTTTCTTTTAACAGGGTCTCCTGCGCAAGAGTGACTTGGCTTCGTTCTTCTTCAGTCCGTGTCAATTTCGATTGAAGGTCTTCTAAATCCGCAGATTTTTGTGCCACTTCTTCTTGAAGAGTCCGCAAAGCGACATTCTCTTTTTCTTCTTTCTCGCGTAGTTTCTCCTCAAATTGCTTGGACATTTCTTCAAGGCGAAGATTCTCTTCCTCTAAGCGTTTTTCAATAGCTTCCTTTTCTGTCTGTACTGCAGTCAGGGCTTCTTTTTGCTGCGCCAGTTTTTGTTGCAAAGCACCGGTCTGCTCTTCCAGAAGACTGCTCTTCTCGCCAATTGAATTTAATTGTCCAATTTGAACCTTAAAGCTTTCCAGCTCCGCCGCTAATGATGCCGTTTCTTGATGGCGTTCCTGTGCTTCTTCCATGAGTATTTTTATTTTTTGTTCGGCTTCTTCGCGTTTCGTTCTTTCATCAGCGGCAGCCTTTTCCGCAGCTGTTATCTGTGCAGACATTCCTTCGGCTTTATCTAGATGTTCAGAAATTTCTGTCTCAAAAGCCTTTATCTGTGTTTCAAGAGCGGCATTGGCAGATGTCCATTCTGCCTGACCAGCCGCCGATTGTTCTTCTTCTAAACGGTGTACTTGATTTTGGAGTTCTCTATTCGCTATTTCTGTTTTTTGGAAAAGATTTTGCTGCTCTTTTAATTCTAAGCTAAGGACTTCAATCTTTTCATTGAGACGCGCAAGATCACCGGCATTTGTTCCCACTTGATCTAAGGCTTCTTGTGCGCGATTTTCATGAAATTGCAAGAGTTTGTTTTTCTCTTCAAGCTGTTCTTCCAATGCCTGCTTCTGCGCATTCGTCGCCTCGGTCACACCCATTTTTAATTCAAATTTACGTCTCAATTCTGAAAAGCGTTTTTCCGATTGTTGAAATGCCAGATTTTTACGATCCAACTGGATTTCAAAATCGGCAACCTTCTGTGAAGCTACGGCTTTTTCAGAAGCAATATTTTCTATTTTTTCCTGCAACCGAAGAATCCGGCGCCGCGCTACATTAATAGTGTCATTTCGTTTTTCTAGATTCTGTTCCAGTTCTTTTATATAACGCTTCAAATTGGCATCAGGCACTTTTTGATCAAGTTGATCAATCTCTTCAATTCGCTCTTGTGCTTTGACCAAAGCTTTACTACTGGCAGAATCCCCGTCTTCCAAAGCTCCCGATTCTTTGATTGCCCCTTGAAGGTTTTCCAAGAAAACTTTATATTCAGGAATCTCGGTCACACTATCGATATAAGTTCCGGATATAGTCAACAGTTCGGATCTGAGTTGTTCAATCGAACTATCAATCTGTGCCTGTAACTTTTCTTCTTTACTTTTCAAGATAGCTTTAAATTCGTCAAGCGATTTTTGGAGATCCTCGTTTTTTTCTATTTCTGCCATGCCCATGAATCCTTTTGTAAGTAACGAAAGCTATAGGAGTAACTGACTATTATCTCAGGAAATAAAATATTTACATTGTAAATAAAACTGCAAAACTTACCGCATTTTATAGTACCATAATATGTTTTTAAGTACAAGTAACCATGAAAATTTTTATTCCGGATTATTCGGTAAAAGATGAGAATCATGCGTTACACAAAATTCAGCAAGCAAAAATAGATAATGTGGAGAACATGGCCTTCCGATATAGCGTGTTGTTATAGAACCAAGATTGTTGATATAAAGGTAGGGTTAAAAAATATTTAACCTACCAGGAGAATCAAGATATGGCAAAAAAAACCTTTGCTTGTGTTATAAATTGTATGGATGGAAGAACACAGGAACCGGTGATCCAATATTTGAAAGAAAAACTGGGCGTCACGTACATTGATTCTGTAACAGAACCGGGGCCTGCGCTCCATCTTGCAGAACAAAACAGCCCATGGGTAGAAAATATCAAAGCCTGTTGTGACGTCTCTGTGATGAAACATAAGAGCCGCACCATTGCCTTAGTAGGACACCACGATTGTGCGGGTAATCCTGTTCCTAAAAAAACACAATTGGAGCAATTGAAAAAGGGAATTGCCTTGTTACGCTCTTGGTATCCGGAACTTACAATTTACGGTCTTTGGATAGATCGCACGTGGACTGTGTACGAGGTCTTGAGCGATTTAAACCCATCTCCTAAAAAAGGATGAACTCCAATTTTGCTTCCGTCATTCTAAAATATTCGACTTGCTCTTAAACAATCTTTCCTGTTGATGTGCATTACAAAACCTTATGGGTTCTACCTGAAAGATCTTTTGCTCTACTCCTTTCAAAGTGTGGACTTTCAATCGAAAAGGACACTGTTTCCGGTCACTGAAAAATAATGACAATTTCTTTCTTCCAACGACACCGGCAGTCTCTTTTATTGGGCGCCATTCTATTACTGGGATTGACGCTGCGCCTGGCCTATTTGTATTTTAATATGCAGGCTCCGGATTTTGAATCCCCCATTTTAGATCCTCAGCTAAATGACTATTGGGCGCGTGCCCTTATTTCCGGCGACTGGACACCGCCGCCTCATGCCGAGAACCCACATATAGCGGAAACGCCTTACGGCAGACCGCCCGCCTATCCTTGGTTATTAGCAGGTATCTATTTTCTTTTCCGGAACAGCTATCTCGCGCCGCGCTGTATCCAAATCCTTGTTGGATTAGTAACCATACTTTTGGTATTTCTTTTAGGAAAAAAAATCTTTACCCCCAAGGTGGGGATCATCGCCGCTTTTTTCATGGCTGTTTTTTGGTCTCCTATTTATTTCGAAGGAGAATTAAACTCCCCTCCTTGGGAAGTGCTGGTCATGCTCAGTATTGCAGTCTTACTGCTGCACTGGACATCTACTTCTTCACGCTATGCTTTGGGCAGCGCTGCTCTCTTTTTAGGATTGGGAATCTTGATGCGGCCCAATTTGCTGCTGCCCGGCCTTATTCTGTTGCTATGGATATTTTTCTATTCCTTGAGCAAAAGCAAGAAAATAATCCACGCCTGCCGTCAAATACTTCTTTTTTTCGTTGTCTCAGCAGCCATCATTAGCCCCGTTATAATTCGTAATTATTATGTTGCCCATGAATTTATATTTGTTTCTTATTATGGCGGTATTAATGCCTACATCGGCAACAATCCCGATTCGCCGGGAACAGAAGCGAAAGTTCCCGATCTCTATGAAATCTCCGGTGTAGAAAAATGGAATTGTTTTAACTATCCCGGCATCGTGAAAGGTCTCGGTCTTTCCTTGGGCGAAAAGAATTTTGGATTTTCTGAGGCGTCTCATTATTTCTATAGACGGGCAATACAATTTTGGTGGGAACATCCTTTTGAAGCGCTAAAGCTCAGCTTAAAAAAGGCAGGATTGTTTTGGGGACCCTATGAAATCTCGGACAGCAAGGTGGTTCATTATGAACGAAGCCGTTCGCCAGTACTGGCTCATTTGCCCCGATTCTCCCATCTGTTGATATTTATAATAACGGGACTGGCTGCTTGGTTTCTTTTCAGGCAAGAAAGACCACCGCGTAGCCGGGGGAAGGTACTACTGATACTCCTCTTTGCCGCCGGCTATTTTCTGTCCATTCTCCCATTTTTTATAACGGAAAGATATCGCTTTCCCATAATTCCGCTTCTCTTGCCTTTTGCCGGATATGCCGTCGTATGGGGGATGGGGCTCGTGCTTCAACCTTCCTTCCAAAAACTTGCTGCCTTAGGCGCTATTTTTGTATTTGCTTTTGTCACTGCCTTTTATTCTCCCCTCACCTACACACCGAATCTCTCCACATGGCATCTTCATCGAGGCATCGCTTTTGCCGCACGGGGCAACCCAAAGGCGGCGCAAGAATCCTTTCTCTCTGCCATTTCGGCAAAACCGGATAATGATGAATCCTATGTGCAGCTCGGCTATTTATCTGTCAATGCGGGCGAAATTGAAGAGGCCATGGAATACTACAGAGAGGCGCTAAAAATTAATCCCGTAAATTTTCTTGCAGCCAACAATCTAGGCTATGAATATTTTCTTCAAGGCAACTATCAAGAGGCGGAACGACTCTATCGCATCGCCATTTCCCGGCAACCTTTTTTTACACTCACCCTTAACAACCTCGGGAACACCCTGCTTGCTATGGGTGAGGCGTCCGGTGCCTTAGCGTCTTTTGAAAAGGCCTTGTCTATTAATCCTAAAGATCCTCATGCAAGATACAATATTGCTAATGTCTATCTACAAATGAGAGACTTTAATAAGGCCATTGAAAGCTATGAACGAGCCTTTGAAGACCAACCCTTTAATCCCGATATAGCGAATAATTGCGGGCTGGCTTTTTCCGAATCCGGTCAGTTAGAGGAAGCCATAGGTTGGCTCAACACAGCCCTTTCCCTAGATCCGAACTACGCCTTGGCGCATCTAAATTTGGGGAAGATCTACGAAGACTTAGGCCAATTGAGCACGGCTTGTCATCATTTTGAAGCGGTGTTAAACACATGGCCCGATCATGAGGAAGCGCGGCAACACGTTGAAGCCATTTGTGTGAAGAAAGAAGATCGCAGTGCTAGGACGGATTAGAATCCTCTTCAGAACCTGCAGCGACAATCGCCTCACCTTTGCGGCTTAATTCACCCAGTTCGATACGTTCGAAGAAAAGGCAAATAACTCCGATAATAAGAATGGGAATTAAATTATAGAGATGGGCAACGATTGCCACGGCGCGCGCCGTGTTGAGGTTGATCTCAGGCGAAACCAGAATAAGTCCGCCCACAATGCCTGCGTGGAAAGGACCAATAAATCCGGGCGGACCGGGGATACTAATGAGGATGGAAAGGACCGATAGCACGACAAAAGGAGCATACCACGGCAGATCAATGCCGAAAGCCTTATACATCGCCATCTGAGATAGGGCAAAGGTGCCCCACAGCAACAACGATATGCCCCCTGATTTCGCCAGATTCCCATAGGAGGTCAATACCTGCATACCTGCGGTAAAATTCACTACGATTTTATGGACGAAGTTTGCCAGTTTCTTTGACACGAGACCAAGAATTTTATCAGAAAGAGAAAGTATCAGTTCTTTCTTTGCAAAGAGAATCATCAGCATCAGCACACCGATAATCACGGCAAAGGTCAAGGTATAGACCATTTTACGCAGCATATCTTTGGAAATAGGATCGGCGTAGAGATTACGAAACTCTTCAGGCAAATAAACATCTTGTTGTGGATAAAAGAAAAACAGCGTTAGGATAAAAACGGCGGCAAGGCCGAAGAGATCGGTAAGACGATCAAGGGCTACATAAGCCATTGTTTGGGGGAAAGGAATCTTCTGGCTTCGACTCAATGCCAAAGCGCGAATGACTTCACCGATGCGTGCGGGCAAAACAAAATTACCCAAAAAACCGATTTGTGTGGCGCTGAATAGACGCCAAAAAGGAACCGGTGTAACAGGGTTCACAATGTATGACCAACGCCATATACGGACAACAAAACCGAGCAGTATAACGAATAAGCCAACTAGGAGCCACCGACTATCTGCGTTTTTAAAGGCTGCCCAGACATCGCCCCATTGTGTATCTCGAAACAAAAACCACATGAGAAAAAGGCCAATGAGCAAACCTACGATTACTTGTATTTTCTTTTTCATGAGTCAGGGTAAAACCTTTGTGTCCCTATAAGCGTGAAGCATGTTGGAGTTGGGAGAAGGAAATTGTTCATACCGCCGCTGACAGGGCGTTTTAGCTTGACCAAAATTGTTTATCCAGAGATCGGTATTGGATCGCCTCGGCGATATGGTGTTCCACGATGTTTTCACTTTCTTCTAAATCCGCTATGGTACGCGCGACCCGAAGCACCTTGTCATGAGCACGTGCACTCAATCCCATTTTTACAACGGCTGTTTCTAACAATGCCAAAGCGGAAGTATTTAACTTGCAATGTCGTCTCATTATGGACGACTCCAGATAGGCGTTCCAACAATGGGCACTATTCGAACGTGCCTTTTGCCGCTCACGTGCTTCCAGAACGCTGGCCCGCACTTCTTCGCTCTTCGGTCCCGATGCCGTCTCATCATGGAGCTCATCAAAACGCAGCGCAGGCACATCCACGTGAATATCAATGCGATCCAACAAAGGCCCTGAAATGCGGGCGAGATAACGTTGCACCTCTGCTTCAGAACATCGACAAGCCTTTTGCGGATGCGTACGGCAACCGCAAGGACAAGGATTCATCGCGACAACAAGCATGAAACGGCTGGGAAAGGTAATGGAATAACTGGCACGCCGAATATGAATCATGCCCTCTTCAAGAGGTTGACGCAACACTTCAAGCGCGGAACGGGTAAACTCCGGCAGCTCATCCAAGAAAAGGACGCCGTTGTGGGCAAGACTCACCTCGCCGGGGATGGGCATGGTAGCGCCGCCGCCTGTTATAGATACCGTTGTTGACGTGTGGTGCGGACTTCGAAAGGGACGGTTTAAAATAAGGGAGCGTTTCGTTCCGGTAAGAGGCGCCACACTATAAATACGCGTCGTTTCCAAAGCCTCTTCAAAGGTCAATTCCGGTAAAATTCCGGGCAGCCGTGAAGCCAGCATCGTCTTACCCGTACCGGGCGGCCCAATCATCAGAATGTTGTGGGCTCCCGCGGCGGCAACGGTAAGGGCGCGCTTCACATGGTTCTGCCCTTTGACATCAAGCAAATCCGGGATCTTGCCGCGCGATTGTTTCGCCACCTCGCTAATATCAGTTTCAAAGGGGATAATATCTTCTGTACCCTGAAAAAAAGCTTGGGCAGCATTCAGGTTTTCAACGGGAATCACCTCAACGCCGGAAACAACGCCCGCTTCTTCCACATTCTGTTCGGGAAGCACAATACCACGCAACCCTTGGTTGCGCGCAGCTATAGCCATAGCCAATGCGCCGTTAACAGGACGGATCGAACCGTCCAGCGCCAGTTCGCCGGCAACAAGAAACTCCTCTATTCGTGTACCATCCAGTTGATTGCTGGCTCCTAAGACGCCTAAAGCTATGGGCAGATCTAAGGCGCTTCCTTGCTTGCGCATATCAGCAGGCGCAAGGTTGACGACGGTGTTGCCGCCCGGAAAACGAAATCCGGAATTACGTACGGCAGAAATAACCCTGTCTTCACTTTCTTTCACCGCCGTATCGGGTAATCCCACGACTTTATAACGAAACAATCCCGGGCGTGCGTCCACTTCAATTGACACCGGATACGCATCAATTCCAAGGACAGCACATGATTTGATATGAGCTAGCAAGCAATGCTCCCTTCATCTCGGTGCAGATACCACATTTATCGCAAGGAAAAGCTAATTCCATGCTGAAGGATACAAGATTGGTAATTATACAAAGTTCTACCTACAACTATTCATCTTATGTAGCGGTCATTATGTACAATTTCGATCTCAAAATTAAATTATGCTTCCTGTTGCGTTCCACTATGTGCAACTATACTCTTTTATGCGCTCTATATTTCGGAAAAACTGAGCGGTCTTCCGGCTCTTTACTTCCTCAATCGCATAAAGGAATTTGCAGGCGTATAAGTTCTTCCTTTTCACGACTCAAACAGGTGATGGTGTCCACCCCTGCTTTGAGCAGGAACAAACGCGCCTCTTCTATTCCCGCGCCTACATGGGCCACGGCATGGCTGTCATCTCCGAAACAAAAAGGGATCCCCATATCCTGTGCTAGACCAAGAAGTGTTGATGACGGATAAGGGCCGCCCAAGGCTTTTCGAATTCCCGAAGTGTTGACATCAAGAATGCAATCGTAGCTGCGTATAACTTCCAAGGCATGAGAAGCCGCTTCTATGATGCGCGGTGAATGGGGATTTTCCGATTGAGGAAAAATACAACGGATAAGATCAAAATGACCAATTACATCGGGGTGCAATTGCGGTACCATCTCAGCCAGTGTTTCGTAATAGCGGAGAGCTATATTTTCATAGCTGCCATATCGCTTTAAAATTTGCTGAACATATTCCGGTTTATAATCAAAAATGAGATCGTCAATATAATGTACCGACCCGACAATATAATCAAAATTTAATTGTTGTTGGTAGGAAAGCATGATCTCTTTATAGCGACCAGGCGGACAGACCTCGATTTCAAAACCTTTTAACACTTCCAATCGATTAGCGTATTGTTTTTGAAACATATCAAGAGTTCTTGCATACGCAGAAAATAAAGCATTTAAGGTGTCGACAGTCCACCCCATCTCCACCTCTTCATCATAAAGATATTTGGATTCCATACGGGGGGCATGTTCGGTGACACCAAAAATCCGATACCCTTGATCAACCGCTGCATCCAAGATTTCTTCCAGATGATTCTTGGCATGATCACAAAAAGGATAACTGTGACCGCCGTGAAGCGAAACTTTCCAAGGGACTGCTATAGTGTTGTTTTTCACGATCCTCTCCTCAGGGACTTTCTATTTCAAGACTTTTCATGATATCATTTCAAATGAAAGAAGCGGAAATGCCGATAGCGGATTCGAAATAATGCGCTCTATAGGAACTATCTAAAATGACTCTAATTTCCTTATTAACATGCCTAGCGGTCGGCGCTGCAGAATCGCTTGTGTCCGGTCCTGTTGAACTGGTCTGTGATAACTTTCAGTTTACTGAAGGACCGCTCTACCTGCGTGACGACACACTTATTTTCAGTGATATCCCGGCTGATACCATCTTCACCGCTTACCGAGAAATTTACCGCAAACCTAGTGGACAGTCTAATGGTTTGACCCTGGATTCTAAAAATCGACTCATCTGTTGTGAACATAAAACACGGCGGGTGACGCGGACAGAAGAAGACGGTTCCATTACTGTCCTTGCAGAAAAATATCAAAACAAAAGATTGAATAGTCCCAATGATGTCGTTGTCCATTCAAGCGGCACAATCTATTTCACCGATCCGCCTTACGGCTTGCCGGGAGGCCTGCAAAATCCTGAATGTGAATTAGGCTTTAGTGGTGTTTATAAAATTGATCTATCCGGAAATCTTGTGCTTCTCGACAAAGAATTAGTTACACCCAATGGTCTCGCCTTTTCACCTGACGAAAACAATATCTATATTGCAGATACCCAAAATAAAGTCCTTTTTCGGTATGATGTTGTAGAAGAGGGCAACCTCGCCAACAAAACAACTTTTTGTTCGCTGCCCGGACCGGACGGTTTAAAAGTAGATAACGACGGTAATGTTTGGTCTACCGCTTCCGATGGCCTACGCATCTACAATCCATCGGGAGAACTAATCGAAACAGTCGCTTTTCCGGAGGTTCCGGCAAACTGCGCTTTTGGCGCTGCGGACAGTAAGACGCTTTTTGTTACAGCCAGAAAAAGTGTGTATAAAATACAGACGCTCGTTGTCGGAATACAGCCTGCCGGCAACCGAAAATAAAGCCCAAATGAGGGCTTGTTTGCATGATGCGGGCTTTACCCCGTAAAATAGCACGTTAATGTTCGTTCTTTGCGTATAAGACGCATACCAAAACAAGCAAGGAGAATAAAATGGAAATGGATTTCGGTGGTGTTATGGAAGAGGTGATAACACGCAAAGAGTTTCCCATGTCGAAAGCAAAAAGAATTCTAAAAAATGAAACTATTGCGGTTATCGGTTATGGTGTACAGGGCCCGGCGCAAAGCTTGAATATGCGTGACAACGGTTTCAATGTCATTGTTGGTCAGGCCAAAGAATTTAAGAAAGACTGGGATCGTGCGGTCAAGGATGGATGGAAGCCCGGCGAAACACTCTTCAGTATTGAAGAAGCTTGCGAACGGGGTACGATCATCCAATTGCTCATTAGCGATGGCGCACAAAAGAAACTGTGGCCGACCATTAAAAAATATTTGCGTGAGGGCGATGCGCTCTACTTCTCTCACGGCTTCAGCATCACCTACAAAGAACACACGAAAGTCGTTCCGCCGGAAAATGTGGACGTAATTATGGTTGCCCCCAAAGGGTCAGGAACCTCTGTACGCAGGAACTTCCTCAATGGCGCCGGAATTAATTCAAGCTTCGCCGTAGCGCAAGACTTTACCGGAAAAGCTCAAGACCGTGTACTTGCCATTGGTATCGCCGTTGGTTCCGGCTATCTCTTCCCCACGACTTTCGAAAAGGAAGTGTATAGCGACCTTACAGGCGAACGGGGCGTACTCATGGGCGCTCTAGCCGGGATTATGGAGGCACAATATGACGTACTGCGCGCCAACGGTCATAGCCCCAGCGAAGCCTTTAATGAAACGGTGGAAGAACTTACCCAAAGCCTTATCCGGCTTGTCGATGAGAACGGTATGGATTGGATGTACATGAATACCTCCGCTACCGCTCAACGGGGCGCCTTGGATTGGAAACCCAAATTCAAGAAAGCGACCTTACCGCTGTTTAAAGAACTGTACAAGCGTGTGAAAAACGGAGAAGAATGCAAACGCGTTCTCAGAACCACCGGAAACAAGGGCTACCAAGAAAAATTACAAGCGGAACTGAATGTCATCCAAAACTCTGAAATGTGGAAAGCCGGAGCGGCGTCCCGTTCATTGCGTCCTAAAGTTCCTGTAGGCAAACGTATCGTTTCGAATGTCGGTATTAAAGGACGTTCCAGCAACTAATTGATAATCGCTTTTCGTCTCCCCGCAAACACTCAATGCGGGGAGGCGATTCGCCAAACATTCTTTCAATGCTCCCTATGAAACGCACCCTAAGGGCTCCTAGGGGCCGGGTAGCTCGGATTCATTACAGCGTTATCACCAAACGTAAAAAACTCTTGTATGTATAGTAGAGTCCTTGAAAAGGAGATTTGCGTGGAACATCAACAGCCAGTGGATTTACGTGGACCACAGGACGGGCAAAATCTTCAGGTGTCGTGGAAAGGTAATTTTTTAACTGCCATCATGACGACCGATGTGGGGCGTAAACGGGATAACAACGAAGATTCGTGTGTTATCCATGTGCCTGCCGATGAAATGCTATTAGATTCGCGAGGTCTCTTTTTTGGTGTTGCCGATGGTATGGGTGGAGCAAGTGCCGGGGAATATGCAAGCTGTAAAGCGCTCGAATACAGTTGTAAGAGTTACTACGATAAGAATATCCATGCTTTGGTACCCGCCGCCTTACGGAAGGCTGTAGAAACAGCAAATCTTTTCCTTTATAAAGAATCCGAACGAGTCGCCGAATATTCCGGCATGGGCACCACCTTAAGCGCTCTGGCTATACTGGGGAATTGGGGATACATCGCACAAATCGGCGACAGCCGAGTCTATCTGCTGCGTAAAGGTAAACAAATACAGCAAATTACGGATGATCATTCTTTGGTCGCCGAACAAGTCAAAAGCGGTTTAATCGACAAAGAAGAAGCAAACAACCATTCCCTTAAAAATCTCATCACACGGGCAGTTGGTATTGGTGAAGAAATTGACGTGGATTTATTCGCTGTCAATCTGCAAAAAGAAGATACGCTTCTCATTTGTTCTGATGGCTTGTGCAATATGGTCGAAGATGAAGATCTGGACAACTACATGCATAGCGACACCGTCGAAGAGGCAGCAGAAAAAATGCTTCAACATGCCTTGGATGCCGGTGGAACGGATAATATTACCTTTACGCTCATTCGCGTGCATGACACCCCGCCCATAACCAATTATCAACAAGGGGCGAAAGTGTATCCTGCCGGCAAAAGAGGATTCTTTTCCCGTCTTTTCAGACGAGGATAAAGACATTCGCGAAGATTTAGACTTCTTGCGTCCTCGCATGACTTTCTCTTCTCTGCAATTTTTCCGCCTACTCCACACACTGCGGCAAAACCTCACCTTATACCAAGATAAGAGTGCGGTGTGCCCTCTGCAAAGGAATCTCGGTATAATGAAGATGTTCCATTAACATACAACGCAGAGGGATCAGAAGATACAATCATGAAACCGCAAAAGCGTAGTCTACGGCATTTCTCCATCGAATTTATGTGTAGCCTTTCCATTGTGATTGTTTCGTTGTGTCTCTATCTTCAAGTCATTCAACAACGCGAAGATCCTTTGGAACATCCTGCCTTATTACAGACCAATATGTTTTATCCCGCTGTGTTCTTTGCAGCAGGGCGAGGGCTGGGAACAGCAGATATCAGCAAAGTGCCGGGGCTGGAAGATTTCATCTACAAACGGAGCATGGACTTTGATGTTAACAACATAGCGGCCGATCTCGAGGTGGTTCCTTTAAATTCTGTTTTCGAATCAAGCCATTTGTATTTATTATATGGACTGGGATGGTGCTGGCGTCTATTTGGTGTATCAGCTTGGGTCGCCGCGTTATACGTTGGAATCATGTGCGCTTTTTGTTCCCTGGCACTTTACGGAATATTGAGACTCGTTTTAGGCAGAACATCCAGTTTTTTGGGAACCTTAGTCATAGCCTCCTCTCCCCTTTTGATAAACGGAGCTATAGAAATCAGAGATCTGGGGAAGGTGCCCTTTATCCTCGGTTTTCTCTTTGCATCGGCATGGTTGCTTAAAACCAAACATTCATCACGGGCGCTTTTATCTGCTGCGGCACTCTTAGGATTGTTTCTTGGTGTGGGTTTGGGTTTTCGTCAAGACCTTTTGGTTTGTTTGCCCATAGCAATAGCTATCTTTTTAGTGCTCGTAAAATTAGACAACAAAAAAACCATAGTTCCGCGCATCATGGCAACCTGCTTATTTTTAGTGTGTTTTGTTGTTGCTGCGGCTCCCATCATCAAGGCTATTGCTCTTGAAGGCGGTCAAGCCTCTTTACACGGTTTTCTCCACGGGATCAGTCCGGAATCTGAGGGGCGCTTCGATTTCGGCGGCGCTGCTTATGACAGTCTCCTATCTGTTGATCCCGCAAATTTTGCTATCGTATCTGCCTACGCACAACGCTCCGGAAATACAACCTCCATGGTTAATAAATACAGTTCGGAATATTTGCGCCTTCAGGGAGACAAAACAGCGCCATTGCTCCGAGATCCCTATATTTATTTTACCGGTTCCGAATATGGCAAATGGGCGAATAAAGTCATTATGGAATATTTAAAACTATTTCCGGCCGATATTGTCTCACGGGCATGGCGCGCTGTTTTTTCTACCCAATTGATTCCTCTAAAGATGCACAATATTATGAAGGAATCTTTTCCTAATCCCCCGGCTTGGATGCAAGCGTTGCTCCTCCTCCATCGCCATCTAGCACGTCACTTGACACAATTCGGGCTATTCTACTTGGTCTGTATTGGCTTAGCCTTGAGTTTACGCCACCCCTTCAATGCTGTCTGCCTATTCGCTTTTTACGCTTGGTTTGCCGGATATCCCAGCATATGGTACGAGATTCGACATCTCTTTTTCTTAGGCTTTTTCCCCTATCTTGCTATGATTATTTTTTGGATTGGTCTCATTCAATTGTTGATCCATTGCTATACGAAAGAACGTCGTCGTCGGCTCGTTACCCTTTATTTTGAAAATGGCTTGTGGAAAAAGTCGCTCCGAAATGGCGCCGCTTTTGTCACGGTTGCAGCGCTGGCCATTCTCCTCCCAACAGGCTTATTGCGCTTGTGGCAAATACATCAGGTACAAGGCTTCGCCCAAAGCTTGACAGCGGAAGCTTTAGAACCGATTTCTGTGGAGCAACGTATCACTGACGGACAATTGATCTTGGCGCCCATGCAAAAACTGCCCGGTCTCCTTGACGCTGATTCACTGCCTGCGGGAGAAACTGCTTGGGAATATGTTGCCGTGCAAATAAATACAAAGGGCGCAGATATTCCGCTCACGATTCATTACGACAAAACACATATAATCTACGATTTGAGCCAAGACATCGGAATCAGAGGGATTAAGGATAACGGAGAAGGGACACTTACACTTTTCTTTCCTATTTACGAGACCTTCATGAATTATGGGGGCGAATTAATGCCGTCCGAAATCCTTAAAAACTTTCCTACCTTTAAGCATATGATTCAAGATGTTCGGCCCATAGCGGAGCAGGATTGGTGGAAAAGAGGAAAGTTTCTAGGGATTTCATTCCCTGAACAATACGCCGTTTCATTCCAAGGTTTTTTCCGCCTTCCAAATCCGCGGCACATGAAGTTGTTGCCAATTTTCCAAGTACCGGAAGATCTGAGATTCTTGCGAAGCTATAAGACCGGTCCTTGGGAGCGATATCTGCGGCATCTCCCCTCTCTATGGCCGGATTACCAAAAATCTCCTTGGAAAGTCACCGATTAAGACCCATCGATTCTACCCTTTTCCCTTTGCACAGATTTAATCGCCGTCGACACCGGTCTTATTCCTACAATTTATGACTCCATACCGCCATAGTCCATAGCTTCAAACAAGGTTTCTTTCGTGGTGAAGCATGGTGAAGTATGGTGGAGATCGCTTTATGGTGCTCCACCACGATTTCGGCTTGATAATAAAGGACGAAACGCAAAGTGGTGGAACATGGTAGATATAGTCGGGACTCCCCCCTCCTTATATATATATAATCTTACTTATTTCTATTTCTCACGTGTAAGGATAGAAAAATGCTCCACCATGCTCCACCACTATGAGAAATACTGGTGTGCCCCCCGTAAACTGGTCCATGTATAATGAGAGTTTCGCATCTGCCCTTCGGGCAAGGAGACTTGATTATGTCGAAAAGGAAACGTCACAATCCGGAACAGATCGTTCGCAAACTTCAGG